>Ga0209014_10000664_pt1 | contig 20168 bp, 20 predicted proteins | sample BarGraNGADG00212_FD_184491 | JGI IMG/M metagenome (GOLD analysis project Ga0209014, IMG submission 184491) | Arctic peat soil microbial communities from Barrow, Alaska - Barrow Graham LP Ref core NGADG0002-212 (SPAdes) (version 2) | ecosystem: Environmental > Terrestrial > Soil > Wetlands >...
ACCTCACCGGGCCGGCCCGGCACTGCTCGCGCGTCACGACGTGGGAAAGGCCCGATCCCCAGGTGCGGAACCGGGCCCTTCGTCATACAGCGAGGTTGATCAGCCAGCGAAGTGGATCAGCCGGCGAGGTGGGTCAGCGCTCTTCGGTGCCCGCGATGAACGCCTCGAGCTTGGCCCGGCCCTCGTCGTCCGGACGCTGCACCGGCGGGGACTTCATCAGGTAGGACGACGCGGAGATCAGGGCGCCGCCGATGCCGCGGTCCTTGGCGATCTTCGCTGCGCGGATGCAGTCGATGATGATGCCGGCCGAGTTCGGCGAGTCCCAGACCTCGAGCTTGTACTCCAGGTTCAACGGCACGTTGCCGAACGCGCGACCCTCGAGGCGGACGTAGGCCCACTTGCGGTCGTCCAACCACTGGATGTAGTCGCTCGGGCCGATGTGGACGTTGCGCTCGCCCAGGTCGTGCTTGAGGTTGGACGTGACGGACTGGGTCTTGGAGATCTTCTTGGACTCCAGGCGGTCGCGCTCGAGCATGTTCTTGAAGTCCATGTTGCCGCCGACGTTCAGCTGGTACGTACGGTCCAGCACGACGCCGCGGTCCTCGAAGAGCTTGGCCATCACGCGGTGCGTGATGGTGGCACCGACCTGGGACTTGATGTCGTCACCGATGACCGGGACGCCGGCGTCCTCAAACTTCTTGGCCCACACCGGGTCGGAGGCGATGAACACCGGCAGGGCGTTGACGAACGCGACGTTCGCATCGATGGCGCACTGGGCGTAGTACTTGTCAGCGACCTCGGAGCCGACCGGCATGTAGGACACGAGCACGTCGACCTTGGCGTCCTTGAGGGCCTGGACGATGTCCACCGGGTCGGCGTCGGACTCCTCGATGGTCAGGCGGTAGTACTTGCCGAGGCCGTCGTTGGTGACACCGCGCTGGACGATGACGCCAGTGGGCGGCACGTCGGCGATCTTGATGGTGTTGTTCTCGGATGCGGTGATGGCCTCGGACAGGTCGAAGCCGACCTTCTTGGCATCGACATCGAACGCGGCGACGAACTCGACGTCGTTGACGTGGTACTCGCCGAACTTGACGTGCATGAGGCCAGGCACGGTGCCGTTCGGGTCAGCGTCCTTGTAGTACTCGACTCCCTGCACCAACGAGCTGGCGCAGTTGCCGACGCCAACGATGGCGACGCGCACTGATCCCATGGGGACTCTCCTTCGTGTTGTTGAGCAAAACTGTTGGTATGACGGCTGGTTCGGTTCGTGTGGCGATGGCTAGGTGGGTATGACGGGTGGCAAAGTGGTCAGGTCGTCGGTCGAAGGGGCGATGGTCGACTGGTTTGCGCCCGAGGTCGAAGCCGAGGTTGGCGCAGAACGCTCGGTCTCGATCAGCTCCGAGAGCCAGCGCACCTCGCGCTCGACGGACTCCAGGCCGTGGCGTTGGAGCTCGGCGGTGTAGAGGTCGAGGCGCTCACGGCGCTGGGCTGCGGCGGAGCGGAACGAGTCGAGGCGTTCCTCGAGCCGGCTGCGACGGCCTTCAAGAATGCGCAGGCGAACGTCGGCGTCGGTGCGGGCGAAGAAGGCGAAGTGCACGTTGAACGTGTCGTCCTCCCAGGCCGCGGGTCCGGACTGGGCCAGCAGCGACTGGAAATGCTCCTTGCCCTCGGCGGTGAACTCGTAGACGATCCGGGCCCGGCGGCTTCCCGAGCCGGTGACACCGGCGGGGGGACCCTCCAGGCTCGTGGCCGAAGTGCTCTCGGCGATCCAGCCGCGGGCGACCAGATCACGCAGGCAGGGATAGAGCGTCCCGTAGGACAGTGCCCGAAATGCGCCCAGGACGGCGTTGAGTCGCTTGCGCAGCTCGTAGCCGTGCATCGGGGACTCGTGCAGCAGACCCAGGATGGCGAGCTCCAGCAGGGCCGAACGTCGGCTCATACTGCTTTCACCTCCTGGTTCCTCTTCGGCGCCCTGCTCCGGTCGGGGAGACCAGGGCTGACACGGGCGCTATGCCCGGCATACATTACACCCAGATATATCGTGTCGATATATCTGGGTCAGGACCCACCCGAAGGGTCGTCATACTGGACAGCACTGCCAAGGGCAGCGCACGACTCTCGCCGACGAAAGCAGACCAGTGAGCACTCCGCCCACCCGCAGCAGCCGGAGCTCCAGGGACAACCGCGCCAAGGGCAAACCACCCCGCAAAGGCTGGCGCCGGTTCTTCTCCTGGAAGCGGATCGTGTTGGTGCTGCTCGGGCTGTTCCTGCTCGGCGCGGCGGCGTTCGGCGTGGCCTATGCCTCCACCAATGTTCCTCAGCCGAACGACCTGGCCAACGCGCAGGCGTCGATCATCTACTACTCCGACGGCAAGACCGAGATGGACCGGGTCAGCGAGGTCAACCGCGAGTCCGTGCCGCTGACCACCATTCCGCTTCACGTCCAGCGCGCGCTGCTTGCCGCCGAGGACCGCACGTTCTACCAGAACAGTGGTATCTCACCCTCGGGTATCGGCCGTGCCGTCGTGGTGGCCCTCCAGGGGGGGGCGACCCAGGGCGGGTCCACGATCACCCAGCAGTACGTCAAGAACTACTTCCTGACCCAGGACCGGACCATCAGCCGCAAGCTCAAAGAGTTCATCATCTCCATCAAGATCGACCAGCAGGAGTCCAAGAACACGATTTTGGCCAACTACCTCAACACCATCTACTACGGCCGCGGTGCGTATGGCATCCAGACGGCGGCCAGGGCCTACTTCGGTGTCGATGCCTCGAAGCTGACCGTGGCCCAGGGCGCGCTGCTCGCCTCGGTGATCCGAGGGCCGGCCTTCTACGACCCGAACCTCGGCGCGCAGCAGAAGGCCAGCGCCACAGCGCGGGTGAAGTACGTCCTGGACGGCATGGTGACCGAAGGCTGGCTCAGCCCGGCGGAGCGGGCCAGGACAACCTTCCCCAAGACCCTTGCACGGACCAAGCAGGCCAAAGGCGGAACCGTCGGCTACATCACCAGAGAGGTCCGCAACGAGCTCACGAGCAAGCTTCACCTCAGCGTCACCGATATCGACCGCGGCGGCCTGAGGATCGTGACGACAATCAACAGGCAGACGCAGGCTGCGGCGGTCAAGGCCGTCAATGACAACCTGCCATCGCAGCAGGACGCCCCGAATCTGCATGTCGGACTCACGGCGATCCGGCCGGGAGACGGCGCCATCGTCGCCATGTATGGCGGCAAGGACTACAGCAAGATCCAGCTCAACGATGCAACACAGGCCACGATGCAGGGGGGGTCGACGTTCAAGGTGTTCGGGCTCCTGGCCGCGCTGCAGAAGGACATCAGCACCAAGACGATGTTCGACGGCCACAGTCCCCAGTACTTCCCCCAGTTCAAAGACAGCACGAGCAAAGACCGCCTGATCGCCAGGGGCGGGGTCAAGAACTTCGGGAGTGGCAGCGGTGAGCAGTTTGGCAAGATCGACCTGCGCAAGGCGACGGCCTACTCGGTCAACACCGTCTTCGCCCAGCTGAACATCAAGCTGGCCGACGGCGGCACCCGTGCCACAGCCCTGCGAGATGCGGCGATCCTGGCAGGGCTGCCGAAGAACACACCCGGGCTGGGCACCAACATGAGCAACATCCTTGGCACCGCCTCGCCGCGCGTCATTGACATGGCCAACGCCTACGCGACCATCGCCGCGCAGGGACAGAAGGCGACGCCGTACCTCATCAGCAAGGTGACGTCCGCGGACAAGACCATCGACTACAAGGTCAAGAAGGAGCTGTCGCCGGCCTTCGACAAGAAGGTAACAGCTGATGTCACCGAGGCGATGACGCACGTCGTGACCGAGGGCACCGGTACCGGCGCCCGGTCTTTGGGTCGCCCGGCTGCCGGAAAGACCGGCACGACGAGCAATACCGAAGCGGTCTGGTTCGATGGCTTCACCCCCCAGCTCTCCGCTGCGGTCGGGATCTACAAGAACAAGGGCCACGACCCGGTCACCGTCAAGAACGGCCGCCTGATCTCCAGCGGAGGCATCCCGGTCGATATCTGGACCGAGTTCATGAAGGGAGCCCTGCAGGGGCAGAAGGTCATCGACTTCCCACGTCGCGTCGGCCTGGGTGACAGTGCGGTCCCGCCGCCCACCACGATCCCCCCCACGACAACGCCCCCGCCCACCACCGTTCCGCCCACGACGATCCCGCCGACGACGGTCCCGCCGACGACGATCCCGCCGACGGTGGTCCCGCCGGGACCGCCGGGGCCGCCGCCGACCCCATAGCCGCCGTCGACGATCATCTCGGGCCGAGCTGAGCCTCCCCTCGGACTCGCCACGTAGTCTGACCACCATGTCGCCCCTCGCCCCCGAGTCGGTCGCGGAGCCGGTCGCGCCCACTCGCATCGACCCGGTCGCCGCGGCCGCGAGCCAGATCATCGGCGGACCCCTCGGACGGTATGCCGCGCCGGCACGGCATACGGCCAGGTCGCTCTGGCAGCCCGCCGCTGCCGTCCTGATCGGGCTCGCGAGCCTGACGGTCGGCTTCGGGGTGCTGCAGAAGGCGCACTGTCTCAGCAAGGGATGGAACACCCCGGACCAGTTCTGGCATGCGTGCTACTCGGACCTGCCGCTGGTCTACCAGACCTCCGGTCTCGGGCACTCGATGCCGTATCTGGCCGGCGCCCGACCTCTGGACCAGCCGCTGATCACCGGGCTGGCCATGTGGCTGGTCGGTCTCGTCGTCCCGGACGGCTCCGCCGTGGTGCAGCAGCAGTGGTACTTCTCGTTGTGGGCGGTGCTGATCACCGTGATCGTGATGGTCCTCGTCGCCGTCACTGTGGCGTCCGTCCCGCGAGCGCCGTGGCGCGCTGCCCACATCGCGCTCAGTCCGGTGCTCGTGCTGGCCGGTCTGGTCTCGGCCGACCTGCTCGGTGTCATGTTGGCGTCGGCGGCGTTGTTGGCCTGGGGGCGCCGCAGGATCCCGTTGGCCGGAGTTCTCATGGGGCTGGCCATCTCGGCGCGCAGCTATCCGCTTGTGCTGCTCGTCGCGATCGGTCTCCTCGCGGTTCGCAGCGGCAGGCTGGCGGCCTGGCGACGGCTCGCCGGAACGGCACTGGCCACGTGGTTCGCGGTGAGCCTGCCCTGGCTGGTGATGAACGCCGATGGCCTGCTCTCGGTCTATCGCAGCTGGTTGCGGGCCGGGGTCAGCTATGGGTCAGTGTGGATGGTGCCGTCGTTGCTGGGGCACGGTCTGAGCGGGGCTGTCGTGACGGCTCTGCCCATCGTGGGCTGGCTGGTTGCCCTCGCGGTGGGAGCGGTGTTCGCCCTCAGCCTGGACCGGCGGCCGACGGTGGCCGAGATCTCGCTGGTGATGCTCGTGATCGTGCTCGTGACGGGCAAGTCGGTGCCCGTCCAGGCCGGACTGTGGCTGCTTCCGCTCATCGCCCTGGTTGGCCTGCAGTGGCGTGACCACCTGATCTGGGCCGGCTTCGAGGCGGCGTACTTCGTGGCCGTGTGGCTCTACATCGGCGGCCTCAGCAAGCCCGAGCGCGGGCTGCCGGCGCGCGGGTACTCCGCGCTGCTCCTGTTGCGGCTGGCCGCCCTGCTGTTCGTGCTCATTCAGGTATGGCGGGTGGCTCGGTCCCGCCCTGCCGTGGGCCGCCCGGAGCCTGCGGACGAAGACGGTGCTGACGCCCGGCAGGTCGAAGCGCAGTCGGTTGACCAGGATGTTGTTGACGCGGAGCGGGTTGACGCCGAGCAGGTTGACGTGCAGTCGGTTAACGCGGAGTCGGTTAACGCGGAGTCGGTTGACCAGGATGATGTTGGGGCGGAGCAGGTCGACGAGGTCGACCCGCTGGCCGGGCCGATGGCAGGTGCGCCGGATCAGGTGCTCGTCCGCTTTGGCTGAGCCTGTCGATCGGCCGAGGTGGTCGTTCGGCCGCGACCGTTGTCCACAGGGCGTGCCTTGGCGATTTCGGGCGCGAGGCCTGTTGCCGGTACTCTCGGGGGGTTCGCCTCGGCATACCCATGTTTGTGGCTGCTGACCCGTTGTCGGTGGCTCCTGACATGGTTTCTCGAGGTGGGACGCTGCAACCCTCCTGTCACGGAACGACCGTGACCGCTCTAGACCGAAGGAGGTGGGTTATCAGCATGCGTCAGTACGAACTCATGATCATCCTCGACCCCGATCTCGAGGAACGCACGATCTCGCCCTCGCTCGACAAGTTCCTGTCCGTCGTCACCAAGGACGGTGGCACGGTGGACAAGGTCGATCTGTGGGGCAAACGCCGTCTGGCCTACGACATCAAGAAGAAGTCCGAGGGCATCTACGCCGTCGTCAACTTCAGCGCGGAGTCGGCCACGGCAAAGGAACTGGACCGTCAGCTCGGCCTGAACGAGTCCATCCTGCGGACCAAGCTCCTGCGCCCCGGCGCCTGAATCTCCGACGCCTTCCCGAACTAAGAGGACTCGACTATGGCTGGCGACACCATCATCACGATCATCGGCAATCTCACCGCCGACCCTGAGCTGCGGTTCACACCCTCGGGTGCTGCCGTAGCCAACTTCACCGTGGCCTCGACCCCGCGTCAGTTCGACCGGACGAGCAACGAGTGGAAGGACGGCGAGACCCTGTTCATGCGTTGCTCGGTGTGGCGTGACGCGGCGGAGAACGTCGCTGAGTCGCTGCAGCGTGGTGCGCGCGTGCTGGTCTCGGGCCGGCTGAAGTCTCGTTCGTACGAGACCAAGGAAGGCGAGAAGCGCACGGTCATCGAGATGGACGTCGACGAGGTCGGCCCGTCCCTGAAGTACGCCACCGCCAAGGTCAACCGCACCCAGCGGGGCACCGGAGGCGGCGGCTTCAACAGTGGTGGCAATGCTGCTGCCGCCGGGGGTCAGAGTGGTGGGACCGCTGCTGGCTCGGGTGGCAAGAGCGCTCCCGCCGAGGACCCATGGGCCACAGGTCCCTCCGTTCCCGCCAACACCGGTGGCGGTCAACCGGCCGGCCAGCAAGGTGGCTGGGCCAAGGGCCCGTCATATGACGAGCCGCCCTTCTAGGAGCCGCCCCGCTTTGGTTGCGGCTCCCACCGCGGTTCCTCACTCGGTTCCGTACGCAAGACAAGACTGACAGAAGTTATGCCATCCCAGGGCGCGAAACCCCTGGGCTCCTCTCAAGAAATGGAGAGCACCACGATGGCCAAGCCCGTAGTGCGCAAGCCCAAGAAGAAGGCCAACCCGCTCAAGGCGGCGAAGGTCGAGAACATCGACTACAAGGACACCGCGCTCCTGCGCAAGTTCATCTCCGATCGCGGCAAGATCCGCGCTCGCCGGGTGACCGGTGTCACTGCACAGGAGCAGCGCCTCATCGCCCTTGGCGTGAAGAACGCCCGCGAGATGGCACTGTTGCCCTACTCCAGCTCGGCTCGCTGAGCACGTTGACCGCGCAGCCAGCTGACCGAGAAGGAGAAGCTCAATGAAGGTAATTTTGACTCACGAGGTCTCTGGCCTCGGCACGGCGGGTGACATCGTCGACGTCAAGGACGGCTATGCCCGCAACTTCCTGATGCGTCGCGGCCTGGCCACCGGCTGGACCAAAGGTTTCGAGAAGCAGGTTGCCGCGATCCAGAAGGGTCGCGAGATCCGCGAGGTCAAGACACTGGACGAAGCCAAGGGCCTCAAGGGCCAGCTCGAGTCCAGGACGGTCAAGGTCGAGGCCAAGGCGGGCAAGTCCGGCCGCCTCTTCGGCGCCGTGACCCCCGGCGATGTTGCCGACGCCGTCAAGGCTGCCGGCGGCCCTTTGCTCGACCGTCGCAAGATCGAGCTCCTGAGCCCGATCAAGTCCACCGGCTCGTTCGAGGCGCTGGTGCGCCTCCACGGCGAGGTGCAAGCCAGCATCAAGCTGGATGTCGTCGCCGTCTGACGCTCGACCACGAAGCACGCCCGAAGGGCGCGGATCCTCACAGGGGATCCGCGCCCTTCGTCGTGAGCCGGATGTTGCCCAACGCAACCTGACCGGCTACCTGCGCCGAAACCACCGATTGGGGCGGTGTTTGGTTCCGATTCGGTGGTTCCAGAGCAACAAGCGGGTGTTGGATTGGCACGTGACCCCGGGGCAGCCCGGCCGACGAGCATCTGGAGGGTCTGGCCATGCGCATTGGCTTGGTGGGAGTCGGGCGGATCGGGGCCTTTCACGCTGCCACGCTGAAGGCTCTGGACCACGTCGAACAGGTCGTCGTCGCCGACGTCGACCCCGCGCGGGCGCAGGCCGTGGCCAAGGAGCTCGGCCTCGAGTTCGTGCCCGACGTCGAGACCCTTCTGGCGGCCGGCCTGGACGGAGTTGCCATCTGCGCGCCCACCCTCGCGCACGTCGAGCTGATCGGGCGTGCCCTGGACGCGGGGCTCACCACGTTCTGCGAGAAGCCGCTCGCCTCGGATCTGCACGCCACGCGGTTGATCGCCGAACGCGTGTCCGGGGGGGAGGTGCCGGTTCACATCGGCTTCCAGCGTCGTTTCGACCCCGGCTTCCGTGCCGCCCGCGAAGCGGTGACGAGCGGAAGCCTGGGTTGGATCCACACAATCCGCGCCAACACCGGCGATGCCGCTCCGCCGCCTGCTTCGTACATCCCGACCTCCGGCGGTTTCTTCCGTGACTGCAGCATCCACGACATCGACGCAGTGCGGTTCGTCACCGGCCGCGAGGTGGTGAGTGCCTATGCCGTGGGCGAGAACCGCGGCGAGGCCTTCTTCGCCGAGTCCGGCGACGTCGACGCAGCCGCCGCCGTGCTCACGCTGGACGACGGCACGATCGCGCTCATCTCCGGCTCGCGCTACAACGCCCGTGGCTACGACGTGCGGCTGGAGGCCTTGGGAAGCAAGGACTCTGTCTCGGTCGGGATGGATGACCGGCTCCCTCTGCGCTCGGTCGAGGTCGGCATCGACTTCCCCTCGGCCAAGCCCTATGTCGACTTCATGGAACGCTTCCACCGGGCGTATGTCGACGAGATGGTTGCCTTCACCGACCTCGTCGCCGGCCGGATCGAGACGCCGTGCTCCGTCCACGAGGCCCTCCAGGCGTTCCTGGTTGCCGAGGCCTGTGACCTTTCCCGCCATGAGGGCCGCGCGGTGCGTATGGACGATGTCGGCCGATGAGGGCCATCCCGGAGCGCATCGCCGGGGCACCGATCTCCTGGGGTGTGTGCGAGGTCCCTGGTTGGGGCTGGCAGCTCGACTCGGCGACGGTGCTCTCGCAGATGCGGGAGCTGGGTCTGGTCGCGACCGAGCTCGGACCGAAGGGATTCCTGCCCGCGAGGCCAGAAGCTGTTGCACAGACGTTGGCGGACAAGGGGCTACGCGCCGTTGGTGGATTCGTGCCGGTGGTGCTTCACGATCCGGAGCACAACCCCGTCCCCGAGATCGATCTGGCGATCAGAGGGTTCACGGCTGCAGGCGCAAGCACTCTCGTCCTGGCTGCCGTCACCGGGACTGACGGGTATGACGCGTCGTCGGTTCTCGACGAGGCCGAATGGCGGGTGCTGCTGACCAACCTCGACCGGCTCGCCGTGGTTGCGGCCCGGAACGGGATCACCGCCACGCTCCACCCTCATATCGGCACGATGGTCGAGACTCCGGACGATGTGAAGCGCGTGCTGGCCGGCAGCTCCATCGGGCTGTGCCTGGACACGGGGCACCTGCTGATCGGCGGCGTGGACCCGGTGGCTCTTGCGGCTGAGCATGCGGGACGGATCCGGCATACGCATCTGAAGGATGTGGACGCGACGTGGGCCAGGCGGGTGCAGTCTGGTGACGTGACCTACACCGACGCGGTCCGTCAGGGCATGTACCGCCCTCTGGGCCAGGGCGACGTGGACATCGCCGCGATCGTCGGTTCACTGGAGGCTGCTGGGTATGACGGGTGGTACGTCCTCGAGCAGGACACCATCCTGGCGGGGCCACCCGCACCGGGCGGCGACGGGCCGATGACCAACGTCCGCGCCAGCATCGACCACCTTTCCGACATCTTCCAGGGGCTCCCGTGAGCGCCGACGCCGTTGAGCCCAGCTCCCGCGCACTTGAGGTGCTGACGATCGGGCGTGTTGGGGTCGACCTGTACCCACTCCAGCCGGGCGCCCACCTGCAGGACGTGCAGACCTTTGGAAGGTTCCTGGGTGGCAGTCCGACGAACGTTGCCGTGGCTGCCGCACGGCATGGGCGCCGGTCGGCCGTCATCACCCGAACCGGTCGTGATCCCTTCGGCGTCTTCATCCATCAGGCCCTGCGAGACCTCGGCGTGGACGACCGGTTCGTCACGGCGGTCGACGGGCTTCCCACGCCGATCACGTTCTGCGAGATCTTCCCGCCCGACGACTTCCCGCTGTACTTCTACCGCTATCCGGTGGCCCCGGACCTGCAGATCCAGGCATCCGAGATCGATCTGGGTGCGGTGCGGGCGGCCTCGATCTACTGGTCCACAGTGACCGGTCTTTCGGCCGAGCCGAGCCGCAGTGCGCACTTCGCCGCGTGGGAGGCGCGGGGCCGGGCGCCGCTGACCATCCTGGACCTGGACTACCGGCCGATGTTCTGGGGGAGCCACGCCGATGCCCACGCCCAGATGGAACGAGCCCTCTCGATGGTGACCGTCGCTGTCGGCAACCGGGAGGAGTGCGAGGTCGCCGTGGGCGAGACCGACCCTGACCGCGCCGCAGATGCGTTGCTGGGCAAGGGGATCGAGCTGGCCATCGTCAAACAGGGCCCCAAGGGTGTGCTGGCCCGGACCCGCGCTGAGCGGGTCGAGGTCGCACCCTTCCCGATCGAGGTGGTCAATGGCCTGGGCGCCGGGGATGCCTTTGGTGGCGCCCTGTGTCACGGCCTGCTGGCCGGCTGGCCGCTGGAGCGGGTCCTGAGGTTTGCCAACGTTGCCGGGGCGATCGTGGCTTCCCGGCTGGAGTGCTCCACCGCGATGCCGACCGCCCACGAGGTCGAGCAGCTCATGGCCCAACAAGTTGACGAGCTCATACCCGGAGGCGCGTGATGATCAGTGAGTGGTACAGACCAGCCGGCTCGGCCGGCCGTGCAGGTTTCGATGTTGCGATCGGGCCGCGGGAGGCCGGCTGGTTGCACACCGGCTTGTTTGTCCTGACTCTCGCCGCGGGTGAGTCCAGGCGAATCATCGGTGGCGAGCATGAGTGGCTGGTGCTGCCGCTGTCGGGGCAGGTCCAGGTCGAGTGCGCCGGCAAGCTGCTGTTCCTGTCCGGGCGCACGGGGCCCTTCGCGGGGACGACCGACTTCGCGTACGTGCCGGTCTCGTCGATCTTCACCATCTCCAGCTCAGCCGGGGCACGGATCGCCCTGCCTCACGCCAAGGCGTCAAGACCGTTGCCATTCCGGCGAGTCCCTGCCGAAGAGACTGTTGTCGAGCTTCGTGGCGCGGGGCACTGCTCGCGCCAGGTCAACAACTTCGCGACTCCGTCGGTGCTCGAGGCCGACTCGATCATCGCTTGCGAGGTGCTGACGCCGGCCGGGAACTGGTCGTCCTATCCGCCGCACAAGCACGATGAGCACCGTCAGGACCGTGAAAGCGCGCTGGAGGAGATCTACTACTTCGAGATGCGGGCTGAGGGCAGCGCGCCGACGTCGGCCAGTCCCTTTGGGTACCAGCGCGTCTATGGCCCCAAGGACCGGCCCATCAACGTCTTGGCCGAGGTCCGCAACGGCGACGTCGTCCTGGTTCCGCACGGCTGGCACGGTCCCGCGATGGCACCACCTGGCTACGACATGTACTACCTGAACGTGATGGCGGGTCCTGGCGCAGAGCGTGAGTGGCTGGTGAGCGAGGACCCCGATCATGCCTGGGTGACCCAGACGTGGGCCTCCCAGAGGGTCGACCCAAGGCTGCCGTTCGGTACGCGCAGGTGACCGGGACGATCCGGTTGACGGTCGCCCAGGCCGTCGTGAAGTTCCTCGCCAGGCAGTACTCCGAACGCGACGGGGTCCAGCACCGGCTGGTCGAAGGCTGCTTCGGCATCCTTGGTCACGGAAACATCGCCGGACTCGGCCAGGCGCTGATGCAGATGGAGGTGGAGGGCGTCGACGAGGCGTTGCGGTACTTCCCGTGCCGCAACGAGCAGGCCATGGTGCACACCGCAGTCGGCTTCTCGCGGATGCGCAATCGCCTGCAGACACTCGCGTGCACGACCTCAGTTGGCCCGGGCGCCACCAACCTGGTCACCGGGGCCGCACTGGCGACGATCAACCGGATCCCCGTGCTGCTGCTGCCCGGTGATGTCTTCGCGACCCGGGCCAGCGGCACCGTCCTGCAGCAGCTGGAGTCGTCGCACGGCTGCGACATCTCGGTCAACGACACGCTGCGCCCCGTGTCCGTCTTCTTCGACAGGGTCTGGCGACCCGAGCAGCTGACGTCGGTGCTGCTCGGCGCGATGCGCGCACTGACCGACACCGTGAACGCGGGGGCGGTCACCATTGCCCTTCCGCAGGACGTCCAGGCGCAGGCGTGGGACTGGCCGGTCGAGCTCTTCGACGCCAGGGTCTGGCACGTCGCCAGGCCCTTGCCCGAGGCGGCCGTGCTTCGGCTGGCGGCCGCCGCGCTTCGCGGGTCGGAGCGTCCGCTGATCGTTGCCGGTGGGGGTGTCGGCTACTCCGAGGCGACCGAGGCGCTGCGCCGGTTCGTTGAGGCCACAGGCGTGCCCGTCGCCGAGACGCAGGCCGGCAAGGGCTCTCTGTCGTGGGATCACCCGCAGTCGGTGGGCGCCATCGGGGCCACGGGCACTTCTGCCGCGAACACTCTGGCCGCCGAAGCCGATCTCGTTGTCGGCATAGGCACTCGCTGGAGCGACTTCACGACCGCGTCCATGAGCGCTTTCGGCGACCCTGCCGTCCGGTTCGTCAACATCAACGTGGCAGCTATGGACGGGCACAAGCTCGCGGGTCTGTCGGTGGTCGCTGATGCCCGGGAGGCGTTGCAGGCATTGACAACCCATCTTGCGGGTTGGCGGGCGGACCCGGCATATACGCGTCGGGCGGGGGAGCTGGCGCGCGCATGGGACGGCGAGGTCGCGGCGGCGTACGACCTGGACGGCGATCCGGGTGGGATCCCCCGCCAGAGCCAGGTGATCGGCGCGGTCAACGACCTGTCCGGTGCGCGTGACGTCGTGGTGTGTGCGGCCGGTTCGATGCCCGGCGACCTGCACAAGATGTGGCGCACCCGTGATGCCAAGGGTTACCAGGTGGAGTACGGATACTCGTGCATGGGCTATGAGATCGCCGGCGGGCTCGGTGTCAAGATGGCCGAACCCGACCGTGAGGTCATCGTCATGGTGGGCGACGGGTCCTACCTGATGATGGCCCAGGAGCTTGTCACCGCAGTTCAGGAGGGCATCAAGCTGGTCGTGGTGATCGTGCAGAACCACGGCTTCGCGTCCATCGGCGCGCTCTCCGAAACCGTTGGTGTGCCACGGTTCGGCACCAACTACCGCTACCGCGGTGACAGTGGTCGCCTTGACGGGGACATCCTGCCGGTCGACCTGGCCGCCAACGCGGCCAGCCTCGGCGCACAGGTCCTTCGCGCCCACACCCTGGGCGAGCTCAGGCAGTGCCTGAGCCAGGCGCTGGCATCTACACGGACCACCGTCGTCCACGTGGAGTGCGACCTGGAGACGGGTTCACCTTCGAGCCGGTCTTGGTGGGACGTTGCGGTCGCCGAGGTCTCCACCCAGCCGGTCACCCGAGCCGCGCGGACGGCATACGAGCAGGCGAAGACCAACCAACGGGGCCACCTGAGCCCCTTCAACGAAGAGCAGAGCGACCTTCGGTGAGCCCTTGCTCATTTGAGGCCGCTCGGAAGCCCAATTCTGGGGTCCCAAACCGGCCTGAACTGAGCAAACCGGCCTGAACTGAGCAAAGGGCGTCAGCGGGTGGCGCCGGTGATCAACCATGCGTCGCCACGGGCTCGCCAGCCAAGGGCGACGCCTCGCATTGTCATGAAGACGACGAACGTCAGCCAGAGCACGGTCAACGCATGTCCTTGCGCTGCAGCGGAGTCCGCGTTGGCCAGCAATGACGGTCCGGCTGTTCGAACCGTCAGGATCAGGGGCAGATAGAGCACCAGGAGCCCGACCTGGGCATACGCGAGCCATCGTCCGTCGCCGGCACCGATCAGGACGCCGTCCAGCACGAAAACGAAACCTGCGATGGGCTGGGAGAGCGCTACCACGACGAGGGCCGCGGCCAGTGCAGACTGCACGGCCGGGTCGGAGCTGAAAAGCCGGGGTAGCGCCGAATGGGTTGCCAGCACAAGGATTCCGAGCATCCCACCACCGATGACGCCCCAGACGAGCATTGTTCGGGTGGCCGATCGGGCTCCTGCGACGTCACCGGCGCCCAGAGCTTTGCCGGTCAACGCCTGCCCGGCGATGGCCAGGGCGTCCAGCGCGAACGCGAGGAAGGTCCAGACGGTGGCTGACACCTGGTAGGCGGCCAGCGGCACGTCGCCCAGACCTGAGGCGACCCAGGTAGTGAGGAGCAGGACAAAGCGCAGGGCCAGAGTCCGAACCAGGAGTGGCACGCCATCCAGCGCCGCCCGCAACACCCTGCCCGGGTGTGGGCGAAGGCTCGCACCCAACCGCCTCGCGCGGCGAGTGACGATGATGACGAGGGCGGACGCCATACCGGACTGGGCGAGAACGGTCCCCAGCGCGGAACCTGCGATGCCCAGGTGCAGGCCGTACACGAGCAGCAGGTTGAGGGCGATGTTGGCGCTGAACCCAACGACGGACGCGACCAAAGGCGTTCTCGTGTCCTGCAGCCCGCGGAGAACGCCGGTCACCGCGAGGACGACCAACATCGCTGGTATGCCGACTGCCGACACCCGCAGATAGGTTACGGCCTGCGCCAGTGCTGCGGGCGAGGCGCCGAAAAGTGCGCACAGCGGCGCCGCGTAGACCGCGACCAGTGCGCCGGTGACGATGCCGATCGTGATGGCGAGCCACAGACCATCGATGCCGGCGCCGACGGCGAGGCGTTCCGAGCCGGCGCCCACCTGTCGGGCGACGATCGACGTGGTGCCGTAGGCGAGGAAGACGAAGATGTTGGCTGCGGTGATGAGCGCGGCGCTGGCCACACCAAGTCCGGCCAGCTGCGTGGTGCCCAGGTGGCCGATGATCGCGGAATCGGCTAGCAGGAACAGTGGTTCGGCGACGAGGGCTAGGAACGCCGGCACAGCCAGTCGCATGATCTCGCGCCGTTGGCCCGCGGGACCGTCGGCCCTCAGGCTCCCATTGCTGTCCACCATCGCAGGGTAGGGCGCCGGGAATCTGTATGGGCATCCGTCCGTTCTAGAGTCATAGTGAAGTCGTGGTGATTTCCGTCGTGGTGTCGACAAGGAGACCCTCATGAGCGTGGCTGATGTCGTAGATCCACTGGTCCGAGCGGGTTTGGGTGGAGATCTGCCTGTGCGCCTGCGGTGTTGGGACGGTAGCGAGATCGGGCCGCCGACCGCGCCCGTACAGCTGACGTTCACCACCCCCCGCGCCCTGCGCCGCATGCTGTGGGCTCCCAATGAGCTCGGGTTCGCCCGCGCCTACGTCTCCGGCGACGTGCTGATCGAAGGGGACATCATGGCGGGTCTGTCGGCGATGGAGAAGGTCGCCGACCCCGAGTTCGGCCCAGGGGTGGTCATCGACTCCTCCACCCGCCGGGCCCTGGTCAAGGCGGCGTTGCGTCTGGGGGTCGCGGGCCCGCCACCACGACCACCGGCAGAGGAGTCGAAGTTGGGCGGGCTGCGCCACTCAAGGAGCAGGGACGCAAAGGCCGTCGCTCACCACTATGACGTCGGGAACGACTTCTACGAGCTGGTCCTTGGCCCGTCGATGACGTACTCGTGTGCTTACTACGAGCAGGAGCCCGGCCCGGCGTTCGGACTGGAGGACGCACAGCAGGCCAAGTGTGACCTCGTCGCCAACAAACTCGGCCTCAAGCCCGGCATGCGGGTCCTGGACGTCGGATGCGGCTGGGGAGCCTTTGTCTGCAACGCTGCTCGCAACTACGGAGTTGAGGCGGTTGGTATTACTCTCTCGAGCGAGCAGGCCGACTATGCCCGGCGCCGAGCGGATGCTGAGGGTGTCGGCGATCGCGTGGAGATCCGTATCCAGGACTATCGCGACGTCCACGACGGGCCCTTCGACGCGATTGCAAGCATCGGCATGTCGGAGCACGTGGGTCAGGCGATGCTGCCGACCTACTACAAGGACCTGTTCGCACTGTTGCGTCCGGGCGGCCGACTGCTCAACCATGCGATCTCACGACGCCCCGGCTCGCCCGAAGGCTTTTCGCGAACCTCGTTCATCGATCGATACGTCTTTCCTGACGGCGAGCTCCAGCCGATGTCCGTGATGGTCGAGGCGATGGAGGATGTCGGCTTCGAGGTTCGAGATGTCGAGTCGTTGCGAGAGCACTACGCAATGACGCTGCGTGCCTGGGTTGCGAACCTGGAAGCCAACTGGGACAGGGCTGTTGAGCTTGCTAGTCCTGGCCGGGCGAGGGTGTGGCGGTTGTACATGGCGGGCTCAGCGTTCGGCTTTGAGGCCAACCGCCTCGGGGTCAACCAGGTGCTTGCCGTGCGACCAGCTCGTCGCGGCGTCAGCGGTATGCCGCGGACGAGGGCGTCGCTTCTGGTCCCTTCGGCCAGCCCGGCTTCTTGAAAGACCTGTTGCGCGAGGGTGCGCAGGACCCCGCCGCAGGGGGTTGGGCAACCAGCACAGAACTATTTTTTGTCCACAGGGCGGTGGACAACGTTTGCGCAGGTCAGCCGGCGTGGGGCGCGCCAAGAAATGTTGTAGTTCACAGCCTTGTCCCCACCCTGTGCACAGCTGGGCTCGGCGTGGTGCACAGCTTGTCCCCACGATGCTCACAGGACCTGTTTGAGTCTGCGGGCATGCAGCAATAGCGTGACTGGTTCGCGCCGATCACTGCATGGGCGATGGCCCCCGCTGTCATTTCGCGGGGCCTGTCGGACCAGCGTGGTGTGCTGGTCGTCAGTCCGGTTGCAGGGTCGGGATCAAAGGGGACGCTCGTGTCGATCGCAGAGTTGAACATCGGGTCGTACGACGCACCCACCGGGTCCTCCTACGGATCGGCCGACGACCGGTTGCCTCCGCAGGACGTCCACGCCGAGCAGAGCGTCATCGGCGGAATGCTGCTGTCCAAGGACGCCATCGCCGACTGCGTCGAGGGGCTCAAGGCGGTCGACTTCTACCGTCCCGCACACGAGCTGATCTATGACGCGATCCTGGATCTCTACAGCCGTGGCGAGCCGGCCGACGCCATCACCGTCGCCGATGAGCTGACCAAGCGTGGGGACCTGGTTCGTGTTGGTGGGCAGGCATATCTGCACCAGCTGATCTCCTCGGTGCCGACGGCGGCCAATGCCGGCTACTACGCCCAGATCGTGGCCGAGCGGGCGGTGCTGCGGCGCCTCGTCGACGCCGGCACGAAGATCGTCCAGATGGGCTATGGCCAGGGGGGTGGGGACGTCGTCGACATCGTCAACGCAGCCCAGGCCGAAATCTACGCGGTGGCGGACAAACGCGGCGGCGATGACTACGCGGTGCTCGGCGATGTGCTCGAGGCCACGGTCGACGAGATCGAGCACGCATCGGGCCGATCCGGTGAGATGACCGGTGTCCCAACGGGATTCACTGACTTCGACAACCTGACCAACGGTCTGCACCCCGGTCAGATGATCGTCGTGGCGGCGCGGCCGGCTGTGGGAAAGTCGACATGGGGATTGGACGTTGCACGGTCGGCTGCCATCAGACACAAGATGGCCACGGTCCTGTTCAGTCTCGAGATGAGTCGCACCGAGATCACCATGCGACTGCTTTCGGCGGAGGCCTCGATCCAGCTGCAGAACATGCGCAAGGGCACGATGCGCGACGAGGACTGGACCCGGTTGGCCCGCACGATGGCCGAGGTCTCCGATGCTCCACTGTTCATTGATGATTCGCCGAACATGTCCCTGATGGAGATCCGGGCGAAGTGTCGGCGTCTCAAACAGCGTCACAATCTGCGCCTTGTGATCATCGACTACCTGCAGCTGATGAGCTCGGGCAAACGGGTCGAGAGCCGCCAGCAGGAGGTCGCGGAGTTCTCCCGTGCCCTCAAGCTCTTGGCCAAGGAGCTCGAGGTTCCGGTCATCGCCATCTCCCAGCTGAACCGTGGCAGCGAGCAGCGGCAGGACAAGAAGCCGCAGATGAGCGACCTTCGTGAAAGTGGCAGCATCGAGCAGGATGCCGACATGGTGATCCTGCTTCACCGTGAGTCCATGTACGAGCGTGAGTCACCTCGTGAAGGCGAGGCCGACCTCATCGTCGCCAAGCACCGCAACGGTCCGACCGACACCATCACGGTGGCGTTCCAGGGGCACTACTCCCGTTTCACGAACATGGCGAGCAATTTCTAGCTGCGCCGTGAGCGCCGAGCAGCCTTCTCATGCCCGTTCGTCACTTGGCGCCGGCTGTCGGATCGGCAAGGGCACGTCCACACGGATCTCGGCGCCCAGGCGGGCGTCGCCGACCAGACGAAGGGCGTCGCCGGACCAGAACTTGCCGGGGTCGTAGTAGTTCGTCGGCCGATCCCCGGCGAGGAGCCCCATCGCCCCGTAGGCGGCGGCGACGACCTCGGCGCAGTAGGTCGACTCCACCGGCGCTGGTCGACGCAGCCGGCCACGGAGCCAGCGGCCGGCCAGGGCCGCCGTCGCGGGGAACGGGGTGCCGTTGGTGCATGCGATGGCTCGCAGCAGTGAGTCCTCCATCTCGCGAGTCATAGGGCAGTCGAGCTGCCGCAACCAGGTCTGCTGGTTGTAACGGTGGCTCCACTGTTCGACCGCCGACAGCAGGTCATGCAGCTGCGCGCCGCGGTGGTGGTCGCCGGTCCACACGTCGAGCAGGCCGCGACCGAGCTCCGCGTGCCACATCAAGGGCGGCAGATCGTCGAGCACGACCGCCATTCCAACGTGGTTGACGGGTGCGTTGGTGATGGCACGGATAGCGTGGTCTGCGGTCGAGCTGCCCCGGAACAGCCACAGGTCGCCGGTGCGGGTCAGGTCGACGGCGGCCTCCAGGCTCAGTACTGCGTCATCCACGGAAGGATCTCCTGTTCATGAAACTCTGGAAGGTTCTCGGTCTCGCCGGTCTGGCCGGTGTCGCGGCAGCCGGTGTCATCATCGCGCGAGAGCAGCGATCCCGGGCCCAGCTGGCGCCCGAGGAGATCCGTGCCCGGCTTCACGAGCGGCTCGAGCAGGCGCCCGCGGCACCGACCTGGGCGGCTGTGCGGGACGTTCCTGACAGCCCGACCACCAGCGGGAAGTGGCTCCCACGACGGTGGCGACGTCGCGCCGACGACGCGGTCCGCTGACCTCCCGACTTCTGGGCGCGTGGACAGCGCCAGCTTCCTATGGTGCCCGGTGGCGCCTCCACATTGACGGGGGGATACCCATGGGGGGTATGGTGGCAACTGACACATACCCCCCATGGGTACCTGCGAAGGAGTGAAGACCGTGGACCACCCCCCGGGCTACCAGGCCAACAAAGAAGCTCACCTGAAGCGGCTTCGCCGCATCGAGGGGCAGGTCCGGGGCGTGCACCGCATGGTCGAGCAGGACACCTACTGCATCGATGTGCTCACCCAGATCTCAGCGGCCACCAAGGCACTGGAGGCGGTTGCCCTGGCCTTGCTCGACGAGCACCTGAGCCACTGCGTCACCAACGCCATCCACACCGGCGGCGACACCGCATCGGACAAGCTGAAGGAAGCCTCGGCGGCGATCGCCCGCCTGGTGCGCTCCTGAACCATCTGTGCCCCATGACCACATGAGGTCCATCAACCCCCAGCAACACCACGACAAGGAGAGTTCCATGAGCAACCAGATCTTCCCCGTTACCGGTCTGACCTGCGGACACTGTGTCGGTGCCATCACCAGCGAGATTCGAGCGGTTCCCGGCGTGACAGACGTGAAGATCGACCTGGTCGCGGGCGGCACCTCAGCCCTGAGCATCACCGCGGACAAGGCAATCTCCGACGCCGAGGTAGCCGCCGCGCTGGACGAGGCAGGCGAGTACCAGCTCGCGACTGCCTGACCACGACGACCTGACCGCGACGACCTGA
>Ga0209014_10000665_pt1 | contig 20136 bp, 17 predicted proteins | sample BarGraNGADG00212_FD_184491 | JGI IMG/M metagenome (GOLD analysis project Ga0209014, IMG submission 184491) | Arctic peat soil microbial communities from Barrow, Alaska - Barrow Graham LP Ref core NGADG0002-212 (SPAdes) (version 2) | ecosystem: Environmental > Terrestrial > Soil > Wetlands >...
GTAGGCATGCTCCCGGTAGGCCGCGGCATGCCCAGGCTGCCGCAGCACCCACTGCCACACCTGGTTCTGGCGGGGGGCGTCGACGAAGACGATCAGATGCTCGTGGGCGGACTTGGCCAGCATTGTGTGGATCTTCTGGCGCAGGGGACGCTCGGGGATACGGCCATCGGGGCATGGGGCGCACTCATAGATCTGCACGCCCCGCTTCTCTGCGACAGCAGTGATCCGGTAGGATTGGTCCTCCATTTCCACTTCGACGTGGCCGACATGGCGATCCCATCCCAACTCGTTGAAAAGGCCCTTGAGGTCCGCCCTCTGGAGATACGGTCGGACCACTGCTGAGTCTAGAGAAGTCAAAAGACAGACCTCCCGTGTAACGATGTCGTAATCCCCCTCTCCTCTGGGAGTGGGGGATTGAGACCCTACTTCGAGACCAGCCCCATGGAGCAGATGATCTGCGCCTCTTGCCGCTGCCCGTCTTCCTGGACGTTGCACAGCCGCCCATCGTCCCGCAGCCTTACCACCAGATCGGCCAGCACTTCGTCCGTGATCCCGGCCCGCAACTGCCGGTTCAGGGTATCGGTGGCCGTCGGACGCAGGGGATAGCGGTAGATCTCCTCTATTGCTCGCTGAAGCTCCGGCGTCTCGAAGAAGGTTCCCCTCGCCTGTTGCACATAGCGCTTCAGCTTCTCGTAGCTCTTGAATCGAGCGCCGGTGGGCCGTCCCAACTGGCCACCCACCGACCGCTCCTCCTCGCCGATCAGCCGAACCCCCGCCTCCACCAGGTCATGGTGCCGATCCTGTCGGGGCTGCGCGGGGGTGTTGGGCAGGCATTCGGCTGCCCGCAGGATTGCCAGTTGCGACTCGGTAACACCTCTCCCATCATTCCCGATCCAGGCAAGCTGGTCGGTCCCCTCGCCGGTCCGAACATATACCAAGACCCCTTCCGGCGCCGAAGACCCTGCCGGCCTCGACTTGGTGGAGTAGACCACGGGCGGCAACTGCGGGATGACCCTCTGGAGGGAGGGATCCGCGTCCACGGCGTTCTTCCAGATCTGGTAGGCGAAGGAGGCCAGGTCCACCTCGGAGTCCGGGTCCTCGTCCAGAGTGCCGGACCTCTCGTTGTACAGGTTTACGATTCGCCTGTCGTGTATCTCGCCTTCCTCGTCTTCAAAGAAGGCCTCATCGGTGCCCACCACCTCGGCGTTCTCTTGCAGACGGCGACGCACCCGTGATCGCAGATTCAGAACACGCTCCACCCCCTCGGCCGGAAGGAAGGAGTAGCAGAGGATCTCTTCAGCCTTCTGGCCGATGCGGTCCACGCGACCAGCCCGCTGGATCAGCCGGATGATGGCCCATGGCAGGTCGTAGTTGACCACTATGGCGCAGTCCTGGAGGTTCTGGCCCTCGCTAAGGATATCGGTAGAAACTAGAACCCGCAGCTCTTCCTCCGGCCGGACCCGATCCCGCTTATTGTTGCTGTTCGGGCTGAAGCGCCACACCAGGGCGGTGGGGTCCGCCGAATCGCCGGTGACGCCGGCCATCCCGGTCACGGAGAATCGCCGGCTCAACTGCCATTCCAAATATCGGACCGTATCCGCGAACTGGGTGAAGACGAGCACCTTCTCCCAGGGATGCTTCTCCATCAGCAGCCTGTGGAGCGCCTCCAGCTTCGTATCCTGAGACGGATCCCAATCGCCGCATCGCTCAAGAAGGCCGCGAAGGGCGTCCGCGTCTCGCCTCAGGTCTTTCTCCAGATCGAGGGTGAAGAGGGTGGGGCGAGCCCACTTGAAGCGGCGCCTGAACCGGCCCGCGTACTGCCGGTATAGGAGGGCGGCCTGCCGCCGGAAGTCCTCCTCAGTGCGCAGCCGAACGCCGGCCTCGGGCAACTCTGGCCCCCCATTGCCGTCGTCCTCAAAAAGGTCCAACGACCCGAGAGACGAGTCGGGGTCAAGGTCCGAAACGCTGGTATCCAGCATCTCGGCCCCCTGGGTGCCCAGAGGCAACGGCTGCCCGGTCTCCAGGGCATGGACGAAAACGTAGTTACGCAGGATGTGCCGCTCGATCGACTCCAGGAATACGTGGCCGCTGCTCTCCATCCGTTTGAACAGACCGGTGCGGCAGAAACCCATCAGCCGCTTGCCCGCCCGCGACAAGTCGTGAAGCAGCAGCTGATCGTCGGGGGTGGCCGGCGGCTGGGGCAACCGAGAGACGTAGTTGCCGAGGCCATAGCGGGGCAGGGTTAGGCCGTTGATGGTGGCCACGGCGTCCACGGAGTAGAGCCGGGCGTACTGATCCAGCGGGTCGGCGTCGTCGATCCGAAACTTGACCGTCCTGGGCTCCCTGGTGGGGAAGTAGGAGCGGCTGCCGTCCGCGAAGGTGAGATACCTGCGGCCTGAGACCCCATCAGTCTCAGCATAGTTGTCCTGGATGAAGCTCCGGGTTCGACGCACCATGTAGAGCCTCATCAACTCCCGCCAGTCGTCGGGGTACTCGCTCTTTTCGAAGGCGGCCAATGACCGAATCGGGCACTGATGCCGCCGTAGGAACTCCGTCTCGCCTATCTTGCGCACCGCCTGCTCCGGACGAACCCCCAGGTCCCTGTCCTCTGGAACGAACAGCCGGAGCTGGCTGGATAGATCCTGGTAGCTCTTGTTGTAGGGTGTGGCGGAGAGCAGGATACAGCGGCTCTCGTTCTGCTCGATGTACTCCTGGATGGCCCGGTAGCGCTTTCCCTCACGGTTGCGCAGGTTGTGGCTCTCGTCCAGGATCAGCAGCCGGTAGCGTCGCAGCCGTGGCAGCTCCTGGGTGACCTGGGAGTAGGACATCACAGTGGCATGGAGTCGGTAAGCGACCCGATAGTCCTCCCACATGGCCACCAGGTTCTTGGGGCAGAGGATGAGTGTCTCCAACCCCTGATCGTCCTCGAACACCCGGGCCAGCGTCGTGGCCATTAGCGTCTTGCCCAGCCCCACCACGTCGCCGATCAGAACCCCTCCCCGCTTGTTGACGTGGCGAGCGGCAATCTGAACCGCCTTCTTCTGGAACTCGAACAGCCTGTTGCCGAACTCCCGCGGGATCGTGAACTCGGAGATCCCCGCGATGGCCTCCTGGGAGAGGTGGTAGGCCATCTTGACGTATATGTGGTAGGGCGGGATCAACTCCTCCCTGGCCCAGCTCTCGTCTATGATCTGCACCAGCTCGCTGGAGATGTCCAGGCACCAACGATCGTTCCACCGCTCTTCAAACCAGCCGGCCAACTTGTGGCAAGCATCCTCATCCACCACGTCCACATTCAGCTCTCCCTGGTGAGAAAGCCCAGCCATGGTGAGGTTGCTGCTGCCCAGGTAGCCCACGGTGGGGCTGATGATGTCAGGGCGGAAGAGCAGGTAGAGCTTGGCATGGAGAGGGTGTCGCAGATACAGCTTCACCACCACCTTGCCGGCCCTGATCTGGGCAGCCAACCGCTGCAGCCCGGCCTCGTCCTCGTTGGTGGGTACTCCCACCGCGAGCTGATCACGAAACTCCTGCGCCAACCGCTTCTTGAGCCGAAGCGCGGCCTGGTTGTCCAGCATCTGATCGTCGCGGGAGAGGCCAATAGCCGAATACAGCTCATCCTGGGGGAGTCGCTGCATCCCCACCAGCAGCCGGCAGCAGTGCCCGTCGCCGCCGGACCATCGATCCACGTGGGAGTCCAGCTGCTTCCAGCCGCGAAGGTTGAAGTAGCCTACGCAGAAGTCGGCTCGGTCCGCGACCTGAAGGGTGCTCTGGAGGGCGGGGAGGAGCGAACGCTCGATATTGTCGAAGATCCTGGGCATGCACGCTCCCTTCTTCGGTCCGACGGATACTGCTTGGAGGCGCGGGTCGCCTGGCCGAACGACTGATGTAGGCAACCAGGGCAATCATGACCCTCGGGCAGACGGCTCACAGGGAACGAGAGTGCAATACTCGAAGCACAGGGGAACCTACCAGCCACCCGACGGGTGGCCTCCACAACTATATACCCCACCCACAAAATGTCAACGCGGGTTGCCACCCTCTTCGCCTTGACACTATCTTCCGCCGGGATTACTATTCGCTATAGGTCGGATTGGTATTTAGCCATGGTCAATCGAGGGGTAACTCAGAACTGTATGGACGCTGACAGTAGCAGCGGTGAACGTACCGGTTGGTCCAACCGAATAAGCCGAGGTGCCATTTTCCCCCGCAGCAGGGTGGAGGTGACCCGTATGTAGAGCCTGCCCGCCGCGGTCGCATAGTCGGCTGAGCGGCGCTTTGGGTCGCCTGCCGGTCGGGGAAATGCCACCTCTTATCCTGGAAAGGGAGGTGGTTTCTTTATGCTCCTTTTCAGCCAGATCGTAGGGCGGCCCGTGGTCGATTCCAAGGGTACCACTCTGGGGAGACTAAAGGACCTGATTGCCTCGGGCGGCAGCTATCCAGTCGTCAAGGCGCTGGTGGTCGAAGACCTCAGCCATCGACGATTTGCCGTCGCCTGGGAGCAGGTATTAGATATTCAGTCCCACATCGATCTCAGCGTCACCAAGCGCTACCTAGTACTGTATGAGACCGAGCCGGGCGACATCCTGCTCTCCGAGCAGGTGCTGGACCGACAGCTCACCGACGTGGACGGCCACAAGGTCGGCCGCGTCAACGACGTGCAGCTGGGCCAGGCGAACAGCCACTACCGGGTCCTGGCCATCGATCCCAGCACCCGAGGGCTGCTTCGCAGGCTGGGCATCGATCGCGCCGCGAGCCTCATGGGCATCCGCCCGGAGGACCACCTGATCCCCTGGGAGAAGCTCCAGACGGTGCAGGAGCCCGTCCCCTGCCTCCAGATCACCGTGCCCAAGATCTTCATCCCGAGGCTCCACCCCTCCGACCTGGCCGAGATCGTGGACCAGCTCTCCGTTCGGGAGAGCTCGTCCCTCATCGAGGCGATGGACGACGAGACCGCCGCCGACACCCTGGAGGAGGTCTCGGCGCGCCGCCAGGCCCAGATCCTCCGGGAGATCGAGAGCGAGAAGGCCGCCGACATCCTGGAGGAGATGGGTCCCAACGACGCCGCCGACGTCCTGGCAGACCTGCCGGCCAAGAAGGCCCAGGAGCTGCTCGCTCTCATGGAGGAGGAGGAGTCCCAGGACGTGCGGGAGCTGCTCGCCTACCCTGAGGACACGGCCGGCGGCATCATGACCACCGAATACGTGAGTCTCCCTGAGTCGCTCACCGTGCGGGAAGCGATGAAGCAGTTGAAGGAGATCGCCAAGGAGGTGGAGGACGTTTACTACGTCTACGTGATCAACCTCCTTGAAGAGGAGAAGCTGGTGGGAGTGATCTCCCTGCGGGACCTGATCATCGCACCTTCCGATCAGACCCTGGCGCAGCTGGTGGAGCCATCCCCGATCACCGTATCGGTGAAAGCGGATCAGAAGACGGTGGCGCGGGTGATCGCCAAGTACAACCTGCTGGCCGTGCCCGTGGTGAACGAGCAGAACCAGCTTCAGGGGATCGTCACCGTGGACGACGCCATGGATATCCTGCTGCCGGCCGCGTGGCGGCGTCGTATGCCCAGAATGTTCTCCCGAGAAACCTCGGCGGTCCATGCCGGTTAGTATCCCAGCCACGAAAGACACGAAAGACGCAGCTTGGCACTCTAACTGACTGGAACTCCAACTTAACCCCTTCGGGGGCAGCCTGGGATACGCCATGCCGACACCAAAGGAAAGCGGGACGCCGCCAGGGGGCGCCCCCCAGAAGGGAAAACCGGCTGCTCGGACGACCATCCCCGGCGGTGCCGTCCTGGGACGGCTCGGGGGGTGGCGCATCCGCCTGTTCGCCGCCCTGGCGTTGATCGGGCCGGGCATCATCACCGCCAACGCCGACAACGACGCGGGGGGCATCAGCACCTACTCCGTGGCCGGCGCCTCCTACGGCTATTCCCTACTCTGGATGCTGGTGCTGATCACCTTCAGCCTCGGCGTCACGCAGGAGATGGGGGCCCGCATGGGAGCAGCCACCGGTAAGGGGCTGGCCGCCCTGATCCGCGAGAACTTCGGCGTCCGCTGGACCCTCTTCGCCATGGTCTGCACCCTGGCGGCAAATACCGCCACCACTGTCGCGGAGTTCGCCGGGGTCGCCGCCGCCGGCGAACTGTTCGGCATCCCCCGGTGGTTATCGGTCCCCATCTCCGCCCTGGCGGTCTGGTTGCTGGTGGTGCGCTGGTCCTTTAGAAGGGTGGAGAAGCTGTTCCTGCTCCTCTCGGCGGTGTACATCGCCTACCCCCTCTCCGGGATCATCGTGGGCGCCCCCTGGGGCGAGGTGCTGCGCGAGACCGTCACCCCCACCTTCCAGATGGATACCGGCTACATCCTGGTGTTCATCGCCACGGTGGGAACCACCATAACCCCCTGGGGGCAGTTCTTCATCCAGGCCTACGTGGTGGACAAAGGGATAGGGCCGCGAGAGTATTCGGCCACAAGGGTGGACGTGATCGCCGGCGCCTTCATCACGGACATCGTTTCATTCTTCATAATCGTGGCCACGGCCACCACACTGCACGCCCGGGGCATACAGATCACCGATGCCGCGCAGGCCGCCATCGCCCTGGAGCCCCTGGCCGGCCCCCTCGCCCACTACCTGTTCGCCGTCGGACTGGCCAACGCGTCGCTGCTGGCGGCCTCCATCCTGCCGCTGGCCACGGCCTACACCATCTGCGAGGCGTTCGGGCTGGAGATGGGGGTGGACCGATCGTGGCATGAGGCGCCTGCGTTCCACTCGCTGTACGCATTCTGCATCGGCTTCGGGGCGCTTGTGGCGCTGATACCCGGCCTGCCGTTGTTGCCGGTGATGCTCTTGTCGCAGGACGTGAACGGGGTGCTGCTGGCCTTCGTGCTGGTCTTCGCCATCAAGCTGGCCAGCAATCGGGAGATCATGGGGAACATGGTCAACGGCAGGGTGGGCAACACCATCGCCTGGGCGACCACCGTGGCGCTGATTGTTCTGACCGTGCTGCTGATCGGATCTTCCCTGGCCCCGTTGATCGGCATCAATCTGGGCTAGGGAAGAGGGCTACCTGGAGCGCCGGTTCGCGATGAAGAAGGATGCCACGGCCGCGATAGCAGCGCCGAACACCATCATCTCCAGGCTGCCATTCAGACCGATGCGGTCGGCCAAGGCGCCCTGAATCCCCACGCCCACCCCTCCCATCACCATCGCGACGCTGATGGCTATGCCAGAGACCATCCCCATCCGGGATGGCAGCACCTCCTGGGCGGCCGCCAGGGTCACGGTGAGCGGCCCCCCGAGCAGCAGGCCCACCACCATCGCCAGCACCGCAGCCTCCGGCCCCGTGGCTCCCAGGAAGAAGTGGACTCCCGGCACAAGCAACAGGAAGAAGGCCACAAGCGTGATCCTCCTCCCCACGGAGTCCGCCATCCACCCCCCGACCACAGTCCCGGTCCCCTCCATGATCAGCATCAGGAATAGGATCTTGCCGGCCTGATCGGGTGCCTCGGCTCTCGCCGCGTAGAGGAGCGGGATCAGGGCGACCAGGGCGTACTCAACCCAGGAGCGAACGATCAGCGTCACCCCCAGGGCCGACACGCCCAGCCAGGCGATCGGTGCGTCCTTGGCTGTTGGTACGGAAACGGGCTTCACCGCCACCTGCCTGTCCACGTGCCCAAGGGTGCCCAACATCATCCAGGCAACCAGGGCGCCGGGAACCAACAGAAAAGCGGTGCTGCGTAAGCCGGCGGGAACCAGGATGGTAGCGGCGATGAGCGGTGCGATCGAAAGCCCCACGTTGGATATCACCATGTAGATGGAGAGGGAGGTCGTCCGCCACGGCCCGCCCAAGACGGCCGCCATCTTGGCTCCCTGGGGATGCCATGCGCCCACGGCCAGCCCCAGGACGGCCACCAACAGCAGGAGCGCCGGATAGCCGGAGACGAATCCTGCCAGGGAAATGCAGCACGCGGCCAGCAGCACGCTCAGGGTTGCCAGCCAACGGGACCCGACGCGATCGGACAACCAGCCGAAGAACGGTTGGCTCAGGGAGGATGCAAAGGTCTGCACCGTGGATAGAGCCGCGACCGACCCATAGGAGAGGCCCAGCGTGCCCACGAGGAGGGGATAGAACAGGGGCAGGGTATTGGCGCAGTAGTCCACCACGGCATGTCCGACACCAAGGGCCAGGAGAGGGCGATTGCGCAGCAGGGAACGCTGGCTGGATACAGGGATCAAACTTCTGTCCCGCCTGTGGCCAGCAGCGGCCGCTTCGCGGGCATTCCGGGTCTCCGAGGGTAGGTGTGAGGGGTAGGGGTCTCCTTCTCCATCACCACAATGCTGCGGTCCTCTCCCAGCAGCGAGAGCCGCACGGGCACCAGCGATCCGTAGCGTCCCCCCATAGTCTGAACGGCGCACCTGCCCTCAGCCATCTCCTGGGTCAGGTCCCCCTTCTTGGGGGCGATCACGCGCCCCCTCACCCGGCAAAAAGGGAGGCAGAGCTCCGCCAGCACCGCCAGGCTGGAGACTGCCCTGGCCACGGCGACGTCGTAGCGCTCCCGCTCGCCGGCCGCTTTGGCAAGGTCCTCGGCCCGCACGTTGAGCACTCGGGTGTCCTCCAGCTTCAGGAATTGAACCATGTGGGACAGGAACATGGTCTTCTTGCCGATGGACTCCAACAACGTCAACCTCATGCCGGGCAGGCAGATCTTGAGCGGTATCCCCGGGAAACCGGCGCCACTACCCACGTCGATACAGGAGAGCCCGGCCCCACCCTTCAGTCTCGCCGCCAGATCCGGCGCGGCGACGGCCGGCGATGCGGGCGCACCAATCCCTCCATCGATGCCTGGAAAAGCCAGGAGGCAGGTGAGGGAATCCAGGAAGTGCTTGGTCTGTATGTCCTCGGGAGCCACGATGGCGGTCAGATTGGCCTTCTGGTTCCAGCGGAGCAGCTCGTTCATGTACCGAGAAAACGCGGAGAGCTGATCCCGCGTCAGATCCAGCCCAAGCTCGCTCGCCCCTGTCTGGAGCAGCTTAAGATCGGCCAAAGCAGTAGCTCCCGGTAGCCGCGTGGCGCGGCCTGGCGGCCATCGGCTATAATTCATGAGTTGACAAGAAACCGGAGGATAGACTTTATGCCTCGCTCCGTCAAAGAGCATTCTAGTGGCACCTCTCAACCACAGTCAAACCCGACCCTCGGGCACGCCGCATCGAGCTTCCTCGCCGATCTGCCTCAAGAGGAGAGAAGCGCCAACTCCCTGGATCTAAACAGCTTCGTCCGCTGGTTCGGCTCCCACAAGCAGATGGACTCCATCCAGGCGCCGGACCTCGAACGATACCAGGAACAGATCAAGTCAGAAGGACGAAGGGACACCGACCAGAGGCTGCAATCGCTGCGAGCCTTTTTTGCCGAGGCCAAGAAGCAGGGGTGGATCTCCACGAACCTGGCCGTGGAGATCAAGGTCAAGCGGACAATCAAGAAGAAGGGGGCGGCCGGGCTCGGGAAGAAGGGATCTCACAACTACTCTGTTGGAAACGGCGGCCCTCGCCTGACCCAGGAGGGCTACGACAAGCTGTCCAAGGAGCTGGAGTACCTGGAAACCGAGATGAGGCCGCAGATATCCCTGGAACTGAAGACCGCCGCGGCCGACAAGGACTTTCGGGAGAACGCCCCCTACGACGTGGCCAAGAACCACCAGGGCGAGGTGGAGGCCCGCATTCGCGAGCTGAAACGGGTGCTGGAGACCGGGGAAGTAGTGGGAGCGCCGACCAGCCAGGAAGTGGCCGACCTGGGCAGCAAGGTGACCCTCTTCGACATGATGGAGGACGAGGAGATCGTCTACACCCTGGTGGGTCCCGGCGAGATCGACCCCAGGCACGGCAAGATATCGATCCAGTCTCCCGTGGGCAAGGCGCTGACCGGCGCTGCAGTGGGGAATGAGGTGGAGGTCGCGGTGCCGGCAGGCACCCTGCGCCTCAAGGTGCAGAAGATAGAGAACAGGTAGGGGACGAGGGGCGGGAGAGGCAGGTACGTCCCTCCCGCGGATGGGGCTACTGCCCCCTTCAGATCCACCCGCGCTTGCGGAAGTAGGTCAGCATCCCCGCCGCGATGACCAACATGATGCCGACCACCACCACAAAGGCCATGGAGTGCTCCTGGATGGGAAAGCCGATGTTCATTCCGTAGATGCCCGACACCAGGGTCAACGGAAGCATGATCACCGAGATGGTGGTCAGGATCTTGATCACCTCATTGATCCGATAGGAGGTGAGGGAGTCGTTGGTGTCGGACAGCCCCTCGATCAACTCCTTGTAGTCCTCCAGGATATCCCATATCTTCGCCACGTGGTCGGCGATATCCCCGAAGTAGGCCTCCAGATCCTCCTGGAGGTAGGGTCTCTCCTTGTGCTCCAGGCTTGCGATCACCGCGATCTGGGGCTTGACGATGCGGCGGAAGTTGATGATATCCCGCCGGATCACCGATATGTCCCGCACCGTCTGCCGCACGTTCTCCTCGAAGATGGTGTCCTCAACTGCCTCGATGTTGGCGTCGATCTTGTTGAGGATCGGAAAGCAGTAATCCACCAGCCGGTCCACCACCCGGTAGAGCAGGTAGCCGCTGCTCCGCCCCATCATCTCCTGGCAGACCGCCGTGTCGTTCTGGCACTCCTGGAACATCTTTCGCAGCGGCCTGATATCGCCGGAGTGGACGGTGATGAAGTAGTCCGCCCCGATGAAAACGTCCACCTCGCTGGCGACGGTGACGCCGGCAACCCGGTTGAACACCGGGAAGTGGAGGACGATGAAGAGGTAGTCCTTCTCCTCGTCTATCTTCGGCCGCTGGATCTTGCTGAGGCAGTCGTCCAGATGAAGGGGGTGGAAGGCGTACTTCTGGCGAAGCCACTCGATCTCGTCCTTGGTGGGCCGCTCCACGTTCACCCAGGTCAGCTTGCCGTGGCGGACAACCTGGATGTTCAGGCTACTGCCCTGCAATCCCGGCCCAGAGACGCCGGGCGTGGCGGCACTATCCCTCGTGGCCATCCTGCTCACCTCCCTTCTTCTGGTGGAATTGGTGGAATTGTACCCCCTGAGCTACAGGGTTTCCAGGGAGGCTGCTGGTCACACCTCCAAACTCAGGGTCAGATTGTCGTAGGCCAGCTCCACGCCGGGCGGCAGTTGGGCGTTGGTGGTGGCGTGGTCCAGGTCGTGGGTGAGGTGGGTGAAGTAGCTGTGGGCAGGCGTGAGCCGGGCCACCACCCCCAGTGCCTGCTCGATGTTGAAGTGGGTGGGGTGAGGCCGCCATCGCAGCGCGTCCAGTACCAGCAGATCCAGCCCCTGCAGAAGCTCCATTGAGCTCTCCGGGATGGAGTTGCAGTCGGTCACGTAGGCCGCCCGGCCGAAGCGGAAGCCGAGCACCAACAGCCGTCCGTGGCGGACGGGAACCGGGACGACCTGCAAGCCAAATAGGTCGAAGGGACCATCGACGGGGCGCAGGTCCAGGCGGGGCTTCCCCCCGCCAACCTGAGTTTCCCTGAAGATGTAGTCGAATCTGAGGCGGAGGTCGTCCAGGGCCTCCGCTGTGCTGTAGCAGGGGATCGGCGCGCCCTGCCGCTCGCTGAAGGAGCGCAAGTCGTCCAGCCCGCTTATGTGGTCGGCGTGCGAGTGGGTGAAGAGGACGGCATCCAGGCGAGTCATGCCGGCGCGGATCGCCTGCAGCCGGAACTCCGTGGCCGTGTCGATCAGCACGCTGCGCCCGTCATACTGCAGCAGGACGGAGCAGCGGTAACGCTGGTTCCGCGGGTCCTCGGAGGTGCAGACGGGGCAGCGGCAGCCGATGGCCGGCACGCCGTGAGAGGTACCGGTGCCCAGGAAGGTAAGTGTGAGATCCATACGTCTCCAGTGCTAGTTGCTGGGTGCCGGGTGCTGGGTGCTTGTTTCTCGGCGCTGAATTCTCCGTGCTAGCTTCTGGGTTCTCAGGCCAGACATCTCAGAACTCAGAACCAAGAGCCAAGTTTGCAGGATTCAGCGCTCAGCACTTCCTCGGCGGGCGCCCATTAGCCGCCGCAGCGTGTCCTCCGGGCCGGCGTATGCCAGGCTGCCCGGGCTCCCCCGACGGCGCCCCACTACACAGCCATGGGCGCATAACCCTTCCATTATTTCCCTGTAGTCCCGCCGGGTCAAGCCGGCCGCATCGCAGATCACCGCGCGACCCGGCAGTTGGGAGTTGCCGGGCGCCAACCGGTGCATCACCTCCACGCAGCGACGCAGCGCCACGAGGCCCACCTCCTCCACGATCGACAGCTGGCTCCCCCCCATCGGCCGCTCCGAACGGGGCGGGCTCTCCAGCCGCGACCTCAACAGCACCATGGCCCGACTGAAGCTTTCGTGGGCGGCGGAGCGGCCGATCCCCAGCGCGGACCCCACCTCGGCAAAAGAGAGGCCATTAAAAAGGTGAAGCCTCACCACCTCGCCGTACGACCGCGGTAGCTCGCCCATCAGCTCAGCGCAGGCCAGCGCCCCGTCCCAATCCCGACCATCCGACCCTGCCATGCCCTCCATCCGCTCTATCAGCAGGTCGTGCGGCAGGCTGAGAAGCTGGAATCGCGCCGTCCGCCTCGCGGGGGTCTGGGTCTTCAGATAGTGGTCTATGCGCCATGGGAAGGAGTGAAAGAAGTAGGGCATGAAGTTGTCGCGCCGCTCGGAATGCCACTCCAGGGCGGTATCGGCCAGCGCAACGTAGGCCTGCTGGTAGAGGTCCGCCGGCTCGACGCCGCAGGGCAGGGAGCGGGGGTCCGAGAGGTGTGCCCGGAGGAAGTGGTGGACCAGCGGCTCCACCGCCGCGTACAGATCCCCCAACGCCGCGCGATCCCCCGAGCGATAGCGCAACGCCAGCCGGGATATCCGCTCCTCCCGCTCCTGTTCACCCCGATCCCCCGGGCTCTCGACTCTCTCGCCGCGGCTCTCCACCCTCATCCACCCCGCAGGTGGTAGAGGACCATACCCACCAGGCTGCTCACGAAGGTGCCGGTGACGGCCAGCAGCACCGCGTTCAGCTTCGCCTCCACCCGCTCGTAACCCTTGGACAGATCATCCAGCCGGGCGTTGTTGATCCGGCCGTAGGCGCAGCCACGATCGTCCAACCGGCAGGCCAGATCCCTGACTCCCCTGTCCCCCGCATCCCCGTCCCGGGCCGCGGGCGGAGGGGAGAGTCTCTTTATCGCCCCCCTCAACGCCTCGTCCCCCCTGTCCATGCAGATCACCCCCTGTACCCTGAGCCAAACCACTGTCGACCACTGGCGACGTAGAACGGTAGCCACAAAGTCACCAAGGAAGTCCCCGCAATTCTCGTGTCGTCACTTTGTGTCTTTGTGCCTTCGTGGTTTGGGCCAAATTCCCTCCCGCTCTCACAATGTCATACCCAGCTCGTTGCCCACCTCGTCCAGCACCCTTGCCAGGGAGCCGGCGAGGCCGTCGGCGGAACGCCCCTCCAGGGCGTATTGCACCTTGAGGGCGCGGCAGAGGGTCTCGATCCCCCTGCGGGTGGCCTCCAGATCCCCCTCCCGGGCCACCCTCCGGATCAGCATGCGCAGGACGGCGATCTCGTCCACCACCCCGTGCAGCGCTGCCGCCACCTCCAGCTCCAGAGCCCCCTCCTCCAGGACGTCGGAGTAGAAGGACGGCCGCTCCTGCTCCGCGGACCGCTCGCCCGCCACCCGGAAACGCCCCTGTCGATGGTACCCGCAGAAGCGGCTGCCGGAGAGAGCGCCTCGAGCGCACGGCTTCCCGGTCCTCTTGACGATGGCCGCGCACCGCATCCCGATCACCCCCTTCCATATAGAACAAATGTTCTAGGACATTCTACGCAAGTTGCTGGAGAGTGTCAAGAGGGTAGATGATAATCTCGATTCCGGGGTCCCCCTCCGAGGGCGATGCAGGAGAGGGATGGTCGTTCTACGCCGGCCGCCGGTGAACGCAAGAGGGCGAGTACTGCGGGGAACTCAGGCTGACGCGGGCCCCATCCAGCGGGCCAGCCACTCTATGGCCAGCACCGACAGCAGGGCGATCGGAACCAGGGGAATCAGGGAGTCATCCCTGGTCAAGAGCCGGAACAGGCCGCTGGCCGCCGCGATCAGGCCGAGGGTCAGGGTGAGCCTGCTCAAGGGGATCGACCTCAGGAATCTGACCAGGTTCAGCCCCAGCAAGATGAGCCCCACCATCAGGTACTGCGCGTTGCGCAGGCTGGCCCCGTTGGCGGATTCCATCCACTGGGAGACCCCCCACGCGACAAAGAAGACCATCCAGGCGCCGGTAGCCAGCTTCCGGTCCAGGTCGGCCTTCCTATCGACAGCGGCTCTATCCGCGACGGGCCTTTTCTTGCTCACGACGCACGCCCCCCTGAAGGAGATGAAGAGCAGGGATCGCCACAAGATGCAGAAAGGAGACAACCCCGGCGAACGGCAGCATAGGGCGCCGGGTGAGGGGGTGTCAAGCCGCATCTGGAGGGCGGGAAACGGGACCGAGAAACGCCAGTTCGCCCGTGGCAAGAAAGTTGCTATGGATGACTGCGTGCGGCAGCAAAGCCCAAGCCGCGAGATCCAGGTTATCAACCCCCAGGAGAGGAGAGACGCCGACGATGGAGTTCTATCTGGTGGCGATGATCATCGTCCTGGTGGTCCTGGCAACCGCATCTTACCTGATCGACCGGTGGCAGCAGTTCGCGTCCGAGGAAGGATCCGAGGATCTGCGGAGCGATTTGGGCGAAGCAGCCTGAGCCCGATCACCCACGATTGACCTCACACCCCAACCACCTCGAGCGAGCGCGAGTTTGACATATTCTCCCCGGCCTCTTATGATGCTGCCGGTGCCAGCCGACGGCGTCGCACCTACCACCCTGCCGGTGGCGGCCCACTTGGCGCTGTCTCCCGGCAAGAGCAAGGGTCTCATGTCCAGCCGAACGCCCAGCAACTCCGGACAACCAGCCCCCAGGCTGCCGGAACCCGACTACTCGAACCCGCATATCCCCGAGCCGAGACAGGGCCACACGGGAAGTCTGCTGGCCTTTGTCAGCGTGCTGGCTGTGTTGGGATTCGGTTTCTGGGCCGCACTCGCTACCTACATGGGAACCGGAGACGCCAACGCCAGCGGCAAGACCACGACCACCCCGGTCGCGACCAAGTCGGCCACATCGGCCCCGGTTGCCGCGCCGGTGGCGACAGACGTGTCCACAACCCCGGCGGCCAACTCGTCTGGCACCCCTTCCCGAACGGCCACGGCCGCACCTTCAGGCGCGAAGGTGCACGTGGTGGGCGATGGCGACAGCCTGTACAAGATCGCCCAACGTTACGGGACGACCGTGGATGCCCTCGTGGCCGCCAACGGCTTCTCCGACCGCAGCAAGATCCTCCACGTCGGCGACCGCCTCACCATCCCTTAGGCAAGGCGACCAACGAGCATCCCTGTACTTGCGGTCTCATCCGGCCCCGGCAGAGGGCTCACCCGAGCATCTGCCCCAGTAGGCAGCATCACCAGCAACCCCGCCCCCGACATCAGCAGCCTTGCCGCCAACTGCCCTGAACTCTTATAGATGCCCTCGTCGCCCCTGACCTCGTCTTCCACGTCGTCCTCCCGTTCTTCATAAGGTGAGATAGGGAAAGTCGTGGGGAGCAAAGGGCATACCAGAGGAGGGAAGGGTCGCCGGCGACCCCTCCACGCCCGCTGCGCTACCGCGGTGAGGTCCCCACGGCGTCGGTCTCTCCGACGGAGCCCAGCTTGTTCAGGAACATCAGCCGTTCCACCACGGCGGGCTGGCTGGTCGTGACCTTGGTGGAAAAGGCGTTGTTGGGCAGGAAGCTGCCCACGTTGACTATGAGCTTGCTGTTGGCGCCCGCACTCAAGTTCTGGGTCACCACCTGCCCGTTCTCCAGCTGGAAGTCCACCCTCACGGTGTTGGCACTGCCGTTGGGGTTCAGGACAGAAATCGAGGTCTGGAAGGGAGGCTGGGTCGAGCCCTCAGCCAGGTTCCATTGCATGGCCAGGGCGCTGGCTCCCAGTGTGGCCGTGGCACCCCGTGGCTCAGGTCCGAAGAACTCGGACCGCTCGGCCACAACCGGCTGATCGGCGCTCACCTGAACGCCAAAGGAGCTGTTGGGGAAGAAGTTATTAAGCAAGATTGTCCTTCGACTGTTGGGCGGCATGGCAATCTGGAAGCTGGTCTGCTGGCCAGCAGTGCTGAATAGAGTGGTACTGACCGTGGTGGATAGCTGCTGAGGGTTTTCCAGCAGTAGGAAGCTATCCACCGGCCCCGGAGGCGACTGGACAGAAGAGCCCTCGGCGAAGAACCAGCTGCGGCTGGACATGTTGGCCCCGGCGACGGTGGTGACGGCGTTGCCGGGGAAGCGGAAGGTGGACTCTTCCGTGATCACCGGCTGGTCGCTATCCACCCTGACGCCGAACTCCTGGTTGGGCAGCACCTGGTTCACGAAGACGCTCGTCCGAGAGTTGGGGGCGAGGGCCCCCAGCGCCTGCACCACCGGCGGCTGATCCCGTAGCAGGTAGGTGATGGTGGTGGTGGCGGAAACGCTATTGGGGTTCTGGATCAGCAACCAGGTTTGGAACGGCTGCTCCGTAACCCCCTCGGCGAACAGCCAGCTACGGGCCGGCCCCGGGATGCCGGGCACGGTGCTGCCGTCGAAGCCGACGAAGAGGGATCGCTCAACAAAGACCTGCTGGTCCGCGTCCACCCTGGTCGAGAAGGCCACGTTGGGCAGTATCCGGTTGACGAAGAGGCTGAACCGGGTGGTCGGCCCCACGGTGAAGCTGAACTGCTGGGTCGTCGCGTTCTCCAGCTCGAAAGTAAAGCGCACCGTAGCCGCGTTGCCGGTTGGGTTCTGCACCAGGAACCAGGTCTCGAAGGGCGGCTGGGTGGAGCCTTCGGCAAAGAAGAAGGTTGCGGCGGCCGGTGCCGGGGTGGGCGTTGGCCCGACAGGCGTCGGCGAAGGGGTTGGCGACGGGGTGAGGGCCAGGGCAAAGGTGGCCTCCATCGCCTGCATTCGAGTCCAGCTGCCGCCTCGGTCCGGCTTGGACCAACTACCAGGCCCACCCAGGGCACCCTCAGGTAGGAGGGCGAGGGCGAGCACCATCGCCGCTGCGAGGGCCACGAAGAGCTTAATGCCTGGGCAGAAACGGGATGGAGATCGCATGATCGGCCTCCAGCGGCTATGCAACTTTCGGCTGCGCTATACTATCACTCATAGAGCTGCCGCAATCTGCGTACCATATCATCGTAGAGGGCCGCCGGGTCGGCCCCGACCTCGGCCCCTAATTCGGGATGGGACTTCAATCTCTCCGGCTCAGCAGCCTCATCCCATTGGCGATCACCACAAGGGAGGTCCCCATGTCCGCCAGCACCGCCATCCAGAGGTTGGCCAGGCCCGCGGAAGCAAGGGCCACGAACAGAACCTTCACCACTATGGATAGCGCCACGTTCTGCTTTATGGTCGCAACCGTCCGCCTGCTCAGCCCTATCAGGTAGGGCAGACGGCTCAGGTCGTCGCCCATCAACGCCACGTCCGCCGTCTCCAGCGCGGTATCGGTTCCGGCAGCACCCATGGCGATCCCGACCGTGGAGCGCGCCAGAGCGGGCGCATCGTTGACGCCGTCCCCCACCATGACGACCCGGCCGTACCGCTCCAGCAGGGCGTCCACCGCCCCCTTCTTGTCCTCGGGCAGCAATTCCGCCTGATAGCCGTCTGCACCCACTTCCGATGCGATGGCCTCCGCGGTGCGTTGGTTGTCACCAGTCAGAAGCACCACGTGCTCCACCCCGGTCCGGTGCAGGGCGGACACCGCATCCCGGCTCTCCGCCCGAAGCCGATCCGCTGCCGCCAACATCCCCATCAGCCGGTCGTCGCGGCCCAGCATAACCACCGTCTTGCCCTCCCCCCGAAGCTTGTCCACCACGTCGGGAAGAGCCGTGCCCGCACCCAATCTCTCCCGGACCAGCCTTGCGTTGCCGACGAAATAGCCGACGCCGTCCACCCGGCCCTCCGCCCCGAGGCCCGGCAGCGCCATGAAGTCGCGCACAGCCCGCACCTCCACCCCATCCTCCTCCGCTCGCCTGAGGATGGCCTGGGCCATGGGGTGCTCGCTGCGAGCCTCCAGGGAGGCCGCAACCGCCAGCAACTCCTGCCGGTCGTAACCGTTCACCGCCACCACGTCCGTCACCTCGGGCCGCCCCATCGTGAGGGTGCCCGTCTTGTCGAAGGCCACCACCCGTATGCTGCCCACCGCCTCCAGGTAGGCCCCACCCTTGAACAGCACCCCGTTGCGGGAGGCGGTGGCGATGGCCGACGCGATGGACACCGGCGTGGAGATCACCAGTGCGCAGGGGCAGGCGATGATCAACAGAACCAACGCCCTGTAGAACCAGTCGTCGAAGGAAGCCCCGAAGAATGCCGGGGGGACCAGGGCGATCCCCGCCGCTAGGACGATGACGAAGGGCGTGTAATAGCGGGCGAAGCTATCCACGAACTGCTGGGAGGGCGCCTTCTGGGCCTGGGCCTCCTCCACCATGTGGATTATCCTGGACAGCGTGTTGTCGCTGTACGTGCGGCTGGCCCTCACCTCCAGCGAGCCCTGTTGATTGATGGTGCCGGCGAACACGTCCTGCCCAACCCCCCTCTCCACCGGCACCGACTCCCCGGTGATGGGCGCTTGGTCTACGGTAGATGACCCGGAGACTACCACACCGTCCGTGGGGATCCTCTCGCCGGGGCGGATCAACACCAGGTCGTTCACGGCGATCTGCTCCACAGGCAGCTTCAACTGCTCCCCATCCCGCAGCAGCGTCGCCTCCTTGGGGCCAAGCTCCAAAAGCGATCGGATGGAGCGTCGGGTGCGGTCCATGGTGTAGGACTCAAGGGCGTTGGCCAGGGAGAAGAGGAACACCACGGAGGCTGCCTCGGTCCACTCCCCGATGGCCATGGCACCGAGTACCGCAGCGGTCATCAGCACGTTCATGTCAAGCTGGCGGGACCGGAGGGCGAAGAGGGCGCGGCGAGCGGTGAAGTAGCCGCCCGTGGCCACGCCGAGAGCAAAGACGATCTGCGGCGCCGGGGCCGGCACGCGCAGCACGGAGAGCAAGAAGCCCGTGGCCACCAGCAGGCCGGACAGCGTGGTGGCCACCCCTTTGGGATGGCGCGCCAGACGAGAGAGCCGGCCGGTGCCCTGCCGGTCGGCCCTCTCGTTGGCGGCCGCCTCCGATTCCTTCACGCCGAGTCCGGCCTCGTGGACGGTGCCGACGATCCGGCCACGATCCACCAGCGTGGGGGCGTACTCCACCCACAGCGTTGCAGCGGTGTAGTTCAGCCGGGCTCTGGCGACCCCAGGCATGGCGCCCACCGCCTTCTCCAGGCTGGCCGCGCAATCGGGGCAGTCCAGCCCCTCGAGCGGCATGGTCTCGCTGCGGAGTACTTCTATCGCGGCGACCGGCGCCACCGCCGTCTCATCCATCTTCGTTCCCTCACATGACGGCCCCGCGGGCGCAAGGCCGCGGGGAGAATGACGCAGGGAGAAACCGGACCTGCGCACCCGGCCGGGGTTACCCCTCGGTAACGTGCTGCAGTCCCTGCAGGAACAGGTCGCGAATGTGTTGGTCGTCCAGGGAGTAATAGACCATGCGCCCGTCTCGCCTGTACTTCGCCAGCCGCATGTTCCTCAGCAGCCGCAACTGGTGGGATACGGCGGACTGGCTGAGCCCCAGCAGGGTAGCGAGATCGCAGACGCACAACTCCCCGGCCATCAGTGCGCTGATTAGCTTGACCCGAGTCGGGTCGCCCAGCACCCCGAAGGTCTGGGCCAACCCCGCTGCCGACCGGTCCGAAACCATGGTGGTGCGCACCCTGGCGACCGCCTCGGCGTCGATGCAGAAAACGTCGCAGACCTCGGCCTCAATCGCGGGCGCCCCTTGGTGCTCCATCAGAACAGGGTCGCTGCCACTCCCAGCCAAGTGCTGCCCTCCCCGCATCTCCAAGAAACCAATAATATCTGCACGATTGCTCATATGTGCGCTCATTATAGCGAAGAGGAACACCCGGTGCAAGCGTTCCGAAGCTCAGCGGACTGATTCGGGAGTGCGGG
>Ga0209014_10000666_pt1 | contig 20123 bp, 20 predicted proteins | sample BarGraNGADG00212_FD_184491 | JGI IMG/M metagenome (GOLD analysis project Ga0209014, IMG submission 184491) | Arctic peat soil microbial communities from Barrow, Alaska - Barrow Graham LP Ref core NGADG0002-212 (SPAdes) (version 2) | ecosystem: Environmental > Terrestrial > Soil > Wetlands >...
TTTACCACACAGATTTTACCACAAACGCACTACGACCCTCCCGGTTAGCCGGTCATTTTGCCCACCCGTTCGGCGTCGTTTTGATAGCGATAACTATTGGCGACTTCGTAAAAGAAACCTTCCCCCTCCCTAATAAATAACCTGTTCTATTCCGATCGCAATTAACAGAATACTGAGGTGATCAGAATGGTCCGTGCCTAAATCCTTTTGGAATTTGGAATAACATACCGCGTGCCGAGTAATATGTCCCACAGCGGCGTGGTAACACCAAAGTTGCTTTCGGGGTGGTAGTGATGGATGAGATGGTTGGCCGCCCAACGTCGGGCCAGAGGTTGGTGAAAACGGGTGTGATGAATGGTGAAGTGGCTCAGCCCATAGGTTACATAGCCGAAGGCCATGACGCCCGATAGCAGAAACGCGTAACTCGCGGGCATCAGCAAAATAAATACGCCTGTCAGTCCCAGTATCACCAGGGAGGGCAGGAAGAAAGGCAGGGCGTCATAACCCTGTGGATTCTTGTGGTGCACGCGGTGACCCTGCACGAAGATCTCGACCGATCCGTGGAACAGCCAACGGTGAACGGCGTACTCGAGATAGCTGAAAAAAAACAGACCGAACAGGACGGTCAGAAACACTTCGATGGAATGGATATCATGGCGCCGCAGGCCTTCAAAGGTCAGCACGACACATAGCGGGATATCGAGGCCGAATTCAGCCCAGTAATTCACCGGGGACCGTGACACCCGTAGTATGAAGTCCGTCACCGCACTGATCATTCCTCTGATTGTTTGTCTCTGCATGGTCCCTTTATATGAAAAAACAACGCCGTTCACAAGACGGAATAATGCTATCATGGCCCCATCTTTTTCGCTTGCTCTTCGGCTATTGCTTATTCCTCCAAGTGTGTCGATCAAAAATCCGGTTTGGGATGTTTCTGCTGCCTTCTGCCCGGATCAAAGCCTCGCTGATGCGAACGCGCCGTTGACGATCGTCACCGCCTCCTGCTCTATGCTTCGCAGGTGCCCTTCGCCCAGGAAGCTCTCCGCATAGATCTTGTAAATGTCTTCGGTGCCGGATGGACGGGCCGTAAACCATCCATTCGCGGTGACCACTTTGAGCCCTCCGATATCGGCATTGTTTCCCGGTGCACGGGTCATCGTGGCAAGGATAGGTTCACCGGCAAGCTCTCTGGCGGTGAGCATCTCTGGTGAAAGTTTCTTGAGCGTCGCCTTCTGCCCGGGAGTGGCCGGGGTATCGATACGTTCATAGAAGCATCTGCCAAATCGTTCCTCGAGATGGCGGTATATCGCGGCAGGGTCCGTGCCGGTTTTTGCTGTAATCTCGCAGGCGAGAAGACCCATGATGATACCGTCTTTGTCCGTTGTCCATACCGTCCCATCCCTGCGGAGGAAGGAAGCTCCCGCGCTTTCCTCTCCGCCAAATCCACACGAACCGTTGAGGAGACCGTCCACAAACCATTTGAAGCCGACCGGTACCTCATAGAGCCGCCGTCCCGCGTCCATGGCAACACGGTCAATCATGGATGTGGAGACCAGTGTTTTTCCCACTGCCGCTTCCTTTCGCCATGCGGTTCGGTTCCGGAAAAGGTAGTGTACCGCGACAGAGAGGAAGTGGTTGGGATCCATAAGCCCTCCACCCCGCGTGACAATCCCGTGACGATCGACGTCCGTATCATTGCCGAAGGCGATATCAAAATTATCCTTTAACCGGATCAATCCTTCCATGGCATAGGGAGAGGAGCAGTCCATCCTGATCTTGCCGTCCTTGTCGACGGTCATAAAAGAGAAGGTGGGGTCAACGATCCGGTTAACCACCTCAAGGGAGAGTCGGTAGCGGTCGGCAATGGGATCCCAGAAGTCCACTGCTGCCCCGCCAAGGGGATCTACACCGATTTTTAGGCCCTCATTCGTAATCGCCTCCAGGTCAACGACGTTTTGCAGATCCTCTACATAGGGGGTCACATAATCGTACTCATGGATCGACTCCGATTTCAGCGCCCGTTCAAAGGGGAGCCTACGGACCTCCCCGAGCCCCTTTTCCAGGATGGCATTTGCCCTTTGTTCGATGACATTGGTTGTTTCCAAGTCCGCCGGCCCGCCTTCGGGCGGATTGTACTTGAATCCGCCGTCCTCGGGCGGGTTATGGGAGGGGGTAATGACCACTCCATCGGCAAATCCGCTTTCCCTGCCTCGGTTATACGTCAGGATCGCATGAGAGATGACGGGAGTGGGGGTGTAGCCGAGCCCCCGCTGGATCATCACTGTGATCCCATGGGCAGCGAAGACCTCGATCGTGGTTTGCATTGCCGCTTCAGAGAGGGCATGGGTATCCATGCCCATAAACAGCGGCCCGCTGATCTGCCTTGATTTTCTATATTCGGCGATGGCCTGGCTGATGGCCAGGATGTGTGCCTCGGTGAAGCTGTTTCGCAGCGAAGATCCCCGATGGCCGGATGTTCCGAAGGCGACACGCTGATCGGGATCGGAGACGTCGGGTTTGTGGGTGTAGTAAGCAGAGACAAGTCGCGGGATGTTCGCGAGAAGCCATTTCGGAGCGGGCTTGCCCGCAAGCTCGTGGATGCTCATCTTTTTTTCTCTTCCTGCTTGTTCATCGATTATCCATTCTTTGCATCACTTTCCAGTTGGATGATCTCCATGCGGTGGTTCGTCTCGGGATGCGCTGCGGAAGGCCCTTCGGTCAGGATCGCAAGATTCCCCTTCAGTGCATGGTTTGATACCCAGCCCTTCACATAAGAATTCCACTCTTTGGGGTAATCAGGTTCGTATACCGGATAGACCCCCCGGCTGAACAGAAGCCGCTGACAGGTTGCCTCCTGGGGACTCACCGCCACAATCCACACCGGGGGCTTGAAACGGGCGATGAAGCGGGCCATATGGCCGTTGCGGGTTGGAACAAACACTGCAGCGGGTGAGCTGCGCTCCAGGGCCGTCTCGACACTTAAAGCGATCAAGTCCGTGACGCTGAACGAACCATCTTTATCGTGGTTCCGGAGAGTCTCCGTAAGATCGGGGCGGGAGCGGTGCGGCTCCGTAGTCGCGGCAATCTTTGCCAGCATGGCTACCGCCTCCACCGGATATTTACCCATGGCCGACTCTTCCGAGAGCATGATGCAGTCCGTGCCGTCAATCACGGCATTGGCCACGTCGGTTGACTCCGCCCGGGTGGGCCGCCGGTTATCCACCATGGATTCCAGCATCTGCGTGGCGGTAATGACGGGTTTCCCCGCCCTGTTTGCGCTCTGGATGAGTTGCTTCTGAACGAGGGCAATCTGCTCGATCGGTATTTCTACCCCAAGGTCACCGCGGGCGACCATGATGCCGTCCGCCGCTTCGAGGATGTCATCTATGTGTTCCAAGGCCCGGGAGCGTTCAATTTTTGCAATGATGAACGGGTTGTAACCCAGTGCCGCCGAGGCATCCCGCACGGCAATGATATCCGCGGCGTTCTCAACGAAGGACTGGCTGATTGCGTCCACCCCCTGTTCCAAAGCAAATTTGAGACACTCACGGTCGTGCTCGGTGAAGGCTCCGATTCCGAGATCGATACCGGGGAGATTGAGCCCTTTGTGGGATCGCAGTTCTCCGCCGACGATGACCCGGCAGATGACCTCCTGTCCTACAATCTTTAAGGTTTCGAGCTGGATGAGGCCGTCGTTCAAAAACAGGGTGTCGCCAGGCCTAAGTGCTTGGGGGAGGCGCATAAAGCTTACGGAGACGCGATTCGCGTCTCCGACAATCTCCCGGGTGGTAAGTGTGAACAAGGAGCCCGGCTGCAGCTCGACAGGTTCTTGAACCAGCCTGCCGATCCTCATCTTCGGGCCGGGGAGATCCGCCATGACGGCGATTCGTTGCCCCACCGCTCGGGCTGCAACACGGAGTTTATTGATCACCTCCTTGTGACCATCGTAATCACCGTGCGCTAAATTGATCCGCGCGATATTCATACCGGCCTTGATCATTGCTTCCATGACGTCCGGAGATTCGGATGCCGGTCCGATGGTGGCGACAATTTTGGTTTTTTGATCTGGAAGCATCACGACGGGCCTTTTCCTTTCCAGGGGTTATCCATCCGCTGCGCTTGATTTATATCTGAAGACGCCCTTGTCTTGAACGACCGAGGCGGCATTCAATCTGTCTCGTGGAAAAGTCCGGCAGACATTCTCGTGCGGCCCTGGAAATAGTTTGATTTGATAAGAACTTACTTTCTCGAGAAGGGATTATAGGGAAGACACGCTTGTATGTCAAAGCAATATCGGTCAGTCCCCTTCCGCCAGTTCGCCAAGCGCCTTCCGATCCAGAATCCGGATCGACCGGCCGTCCACCGCCAGAACCCCGGCGTTGCTCATTTTTCTGATCCCCCGCGAGAGTGCTTCCGGGGTGGCGCCCAGGATCTTGGCCAGTTCCCTCTGCGTGACCGTCAATTCCAGTTGGTTCATTCCCTGCCCGCCCTCTCTCGTCAGGGCATGGATCAGGAAGGAGGCGAGCCGCTGAGGAATCTCCTTGAGTGACAACGACTCGATCAGGGTCATGGATTCCCGGAGACGATCGGAGAGAATCTGGATAATGTTCACCAGCAGACGCGGTTCTTTCATGGCAATGGCCTCCATGACCGGTCCGGGGATCAAGAGGATACCACTCTCCTCAAGGGCCATGGCGTTTGCCGGGAACGACTCGATGGCGAAGGCGGTGCACATGCCGAAAGGGTCCCCGGGTCCAAGCAGATTGAGCGTTTGTTCCCTTCCTTCCGGAGAGCTTTTGTAGAGCTTTACCTGCCCGGTGATGATGACATAAAATGCATGGGCGGGATCCGTTTCACCAATGAACATTTCCCCCGCCTTGTAGGTTCTGTATAAGGCGCGTTCCGCCAGCGCCTTCAGCTTTTCGGCGGGGACCCCCTGGAATAAAGCCAACGTCTGCATCCGCTTCAGAACATCCATAAAAATTCCTTCCCGTTGATCCAGATCAATGACACTCCGTGCACGAACCTGTATTTACACAGCGAAACATGGAGAATGTTTAACATAGGGAACCAAGGGAAACAAAATATATTTGCAGCTTCTGCCGCTGTGCAGAGACCAGGACCATAACAAAGGGGGAATCAATATGAAAATGGAACAATATATCCGGGCGATTGCCGGCAGCTTTATCTCGCTTTCCATGCTGCTGGCCTATCTCTACAGTCCATACTGGCTGTTCTTCACGACGTTCGTCGGACTCAACCTGTTGCAGTCCGCTTTTACGAAATGCTGCCCGATGGAAATTTTACTGGGAAAGTTGGGCGTTCCGCGCGATAATGGATAAGAAGGGGATTTTCTTCCCGATCAACAGGAAACATCCCTGTCCCGCAGAAACGAACCAACCACCCCTCGCCGATCAGCCGGCGTGTTCAAACCAACCCGGCGAGGTTCCGGCAGGCATCAGGAGGCAAGATGAAAACAAGAAACGATCCGAAAGGAAAGAACAGGCCCGCTATTGTCTTTGTCATTTTTCTGTTCTTTTTTCTGGCGGCGATGATGGCGGAAGCCGGGAGCGCCGCCGGAGAGAGGCTTACCCTGGATGAAGCCGTAAGGATGGCGCTGAACAATAACCATGAGCTCCAGGCGCAGAGAAATGCACATGCCGCCAAAGGGGCGGAGGTCGGCATCGCCCGCAGTTCTCTTCTCCCGAAGATATCTCTGGAGGAACGATATTTACGGACGGCCAGCCCCGTTTATGCCTTCATGACCAAGCTCAATCAGGAGCGGATCGAGTTTGCCGACTTTGCACCCGATACCCTCAACCATCCGGGGGCCATCAACGACTTTCAGACCGCCGTCACGTTTGAACAGCCTCTCTTTGTCAAAAAAGCCAATATCGGGATTGAGATGTCCAAAATGGAGGTTTCGGCCTCGGAAGAGGCGCTGCACAGAAAAAAGGAGGAGGTGGCCTTCAAGGTGGTCCAATACTACCTGATGGTGAGCACAACCGGTGCGTATGTCAAGGTTGCGGAAAAGTCCCTGGAGGACGTGCAGGAGCATCAACGGCTTGCCGAGGTCCGCTATGCGGCGGGGCTGGGGCTTTACTCCGATACGCTGCGGGCCGCCACGGCGGCGGCGGAAGCCCGGCAACGGTTCGTCAGTGCGGAGAAAAACTTCAGCGTGGCCAAAAGGGCCCTGGGACTCATGGTCGGGTCCGCAGAAGCGGTCGAAGTCGCGGCGGAGACGCCCACCTTGCCTGTCCGGGAGATTGAATCGTTGCGCACCCAATCGCAGGCCCGGAGGGACGTCAAGTCCCTGGAGATGAAGACGGAGAACGCCAGGAACCAAATCAAACTGGCGGAAGCGGGTTATTATCCGATGCTGGGCGTGGGCGGAACCTATCAGTGGAATGACCACAACCACCCCCTGGGCGGCGAGGGGGACGGTTGGCAGGTGATGGCTTTCCTCCGCTGGGAACTCTTTGACGGCGCCAAAACAAAGTATGAAAAAATCAAGGCCGGATACCAGGCCTCGGAGGCGGAAGAGTATCTCAAGGGCATGAAAAATATGGTTTCTTTTCAGGTGGACGAGGCGTGGCTGACCCTGGAAGAGGCCAAGAAAAACCAGGAACTCGCGCAGGAAGAGTTGAAAACCGCCGAAGAGGGCAGGCGATTGGTGAAGGTCCGGTACGAGGGCGCCCTGTCGCCGCTGGTGGATCTGCTGGATGCCCAGGTGAGTTTTGATCGTGCTCGGGCCAATCGGGTGGCCAAAGAAAATGAATACAAGCTGGCGATTTTCAATCTCGGTTACGCAAGCGGCACGATTCTCCAGGAATTACAGGTGGAAGAGCAGAATGGGAGGACAAAATGAAAGCACGAACAATGGGCAGGCGGCAGGGAAAGGGAAGAAAACAGCTCCTGCAGGTCTTGTTTCTGCTCCTGGTCGCGGGTCTTCTACTGACCGGCTGTGGTGAAAAGGCTGCACCGGTCGCCGCGCAGGTAAAACGGCCGATCCTAAGCGGGGTATCGATCGCAACGCTTGCCTCCACCCGGGTAGATGAATTTTACGAAGCCACGGGAACGGTCAGGGCTGCCAACACCATCTATGTGGCCAGCCGGGTGATGGGCTCGGTGACCTCTCTTCTCGTAAAGGAGGGAGACGCGGTAGAGAAAGGCCGGCTACTCCTGACCATTGACGACCGGGATGTGGTTCAGAAGGTGAAAGCGGCAGAGGCCGGCTACCAGGAAGCGACCAAGGCCCTGGAGGCCGCAAAGCAGAACCGTGAGCTTACCGACATGACCCACCGGCGTTATCAGAAAATGTATGATGAAAAGGCCATTTCCGGGCAGGAAATGGACCAGTTTGAGACCCAGAAGAAACTGGCCGGGCTGGAATATGAACGGGTGCAGGAAATGTTAAGCCGGACTGCGGCCGGTCTTTCCGAAGCAAAGATTTATCTGGGCTTTACCAGTATTGTCTCCCCGGTCAAGGGGATCGTTACGGAAAAGAAAATCGAGGTCGGCGGCATGGCCGTGCCCGGCATGCCGCTCCTCACAATGGAAAACAGAGCCGCCTTCCATGCGGAAGTGACTGTCGATGAAAGCCTCTCCGGCAAGCTCAGGGTCGGGGCGCCGGTCCTGGTATCCATAGAGGCCATCAACCGGCAAATCCCGGGAAAAATTACAGAGATCCTCCCCGCGGTCGATCCCCTGTCGCGCTCCTTCACCGTAAAAGTTTCCTTAAGCGGCGACGGGCTGAGGTCCGGCCTTTACGCCAAGATGCGGATAGCGAGCGGGAAAAAGGAGATCATCCTGGCGCCGCGCTCCGCCATTGTTGAAAAGGGACAGCTCACCGGTGTCTATGCCGTGGACGGCCAGGATGTCGTCACCTACCGTCTGGTGAGGACGGGAAAGACCTATGACGGCGGGATGGAGATCCTGTCGGGCCTGAAGCCGAATGACCGGATCATCGTTCAGGGCGTGGAAAAGGCCGTGGACGGCGGTGTCATCGAAAACGTGAAAAAATAGAGAGTCAGGGCAAAAAAGAAGCATGCCGGGGAGTCGCCATCATGGAAGGTATCGGAATATCGGGAAACATTGCCAAGGCGTTCATCAAATCCAAACTGACGCCGCTTATTATCATTGCATCTCTCCTCCTCGGAATTTTGGCGGTCGTCGTCACCCCGCGCGAGGAAGAGCCGCAGATCCTCGTGCCGATGATCGACATCTTCGTCGCCTATCCGGGGGCCTCGCCCCAGGAGGTGGAAGCCAGGGTTACGAAGCCCATGGAAAAACTTCTTTGGGAAATCAAAGGGGTGGAGTATATCTACTCCATCGTCAAGCCCGGTTTCAACCTGACGATCGTCCGGTTTTACGTGGGACAAAGTATGGAGGACAGCATCGTCAACCTGAACAACAAGCTGTCGTCCAACTTCGATCGGATACCGCCGGGCGTCTTACCGCCTCTGATCAAGCAGCGTTCCATCGACGACGTGCCGATTCTCACGCTGACCCTCTGGAGCGACAGCGACCGCTACTCCGGCTATGAACTCCGGCGGATCGGCGCAGAACTTTGCGACGAGATCAAGAAGGACCAGGACGTATCTGAGTTTTCCCTCATCGGTGGACAAAAAAGGCAGATCAGGGTTATCCTCGATCCCACCCGGCTCAAGGCTTATCACCTCTCCGCCTTTCAGATCACCGCCGCCCTGCAGAAGGCAAACTTTCGTCTGCCTTCCGGCTCCTTTCCAGCCGGAAACAGGGAATACCTCGTGGAAACCGGGGCTTTCCTCAAAAGCAGCGAAGAGGTGGGAAACGTCGTAACCGGTCTTTTCAACGGCCGACCCGTAACCCTGCGGGATGTGGCCACGATTGCCGACGGCCCGGAAGAACCAACCAGTTATGTTTTCATGGGCCTGGGAGCGGCGGCGGCCCAAAAGGGACTCAGCAGCCCGGCGGCAGGACAGAAAGAGGCCGTAACCATCACCATCGCCAAGAAAAAAGGCGCCAACGCCAGCCTCGTCGCGAGAGAGGCGCTGGCAAAGGTGGAGGCCCTGAAGGGCAAGCTCATCCCCGGGGATGTTAACGTCACCGTGACCCGGAATTATGGCGACACGGCCAAGGAGAAATCCGACGAGTTGCTGAAGCATATGTTGATGGCCACCATCGCCGTGATCATCCTGATTGCGCTGACCCTCGGATGGCGGGAGGCCATTGTGGTTGCGGTCGCCGTCCCCGTGACCCTGGCCCTGACACTTTTGATCAACTACCTCTACGGCTACACGCTGAACCGGGTCACCCTCTTTGCGCTGATCTTCTCCATCGGCATCCTGGTCGACGACGCCATCGTGGTTGTAGAAAACATCCACCGCCATTTCAAGCTCCACAAGATCGAACCGCTGACCGCCGTCATGGCCGTGGCCGAGGTGGGCAATCCCACCATCCTGGCCACCCTGGCCGTGATCGCCGCGCTGCTTCCGATGGCCTTCGTCTCCGGCCTGATGGGGCCCTATATGCGCCCCATACCGGTCGGCGCTTCGGCGGCCATGATCTTTTCGCTGCTGGTCGCCTTTATCGTCAGCCCCTGGCTGAGCTACATCGTCCTGAAGAACGTGAAAAAGACGGATGTAACCGAAGAGAGCGGAAGAATGTTCCGCGTTTACAAAAGAATCCTGGGGCCCCTCTTGAAGAGCAGGCTCAAGCGGATGCTGGCTTTGGGGAGTGTCGTCTTTCTGCTGCTGCTGGCCGTCACGCTGGTTCCCCTCAAGAAGGTTACAGTCAAGATGCTGCCGTTTGACAACAAGAGCGAACTTCAGGTCATTATCGACATGCCGGAAGGTAAGACCCTGGAAGAAACGGCGGCAATGGCCAGGGAGATGGGGGAATATCTGAAAACCGTCCCTGAGGTTACGGATTATCAGACCTATGTCGGAACGGCCGCCCCCTATAACTTCAACGGTCTTGTGCGCCACTACTTTCTGCGTACCGGAAGCACCGTCGCCGACCTTCAGGTCAATTTTGTCGCCAAGGAGGAACGGAAAGAACAGAGCCATGCCATCGCCAAGCGGCTGCGACCGAACTTAAAGAAAATCGGCGACCGATACGGCGCCCGGATCAAGGTGGCGGAGATCCCCCCGGGACCGCCTGTCCTCAGCACACTGGTGGCGGAAATATACGGACCGGAGGCGACCCGGCGGATCGAGATCGCCCGGGAGATCAAAAAGGTCTTTACGGATACCGACGGCGTGGTCGACGTGGACTGGTACGTGGAGGACGACCAGCCCAAGATCAGTTTCGTGGTGGATCAGGACAAGGCGGCCAGGGCCGGGCTCAGCACCGAGGCGGCAGCGCAGAGTTTAAGGATTGCATTGAACGGTATGGGTGTCGGGCTGGTCCATCTTGAAAAAGAAAAAGAACCGGTCGAGCTCTTCCTGAGGATGCCGCTGGGGAAGAGGGCCGATATCGAAGCCCTGCAATCGATCGGGATGCCGACGCCCGCGGGCGCCATGATCCCGCTATCCGAGCTGGTGAAACGTCAGGACGGCCTGGAGGAAAAGACGATCTACCGCAAGAACCTCAAGAACGTGACCTATGTCCTGGGGGACGTGGCCGGAACGGAGGAGAGTCCGGTTTACGCCATCCTGAAGATGAAGGAAACGATCGAAAAGATGAAGCTGCCCGAAGGCTACGGCCTGAAACAGTACTCCACCGTCCAGCCCTGGCTGGAGGACACGTACTCCATGAAGTGGGACGGAGAGTGGCACATCACCTATGAGGTCTTCCGGGACCTGGGGCTGGCCTTTGCCGCCGTCCTGATCCTGATTTATGTCCTCATTGTTGCATGGTTCAAGAATTTCATCACGCCGCTGATCATCATGGCGCCGATCCCTCTGACCCTGGTGGGAATTCTGCCCGGCCACTGGCTCTTCGGCGCCTTTTTCACCGCGACCTCGATGATCGGCTTCATCGCGCTGGCGGGCATCATCGTCCGGAACTCCATCCTCCTCGTCGATTTTGTGGAGATGGAATGGCGCGACAAGGGACATTTGATCAACGCCCTGGTCATGGCCGGCGCCGTCCGCTTCCGGCCGATTGTCCTGACCGCCGCGGCCGTCGTGGTCGGCTCTTTCGTGATGCTCTTCGACCCGATCTTCCAGGGGTTGGCCATCGCCATGATGTTCGGCGCGGTGGCGGCCACGGTCCTGACCCTGATCGCCGTGCCGCTGCTCTATTTCGAGTTTTTCCGGAAGAAACCCTGCCCGATGGCCGAACAGATGGGGGAGACCTGTGAGACAGATACGGAGGGCGCCTCATCGAACTGAATTTCCAGCGGCTTGTATCCCCCGCCGGCTGGCGAGCCTTTAATACCGTTCTTCTGAGATGCAGGGAAGGGGGAGGTCATTGACTTCCAAGAAATGATGGCTACGTTACCATTTCAATGGAAAGGAGAGACAAATGATGACGATTAAGATCAAAGGGATGTCCTGTCAACACTGCGTTATGGCCGTGACAAAGGCGCTCGGCGGAATAGAGGGCATAACAGATGTCCACGTGGATCTGCAGAAGGGCGAAGCGTCCTTTACCGAAGTAAAAGCGGTCGACCGGGCGCTCATCCGGGAGCGGATAGCGAAAGCGGGGTTTACACTTGTCGACTGAAAAGCTTCTGAAAACGACGGTTTCCGTCGGGGGGATGAGTTGTGCAGCGTGTGTTCGCCGTGTGGAGATCGCGCTTGCGGAGATTCCGGGGGTGAGATCCGTGGCGGTCAATCTGGCGACGGCCAGGGCGACGGTTGACCATGACGCTCAATGGGCCGGTGTTGGGGCGCTCCGGCAGGTCATCGAAGATCAGGGGTATGAATTTTTAGGGATTCCCGATGACATGCGGGAAGACCCGATTGCCGCTGCACGGGAGAAGGAGCTCAAGGACCTCAAGACCCGCTTCGGGGTCGGGATCGTCCTGAGCGCCGTTATCTTCATGGGATCGATGCAGCACTGGTTCCCTTTCCTCAAGGGAATCCCGCACCGACCCCTGCTGTTCGCCCTTTTTTTCCTGACGACGCCCGTCGTCTTCTGGGTGGGGAGCCGTTTCTTCATCGGCGCTCTCAAGGCGGCCCGCCAGAAGACCACCGACATGAACACCCTGGTTGCCGTGGGGGCTTTTGCCGCCTATCTCTACTCGGCCTTGGCGACCTTCCTCCCGCAGCTCTTCGCGGGGGCGGAGATCACCCCCCATGTCTATTATGACGGGGCGGCCTTCATCGTGACCCTCATCATCCTCGGCCGCCTCCTCGAGGCGAAGGCGAAAGGCCGTACCTCGCAGGCCATCCAGCGCCTGGTGGGACTCAAGCCGAAGACGGCCCGCGTCGTGCGGGACGGCGTCGAGACGGACATTCCGATCGAAGGAGTCCTCAAAGGAGACCTGATCATCGTTCGCCCCGGCGAGAAGATCCCTACGGATGGCGTTGTTGTTTCGGGAAATTCGACTATCGACGAGTCGATGCTGACCGGGGAGAGCATGCCCGTAGCCAAAGAGGCGGAGATGGAGGTCTTTGCCGCGACGATGAACAGGACGGGGAGCTTCACCTTCCGGGCAACGCGGATCGGCGCCGAGACGGCCCTCGCCAGGATCATCCACCTCGTGGAGGAGGCGCAGGGATCGAAGGCCCCCATCCAGCGCCTTGCCGATAAAGTGGCCTCCGTCTTTGTCCCCGTCGTTTTCGGGATTGGCCTCGCCACCTTTGCCGTCTGGTATTTCCTCGTTCCCGATCCCGTTTTCAGCCGCGCCCTGCTGAATTTCGTCTCTGTTCTCGTGATTGCGTGCCCCTGCGCCCTGGGTCTGGCAACCCCAACGGCGGTTATGGTGGGAACCGGTCTGGGGGCGGAAAACGGCATCCTGATTAAAGGGGGGGAGAGTCTGGAGAATGCCTACCGGCTCACCACGGTCGTCTTCGACAAAACCGGCACCCTTACCCGGGGTGAGCCGGAAGTGACGGACATCATCGCCGTGGCGGGGATTTCTCCGGAAGAGGTCTTGCAAGTTGCTCTTGACCTGGAGGCCGTTTCCGAGCACCCCCTCGCCCGGGCCGTCCTGGTGAAGGGAGAAAAGTCGGGGCTTCATGCGGAGCCGGTCGAGGGGTTTGTGGCTGTCTCCGGCCTCGGGGCGAAGGCCCTCCGGAACGGAAACCCCTGCCTTCTCGGAAACCGGCGTTTTCTGGATGGGGAGGGGCTGTCGATCGGCAACCTGAGCGAGGATACGGTACGGCTTGCCGGCGAGGGGAAGACAATCGTCTTTGTGGCGGAGGCGGGGCAGGTGATAGGCCTGATGGGATTTTCCGATCTGCCGAAACCATCGGCGAGAGTGGCAATCACTGCCCTGAAAGGGATGGGGCTCAAGGTCGCCATGATAACGGGGGACAACGCGGCCACGGGCAAGGCGATGGGTGCGGCCCTCGGCATTGACCGGGTTCTGGCAGAGGTCCTGCCGGGCGACAAGGCCGAGGAGATCCGACGCCTTCGCGGCGGGGGCGAAGTGGTCGCGATGGTCGGGGACGGGATCAACGACGCCCCGGCGCTCACGGCCGCCGACATCGGGATCGCCATCGGCGCGGGGACGGATGTGGCGATCGAGGCCAGCGACATCACCCTTATGAAGGATGACCTCATGGCCGTGCCGCAGGCAATCCGCCTCTCCTTCGCGACGATGCGGACAATCCGCCAGAACCTCTTCTGGGCATTCATCTACAACATCATCGGGATTCCCATCGCCGCCGGCGCTCTCTATCCTTTCTGGGGCATCCTCCTCAATCCGGAGTTTGCTGCGGCCGCGATGGCGCTGAGCTCCGTCTCCGTCGTCAGCAACTCGCTGCGCCTGCGCCGAACCTGGCGCCGCGTCCTGGCTCGCGCCTGAACTCCGGTCTCAAACCTCCCGCTGAGGCAACCTTATCCCAATTTATCGTTCTCTCCTTATGTAAGTTAAACAATTACGCTTCCACCACAGTTCCCACATTGCAGAAGAAGAAGCGGTCTCCAAACTCACCGGCCAGACGGGTCGCCGTTTTCAGCCCCGTGCAATGGGACACTCCGATGTGTTCTATGTCAAACGCCTTGAGGGCATCGATACTTTTCTCCCTCTGCTCATCGCTCACCGGACCGAGATGCGTACCGCCGATCACGGCATATATATGGCACTGCCCCATTTTCTCTACGATATAACTCAGGGTATTGATAATCCCGGAATGGCAGCATCCCAGGATGATAAAAAGCCCCTTTTCAGTCTCAATGACAACTGACTGGTCGTCCAGGATGTCATCCTTCAGATAACCCCCGTTGGACTTCACGACCTGGTTTTTATCCCCGCGTTCATAATCCGTCCGGCGGGGGACTTCCCCCGTAAGCCACATTCCCGGTTCGATCTGTCGGAACTCGTTGCTGAATTTGAACGCTGCCCCCTTGCCCTCAAGGAGCGGTCGGGGGTATGGCACGCCTATGTAACGCACCTTTCCCTCCCCGATGTTATAGCTTTCTTTGAAAAAATCAGGATGGGCATAAATATCCACCGCTCCCTTCAGATCGAGGATGGGGCCAAGCCCTCCCGTGTGGTCCCAGTGGTGATGGCTCATGATGATACCTTTGATCGCTCTAAGGTCAAGACCCAGCACCAAGGCATTATTGATTACCGCTTTCCCCTGGCCGGTATCCAGCAGGTAGCTTCCACAGTCGGTCTCCATATAAATGGAAAGACCGTGTTCTGCTATCGCACCCGGTTGGTTAAACACACAATTTTCACATATAACTGTTGCGGTTATTTTCATGCAAGCAACCTCCTTCGACGACCATTCCGTCTCCTCTCTTTACTTGGCCCTGGCCCTCTCGATGATTTCGGCGATGCCCAGGACTTCCAGGGTGTCTTCCAGCCCCTCCGTCTTGACGGCGTCGGAGAGCATCTTGGCGCAGCTCGGACATGCCACAGCGACGATGCGAGCCCTCGTGTCACGCGCTTCCCTGACGCGGACCCGGCCGGCACTGTCTTCACCCGTACCCAGAATATCCGTAAAGAAGTTTCCGCCGCCCCCGCCGCAGCAAAAGGCGTTAAGGGCGTTCCGGCGCATCTCTACCAGTTCGACGCCGGGGATGGCCTTCAAGATCTCCCGCGGGGGGCCATAGATCTGATTGTGCCGGCCCAGGTAACCCTCCGAACAACTGTAAGGCGTATAAACCCCATTTTGCATTTCTGCAAAAATCCCCTTTGAAAGCTCCCCTCGTCACCCCAGCAAAGGCCGAGAGGCTGTAGCCACGGCTAGTCTCTGGATTCCGGGTCCGGCCCGGAATGGCAGAATAAGGGTATTTTCAATGATCTTTACGAATGTACACTGGATCGTCAAGAAGTCGTTATTGCGGGGAGTTCAAAATTACTTTGTTCTACGGGTCACGTAAGGCTGAAGGATTATATCCGTAAGCCTCTTTAAATGGCGAAAACCCCTCCGGCGCAAAACCATCCGGTCACTTTTTCGGCCGTCTCCAGAACGGACCTGTTTTGCCGATCTCCTTCATGGTTTGACCCATCACGCGGGCGTACTCGAGCATGTGCGAGACATAATCCTGATCCAGCCGCCGTTTGAAGTAGGGTCCTGAGAAAAGTCTCATCATATCGGGGAGCGGCGTAATGCCTTCGTCGCTGCCTTCAGCGAAGGAGGCCCAATTGCGAATATGCCCTTCCGACCGGAAGAGGTTCATGGTCGCTCAGGCATATCCGACGTCTTCAAACCATTTCCAGAACGGAACGGTCACATAGGCCATGTATCCGGAGGCTTCTTCATTCAGGATCCGGCCGTCCCGGAGCACGACTTGAAGAGGTTCACCACAGTCCAGGCAGGGGAAATCCACCGTTACCGTTTTGCCAGGGAAGAGCCAGCAGACCGCCAGCGATTCGAATCCTCACTGGCCGAACCATTTCTGCCGGCCGTCGATGGTAATGCGGTAATGGGTGGGGAGGTTGTTGAAGGGTGCAAAGGAGACGATGTGGTCGGTCCTTGGATACAGCCATCCGGCGATGCCTGAGCTGAAAAGGTCGTGAAGGGTCTTTCTTCCCTCTTCGACGGCAAGACCGAGAGACGATGCCAGTTCCGTGTAAAACGGCGCCTGGCCTGTTTCCACCATGCGCTTCATGATCACATGAAACGCCTTATCCAAAATCGTAGGTTCAACCATGGCATTTTCCTCCCTAATGTTTTTGATATTTGAGTCGAGTAGACCGGTTTCTCCCGATAGTCGGGTGGCGCGGGGGAATTTCGCCCCCACGCTCCCACGGATCCGGATGTGACAGTCTCCCGTTGTTTTTTATCTGAAAAGAACCAGATAAATCCGATCACCTTCTTTATGCCCCTTCACCAGTTCACAATGCCTCATTACCGCCAGTTGTGACTGCAACTCTATCTCTTTCAGATTAAAATGCTCGATTAACTCCTCTCTGGTCACTTTACCTTTTCCCTTGATGAACTCATAAATTGCCTTCTGCAAATCTGTAAGCCCCTCGGCGCCATTCATTCCCTGGATTTGTCTTGAACGGGTGGCGGAGTAAACTGCCCAGGGGTCACAGGCTTTGGGTGGATTCCGGATATCGATATAGCAATCCTCACACAGAGTCTGTCCCAAATGCTGATAGCTATCCATTGCCAATATCTCACGTCCACAGCGTGCACAATTCACTATTCGTCTCCCATCAATGATCATTAGTTACGCAGATCCTCTGGCACCAGTGGATGTTCAACTTTATGAAGTTTTACATCACTTTCGATGGGTCGAAATATAGGAGGCTGTTTTTTGCTTGTCAATGGATATTTTGCAACTGGGACATGAAACATTCGAACATGAACAATTTGAAAACCGAAAAATGAGATGATATTCAGCCTTGACATATTATGAGCATATGCTTATTATCGAGTCTGTGGAGGGAGATTATGCCGAGACCGAAATGCTGCCGACAGATCGGCGCCATGCCGGGGAAAACCTGCTTCCAACCGGAGGGGGCGGCGTCTTCGTCTTTTGATGAGGTGCTTTTGACCCTCGACGAGTATGAGGCGATCCGGTTGGCCGACCTCGAAGGGTTGTACCAGGAGCAGGCGGCCTCACTGATGAACATTTCGCGGCAGACCTTCGGCAGGATCATCAAGGCGGCCCACCGGAAGGTCGCCGATGTCCTCGTCAACGGGAAGATCCTGAAGATCGAAGGCGGTCCCGTTTCCATGAAGGCAGAAAAGCCGGTGCGGTGTCCGCGCTGCCGCCGGGCATTCAACCCTGACTGTAACAAACACAATGAAATGAGTTGCCCGCATTGTAGAGAGCATGCGTAAAATCACACTGTCTTGAAAGGAAGAACATCATGAAAATCGCTGTGCCATCGCATCAGAATCGAGTGGACGAGCACTTCGGCCACTGTGAGTACTTCACGGTATTCACCGTCAATGAAAACAATGAAATCCTGTCGGAGGAAACGGTTTCCTCTCCGGAAAATTGCGGCTGCAAGTCGGATATCGCCCAGACGCTTGCGCAGATGGGCGTCAGGATGATGCTGGCCGGAAACATGGGGCAGGGGGCCGTGAACGTATTGAACGGTTGCGGAATCGATGTGCTGAGGGGGTGCTCCGGCGACGTGAAAAGGGTTGCCGAAGGTTGGCTTGCAGGAAAACTGAGGGATTCGGGAATCGCCTGCGACCTGCATGAGCATGGATGCCATGAAGCCTGAAGGGAATGGGTATTAAAACGTCACGACCAGGGACCCACATTTGACAGTCGCCGAAGATAACGCATTGTCGGATGAAGAGCTCATGGCCAGGATCGCCCGGAGCGACGTACAGGCGTTTGAAATCCTGCTGCAGCGCCATCAGCGGCGTATTCTCAATCTGATCTATCGTTCCATCGGAGACCGGATGCAGGCCGAGGACATGGCCCAGGAGGTTTTTCTGCGGGTATGGCGGGCGGCCGAGGACTACGAACCAAAGGCAAAGTTCACCACCTGGGTCTATCGCATTGCGGTCAATCTATGCCTGGATACACTGAAGTCGGCGCATCAAAAACAATCTTTTGTGCATCCGCATCTGAACAGCGATCATCCTGACGAAAGCGATGAACTTTTTTCCCGTCACGGCAGCGCCCCATCGCCGGAAGAGCTTCTGCTGGCTGCCGAAGAGAGCCGCAGGATCCTCGCCGCCCTCCTGAACCTGCCGACCAACCAGCGGCTGGCCGTCGTTCTCAAGAAATTTGACGGACTCTCCTACGATGAAATCAGCCGGATCATGGGATGCTCCAGGTCGGCCGTTGAATCACTGCTTGTCCGGGCAAAAAGAAATCTTTGCGAGAAATTACTTTTGAACGGTTTGCCGTAGCATTCAGGTTAAGGTCAAGACCAAAGAGGGCGCTGCGGATCAGCGGTGTGGCGCACCCATGAAGAGGGCGCCTCACTGCTGCATGAAGAAAATTTCAGGAGCAACCTGCTCCCTGTGCTGTTCCTCAGGTAACCTTGTTGGATTGATCGGCGTCGGGATCCCTGAGGTTTTCCACGTTGCTGCCAAAGGGTCGGGAAGCGGCCTCATCCCGTTCTGTCATGATCAGTTCCGCGGCAATGGCGGCCGCATCCGTGATAATCTCCCTGCAATGAAAGGCATGATCACGACAGAGCCAGCTCTCCTGCCATTTCGATGTCAGATCCCGGCACAAGGTAAAACCATATTTATCTTTGAATTTATTCGGGATCTGATTGAAAAGGCGATAAAGTCCCGGTCTCCCGTATAATTGATTGGCCGACTTTTTCACCGCCTCTTTTCCTTCCCCCTCCGGTAGGGCGCTGCGGCCATGTACAGCGCCGACAGAAATGACTGCGCCTGCTATAGCCCCGCAGGTATCGCCGAAGAGCCCGACGCCCCCGCCGAAACCCGTGGCCACTTTCTTGACTTCCGGAGGAAGGCCCGTGTCAATCTCACTGAGCACTGCCTCAGTTACGCATTCCGCACAATTGTACCCCAGTGTAAAATTCTTTCTGGCCCGCTGCTTTATGGCTTCAATCTTCTCTTCTTTTGTCATGATTCCCTACTTTCTCGTCATTTTCCCCCACCCGAAAAAATCTGGCAGAGGAGGATTAACCATCAGATAATTATGAGAATGTCAAGTTTAATATTTTATGAATAATCATCCGTAAAATCATTGACAAACCGTATATAAAGTGATTCAGTGAACCCGCTTTTCGGCTGGCTTGTTTCATCGTAAAACAGCAATCGGGTTCCTTACCGCAAGCTTCAACAGGATCATGGGGCAGGGGAATGACCTCGTCGGGAGAGCCACAAAAAACTGATTCCATCCATCGGATCGTAACCGCGCCCAGGAAAACGGACCGCATCCTTTAAGATTATGCGGGATAAAGTCACCCTCATTGAAACAAGGCCATATTTTAGAGACCCTTCCATATGGACAGAGAATCCTGTGGCCCAATTCCGCTTTGATAATGAAACCAAGAAATGGACACTGTACTGCATGGATAGAAACTCACGATGGCATCTTTATGACCTGATAAAACTGAGCGCTGATTTTGATGATATGCTCAAGGCCCTTGATGATGACAGGACCGGAATATTCTGGGGATAAGGCGGAGATATTTTAATTCATCACAACATCGATAATCCTTAAGGAGGAATTTATGGCGCTGACAAAGAATGAGATGGTCCAACAGGTTCAGGATAAAACCGGCCTTACGAAGAAAGAATCCATGGCTGGCTTAGATGGCCTTTTTGAAATCATTAAGGGCGAATTGTCCCACGGGAAGCCCGTTATGATCTCCGGATTCGGCAAGTGGACCGTGATGAAGAAGAAAGCCAGAAAGGGCAGGAACCCCCAGACCGGAAAGCCAATGACGATTACTGCGAGGAAGGTGGTGACATTCAAGTCATCAAACGTATTAAGGAAAGATCTGGTTTAAGGAGTCAGTCATGTTTGATGGGTTGGAGAAAAGAAAATTTCAGCGCCTTGAATACCCTTTGGAAGTTACGGTCGAGATTGTATCCGCTCAGGAGATGCCGAAGGGCCTGCCTCGGCTGCATATCAAAAGCAGAAATATTTCAAAGGGCGGGATCTGTCTCGAA
>Ga0209014_10000668_pt1 | contig 20033 bp, 25 predicted proteins | sample BarGraNGADG00212_FD_184491 | JGI IMG/M metagenome (GOLD analysis project Ga0209014, IMG submission 184491) | Arctic peat soil microbial communities from Barrow, Alaska - Barrow Graham LP Ref core NGADG0002-212 (SPAdes) (version 2) | ecosystem: Environmental > Terrestrial > Soil > Wetlands >...
AGGATTGGCGCGCAGTATTCAGTGATGATCTCTTTGGCTGTCCCCGCGGCCTGCTGCAGCCGCTGGAAGGCGACCGCGTCCTGCTTCTGCGCCTGCCCATTGGTCGATCCACTCTTGGCCGCCCGACACAGGCCGACAAACTCGACGGTCGAAGTCGCCGCGGGCGTCCCCGACGGGGTCCCGGTCGCGTCGCTACCAATGCCGACTGCATGGAGCGCCTTCTCCGGCAGGTTTGGACCGCCAGTAGCCGCGGAAACGCCGACCGCACCGCCGGTGATGGCGACCGTTGCAAGCAGGGCTAGCCCCAGCTTGGGAACGGCAACAAGGAATGCGGGAATCATGGTTGGAACTCCTATCAATGTCGGAAGCTGGCAAGAGCGCCGTCATAGAGGCAGATGACCCCCGGTGCCTTGGCCGGGTCGGGCTCAGCCTGCAAACGCCCACTCACATAGAGGTGATGCGGCCCTGCGCATCACCATGAGTCTTTCTCTACGTTGATCATCTGCCCCTCCGTCTGCCTCAAACTAGCGGACGCGCCGGGAGCGTGATGCAGAATCGTTGCGCCGAGCCGAGAGCCGACGCGACGGCAGATCCCATCAGAAACGCGAGAGAACACACGACAATCGTCGATTGCGGCGGGATCCCGCGCTACAACGATGTGACGGTTCAGGAGGCGCTACGGGACTTGTCGTCTTGAAAGCGGGCAGCCTCAGCCGCTTGCCGAAGTTCCGCCGGGTGAATCAGGCGTACCTGCCACAAGCGCTCGGCCCCGGCCCACTGAGTGACGATTGTGCCGTTGAGTCACCCGATTCGATCATGACCGACCGCCTGCCCTGGCTGAAGTAGTAGCTGAACAGGCGGCCCTTGCCGTGAACGACGCGCTCAACCGCCAGGGTCAGATCATCTGAGCCCTTTCGCAACGTTGCCGTCGCGAGTTCTTCTCCGCTATCGCTGACTATCTTGACCATCGCGGTCCGATCCTCCCGGAAGCGGGGGGCGATGGGGCTCGACCACGCGAGCCAACGCCGTGGCCGTTATCAAAGGTGCGGACATCAGCTCCGCCACCTGCCGCGACCGGCGTACCCGCTGACCGCCATCACCAGGAGGACGACGATGATCACCAGGAGAAGATTGCTGGTCAGGACGAACGTGCCGCCCCCGAGAAGCATGAGCAGTAAGAGAACGACTACGAGTAGCCACATTTCAGGGTCCCTCCTTCGGGACCGGTGCCGCTCCGTCACGGCCGGATCCTGGTGGCGTGGCACAGGCGGGGTGGTTTGCTCCGCTGCGCGACGCCTCGGATTCAACTAGTCGACGTGATGAACGTCCACGCGTTCGATGTGCTCGACCGGCGGCGGCGCGGTGTTCCCGAAGGGTGAGGAGCCCCTGAATGGCGAGAAGCTCATCAGGAACATCATTGAGAGCAAGAGCCCGAGGATCCCCACGATCATGAGAATCACTCCGACGGCGGGAATCGAAATCCCCGCGACGGTCGTCGTGACCGCGAAGGTGAGGATTGCTCCGACAGCGATGAGGAAAAGACTAAGACCAGAGGCTGGCATACCGGATCCCTTCCGCGAGATCGATAGAAGAACCCTATCGACTCACGTGACTAGCATGCGCTGCCATGTCTGTCTGAAGTTGTCACAACTCCGCCGAGAACGACCTAACCGCCCGACGCACGTCGCCTCCAGGCGGCGCCCACCGTGTCGAGATACTTGTCCCCAGGCGCGTTCTTGAAGACCTTCGCGTCGCCACAGCCCACGCAGGTGCCCATGCTTGTCGCTCCCCCTGGCTCGCCGATTCGCCAACGATGAACATGCGCTCCAAAGGCTGGTTCCGCTTCCGCCGTCGGGCGACGGCCCTTTCCGACCTTGCCGGGTTGTTCACGCCGCATTACGGAGTCCCTTTCATGGATGCCGGTCTCACGAACTGAGACCAATGTCTGTGCATATTCGCCGACACTGTCTGTCCAAAATTAGCAGATGCAATAGCCGTCATAGCCTGGAGTTAGTATCAAAGAAGGTGATGCGTTCGCCGACGCTAACAGCAATCCGAAGCCACGGTGCGTGCCTTCCATGCACGACAAGACGCGCGGCGCCTACCGCCCCCCGCCGGTATAGTCAGTTCTCACACATTCCCCTCGGAGCAACACCCCCATGGCCCAGATGCCCGCACTCTCCCTCGCCGCCGCCGTCGGCCGCCGCCTCCAGACCATCGAACTCGCCCAGGAGATCGAACGCCGCGGCTTCTCCGGCATCTACTGCGCCAGCTTCAACGACGCTCTCGGCCTCTGCCTCTCGATCGCACACAGCACGAAGACCATCCGCTTCGGCACCGCGATCGTGAACATGTACACCCGCCACCCGTTCGACATGGCCGCCTCCGCCGCTTACATCCACGAGGTCAGCGGCGGCCGCTTCACCCTCGGCATCGGCGTCAGCCACGAGCCCTCCAACCGCCGCCTCGGCGTCCAGACCGGCAAGCCTCTCACCGACATGCGCAACTACATCGCGGGCATCCGCGCCGCCGCCCAGGGCGCTGGCCCCATGCCCCCGATCGTCCCCGCGACCCTCCGCAAGAAGATGGTCGGCCTCGCGGTCGAAGTCGGCGACGGCGCCGTCTGGGCCAACGCCGCCCGCTCCCACATGCGGGAGTCGCTCAAGGTCGTCCCCGCCGACCGGATCGCCTCGGGCTTCTTCGTCGGCAACATGCTCCCCACCTGCATCGACGACGATGTCGCAGCCGCGAAGAAGGTCGCGCAGCGTTCGCTCACCGGCTACCTCAACCTCCCGAACTACCGGAACTACTGGAAAGAGGCTGGTTATGTCGAGGAGATGGAAGCCGTCGAAGCCGCCCTCGCGAAGGGTGACCGCGATGCCCTCCCCGGCCTCATGACCGACGCCTGGCTCGCCGACGTCAGCCTCTTCGGCTCCGCGAAAGACGTCCGTGCCGGCCTCGAGAAGTGGTACGAAGCTGGCGTCAGCACCCCGATGCTCGTCCCCTCCTCGACGAAGGGTGGCCAGTTCGTCGCCTTCAACGAGATGTTCGAGGCCTTCAAGTAGCCCTCGACGCCTTTCCCGTCGGCCCCCGGCCAGATTCGTTACGATAGTCTCGGGAGCAGACGTGAAACTTCGATCCGGCGACCCCTGGATGCCCTCGCCCGAGTACAGCAAGACGCTGTCCGGCCTCACGGTGAACCTGCTGTCCGCGCACATCGAACGCGCGGTCCAGTTCCAGCGTGATGTCCTCGGCTGCCACATCGTCTACTCCGACCCCGACTTCATCGTCGTCACCGGCTACGGCGCGGGCTGGACTTTCCACGCCGACCACACCTACGGCGCCCACCCCTTCGCCGCTCACACGTTGGCCGCAGCGGTCCGCGGCCGGGGCGTCGAGCTGCGAGTACACGGCTGCGACCCCGACCGCGCCGAGGCGCAGGCATGGGCGCTCGGCTTCACCGTCCTCTCGCCCGCGACCGACAAGCGTCACGGTCTCCGCGAAGCCCACCTCGTCGACGCCGACGGCTACACCTGGATCCCCGACCGCCTGGTGACCCCTTGATCGATCTGACCCGCGAACTGGCAATCGCCATCGAAGCCACCCGCGCCGTCGGCCTCGAAGTCGCGAAGATGCGCGCCGAGGGTCTGCGTTACGGCCACAAAGACGGCCATGAGCTCGTCTCCGAGGCCGACATCCGCGCCGCCGAGATGCTCCACGAGGCCCTGACGAAGCCCTTCCCGGACGTCGGCTGGCTCAGCGAAGAGCACGTCGACAACAGCGACCGCCTCTCCCGCGACCGCGTCTGGATCGTCGACCCCATCGATGGCACCCGCGAGTTCCTCGAAGGCATCCCCGAGTACGCCGTCTCCGTCGGGCTCGTCATCGACGGCCAGCCCGCACTCGGCGTCGTCTACAACCCAGCCGCCGACGACCTCCAGTCCGCGATCTGCGTCGGCATCGAAGAACGCCGCCAGCTGCTAACGGCCCCCGACCCCCTGGACGTCCTCGTCGGACGCGGCGAACAGCGCTGGGACGAGCTTCCCCCGATCCCCGCCTGGGCCCGGACCCACGGCGTCGGCAGCGTCGCCTACCGCCTCGCCCTGATCGCGAAAGGCACCGGCCACGCCGTCCTCAGCGGTTACGGCCGCTCCGAATGGGACGTCGCCGCCGGTCTCGCCCTCTGCAAGGCCGCCGGCATGCGCTGCACCGACATCCTCGGCGAGCCCTTCACCTTCAACCAGGAGACGCCCACCGTCCGCGGGCTCCTCATCGCCGAACCCGGCACCCACGAGCGCTTCACCCGCCACTTCAAGCCCTACATCCGCTAAACCGCTCCGGAATCAGTCCCGCAGCCGGCGGAAGTGCTCGCGAACCACGGCGTAATATTCGCACGCTGCCGTTTCCAGCCCGAGGCGATCGGTGATCGTCATCACCCCCTGCTGGTAGCTGATCAGTCCCGCCTCCTGGAGCGCGGCTACTGACAACTCGACGTGCGGCCGGCTCACTCCCAGCATTTGCGCCAGGAACTCCAGGGGGATCGGGAAGGCCGCATCGCCGGTCTGGTCGTGCGTCATTAAGAGCCAGCGGGCGCAACGCTCGTCGACGTGATGGGCACGGTTGCATGCGGCTGATTGGGCCACGAGCGCAAGCAGCATCCCGCTGTAGCGCTTGATGATCGCCGCGAAACCTGGGTTCCGGTAAGTCTGCTCTAGGAAGTCTTTGGTCCTCATGCGGAGTGACGAGCCGGGCACCTGGGAGATGAACGCCAGGTTCGAGAGGCCAGTCCCGAGAAAGACGGGGACGCCGGTGGTTCCCTCTCTCGAGAACGGTGAGCACTGAGATGACGCCGCTGGTCGGAAAGTACACCCCAGTCGGGCGGGTCTCCTGCTTCCTGAAGCGTCTCGCGCATGCGAAGGGGGTATGTTTCGAGGAGTTTGTGGAACTCTTCGTACTCATCAGATGGAACGGCCGCAAGAAGAAGGTTCGCCGGTCGTGTTTCCTGGTCGTGCCCCGACGATGGAGCAGATGCGAAGACATTCCTTTACCAGCTTCAGATATCGGACTGTCGTCCAGTATCTTGCGAAACCTATCAGCCCCCCCCACGTCTGCCAGTTACCAACATACGACCGGGGAAACCACAGGGGGCAGCCATCATCCGGCCCCCCGCTCACCACCGGGTCGTAGCCGCGGCTTGGAAGGCATGATTCGCTAGCCCAACCCCTCAGCCGATCCCCTTTTCAACAGCCTGCTAGGCTCGAACTTTAAGTTGGTGCGGCGCTTAGCTTACAGGCTCTTTAGGAATCGCAAATAGAAGGCTGCGAACACCAAAACAATGCCGATGTTCGATAACAGCCGTTCCCAGAATCGATTCCTAAAGAAGAGTAAATCTACACTAACGACAACGGCTATCAGCACAACAATGTAAAGCACGAGAAACATGCTCTTTGTCATTTCAATCACCAGTTAAGATATACCAACAGTATAGACATCTCTGGCTTCCCCTACGCAGTGCCTGACCAACTGGCTTGTCCGGGACTGGCCAACTCCAGAGCGAGAGTTGAGGGCTTCTTGGACAGGCTGTTAGAACGGATAACTGGACACATTAAGGTTCGGGGCGGCGAATCTGGCGGACAGCGTTTAGAGCTTTGGGCTTGGAAGGCAAGCGCTTTACGCTTGGGGCACGCCCGCGGTAAGGGTCTAGATCCTCGTCGCCCGCACCCACAACGCATCCTCCTCCGCCACCTTCCCCCTCAGATCCACCGACGCGCCAACAATCGCCAGCACGCCCCCGCTGTCCGCGATCGCAATCAGCTCCCGCCGCTCCCAGGCGGGCACTTTCGCATTGATCAGCACGTCCGAAACCTTCCGCACCATCCCGCGATAGTGCATCCGGTCCCCCGGCTGCAGCATCCGCACCCGCAGCGCACCCTTCTGGCGGCTGGTGTCGACCACCACCAGCGCCGCACCCGGTGCGGCAGGGATTGGCGACGTCGCCACCTCGACCCGCCACCCGCCAGCGGCGGTCGCACCCGGCACGTTCAGCACCTTGCTCTCGAACGGCACCACCGTTTCGAGGCGCGGCCCGATCCGCGTGCTCCCACACGAAAGCTCGACCAGCACGTCGCCAAACGCGACCTCGCCCGCCCCGCGCGCCAGCGCCGCCCTCAGGTTCGTCAGCCGCGTGCGGTTAACCTCCGGGCGCAGCGAGAAGAACCCCGCCTCGCGCTCAATCACCAGCGACAGCGCCTCCGTCTCCAGCCCGGCCAGCACTTCCGTCCGGAAGATCACGCCAATCGGCAACGGGGCCACCGGCTGAGCCGTGAACGACTCCTTCTCTGTCCGCGCGAACGCCTCCCGCGCGCTCGCCGCCAGCCGCAGCAGCGCATCCTCGATGAGCGGGTTCACGAGCCGCAACGCCGGCAGCGTCTCGTGCCGGATCAGGTTGCGACGGAAGCTCCGGTCGTCGTTGCTCGGATCCGAAAGCGGCACGATCCCCGCCTCCGCGCAGATTGCCGCCGTCTCTTCACGCCGCACCACCAGCAGCGGACGGATGAGCCGCTGGGCGCTCGCACCCGGCACCTCACCCGCTGGCAGCATCCCCCGGATGCCCCGCACCCCGCTCCCGCGGGTAATTCGCATCAGCACCGTCTCTGCCTGGTCGTCGAGCGTGTGCCCGGTCACGATCCGGTCCGCCCCCGCGTTCTCCGCCATGAACGCGAGGAACTGGTAGCGCATCTGCCGGGCGGTCTCCTCGATCCCGGCCTTCGTCTCGGTCGCAACCGCCCGGACGTCGCCTTCGCCCGTCTTGCAGGACACATCGAGCTTCGCGCACAGCTCCCGCACGAACTCCAGGTCGGCCGCCGAATCGGGACGCAGCTTGTGGTCGAAGTGGCAGACCGTGACGTCGAACCCGAAGCGCTCCCGCAGGCCGAGCAGGATCAGCAGGCAGGCAATCGAGTCTGGCCCGCCCGAGACCGCGACGAGCACGCGTTTCGCCCCGCGAAAAAGGCGTTCCTCCTCAGCGAATGCGGCAACACGCCGCACAGCCTCGTCGATCATGGCTGTGGCTGACATCTGAGGGCTGAAAGCTGACTGCCAATAGCTAACGGCTGACAGCTAACAGCTAACAGCTCGGCGCCAACGGCGCCGTTACCGCGGGAAGAGCCGCTCCCACCACTGTCCGCTGGTGATAGCGCTCGCCTTGATGGGCGGGCTGATGACGACGTACGGGACTTCGCCGGGCTTGATGTATCCGAGCTGGCGGCGCGCTTGCTGTTCGACGTAGTCGTCCGACGAGACGTAGTTCTTCACCGCCTGGATGTAGGCCAGTTCCTGCTTCAGCTTCACCGCGTCCGCGGCATCCTGCGACTGTTCTTGCGCGAGTTGGTGCGTCCGGATTGCACCACCTACAGCCGAGTACGTGAAGTAGCTGGCGACAACGAGACAGCCGAAGAAGAGTAGACGGCTCCGACTGCTGAAGAGATTCCGGATCGCCATTCGGTCCAACCTACGCTTCCCTGGATCAAGGTTCAAGCGAAATAAGGTGGCATGTGTCGTTAACAGACAACACATTCACACGTTCACTACGGATCATAAATGTGGAGATCGACCCCAGGTCGATGGCGAAGTCCCGGAACGACGCCAGCGGTAGGTCCAGCAGCCGGCAGAGCATCACTTTAACAACGAAATTGTGCGAAACCGCCGCCACGACCTCATCGTGGCTACCCCGCAGCGTCGCCAGGAACTGGTCGACCCGCCCCCGCACGTCCGCCAGCGACTCACCCCCCGGCATCGGCAGCGCCTCAGGGCTCGGCCCGACCCAGCTCCGCAGGAAGTCCGGGAACTGCGCCCGCATCTCCTCGCCCGTCATCCCTTCGGCGTCGCCGACATTCATCTCGAGCAGGTCATCCGTGACGACGATCGGGACATCGCTTCCCGCCGCAATCGACCGCGCTACGGCCGCAGCCCGGCCCAGGGGACTGGTGTAGATCCGCTGAAGCTCCACGCCCGCAAACCGTCGCCCGACCGCTGCCGCCTGCGCCTCCCCGAGCGGCGTGAGCGGGATATCCCGCCGCCCCAGCCCGAGGTTCGTTCGGTTGTACTCCGTCTCTCCGTGCCGCACGACGTAGAGGATCATTCCTCGAACCGTCCCCGCCGACGCCACGCATCGCGCGCCGCCGAAGGCTCGTCCAGCAGCAGCCCCGTCCGCCGGTAGTCGCCCACTTCCGCATCCGGGAAGAGCGCCGCCACGACCTGCTCGGGCCGCGCGGTCATCTCGGCGTCCGCCTGTAGCCGCATCCGCAGCCGCGTGCCGCCTTCCCACGGCTCCGCCGTGAGCGTCGCGACCGCTGCCCGCAGGTCATACGTCCGGTTCCGCTCCTTCCGCGCGTCGACCCACGCGAACTCGTCGTTCGCGAGGAAACCCGCGACCACGGAAGCGGCCTCGGCCGGGTCCACTCCCGGCAGGTCCACCGCGTAGTCGGCCATGAGCAGCACTGCCTGCGGTGCCGGCCCTGTCGCCGATACTTCCTTCACCCGGATGACCCCGAGGTCGTCCGAGGTCTCGACCCGGATCCGCTCCGCGAACTCCTCCGGCGACATCCGCTCGTCGAGCGTCACGTCCATCACCTCGGACTCCCCGATGAACCCGAGCGGCAGCGGCGAAGCGAACCCGATCTTCGGGTGCGGCGTGAAGCCTTGCGAATACGCGAGTGGCAGGTCCGCCCGCCGGATGGCGCGCTCCCAGAAGCGCAGCACGTCCAGGTGCGAGATGTATCGCACCCGGTCGCCCTTACGAAACCACACCCGGAACCGCTGGCTGCTCATCATCACGATCGTATCAGCCCGACGCTCAACGGCTGACCGCGTTGGCGAGTTCTTCCGCCGCCGAATGAGGATCGATCTGGCGGTCCGCGACCCGCAACACGAGCGCGTCGAGCGCGTCGCCCGGCATCGCCTGCTGGATCCGCGCGAGCAATATCGCCCGCGCCACAGAGAGCACCTGGTGCCGCGCGTCGATTGCCCGCTGCCGTTCCAGCTCGCCCGATTCCGCCAGGTACGCCCAGTGATCCGCCACGGCGTCCGCGACCGCTTCGAGCCCCTCGCCCTTGAGCGCGATCGTCTTCAGGATCGGCGGACGCCGCATCCCCGGAGGTGACAGGGACAGCAGTGCCTGCAGCTGCCCCACGAGAGCGTCCGCCCCGGGATGATCTGCCTTGTTCACGACCAGTATGTCCGCGATTTCGATGATGCCCGCCTTCATGGCCTGGATGTCGTCCCCGGTCCCCGGGTTGTTCACGAGGATCGTCGTTAGCGCCGTTCCCGCGATCTCGACCTCGTCCTGCCCCGCCCCGACCGTCTCGATCAGCACATAGTCGAACCCGAACGCGTCCATCACCGCGACCACGTCGTTGATCGACGGCGCGAGCCCCCCGAGCGCGCCCCGGCTCGCCATGCTGCGGATGTACACGCCATCGTCCAGCGTCAGCGACTGCATCCGGATCCGGTCCCCGAGGATTGCCCCGAGCGTAAACGGGCTCGACGGGTCGACCGCGATGATCCCCACGGTCTTGCCTCGCTTGCGGTACTCGGTCGCCAGCGCGCCCACCAGCGTGCTCTTCCCCGATCCCGCCCCGCCCGTGATGCCGATCGTGTGCGTCTTCCCGGAGTGCGGGAAGATCTCGCGCAGGTAGCCGCGCCCTTCGGCGCCCTGGCTCTCCACACGGCTGATGATCCGCGCGAGCGCGCGCCGGTCGCCCCTCAGGAATCGCTCGACGATATCGTCCACAGGCCTACTGCCCCACTGATAGCTGATAGCTAAGAGCTGACAGCCCCACTAGTTGTGGACGGGGACGTGATCGTAGACGAACTTCACGATGTCCTGGGTGTTGGTCCCCGGGCGGAAGATGGCCGCGAACCCGAGCGCCTCGAGCGTCTTCGTGTCCTCGTCCGGGATGATCCCGCCGCAGAACAGCAGCACGTCGTCGACGCCCCGCTTCTTGAGCTGCTCGATCACCCGCGGGAACAGTTCCAGGTGCGCCCCCGAGAGGATGCTCAGCCCGACGACGTCGACGTCTTCCTGGAGCGCCGCCTCCGCGATCATCTCCGGCGTCTGCCGAATCCCCGTGTAGATGACTTCGCAGCCGCCGTCGCGCAGCGCGCGTGCGACGACCTTGGCGCCCCGGTCGTGCCCGTCGAGGCCGGGCTTTGCGATAAGTACGCGAATCTTCCGCGAGTTCGAATCAGTCATTGCGGACGATTCTCGCCGGTTATGTCCGTTGCTTTCAAGCCCCGGGCTCCTCAATTGGGATGGCGTTGTACTGGATGAACGCGAACGGGACACCGCCTGTCCCGGCCTTCACACTCGCGATCTTCGCTCCGGGCTGGACCGCCGGGTGAGGATCCCCGCACGGGAACCCCGCCGCACGTACGGACTCGATCGCCTTCTCGATGTCGTCGACGCAGACCACGAAGCCGCCCATGCGCGCCTTCACCTCGTCGTACGGCTGCACGTCGCCCGGCCCGGCGAACTCGAGGATGACTTCGCGAATCTTCATGAACTCCATGTGCGCCCGGCTCCCCGGCCGCGACATAGTCCGCTTGATCTCGAACCCGAAGACGTCCGAAAAGTGCTGTGCGGTCGCAGCGCTGTCATTCGAAGAGATGACGATATGGTCGATGTTCTTTGCGCCCACACTCATCACAGGTGCCCCTCCCCGACCGGCGTCGCGTACTCCACGAGAATCCCGTGGTTCGCCTTCGGGTGCAGGAATCCGATCATCCCCGCCAGCCCCGGTCGAGGTGCTTGGTCGATGAGCTCCAGACCGCGCCCCGCAGCCGCGTCGAGGTCCTTCGAGCAGTCGTCCGACTCGAAGCAGAGATGATGCATCCCCTCGCCCCGCGTCTCCAGGAAGCGCGCGATGCCCGTGCCGTCGCGCACTGGTTCCAGCAGCTCGATCTCCGAGTCGCCAATCGCTAGCAGCACACCCCGTACGCCCTGGTCCTCGATGACGCGGTCCGCGGTCACCTTCAGCCCCAGCGCATCCCGGTAGAACTTCATCGCCTCATCGGCGCTCTTCACGACGATCCCGACGTGGTGGACTTTGCTCAGCATGACGACTCCTTCACTCCGGTGAAGCGGATTCTACGGTAAGAGCGGCCAACTCCCCTCGCCCATCGCAATGGGAGAGGGGCCAGGGGGGAGGGTTCACTAGATCACCACCGATTCGCGCTGCTCGCCCCACACGCGGCGCAACCGGTGGCTGATTTCCCCAAGCGTGACGAAGTTCTCGACGCATTCGACCATGATCGGCACGAGGTTGTCCGTCCCCTCGGCCGCGTGCTGCAGCTTTGAGAGCAGCCGCTCCACTTCCGCGCCATCCCGCCTCGCCCGCAGCGCCGTGAGCCGCTCCGCCTGCCGCTGCCCTATGCGCGGGTCGACCCGCTGCAGCTTCGGTGGCGCCTCGCCCGGCACGATGAAGTCGTTCACGCCCACGACGACGCGTTCTTTCTCTTCGACCTGCCGCTGGAAACGGAACGCCGCCTCCTGGATCTCCTTTTGCTGGAAACCTTTCTCGATGCCCGCGAGCGCCCCGCCGAGACCGTCGATCGTCTTGATGTACTCCGCCGCCTCCGCTTCGAGGCGATTCGTCAGGTCCTCGACGTAGTACGACCCACCCAGCGGGTCCACGACGTCCGCGACGCCGTTCTCGTACGCCAGCACCTGCTGGGTCCGCAGCGCGATCTGGACCGCGTGCTGCGTCGGCAGCGAAAGGGCTTCGTCCATCGAGTTCGTGTGCAGCGATTGCGTCCCGCCCAGCACCGCCGCCAGCGCCTGCACCGTCGTCCGGACGATGTTGTTCTCCGGCTGCTGCGCCGTCAGCGTCACGCCGCCGGTCTGGGTGTGGAAGCGCAGCATCTGTGAGCGCGCGTTCTTCGCCCCGAAGCGCTCGGTCATGATCTTCGCCCAGAGGCGCCGCGCCGCCCGGAACTTCGCCACTTCCTCCAGGAAGTTGTTGTGGCAGGCGAAGAAGAAGCTGAGCTGCCCCGCGAAGTCGTCCACGTCCAGCCCCGACGCGATCGCCGCGTCCACGTACTGGATGCCGTCCGCGAGCGTGAAGGCTATCTCCTGCGCCGCCGTGCACCCCGCCTCCCGCATGTGGTACCCGGAGATCGAGATAGTGTTCCAGCCCGGCACGTTCGCCTTGCAGTAGCCGAAGACGTCCGTAATCAGCCGCATGCTCGGCTTCGGGGGATAGATGTACGTCCCCCGCGCGATGTATTCCTTCAGGATGTCGTTCTGGACCGTCCCGCCCAACTTCGACAGCTCCACACCCTGCTTCCGCCCGACCGCCACGTAGAGGGCCAGCAGAATCGCCGCCGTCGAGTTGATCGTCATCGACGTCGTGACCTTGTCGAGCGGGATCTGGTTGAACAGCGTCTCCATGTCCTCGATCGACGAGACCGCCACCCCGACCTTCCCGACCTCCCCAACCGCCATCGGGTCGTCCGAGTCGTAGCCAATCTGGGTGGGCAGGTCGAAGGCAATCGACAGCCCCGTCTGGCCCTGGCTCAGCAGGTAGCGGTAGCGCTCGTTGGACTCTTCCGCCGTGCCGAACCCGGCGTACTGGCGCATCGTCCAGAACCGGCCGCGGTACATCGTCGGCTGGATGCCGCGTGTATATGGATATTCACCGGGAAAGCCGAGTTCGGCGGCCGGGTCGAAATCCTTCAGATCGTCATGCGCGTAGACGGGCTCAATCGGCATGCGGCCCGTCGTCTCGAAGACCTTTGCGCGTTCTGGCGCACGTTCAATCGACTTGCGATACGTGCTCTCCAGCCATTCACGCTTGGAAGAACTGGGCATAGAAGCGGTACTCCGGGGGGCGAGGAAGACCGGGCCGGCAGGCCCGCTCACCTGATCGTCCGCACAGGGAGTATATGGGAGCCCGCGTCACGTCGCCATTAGGGAGCGGGTTGACGCTCGGGTCGAGCGCCGTGAGCACCTGATGAAGTTGCCTGATGGCCTCGTACTGCCAAGTCCCCGTCCCAAGCCGCTGCATCAATTCGCGCTGCTCCGTGTGCGCCGCACCGAGCAAATGCTGCGAACTGGGTCCGGAGAGAACATCCTCGATTGCGCTCGCCCATTCCCCAATACCATCAGCTCGAACGAGCCTGTGGACCTGGCTATAGCGATGCCGTTCGTTGTCATCTTCGATCGCGGCAATCAACCCAGCCGCTGCCACTTTCGTCACCATCTCGCCGAACAAAACAAGATCGAAGAATAGCGCCGAATCGGAGTCGTCCTTGGTACGCTCAACGCGCTCCCGCATTTGATCGAAGGTCTTCATACCTGAAACCGCTCCCCTGCCGAAGATCGAGCCAGGGCCAGACACTCGGTGGGCTCCATCCTGCTCAGCTCGGTTCATACGCTGGTGGATGGCGCCGGTCAAACCGAAGAACCGACAGCGGCAATGCAGACATAGCCCTCGCCCCCTGTTGCCGACCGACGCCCACCACGTAGAGTGGCGACGCGGGCACGGCAGGTCAGAGGTCAGCAGTCGTTCCCCAAATCATGCCGGGCGGGTGGGCGATGACGAACCGGGCAAAACTCCGCGCATGCACCCTGGCCGCGCTCGGCCTGCTCTTCGCGGCAGCCGCGTTCACCTCCACCGTCCCCGGGACAGCAGCACAATCCGATGGCGCCACCGCCAGGGCCCGCATCGCACAGCTGGCCTCCGATGGCCCCGGTCCCCTCAACCGCATCCCCCGTCCGAACCCCACCCTCACACCGGGAGCGGTGCTCACCACTGACGTCCCCACCATCTGCTCCGTCGGCTACACCGCCACTGTCCGCGACGTCTCCGAAGCCACGAAGGACTACGTCTACAACCTCTATGGCATCGTCGCCCGGGTGCCCGGCTCCTACGAGATCGACCATCTCATCTCACTGGAACTCGGCGGCTCCAACGACGTCGCAAACCTGTGGCCCGAGCCGTACGACGAGGCGAACGGCGCCCACCTCAAGGACATCCTCGAAAACAAGATGCACGACCTGGTCTGCGCGGGCGTCCTCGATGTATCGGTGGCCCAGCAGGCAATCGCCACCGACTGGTACGCCGCCTACCTGGCCTACGGGTCCGTCCCAACTCCACCCTCCACCCCAACGCCCCGCGCGACCGCGACCCTGCCTCCCGCATCGACCCCCACGCCAATCCCCTCGGGACTCCGCACCGGCGCCATCTGCAACGACGGCACCAGCACAACAGTCACCGGCTCCGGCGCCTGCTCCGGCCACGGCGGCGTCGCCAACTGGCTCTACTAACCAACGGGTGGTAGCCGCCGGCCACCGTGCCGGCTGGAGTGTTCGTCAAACGCTCGCGCCAGCTCCACCCCAGACTCCATTACTCCAATACCCCGCTACTACCCCGTCGCCGCCCGCACCAACCGATCCGCCAGGTCCGCCCGCCATCTCTCGTCGGCCAGCTGCGCGAGCTCCCGCCTTGTCTCCGGGAAGAACTCAGCCACCCGCTCGTTCTTCTCCATGAAGTACGTCCAGTAGACCCACCGTGAGTGCAGCCGCCCGTACCACCACGCCTCCACCCCCAGCCGACACTCCTCCTCCGATAGGTGAACGTGCTGCCGCTAGCCGCTGAGATATGCCCCAAGGCCGGGCTCTTCATACAGCTGCGCGAACGCCACCGCCCGGAGCACTTCCCACACCCGGGCCATCACCCGGTGCATCTCCCAGTCGTTCACGGCCAAGATGTCGCCGCCCGGGCCGAACAGCACCTGTTGATCGTGGTAGTCGCCGTGCGTGAGTTGCGCGGGCAGTTCTGAGAAGTCCGACCTGGGCCGAACCAGTGCCGTCTCCAGTAGCCGCACCTGCAGGTCGATCCCCGCGACCACCTCTTGCGCCGCCCCTCCTTCGACCGCGACCTGCCGCACGAGGATCAGGTCCGCCAGCGAACTCGCCGTATCCCACAGCAGCTGAGTGGAAGCCCCCGCCGAAGCCGGGTGCTCCGCCAACACCGCATGGATGCGCCCGTGCATCTCCCCGAGCGCGTTGGCGTCTGCCGCTGTGATCTGCCCACGGACCGTCGTCCGGCCCTCGACCCACGGGAGGAGCGACCACATCGTGCCTTCTACTTCGACCACCGTTTCTGCACCCGCGGCCCCGTACGGACGCACGACCGGGATGCCCCGCGCAGCCACCCATCCCAGCAGTTCGTGCTCAGCCATTACCTGTTCCGCCGTGACCTCCCTTCGCCACCGCCGCGCGAATACGGGCCCCGACGCAGTCGCCACCCGGTAGTTCCAGTTCAAGGTGCCACCGGCCACTGGCGCGGGTGCACCCGTGCGACGCCTCCTGAAGCGGCCGAGGACACGGTCGATCTGCGAGTGCACCTCGTCCGTCGACGGGGGGACGTGTAAGTCCGGCTGCATCAGCTCAGCAGCGCCTCGTGCAGCATCTCCAGCGATCGCTCGGCGATGTGCACCATGACCTGCGCCCGCGTCCCCGGCAGAACGCATTCCTCGACCTTCGTCCCGTTCGGCCCTGCGACCGCGATCACCACCGACCCCACCGGCTTCGGCGACCGCCGGCTCCCAATCGGTCCCGCGATCCCACTCTCGCCCACGGCGTAGTCCACACCCGCCCGCGCCCTTAGCCGTTCGACCATGTCGGTCACCGCTTCCGGGCTGACCGCCCCGTACGTCCGAAGGATCTCGGTGTCCGTCTCAATGACATCGCGCCGCGCCGTCCCCGTGTAGACCACCACCCCGCGCTCGAACCAGCGCGACGCACCCGCGACGCTCAGCATGCGCGCGCTGATGAGGCCCCCTGCGGTCGTCTCCGCCACCGCCACTTTGGCGCCTTTCGCCACCAGCGCCTCCCCGATTTCGAACGCCAGCTGATCGTGTTCGAGCGGATACATGGGGGCCTCCCGGGATACGTTTCCACGGAGTCTACCGCCTCGGGCCCGATCCGCGGCCTGTACTCGCTGTCGTTTGCCGTTCTGATAAGCTCGCCTCATGAGCGCAGCCCTCGACTTCGCGGCCACCGAGGAGTTGCTCCTCCGCGCGACCTTCCGAGACCACCGCCCGCTCTGGTACTCCTCGAACTACGTCTACCTCTGCCAGCTATCCGATGACGACGACCGCGTTTTCGCCGCCGTCTACAAGCCCCAGCGCGGCGAAAACCCTCTCTGGGACTTCCCCGACGGCGCGCTCTACCGGCGTGAAGTCGCTGCCTATCGCTTCTCGCAGCTTCTCGGCTGGGGCTTCATCCCGCCAACCGTCGTCCGCGACGGGCCCGAGGGCATCGGCTCGCTCCAGCTCTTCATCTCCCACGACCAGGACTCGCACTTCTTCACCCAGCGCGACCAGCCGGAACTCCTGCCCCAGCTCAAGCGCATGGCCGTCTTCGACTTCATCACCAACAACGCCGACCGCAAGGGAGGCCACTGCCTCCTCGACGCCCACAGCCAGGTCTGGGGCATCGATCACGGCCTCTGCTTTCACGCCCAGTACAAGATGCGCACGGTCATGTGGGATTGGGTCGACGAACCGATCCCTGCCGAATGGCTCGAAGACATCGCCTCCGCCGCCGCGGCACTCCGTTCGAAGTCCGAGTCCGCCGCTGGCGTCATCGAACTGCTCGCGCCCGCGGAGATCAGGGCGCTCCTCGGCCGCATCGAACAGCTGCTGGAAGCAAAGACCTTCCCGAAGCCCGGCCCACAACGCAGCCACCCCTGGCCGCTGGTTTAGGAAATCACTGGTCGAGCGTGCCAACCGAACCCACCGCGAGAAGTTCCACATCCAATGCCACCAAACACTAGAAGCTTTTGTCACCCACCTCTGAACCGTATGAGGCCTGCCCCCAACGACCGGGCCTGTTATGCTTTGGTACCCAAGGGCGGATTCCCGGTGGCGGATTCCCGGTTGAGGCGATCGGGTAGGGGCCACAGAAGCGGGGACTTTCACTCATGACACTGGCACTGGGGTTTACGATCACGGGCTTGGCCCTGGTAAGCTCGGTGGTTACTATCTGGTTCTTTCTCGCGCCGCCTTTGAGGCTGCATCTCGCACGTCTCGGCATCCCAAGCCGTGCGTCTTATCGCCTTGGCTGGAGAACCGATCCAATTGACCGGGCAATAGCTGAGGCAAGTAAAAGGGTCTGGATCTTGCAAACGTGGATTCCGACGCTTAGTAGCGATATTGGTCACTGGGCGAACAACAAGCGTAATCATCTTGACTTTCGTGTTTTACTAGCATCCGATAATCTCCTGCCATCCCTTTTAAGGGCTCGTCCCGGAATCATTAGCCTTGTTGACTCCAATCTCCAGATACTCTCTTCGTTCGCTGCGATTCCCCAATCTCTCAAAATAGAAGTACGTCGTTACTCAGTGCTACCATTCGGACCGATCTACATCATCGATGATGATATTCACTGGGGAATCTATCTGTCTGACCGCGACTCGATGCAAGGCCCACATTTTCGCTGTCATCGCTCCAGCGATATGGGCAAGCTTCTTGAAGAGTCATTTCTAGCTATTTGGGAAATATCAAATGGGACATCAGCCCCGTCGGTGGGGGCGGAGCAAGTCGCTGCGGGAGTGAATGTTGTCGAAGGCGGCGCAAATGGCGTGCCCCTGACTACCAGCCCATTCCCGTCGGTCACCGATGCCCTCGTGTACGTGTCGTCGAGAGTGGAATTTCCTGTCACCGTGCCTGGATACTTGCCGCCCGGATATGCGCTGACAGAGATCGCCATCCCGCCGAGACCGCCCGCTGCGATTGATTCATCCGGGCTCCCATTCCTCGCCGTCCTTAGGATTCAGAATGGGAGCGCGGGGTTCCGGATCCAGGAAGCGAACGTGAAGTTCACCGTCGATCAGAATCCCAGCCAACTGATCGCATCACCTTCCGCGGGATCCCAAGTCTTCAAGGATGGCGGCGCTGTTGGAGACAAAAGTGTCAACTACACGCTGGTCACCCCGACGCGCATAGTCCTACTCGGCGCCGATGTTCCGAACCCTGTTACCGACGCTGAAGCTGTGCACGTTCTCGCCTCGGTGCCGTAGAGATGGGCGGCGCCGGCCTTGGTGCGTTGTCAGATAGACACGATAACTTTCGGGTTTACGGTGCCACTCCCCCATCTGGAAGCACACCGCATTGGCCGCCCGGCTTAGCTTAGGAAACCACTGCTCTATCCGCTGAGCTACGGGGGCCCGAAAAAACTCTACCGCGAATCTGGTTACAACCGATATCTCTCTGACCACCCTGAGCAGCTCTCGCGGCATAGGGCTCGGAGACTTGCCATCGTGCGAGTTCTGACAACTTCGGACAGACAGGGAAGCGCAGGCTAGAGATGTGAGGTCGACTGAATGGCCGAGGGCACTCCATCGGTCCAAGCCGCGCAGGTCCCGAAGGAGGAACTTTGAAATGTGGCTACTCGTACTCATTCTCCTCGCACTCCTGCTTTTCGGCGGCGGCGCCTACGTCCTGACGAGCAACCTGCTCCTGGTGGTGATCGTCGTCATCGTCCTCATGGCCGTGACCGGCTACGGGGGGCGGGGGCGCTGGCGATCAGGACCGCGGAGTTGAACCGCCTCTGACTGGATGGCGGGCAAGAGGTCCTCGTTGACGCTGCGGCAGCGTCGCATTCGTGGCGATGAAGGAGGGAAAGAAGTTGGTACTTGAGAACTTCTTGTGGGGAATTTTCAACGGAATCACCGCATGGCCGTTGCTAGTGCTGCACGTCTTCACGATCTGGGACAAGTACCCGGTTTACAACGTCGTGCGCGACTCGGGCTGGTACGAGTTCGGCTTCCTGATCGGGGCTGGCTCGCCAATCGCCGGCATCCTCACCGGGAACCGAATCCCGTCGCTACGTCGTCACTGACCGGCCCGATCGTGGGTCACGCTGGTCTACTGGTTGCGCGGAACCCCTGAGAGTTAGAGCGCGCCTGGGAGGTCGGAGCGGATGCGGTCAAGGTTCAAGCTTCTGGCTGTGGCTCTGGCCATCATCAGTGTCAGCGCTTGCGGCGGAAGCAGCCGGAAACCGGCGACGCCCGCCGCAACCACTGCCCAGTGGACCGTGACAACCGCTGCCGGTGGATCGCAAACTTCGGGGCGACGTTCCGGAGGCCGTAGCGGGCTTCAAGGATGGCCCGGCTGCGACCGCCGAGTTTGACCGTCCAGCGGGGATGGCCGCGGCTCCGGACGGTAGCGTATACGTCGCAGACTCGGGGAATCACCGGGTGAGACGGCTGACCGTTGCTGGCCAGGTCGAAACGGTAGCCGGTTCGGGCGCGGCTGGAGCAACGGACGGCCCTGCTCTCACCGCGACATTTCGAACCCCAGTGGGCGTTTCCATAGGTCCGGATGGCACAATCTATGTCGTTGACGCCGAAGCCGGCCAGGTGCGAAGCATCCGCAACGGCGAGGTGCGAACGGTGGCCGGCATCGACGTAGTTGCATGTCGAATCGCCGTGGAGCAGGGCAAGGCATCACCCGGTTCGCCTCTCCCTACAGGCTGTCCCGACACCCCCGGGCAGGCACCGTTCCGGGATGGGCCCGGAGCGACAGCGCTCTTTAACCAACCGTCGAGCGTGGCGGTAGGGCCAAGGGGCGATCTCTATGTCGCCGACAGTTCTAACCAGGTCATCCGCAGGATTGATACCGCAGGTAACGTGTCAACGTATGCAGGCAGCGTCGGGCAGCCTGGCAATGCGGATGGGCCGCTGCAAGAAGCACGGTTCTTTTTTCCGGTAGACCTCGTCCCGGATGCCATCGGGGCCCTCTATCTGACGGAGGGGAGCCGAGTCCGCCGAATCGAGCCGGGCGCGGGGGTATCAACGCTGGTCGGTTCACGTGAGCAAGGCATGGATGCTGCGGGCTATGCAGACGGTCAGGGCACAGCAGCGAGGCTCAGACCTCCGGAAGTAGTTGAGGGAAAGGCCCTGATCACAGGGCTTTTTCTTTGGCCTAAACCGTCGGAAAGTCGTTATGATCTGCTAGAATGGTGG
>Ga0209014_10000670_pt1 | contig 19953 bp, 18 predicted proteins | sample BarGraNGADG00212_FD_184491 | JGI IMG/M metagenome (GOLD analysis project Ga0209014, IMG submission 184491) | Arctic peat soil microbial communities from Barrow, Alaska - Barrow Graham LP Ref core NGADG0002-212 (SPAdes) (version 2) | ecosystem: Environmental > Terrestrial > Soil > Wetlands >...
CTACTCGTCGGCGACGCCGCCGACGGTGTTTATGTGTGGTTGGGCGTGTGCCAACGTCGGCCGAATTCAGCCGATCCGACGTCAATCGCCAAGCGGGTCATCTGGCTGCGCGTCTTACCGCGCACCGAAACCAGACTCCTGCGCCCTTACCTCCTCTCTGGGGGCGGGCCTGCATCGAGGGCAGTCTCTTGCGGTTTGGACACACCGCCGCTTAGCAATCTACGGCCAGCGAGCCGCGCGGAATCTCAAACCATTCTCAGAACTCGAACTGCACGCGGCCCTGGGCTCAGAAGTGCGCCGCCGCACGCGGTTTCACGAGTGATTGCGCTCTTCAGCCTTACGATCAGAGGGACGGTACGGAAACTAACCCTGCCCATGCGCTTTGCGAGGTCCGCACAGTGGTATCTTTGTTCTACCTCCCGGGCCCATTCTTGGAGGCAGTGCAATACTGCAACTCCAAGGCAACGATCCCGCAACCATTCCAACTCGGCTAGCGAGATGGTCGCGTGAAGGAGCGTCTCGACTACACGCCGCAACGGACCCGTGTTGTGGTCCTTGAGGACGAAGACGACCTGGCGGGGCTCGTACAGTTGTGGCTGGCGCGCCACGGTCTGAAGACGGTCCCGATCCGCGGCGGCGGAGATTCCGTAGAGCCGGGTGCCGCCCGGTCTGTGGCAGCACGCGGCATCCACCTCGTCGACGGGGTAATGGAGCCGCCGGAGGCTGACCTGACCGAGCCTGCCACCCCGACGATCGTGATCGTGGCCGAGCCGGGTGCGGATGGGGACGGCGGCGACGGACCCTGGCTCGTCGACGCCAATGACGCCGGCAGAAGGTACGCGGACCTCGAGGCCTGGGTCGATGCCCTCCAGGCGGCACTCCATTCCGGCGAGCGAGACCACATCCGCCTCGGTCCGCTGGACATCTCCGCCGCTCGCCGATCGGTCAGAGTCAGGGCCGCGGACGTGCATCTGACACCGACGGAGTTCCGGCTGCTGTGCTACCTCGTCGAGCACGCCGATCGTGTCGTCGGGCATTCCGAGCTACTGCACTCGGTCTGGGGCCCCGGATACGAAGACGACATACACCTGCTCCAGGTCACGATCCGGAGCCTGCGTGCCCGCATCGAACTGGTGACGGACCGGCCGCTCATCGAGTCCGTGTACGGAATCGGGTACCGGATGGCCAGCTGCCCCGCCGAGGACGCCCGAGGCGCGTAACGCCGAGGTGCAAGCAGCTTCCAGCTCGTCGGACGAGGCGCTTACCCGACCGCGTGGCCAACCAGGGTTCCCAGACCGAAGGTCACCGCCGCCGCCGCCATGCCCAGCAGGACCTGCCGGCCACCCGTCTTGAGCGCGCCCGAGCCGGTCACGATCGTGATCGCGGCTCCGACGAGCATGAGGGCAACCGCGCTGACCACGACCGAGGCGAACACCGCCGGGGCCCCGCTGGCGAAGAAGAACGGCAGAACGGGCACGACCGCGCCTGCCGCGAACAGACAGAACGAGGTGGCCGCCGCGACCCAGGCCGATCCCCCCAACTCGTCGGGGTCGATGCCCAGCTCCTCGCGCGCCAGAGTGTCCACGGCATGGCTCAGCTCGCCGCCGATGATCGATTTCGACATCAGCCGGGCCTGCTCGCTCGTGAGTCCCTTGGCCTGGTAGATCAGGGCCAGTTCCTCCTCCTCCTCGTCGGGAACAGCCAGCAGCTCGTCGCGCTCGACCTTGACCTGGTGGGCGTAGAGCTCGCGGGCGCTTTGAACCGAGAGCCACTCGCCGATCGCCATGGACAGCGCACCCGCCAGCATCCCGGCGAGTCCAGCGACCAGAACCGCGTGACCGCCTCCCGCCACTCCCGCGGCCCCCGCGACGCCCATCGAGATGCTCAGGTTCGAGACGAGCCCATCGTTCGCGCCGAGGACCGCGGCCCTCAGCTGGTTGCCGCCGCTGCCACGGTGGCGCCCTTCGATCCGCGCGATGGCGGCGCCCTCGACGCCGCGGCTGTTGGCGAGCTCGCGGAACAGCCTCGCGTGCGAGCGTTCGTCGCCGGGCATGCGGGCGAGCGCTTCGGGCTGGTCGTCGTACATAGCTTCGTCGGCGGCCTCGCGTCCCGCGATCGTGGGTAGGACGATGCCCGGACCGAAATGACGGGCGATGAACATCAGCGCCCGGGCACGCCACGCTGGCCGCATGCCGCGCGTATCGACGCCGGCAGCCTCCAGGTTCTCGCGCCAGACTCCGGCGTGGACCTCCTCGATGTCGACCATTCGGCCGTAGAACTCCCGCAGGGCCTGGCTCGACTCCTTCTCCCTCAGAACGGAGTAGAGCGCGACCGCGTCGACCTCGCCCTGGAGGTTCTCGCGGAAGCGGTCGATGTCCTCTTTCGCAGCGGGCGCAGGGGGCGCTTTGGACGTGGCGGGAATGGCGGGAGGCACCGCCGGCACGCTCTTCTTGCCGGCCTTGGGGTTCAGCTTCGTCTGGGGGCTCACGGGGGTAGTGTCACCCCTCTGGCTCGTGCCGGCAAACGGCGTTGATATGGCAGGGCGTGAAGGCTCGACGGTGGCGTCTGTCAGCGGCGGGATCAGCGGCGGGATCAGCGGCGGGATCAGCGGCAGGGTCAGCGGCCCCGGCCTGCCTCGGCTGCTTCGGCGACCGGCACGTCGGTGTCGATGACCTCGTAATACTGCAACTCTCGACCCGAGAGGCACCTCTCGATTCGGCAGATCGGGGCGGGCACGTCGAGCAGGTCCGAACCGCCGAGCCAGGCGTAGAGAGCCGGCATGTCGCGCCACACAGTCGCGAACACGATCTCCTCGCCGCCGTCGACGGCTATTTGCCGAGCCACGCTGGCCCACACAACGCCGTCCTGCGAGCGCACTTCATCTACCGTGCAGCCCACCAGATCATGGAAGGCCGGAACGAGTTGGGCGGCGACGTTCCCTCGGACGATGCGAACGATCAAGGTCCGCCTCCCAGTCGTACTGCTCGACCCCATCGGATTGTCGCCGATGCGACCCGGGCTTGGGAATTGCGGCAGTGTGTAGATCGACGGCCCGAACATTACGTCCGCATCGCTATGAAGTTCCCCGATTTCGCCCTTCGTGATTGCGTTCCGACGCACTGATGTTTGGGCGGTTGGCACAGCGATTGCGCAGAAACGCCCGGATCCGACGGTCGCACTGGCAGGGTTTCGCCCAGCCCTGCCAGCGGCCGACACCTGCCAGAGGACGGGGGACGGGCTCATCGTCCGCTCGCGCCTCGAGCAGCCGTGGCCGTGGCCGCCCTACCGCAGCCTGAAGACCCGAAGGGTGGTGCGGCCCTTTCCGTACGCCACCTCGCTGCCCAACTCGGCGGTCGCGAGGAAGTCAGTCGGCTGCGCCAGCCCGTGAGCGATCAGGGCATCGACCAGGGGACCCAGCTCGAGGCTGCCCTTGCTGCGAAGCTCGGCGTCCACCAGGCAGAGCGTCTTCCACGGCTTGTCCGGCTCCTCCGTGGGCGTCTCGAAGATGACCTCGTAGGTGCGCCCGCCGATCCTCAACTTGGTGCGGTGGCCTTCGTACGAGGGCTCCAGCCCATGGTTCATCGTCCAGATGCACAGGTTGCTCACGATATCGTTGGAGCTGGGTCGGTCGGAGCCGGTGATCCAGAAGTCGAAACTCTCGCACCAGAGCCCGCTCCCGACGGAGGTGAAGTCAAAGTCGAGCGTCAGGCGCGTTTCGGCGAGCCGACGGGGCAGCTGGACCCCAGCCCTCGCCTCACTCCACGGTGATCGTCCGAGAAGCACCTCCGGGTAGCTCTTCATGGACGGTCCGGCGCTCTTGGGCCAATCCCACTCCCATCCTGCGTCGTGGTGGCCACGAAAGACGAGCTGCCGGTAGTCAGCGATGTCGCCTTTGCCATAGACATTGTTGTAGAGCACGGCTCCGGAGAATTGGAGCAGGGCGGAGTCCTCCGGCAGGATCGACGTAGCCACGATGCCCTCCAGCGCAGGCGCGGATCGGATCGCGCGCCCTGCGCTATACGGTACTCGACCCTGCCCGCTCGGAAGCTCCGCGGCGGAGCTGAGCGCGACGGTGACAAGACTCACGCAAGAGGTGGAGCGCGACTTCCGGATCGAGAGGAGCCAGAGGATTGCCGGCCGGCGGATCGAGCCGCCGACCAGTGGCCTGTGCGCGCCGACCAAGGCTGAGGGACGTTTCTAGGCGTCTTGGGGCGTTTCATGCATCAACGGGACCTAAACGCGACTGCGCGGCCTTACATCCGGCTTACCTGCGCCATCAACTCCGCGAAGGCGGCCTGTCCATGATCGCAATCGTCACCCCGAGGCAATGCGACAAGGAGACAGACCAGGTGAACCGTCAAAACAGCTCACTCGCGAGGCTCACGGCCATCGCTCTGGTCGTCGGGCTGGTAGGACTCGCCAGCGTGGCCTGTTCCCGCCACGGCAGTCCCGCGACCTTGGGCTCGCCGGCCACGTCCCAGGCCGCACAAGCAATCGAGGCCTCGCCCACGATCTCGACGGCCTCGAGCACTCCCTCGCCGAGCGCCTCGCTCGACCCTTCGCCGGACGCCACTACCGATGCCTCGCCCGGCTCGTCGGCACCGTCGCCGACGACCACCGCGAGCCGGGCGCCTGTCCCGGCGACTACACCAGATCCTCTCGACTCCGAGCTTCAGACACTCGACCAGGTCGTCAACGATGTCAACGGCTCTATTTCCGGTAACGACGCAAGCGCGAGCGGCAGCGAGTAGCCGTCCCCCAATTCAAGGAGCAACTCCAATGAAGACCCGAATGTCAACCCTGATCGCCGGTGTCGCCATCGCAGGCGCACTCGCCTTCTCGTCCGCAGCGGTCGTCACAGCCGCGGCGCCGCTCATCCCGGGCGGCCCGGCCGGCAGTGGCGTGTGCGCCGCCCAGTTCACGGCACTCAAGGCGCCGGTCACGGTCGACGCGCTCCATGCCTTTGGAGACTGCGAGATCCAGCGCCGCTTCACGACCCTCGCCACGCTCGCCACGCGGGTGTCCGGCTCGAAGGTCCTCACCAGCTCGGACGCGGCCGCCCTGACGGCCGAGATCGGCGCCACGAAGACCGGCCTGACCGGACTGAAGGCTACGATCGATGCCGAGACTTCGATCCCCGCTCTCAAGGCCGATATCGTCAAGATCGCAACTGACTATCGCGTCTACCTGCTCGTCGGTCTCCAGGTCAACCTGGTCTCCGGAGCGGACAGAGTGGTCGCTTCGCAAACCGTCTTCACCAAGATCGACACGAACCTGGCCGCGCGCATCGCCGCCGCCAAGGCTGCTGGCAAGGGCACGACAACCGCCCAGACCGACCTCGATGCAATGAACAAGGCCGTCACGCAGGCGGTCGGGCTCGCCACGCCGCTGCCGGCCACGCTTCTGCCGCTCACGCCCGCGCAGTACAACGCCGGAACGGCCGGTCCCGTCCTCAACAGCGCCCGGACCGCTCTGGTTCAGGCTCGAGACCTGCTCAAGTCCGCGGTTCAGGACGCCAAGGCCTGCCGCGCCGCCCTCGCTTAGCCTCGAACCACTCCCTCAACGCGCGGCCCCCATTCCCCGGGAGCCGCGCTTCTCTATGCCCAGCCCCGGTAGGGGTGCGCAACGAGATTGGCGTTGTAATAGCGAGCATCGCCCGTGACTTCGCCGCCGACCCAGGCCGGCACCTCGACCGCCGCGTCCTCTGTCGCCAGCTCCACCTCGGCTACGACCAGCCCTTCGTTTGCGCCCGAGAAGACGTCGATCTCCCAGAGCCGACCGCCGTCTTCGACCCGGTAGCGGGTCTTCTCGATCAGCGGCCTGAGAGCAAGCTCATCGAGCATGGCGTCGGCGTCTCCCGGTGGAATCGAATACTCGAATTCGGCCCGGGTCGTCCCACTCGGGCCCGTAATCCCTTTCACAGTCACGAACGCGAGATCGCCAGAACGCCGCACGCGAACGGAACGTTCCGGGTCCGTCGAGAGATAGCCCTGCCGAAACGCGGTACCGGGGACTCCGGCGAGCACGGATAGATCGCGGACGAGGAACTTCCGCTCGATCTCCGTGCCCATCGACCTAGAGCGCGTCTTCCCGGAGTGGCTGGAGGCTGAAGCCGAACTCGGCCCCCGGGCCATCGTCACGGGGTCGGGCCCAGATCGTGCCGCCGATTGCCTCGACCAGACGTTTCGCGACGAACAGCCCGATCCCGGAACCGGCGACTCGCGAGGTTCGATCGGAACGATAGAACAGCTCGAACAGGCGGTCGGCCTCCGCGGGATCCACGCCGGGGCCTCGGTCAAGGACTCGGACTCGTGGTGAGCCGTCGGGCGCGTCCAGCATGATGTCGATCGGGCCGTCGGCCGGTCCGTACTTGGCGGCATTGTCCAACAAGTTGTGAAGAATCTGGACCACGAAGGCCTCTTCCGCTCTCGCCACCGGGACCGGCCGGTCGACACGAACGTCGATCTTGAGATCGGGCCGGCGACGCTGCTCCTCCTCGCAAAGTCGCGGCAGGATGTGCTGGAGCAGCACCGGCTCGAGCTGCACCGGAATTGCGCCACGTTCGGCCTTCGCCAGGACCAACAGATCCTCGACGAGGCGCCGCAACCGCTCGGCTTCTTCGCTGACGTCTGCCACGAGCTCGGCGCGGCTGGCATCGTCGAGCCCCGGGCGAGCGAGCAGCATGCTGGCGGCGTAGATCGAGGTAATCGGGGTGCGGAGCTCGTGCGACAGGATCCCGACGAACGCGTCGCGAAATGCGTCCGCCTCACGGCGGTCCGTGATATCGAGGTTGATACCCGCCCAACCGGTGACCGTCCCGGCGTCGTTTCCGACGGCGTTGCCGAGGGAGAGCACGGTGTGGCGACGTCCGTCCGACCCATCGATCACGTACTCGCAGTTCCACGGCTTGCCGGTCTCGGTCGAGTCGATCCAATCGCGTTTCGTAGGCGCGATCGAGTCCTCCGCCAGGGCTTCCATCCAGCCGAAGTCGCGCGCTTGCTCCATGGTCTTGCCCACGAGGGCCAGGAAAGACTCGCTCAGATACTTCATCCGCCCGTCCGGCTCGGCGATCCAGATAGCGAAGGGGATCGATTCGCCGATCGCCTGAGCCTGGCGGCGAAGTTCTGACAGGGCGGCGAGGGCGCGTTCGCGGTGCTTGCGCTCCGTGATTTCGACGACGCTGAGCGTGAGCCCGACCGTTTCCCCCGCCGCGTCCCTCAACGCCACAGCGCTCATGAGCCAGGTCGCCGGCCCAGATCCGGAGGGCGTGGGCCCGTTGACCTCCACGTCGCTGATCGCCTGGCCCGTCGCGACCACGCGCACGAGGAGCTCCACTGTCTCGATCCCGAGCTCGGGCACGACCCGGTCTATTCGCTGCCCGAGATGCGCGACCGCCGGGAGGCCGTCCATGCGGGCCAGGGCGGGGTTGACGTATAGGAAGTGGAGCTGGTAGTCGAGGACCGCGAGCCCGATGGGCGCAGTCTCGATCAGGGGCGTCGAGACCGCGGCCTGAAGATGCGAGCGCTCGATGGCGTACCTGAGCGACCGTCGCAGCAGCTCATCGCTGACACGGCCCTTCACCAGGTAGTCCTGGGCGCCGTGGCGGATGGCCTGGAGGCCCACAGACTCATCGTCCAGGCCGGTCATGACCAGCACCGGGACGCGGGTCTCAGCGAGGATCGCCGCGAGCGTATCGAAGCCATGGCTGTCGGGCAGGTCCAAATCGAGCAGGACCGCGTCGAAGGGCTCGGCACTCAGCCGCCGGAGTCCCTCGTCCAACCGACCGACCCGCGCCAGACGAACGCTCCCGGAGTCGCACAAGGCCGCCTCGATGAGCCGGGCGTCGCCCGGATTGTCCTCCACGAGCAGCACGCTGAACGAATCCGCGGGCAGCCTGAGCTCATCGCACGGGTCGGCGGAAGCCGGCGTCGCCTCGCTCATGAACGCGGGAGCTGGACCACGTCGAGCCAGAAGTCCCCCAGCGATCGGATCGCGGCCAGGAACTCGTCGATGTCGATCGGCTTGGTCACGTAGGCGTTGGCGTTGCGCTCGTAGCTCTGCAACACGTCGCGCTCGGCGTCGGATGAAGTCAGGATCACGACCGGGATGAGCCGCAGCGCGGCGTCGGCTTTGATCTCGGCCAGAACGTCGAGGCCACCACGACCCGGCAGATTCAGGTCCAGAAGCACGAGACCGGGCTGCCGTTCGTTCTTTGCCTGGCGTGCCCGCAGCAGCTTCATAGCCGCATCGCCGTCGCCACAAACGACCAGATCGTTCGCCAGCCGGCCGTGCCGGAACGCTTCCTGGGTCAGGCGGACGTCGCCCGGATTGTCCTCTACGAGGAGGATCTGGACCGAATCGCCACTACTCATCGCCGCCGCTCCTTGTCCGATCCGGAAGGGTGAACCAGAAAGTGCAGCCACCCCCAACCGTCGAATCGACCCATATGCGCCCCTGGTGGCGCTCGACGATTCTCTTGCAGACTGCCAGGCCGATGCCGCTGCCAGGATATTCCTCCCGCGAGTGCAGGCGACGGAATATCACGAAGACATTCTCTCGATGCTCGGGCGCAATGCCGATCCCGTAGTCGCGTACGAACAATCGCCACTCTCCGTTGCCACGCTCGGCGCCAAGCTCGACCCGCGGAGGTTTCTCGCCATGGAACTTCATCGCGTTGCCGATGAGGTTCTGGTAGAGCTGGCCCATCTGAAGGCGATCGGCAGTGACGGTCGGTAGATCCGCCTGCTCGATCGTGGCTCCTGTCTCCTCCGTCAGGAGATGGAGGTTCTGACCGACGGACCTGGCCACGTCACCCAGATTCACGGTCTCCAGGTTTCGGTCGCGCGAGCCGACACGCGAATACGTGAGCAGATCGTCGATCAGGCCCTGCATTCGGCGGGCCCCGTCGACGGCGAACCCGATGTACTCGTCGGCTTCATCGCCGAGGGTGTTGCCGTACTTCTTCTGGAGCAGGCCCATGAAACCGGTCACCATCCGCAGCGGTTCCTGCAGATCGTGGCTGGCAACGTAGGCGAATTGCTCCAGCTCGGAGTTCGAACGCGCCAGCTCCTTCGAACTTTGCTCGAGTCGGCGATGGCTTCGTAGGAATCGGTGATGTCATGGACGATCGTCGAGACGCCGAGCTGGGTGCCGTTTCGATCGCTTATCGGGAAGAGCGTCAGCAGCGCCCGGAACCGACTGCCGTCTTTCCGCCGCCGGAAGCCTTCGTAGACTTGAGGCCGTCCGGCCGCAGCCTCCGCCCAGCGCCGCGACTGCTCGCCCCGCTCCTCTTCGGCTGCGGTCAGACTCAGCTCCTGGCCGATCGCCTCGTCAGCGGTGTACCCGAAGAGAGCCTCGGCCCCGCCGTTCCACGCGGATATGTGGCAGCCGGAGTCGACGGCCAGGATGCCGTCGGCGCTCGATTCGACGATCGCAGCCAGGCGCGCCAGCGCCTCCTCCGACTGCACGCGCTCGGTGACGTCGCGAGCCACGGCGTAGACACGACCTGAGCCGGGGTCCGGCATCGAGTTCCATTCGAGCCAGCGGTATTCCCCGCTGGCAGACCGGTACCGGTTCTTGAACGAGTGGGCCTCGTTTGCGCCTGCGAACTCGGACCCGAACCCGGCCAGCGTCGCCTCTCGATCGCCCGGGTGCACGAAGTCGATGAACGGTCGGGAGGTGATTTCGGAGATGGAGTATCCGAGCACCCGCTGCCAGCTCGGGCTCGCCAGGACCAGACGACCGTCGGAGCCGGCGACGCACACGAGATCGGCCGTCAACTCGAAGAAGCGGTCTCTATCGCGCCGGGCCTCAGCTCGCTCAGCCTCCAGGCGCTGCACCCGCACGGTGGTCCAGGCGCCGATTGCGGTGAGGATGATCGCCTCGAACGCGACCATCAGCGTCAGGCCCATCTCCTCGTCGTACAAACCCGCACGCTCGCCCCAGAGCCTGATCCAGGCGCCTGCCGGAACGACCAGAACCGCGGCAGGCAGGAAGACTCGAATCACCTGCCCGGCTGCACCTCGATCGCTGAGCAGCTGCACGAGACGGTGCTCTGGATCGGCGGCGATCAGGGCCACGCCCACCAGCACCAACGCCGCGGACGCCGAGAGCGAGATCTGCGTCGGCGAACCCAATGACAGCAGCGTGCCTGCCCCGAACATGTAGCCCAGCAGTCCGGCCCCGCCTATGCATCCGCACACGAGGCCGAGGACCTCGCTTAGGTGCACGCGGCCCAGACGTCTGCCCATTGCCGGCACGGCGACCGCCGCGCTCAGAAGCGCGATCGAGGTCTGGATTGCGAGACGGCCCGGGTACGGCGCCCCCGCGCTGGCCCTGTCCGCCACCAGGGCCTGGTCGATGCCAAGATCCACGCCCGATACGTGCTCGAAGAGCGTTGCGCCCGCCAGTGCAATCACCAACAGGCTCAGCCCGGCGGCAAGCAGCCTCGATGTTCGTCTGGGAAGGGGCGCAGCCACCGACCCGATTGCCAGCGCCAGCAAGAACAGACAGATGCTCGCATTTACCTTGGTCTGTACGGCGCCCGGCAGCCAGCTGGTCAGAAGCGGCCACTGGAGCGCCCACCCGACCAGCACCCCTGCCGCAACGACAGCCACGGTGCCGGCAAGGCCGAGCACGGCAAGATCGGAAGTGAGCCGCCACCTGGGCCGGCCCCGACCGCCAAGGACCGCGTCCTCGTCAAGGGCGCCGCCGGGCCGCTCGGGATGTGCCCTCGCAACCGCATCGGTCATCGCAGCGGATCCTCCAGCCTTCGGGTTGCCGCCGAGTGGATCGAGCCCCGGCCCGGTACGCCGAGCCCGCACTGCGTGGCCCGCGCCGGGCTATGGTACGCCGCACCCCGGCGGCGCCTCGTGCCGAACGGCCCTGCAGGGTTGGCACGCGGTCCCGTATCGTACTTTGGCGCGCCAGCCGTCACGCCACGTGGTTTGTCTAGTTGCGGAGCGGGATGTTGTCATGTTCTGCCCTAACTGTGGAACCTCGATAGAAAACCCAGGCAAGTTCTGCCCGTCATGCGGCCAAGCCTTGCCGCAACTACCGCCACACCAGCATGAACAGCCGGAAGCCGCTGCCGTTGCCGCAGTGCCCTCATGGGCGCAGACGCCGCTGCCCACTCCCGAGCCAGGCCCGCCCGCCGAGCCCGAGATAGGGCCGCCCGCCGAGCCCGAGATATCTGCCGCTGCCGCTCCGGCGCCGCCCGCCTGGGCGCAGACGCCGCTGCCCGCACCTGCGCCGGAAGTGCCTGTCCCGGTCGCGCCCGTTTGGGCACAACCGACCCCGAGCGCTCCCGCCGCGCCGGCGTCCGGCTGGGCGCAGAACATGCCCCCTCAGGCACCGCTCGCCGCCGGCGCGCCCGCGTGGGCGCAAGCGCCGGCCGCTCAGCCGCCTTACGGCGCCGCACCTTACGGGGCCCCGCCTGCCGCTACCCCGCCCTATGGCGCACCCGCCGCCCCGTACGGAGCTCCGCCCTACGGCGCTCCGCCACCTTATCCTGCCCTCGCCGTCGCCGCCGGCGGCTCGGGCCGCAACCCCACGGCCGGCTTGCTCGCCCTGATAGGCGGAGCCGTGGCGATCGGGTCGGCCTGGCTGCCCTGGTCGATGGCCAGCTCGGATCCTCTCCAAACAGCCGCCTGGGGCAAGCCGATCGAGATCACCAGCTCGGCTTACGGTCTGGCGAATGGCAACTACCTGATCGGCGCGGGAGTCATCGCCGCGGTTTGCGGGCTCCTGTTGATGATCGGTGTAGCTCGATCGCCGAGCGCCCGGATGATCCTCGGGGTGGGAGCGATCGCAGGCGCAGTCGGCATCGGCGCGGTCGAGTTCTCGGCCTACGGCCAGGTCAGCGACCAACTCAAACTCTTCGGCTCGGACAACATCTTCTACGGCTTCGGCTTGTTCGTAGGAGCCGGCGCGGCCGCAGTTGCCGGTATCGGTGGGGTCGTCGCCCTGACATCCAAACCTGCCGCCGCCGGATCGACCGCCGCGAGCACGCAGGGTCTGGCCAGAGTCGTCGCGCTGGTCCTGATCGTCGCAGTCGCCCTCGGGGCTGGGGCGTATTTCCTCTCCCAGAACAACAAAGCGGTTGGCCCCGGCGCCAGTGGTTCTCTCGCCTTCGGCGCGACCGAGCAGCCCAGCACGAGCCCGGGTGGTTCAGCAACGGCCACGCCCGGTGCCTCGCAATCCTTCCTCACGTCCGGCTATTCGACCCGTGAAGAGGCGATCGGGGCCTACGTCGAACAGCACTCGGTGACATATGCCGGTGACTGCGGCTCCCCGGGAACCGGCGACTACTGCTCGACCCTGGACAGCGCCGTCTCGGACAGCCAGGTTGTGTACACGGTCGGCCCGATCAACAGCGAGGCGGTGGCGTGGTTGCTACTGCAGCAAACCGGCGACGGGCTGTGGCACGTGCTGGACCAGAAGCCCTTCAGCTCGAGCTCGACCTCGCCCTGGCAGTAACCGCCAATCGCAAGCCACCGGGCATCCCAACTCGGGAACAGTTTCAGTCTGCCTTCGAGAGCAGGCTGGGTCCCAGGTCGGCCCAACGGTCGACGGCGAAGTCGGCAGCTTCCCGCGCGCCCGGTGCGGGCGGGATGCTCGCGTTCGGAATGAGGACCACCCGCATTCGGGCCGCCCGGGCGGCCAAGACGCCGTTGAGGGAATCCTCTACCACGAGACAGGCGCCGGGGTCTACTCGCATCCTTTCGGCCGCGAGCAAATAGACCTCCGGGGCGGGCTTGCCGGCTGCGACTTCGTCGGACGACGCGATCGCCCTGAAGAGCGACCGAACTCCCAGACCGGTCAGCGCAGTCTCTATGAGCACAGGCGGCGACGAGGAGGCGACTCCGAGCACGAATTTCTCGGCCAGCCGGCGTACGGTTTCGACCGCACCGTCGATGGCGGGCGGACCTTCTCGTTCGTACCTCTCCAGCATGCCGGCGATCACGTCTCGCTCGATATCCCGCTCGGACACGTCGAGACCCAAGCGACGCTTCATGCGAGAGCTCCACTCCCGAGTGTTGGAGCCCATGATCGCGGCGCGGTCGTCCCCGGTCCAGCGACGCCCAGCGCGGGCCGCATAGTCGATTCGAACCTTCGTCCCACCAGATCTCGGTGTCAACGAGCACTCCATCCAGATCGAAAACGACGCCTTCGATACTGCGCCACAGACCACTCTTCGGTTCGGGGCCTGCGCCGTCGCGGGTCAAGGTGTCCAGGTCTTGGGGCGGCGGGTTTCGCGATCCGCCCTCTCCTCGGAGTCGGCGTCGCCCCAGTCGTCCGTCTCGGCGGCCATCGTGCCCCCCGGCGGCGTCGACACCGGGGCGAAGATGGGGTGGGGAGCGATCCTTACCGGCTCTACCGGCGCCGGCTCGTGGACGGGACGAGTGGCGGATCCAGGTCCAAGCGCGGGAATGAGGGCGGTCTTGGAGTTGCGCTTCCGCGCCGCGGGTTTGGCTGCCGATCCGGCTGCGGCTCGGGGTGCCGGTTTGGGGGCGACGAGCTTGGGAGCGGCCGTCGTCGGACGGGACGCGGTGGCTTTCGCTGCGGCGGGCTTGGGAGTTGCGGGCGCCTTCGGACGGGACGCGGCGGCTTTCGCTGCGGCGGGCTTGGGAGTTGCGGGCGCCTTCGCAGCCGGCCTGGCGGATGCCGCCTTGGGCGCAGCCATCGTGCCTGCCTTCGCGCCAACCTTCGCCACGGGCCTGGCGGCAGTCCGGGACGCCGCCAACTTATGAGTCGCAGACGACTGCACCGGCGCGGGCACCCTATCCCGGGAGAGCTGCAAGTCACGCCCGTCTACGGCCCCGATCAAGCCACGCACGAACTCGCAGATTCGATCGGCCGCCGCATCCGTGCCCTTGAGGACCTGGCCTTCGACCTGAACGGCGACGATTCGATGGCCCGCCGCCGACTCCAGGCTCAGTTCGCTCAACTGCAGACGCGGCCAGCGAACTAGCTTGCCCGTCACCCGAGGACCCTCGGTCCCCGTGTTGACTCGAACTGTCGTGGAAATCAGGCCGGCCCGCGTGGGAACCATCACGAGATAACGGGACTGTGGATCCTCGCCCCACTCCACCCAGCATTCCGGGTCGTCGGCCGCGCCCAGATCGCTGAGAACCGGCCGGAGCACGTTCAGAACCGCATTGGTCATGGACTCGCGGTTCGGAGCCGTCTTCCGCCACTCGCCAAGTTGCATCGAGTCGCCTCCACGTGTCTTCCGGCCCGTCCCCGAGTTGCGATTGAGGCTATCACGGCGCTGCCACATTCGAGAGCCCTCACTCTCGGGAATGACGCCAACGTGCCTCTAGAAGGATGCGAGTGTGCCTCAACGAAGGATGTAAACGGCGCTCGCTCACGCGTATTCTGGCGACATTCGTCGGCCTCGGTCATGTGACCGGGCCCACAGGGACGCGTCTTTCCGGCGTCGCCCCGATGCACTGGGCGCGCTCTTGGGAGAGGTGGTAACGAATGAGGGTCAACCGGGGTCGGTTGAATTGGGGTGTCTTCCTGATCGTGCTCGGCGCGATGCCTCTGGCGTACAACCAGGGTGTCGTCTCGAGCTCGACGCTCGGCGAGGCGTGGCGGCTATGGCCCCTGGTGCTGGTCGGGCTCGGCCTTGGCCTGGTGCTGTCCCGAACGCCCGCCTCGTTTGTCGGCGGGCTCGTGGTCGCCATCTGCCTCGGGCTGGTACTGGGGAGCCTGTTCGCCGTCGGCCCGCGGCTCGGGTGCGGCAATGGCGACACATCCTCGAACAGCATCAGCCGCGCCGGCACATTCGACGGCTTGGCGTCCGTGGAGCTGAACCTGCAATGTGGGGCGACGAGCGTCACTACGTCACCCGACGCTTCGTGGCACGTTACCGCGTCCAGTAGCACCGGCAGCCAGGCGCAGGTCAACTCGAACCCGGGCTGGTTGTCCGTTGGCTCGGACCGCAGCAACTGGTGGGCCGACCGCAGCGAAGACAACTGGCAGGTGGCATTACCCGCCCAGACTCCCATTTCTCTTTCGGCTTCGATCGACGCCGGCGACGCCCATTTCAATCTCCCCGGGGCGAAGCTGACATCCGCCACGTTCTCCGTAAACGCCGGCGCAGCTCACATCGACCTGAGCGGAGGATCCCTCCAGAGCTTGAGCGTTTCGACAAATGCCGGATCCACCTCGCTGACGCTGGATGGCCAGTCGGACGTCAGGGGATCCGTTTCGACCAACCTGGGCGAGCTGAAGCTGTGCGTTCCGGTGGGCCTCGGCCTGCAGATCCGGGCCAGCGACAGCCTCGGCGGCAACAACTTCGGGTCTGCGGGTCTGGTTCACGTCGGTGACGTGTGGCAGACGCCCGGCTACGACTCCTCAACACACAAGGCCGACCTGGCCGCGAGCACGAGTCTCGGAAGCCTGTCCATCAACCCCGCGGGAGGATGCAAGTGAATAGCCATCGTCTTTATCGATCCGCCAACGATCGAATCCTTTGGGGCGTCGCCGGCGGAGTCGCCGACTATTTCGAGGTCGACCCCGTCCTCGTCAGGATCCTCTGGTTCTTCTCAGTTCCGGTGACCGGCGGCCTGACCTTCATGGCCTACATCGTGATGGCGATCGCCGTTCCGATCGAACCCGAGGAATGGCCGCAGCCCTCTCCCTGGGCGCCCGGCGGCGATCCGGCCGGCTTCCAGGCCGCATACACGCCTCCTGCGGCATCGACCGGCGGGGCGACAGCACAAGGCGACATCGGCGGAACGCAGGCTGGCCCGGCGGATAGCAGCCCGCCTGGCAGCACGCCTGGTGGCACGCCCGACGCCGCCCCCGGCACGGCAGCTCCTGGCCTGAGCCCAACGACCGCTACCGGCTTCGGCGCGGCCCCGTTCTCGCAGTCCGCTCCGACCGATTGGCGATCGCAGCGCCGGCAGGAACGCTGGCAATACCGGCAGGAACGCTGGCAATACCGGGCCGAGAACCGCGGCGTGGGCGCGATCGCGTTCGGGCTGCTGCTGATCATCCTGGGCGGCGCCTTCGCCTGGAATCAGATCGATCCGCGGTTCAATCTGAGCCTGGCCTGGCCCATCGCGATCATGGCGGTTGGCGCGATCCTGATCGTGTCTTCAGTCGGCCACTCCCGGCACGACTGAGGCCCGCGGGCGAGACCGGGCCGATCGTTCTAGCTGGCGCCCGGCCGGCGGCGACCTCGACGACGAAGAGTCACGAGGAGACCGTACGAGGCCGCCAGCAACCCGGCCAGGGCCCCGGTCGCGACTCCTACGATCGACGACGCGATCAGCGGTTCGGAAGTGGAGGCGCCAGTTCCCGGACCCGCGGACTTCCCGGCGGGCGACGTGGCCGATTGCCGTGGGCTGGGGGTTGGGGAAACGGTAGGTGAGCTTGCGGGCGTAGCGGCGGCGGCTATCGTCGGAGTGGCGACGGGCGTCGGATCGAGTGGAGCCTCCGATTTCGTCGGCGCACCCGTTGGCGCGGGTTTGGGCGGTGCAGTCACGACCGGCGTCGGTCGCGGCGTCGGTCGCGGCGTCGGCTGGGCAGTGGGGAGCGGGATGTTGAACGGCGCCTGTGTCGGCGGCGCTACTGTCGAACCGGGCCCCCCGCTGCCGAAGAGGCAGTCGTAGAAGAAGGCGCCGTCGGCGCCGATCCAGCCGCCACAGCCAACGCGATCGTAACCGCCGACGACGATGGCGCGATGAGTCGGGCTATTCATCCAACCGAGGATGCCCGCCTGGTTGGTGTAGTAGGTCCAGGTCTGCCAGGCTCGCTTGCTGCCGGTGTAACTCAGCAGGCGCGCGCCGGTGCCGTAGTTGAGGTTGTCCAGGTCGATCTCGCCGGTCGTCCCGTAGCCGTAGCTCTGCAGAGTGGACACGAACATGACGGTCGGGCACAACCGAAGGTAGTGACTGGGCGGGCCGTAGGTGGCGAAGTCCTTCGCCCGGCCGAGCATCACCAGGCTGGCGTCGGCCGGGCACGCGATGGGCGTGTCACGCGCGAGACCGGCGAGCTTCGGATCGACGTTGAGCGCCGGAAGATTGTTCGCCCAGCGGACTCCGTTGATGAGCCGGACCATTTCGCTCGCCTGCGCGTCGGCGGGACCCGAGGCAGCCTCTGCGGTCTGCACCGCAAATGCCATGGTTGCTGCAAGAGCCACGCCCAGGGCGAGTGCGGCATGCACAGCGCGGCTGAGTCCGCTCTGGGTCAGCACAAATGGTCTCCTTGGACGGGTGGGTGACGGTTTGAGCCTTGGGACCATCTCTCGGTCCCGCCGAGCACGGCAATAGCTAGATGGTCCATTGTCCCGTCTGGCGCAACAGCCCGTAAGGGTAGGCGCGCAAATCCGGCCTAATAGAGCACCAGGCCGCTCGCTGTGGACAAGGCCACCAGGATGGCCACGAGAATCCAGACTTCCAGAACAAGCGCCAGCACCGCGAACGTCAATCGGCCGAGCCAGAGGCGACGGCGCAGGTCCGCGGGCAGGCGACCGATCGCGGGACGGGCCATCGCCAGCTCCGCGAGGCCATCGCCACCGCGAGCAACGGCCGCCAGAGCCGCGTGGTAAGCGAGCCGGGCTGCTTTCTCCGCGGGCGATTGGTCGACGTCCGCACGAACCGCATCGTCGACACTATCGACGTCGAGTGACCGATGCCCGAAAGCATCTGCGTCCAGCTCCAGCTCGAGCCGCTCGCGACGTGCACGCGGAGTGGCATCGGGAAGCGCAGCGATCACGTCCCTCGCTTCGGTCAGCCGGCCCGCGAGTATCAGCATGCTCGCTCGGAGGACTGCCGGGACCGATGCCTCGCCGTGGCCCACGAGCCATGCCTGGGCCTCGATGGCGCTTCGCGGGCGCCTTCCTTCCGTCCGCTGCGCCCAAAGCTCGAGCGTGGTCCAGTCCAGCCAGCCAAGGACCTCCTGCGCTGTCCACTCGCGCCGGGCTTGAAGTGCCAGGAGCGCCTCGAGAATGGGCGTCGGGACGAGGACGAGTGCCGCCAGCAAGGCACCCGGTATGTGGACGGCAAGACCGATCGCCGCCAGGGCTCCCGGTCCCACTACCGCGACAGCTACCGGGACGGCGACTTGAGCCCGACCCCAGCGGAATACGCGCTGGCGCAAGGCGAGGTAGGGATTGATCGACGGGGCCGGTTCGGCCGATGCGGTCTCGATCGAGCTCATAGGGACGTGGGCCCCGCCGCGATCTCGAGGCGGACCAGCCCTTCGCCCAGCCGGCGGCCGACTTCGGCGAGCAGCTCGGTATCGTATGCGACCCCCGGCCGGACCTCCATGGGCAGCGTCGAGCCACCCTGCTGCGGGATGTGGAACACCACTCGCGTCGCACCGGGGCGCCGCTTGAGCATCGCGCTCAGCTCCTCCATCGCCCACACGATGCGGCCGGTCCCGGCGCCGCGCGTGAAACGTACATGGAGGACGCCCGATGCGGGCGCCTCGAGCGGTGCCGTAGGCGCGGCTGAGGCCCGCGCGGCCACATCGCGCGCTTCGTCGGGGAGCGGCGGCTCCTCCCGCTCCGGTGCGAGCCTCGCCAGATCGTCGGGTTCGGGAGATGAGCTGAGCGGCTCGGCGGGCAGCGGCCGGGGGCCCGCCGACGCTGCGGCGGCGACTGCGCCCATGGGGTTGGCGGTGGCCACTCCCCCACCCCGCAACGGCGAAACGCGAAGGGGCGCGACCGAAGGCGCGGTCGGCGCGGACGACGCTGGCGACTCGACAGGCGCGAGGGACGCTCCGGCGTCGGCCGGCGACGTGTACCGCGGCGAGGCTGTCCCGTCCGGCGCGATCGGAGGTTGGACGGAGGCAGCCGGTCCGGTGCGTCCGTTTCCGTTGCCCCAGCGCCGTCCGCCGCCTCGGCTCCGGTCCCCCGCCGCAACTTCGGCTGCGATCGTTGCGGGACCCCTGGTCAGAGCCTCTTCCCAGATCCACACGGCGTCGGCGAGGAGCGAAGCCTCCTCGCCCCGATGATCTACGCGCCCTGCGACGAGCAGGATCGCGCCCTCCGCGAACGTCCCGGCGCTGGTCGCGTACATCCGCGGGAAGACCACTACTTCCAGCGTTCCCTGCAGATCCTCGAGAGTGGCGACCGCCATTGTCTCCCGGTTGCGAGTGGTCACCAGCCGCAGCCCGGTGACGATGCCGCCCATCACAACACGCTGCCCGTCGAGTGATTCGTCCTTGAGATCGGCGGAGTAGGCCGTGACATACTGCCCAAGCTGCTCCGCTATCGAGCCGAGGGGATGCTCCGAGAGGTAGAGCCCAAGCAGCTCCTTCTCCCAGCGGAGGCGCTCGCGCGACAATGCCTCCGGGACCTGCGGCAGTGGACGATCCAGGGCTTCGGGCGCCGACCCGAGGTCGAAGAGCGCCGTCTGACCGGTAGCCCGGTCGCGCTGCGCCGCCTGCCCCGCCGCCATCGCGTCGTCCAGCGCTTCGAGCAGCTGCGCGGCATGGCCGAACCGGCTCATGGCCCCAACCTTGATCAACGATTCGAGGACTCTCTTGTTCCCCAGGCGCAGGTCTACGCGGGCGCAGAAGTCGGCCAGGCTCTTGAAGTCGCCGCCCGCCTCCCGGGCGGCGATGATCGATTCGATGGCCCCTTCGCCGACATTCTTCACAGCCAGCAGGCCGAAGCGAATGGCCTCGTCTTCGACAGTGAATTCGACGAAAGAACGGTGGACGTCGGGCGGACGGACGTCGATGCCGAGGCGCCTGCATTCGGCCACCGCGGCGGCGACCTTCTCCTCGTTGTCGCGGAAGGCGGTCAGGACGCTGGTCATGTAGTCGACCGTGTAGTTCGCCTTGAGGTACGCCGTCTGGTAGGCGATCAGTCCGTAGCACGTGGCGTGGGCCTTGTTGAAGCCGTATCGCTCGAACGGCTGGAAGGCCGCGAAGACGGCGTCGATTACCTGCTTGGTGACGCCGCGTTCGGCCGCCTGGCGCACGAACTTC
>Ga0209014_10000671_pt1 | contig 19952 bp, 17 predicted proteins | sample BarGraNGADG00212_FD_184491 | JGI IMG/M metagenome (GOLD analysis project Ga0209014, IMG submission 184491) | Arctic peat soil microbial communities from Barrow, Alaska - Barrow Graham LP Ref core NGADG0002-212 (SPAdes) (version 2) | ecosystem: Environmental > Terrestrial > Soil > Wetlands >...
CGCCCAACCAGGCCGTCAAACCACGGCGCGACACACCCAAAACCCTTACCCAGCAGGAAAGTTCAGGACCTACCCGATCCCTATGTCAGGAGTTCTGGAATCAGCGTTCGCGGTCATGACTGCGATTGACATGGTGGTCGCTATGACGACCGCAACCGAGCCCTTACCCCTCATGGTCCCCCCACTGAGCGCATGACGCCGGGCACGTCAGGAGGAATATTGGGCATTCGGCTTGGTTTGACAAATCTTGTCCTGAGTTAGCTCACCACCAACTAACGCCGCGCCCGTCGAGACCCGTGCGATCAACCGCCGCGGAACCACCGCGGAGCGTTGCGGAGTTCTGTATGTATTGCGCGGTATTGCGCGGACAGTTACGGCGAGAGTGCCCTCAGATGCATTCATTGCCATTCGGCGCCATCTGCCGCCGAGCTCGGAATCCGGAGGGATCACGGCCACGCGCTGCCACGGCGTTACTGGTCGCGTTCACACCCCGCGAACCAGTCTGAATCAGTGCAATCCCGGTGCCGGGAGCAACCAGTCGGGACCTTCGACCCTGCTGCGGGGTACCACCTGTCAGCCCCAATGCTTCGTTTGCGCGAATACCATTGAGTTCAGTCAAACAACGACATACAGCCGGCCCCGGGGGGGACTGTGGACCTACAGTTGGCGGCGCCGAAATTCGACCGAAGCGGCTGTCGAGCGAACGACGCAGCCGGCCGACACGCGACGTCGCCCGCGCGAGCGGCGAGCCTGTCCGCCACCGGGGGATGTGCCCGATGAGGGTCTGTGTCGTCGGTCAGGGGTACGTGGGTCTGCCGTTGGCGATTCGCGCGGTAGAGGCAGGGCATGACGTCGTGGGCGTGGACGTCGACGCATTCCGGGTCAAGTTGCTCAATCGGGGCGAGTCGTGCACACGCGCCGTCACATCGGCGGCGCTCGACAGCGCGTTGGCGAGCGGCCGGTTGACGATCTCCACCGACGAGCAGGCGCTCAGGGGGTTCGACATAGCGTTGATCACGGTGCCGACGCCGCTCAGGGACGGCGTGCCCGACTTGTCATCTGTGGAGCAGGCCGCGGCGATGGTGGGGGCCTACCTGCGCTCAGGGGCGACGGTCGTGCTCGAGTCGACCTCGTACCCCGGGACCACCGAGCACGTCGTGCTTCCGCAGTTGGAGAAGTGGTCACGGCTGTCGGCTCTTGACTTCCACCTCGGCTTCAGCCCCGACCGGATCGATCGGGGCAATGGGACCTGGGATGTGTACAACACACCCAAGCTCGTAGCCGGACTGCACGAGTGCTGTCTGGAAGCCGTCGACGGCTTCTACCGCAGCATCGTCAAGCACACCGTGCCCGCCGGCTCGCTGGTCACGGCCGAACTCGCAAAGATCCTGCAGGACACGTTCCGGCATGTGGATGTCGCGCTCACGGTGAACCCCGGTACTGGTCGGGTGCGGCAAGGCGACGCGGTACTCCATGGCTCAGCGCGCGGACGCCTCGCTGCGAGCGCAGGTCGCCGTTTACCTCGCGACCCCACTTCTTACGATTCACACCTTCTTCGTCCTGCGACTCCTCCGGCTCTACGCGACGGCTACCTGCATGAAGACCGGCTGGGACACGCGACAGCAGGTCGAATCACTGACCACATCGCCCACATAGGGCAAGTCAGCCGCGAAGAACACGGTGCCCGCCGCAGTCGGAGGATGACATGAACTACCGCAAAGCCTCTGTCGTCGTGCTCAGCACCCTCGCCCTGCTGGCTGCCCCAACGCTCAGCACAGTCGCTTCTGCTGCCGCCGCCAGGGCACCAGACGTGGCGCGCACCTCGCCGGCCAACAACGCAACCGGGGTGGCGGTGACGGTCGCACCCACCGCGGTGTTCACCACGAGCATGCGGGCGACGACGATCAGGTCGTCGATGGTGACCGCGAGTGGGGTCGCCGTACCGATCACCACGACCTACCTGAGTCAGGCGAACACCGCCCAGATCCGGCCACAGTCGACGCTGGCCTACTCGACCACGTACAAGGTGACGATCTCGGGAACCAGCACCGCTGGTGTGCCGATGAGCAGGCCCTATTCGTGGTCCTTCCGCACCGGGGCGCCGCCCGACAGCCCGCCCGTGGCAGCACTGACCGTGACGCCGTCGTCCGGGACCGCACCGCTGTCGGTGACCGCCGACGCGTCCGCGTCGACCGACACCGACCGCACCGGGATCGCGAACTATCGCTTCGACTTCGGCGACGGCACCGCGATCGGGCCACAGAAGTCGGCGAAGGCGACCCACAACTACAGGGTGGCAGGCACCTACACCGTTACGGTGCGCGTCGTCGATACCGCCGGGCTCGTCGGGACCGCAACGGTGATGGTGGTGGTGTCCTCGCCGCCGCCCCCGAACGTCGCGCCGACGGCGGCCCTCACGGTCACGCCGAACTCGGGGCCCGCTCCGCTGTCGGTCACCGCGGACGCATCGGCTTCGACCGACACGGACGCGCACGGCATCGCGACGTTCACCTTCGACTTCGGCGACGGTACCGTCGTCGGGCCTCAGGCCGGTGCCACGGCTACTCACACCTACACCGCCGCGGGCAGCTTCACGGTCACCGTCACCGTCACCGACACCGGCGGTCTCTCGGGTACAACCACGGCCGGAGTGACTGTCACTGTTCGGCCGATCGACAACGACTGCTCGGCGGGCACCATCGCCTTCACGTTCGATGACGGCCCGGACGTCTACACACAGGCCATGATGCAGGCCCTGCAGGCGCTGAACCTGCGTGCGACGTTCTTCGTCATCGGCGACAAGGTCGCCGGCAGCGCCGACGGCCAGCAGACCGTGCGCGACGAGGTGGCCGCGGGCTTCAGTGTGCAGAACCACACCTACGACCACACCTCGTTCACCGGCGCATCCACCGGAACACCACCGCTCACCGATGCTCAGATCCAGCAGGAGCTCGACGACGCCTCGGCGGCGATCGTCGCAGCAGGCGCGCCGAAGCCGACGCTGTACCGGCCGCCCTACGGCGATATCGACACGCACTCGAACCAGGTCGCCGCGGGTCTCGGCTATCGCATCGTCATGCCGTGGAGTGCCACCGGCGGCAACATCGTCGACAGTCGCGACTGGACGTCGGCGACCACGGACGACATCGTCCGCAACGTCACCGTCGGCTACACCGACGCGACCAGCGGACAGTTCTACCCGGGCATGGCAGCGGACGCGATCATCGCCATGCACGACGGCAGCACGACAGCGCCCAAGACGATCGACGCGCTACAGCCAATCGTCGACTACATGAACGCGAACCACTTCTGCTCGACCGGAACGATCCGTCCGGACGCGACCGGCGGGGTGGATCTGTCGGTAGTGCCGCCGGAGCCGACGACCGGCAACCTGGTTCAGAACCCGTCGCTGGAGACGATGCACACCGTGGGCGGCGTGGCCACCGACGTGCCTGAGTGCTTCCAGCGCGCCGGCAGTTCGACCGCCAGCAACACGGCAACGTGGACCACCACGACCGACGCCCACACCGGCAGCGTCGCGGAGCAGGTCGACGTCACGGCATGGTCAGGAGGAGACCGCAAGCTGGTCATCGACATGCAAGCGTCGCACGCGTCCTGCCTGGCCGCCGTGACGCCGGGGACGAGCTACTCGATGTGGGCCTGGTTCAAGGGCGCCTGGACAGGGGGCTCTGGAGGTTCTTCGGTTGGCATCGTCACCTATTACCGAACCGGTACCGGCACCACGGCCGATCCGTACGTGTGGAACTACTGGCAGAGCTCGCATCCGGTCACGCCGAGCACGGCCTGGCAGCTCGCCTACTTCACGACCGCGCCGCTGCCTGCCGGGGCCAACGCGATCAGTTTCGGCCTGGCGATCAACGGGGTCGGCACATTGATCACCGACGACTACTTCATGGCCGCGAACTGAAGTAGCAGCGTGAGCGATCGAGTTGTGCTGCGCTGTCCGGGACGCCGCACAGCCGGGATCTGATGCCAGGCCGGGCCGAGACTATGCACGGGCGTGCGAAAGAGGCGATGCTCCAAGGATGCAGCCGTACGACTTCGCCGATCCGACCGAGGTGGCTGACGCCCTGACCCGGGTGGGGTACCTGCCCGACTCAGGCGTCGCGATGGCCGCCTACCTGGCAATGCGGATGCAGCGACCGCTGTTCCTGGAGGGCGATCCGGGGGTGGGCAAGACCGCGCTCGCCCAAGCACTTGCCGAGATCACCGACGCGCGACTGGTGCGGTTGCAGTGCTACGAGGGCATCGACGCCAGCCAGGCGTTGTACGACTGGGACTTCCCGCGCCAGATCCTGCACCTGCGTGCGGCAGGCGACAGCACCGACGCGCAGTCTCGCCTCGCGCTTGAGCATTCGTTGTACGACCGGCGCTTCCTCGTGGCCCGTCCGATCCTGCAGGCGCTCGAACACAGCCCGTCCGTCCTGCTCATCGACGAGATCGACCGAGCCGACGACGAGTTCGAGGCGTTTCTCCTCGAGGTGCTCGCCGACAATGCGGTGACGATTCCCGAACTCGGAACGATCAGGGCCGAGCGCCCGCCGATCGTGGTGTTGACGTCGAACCGGACGCGCGAGGTGCACGACGCGCTGAAGCGGCGCTGCCTCTACCACTGGGTCGATCACCCGGGTTTCGAGCGTGAGGTCGAGATCGTGCGGCGGCACATTCCGGAAGTGGCCGAGACCCTGGCGCGCGATGTCGCGAGAGCTGTGGGGTTGCTGCGCGAGGCCGAACTGCTGAGGCCGCCGGGCATCGCGGAGACGATCGACTGGGCCCAGGCGCTGCACATCCTGGGGGCGACGGAACTCGACGCGGCCCTTGCCGACGCGACACTCGGCGCCGCCGTGAAGTACCACGAGGACCAGCTGCGCGTGCAGCGCGACGTGCTGCCCGATCTGCTCGCCCGTCTCGGCTGACGCGATGACGTCGACGATCGCGACCGACCCGGTCGCCAGCATGACCGGCTTCGCTCGGGCGCTGCGTCGTGCGGGCATCGCCGCCGACCGCACCCGCCTGACGACGAGCATCGAGGCGCTGACCCACGTGGACGCGCTCGACGGCGACCAGGTCTACTGGGCGGCGCGGCTGTCGTTGTGCTCGGAGCCCGACGACTTGGCCCGCTTCGATGCCCTGTTCGACGCCTGGTTCCGCGGCCGCCGGCCGGCGCTGCCAGGACCCGCTCGTCCGGCGGTGGCGGCGACGATCCGGCTGCGGCCACTGGCGTCAGAACCGTCCGAGCAGGAGCAGGACCAGGACGACGAGGTGTTGAAGACCGCGGCCAGTGACACGGAGATCCTGCGCAACCACGACATCACCCGGCTTACTCCGGACGAGCTCGACGAGATCAATCGCATGATCGCCTTGCTCACGCCGAGGGTCGGCACCCGCCGGACGCTGCGCCGGGCACGCGGCGGCCGGGATCGGATCGACGTCAGCCGGACCGTCCGGGCCATGTTGCGCGACGGGGGCGAGCCCGCGCTGCTGAAGTACAACCACCGCCGCGACAAGCCGCGTCGCCTCGTCCTCCTGCTGGACGTCAGCGGCTCGATGGCGCCCTACGCCGACGTGCTGCTGCGGTTCGCCCATGCCGCGGTACGGGTCGCGCCGGCCACCACGGAGGTCTTCACGGTCAGCACGCGCCTCACCCGCGTCACCCGGCAACTGCGCCTCCGAGACCCCGAGCTCGCCCTGAGCGCGGCCGGACACGCAGTCTCCGACTGGAGCGGTGGCACCCGGCTCGGCGAGTCGGTGCGCGCCTTTCTGGACCGGTGGGGGCAGCGCGGCACCGCCCGGCAGGCCGTCGTCGTCATCGCGTCGGACGGGTGGGAACGCGGCGACGCGGCACTGCTCGGCGAGCAGCTCGCTCGACTCGCCCGTCTCGCGCACAAGGTCGTCTGGGTCAATCCGCACAAGGGCAAGAGCGGCTTCGCGCCGATCACCGGAGGTATGTTGGCTGCGCTACCCCACATCGACGAACTGATCGCCGGACACAGCTTCGAGGCGCTCCGCAACGTTGCCGAGGTGATCGCACATGCGTGACGTCATGACCGCGCTCGAGGCATGGTGGCGGGCCGGTGAGACGGTCGGCGTCGCCACGGTGGTCGGGACCTGGAAATCCGCGCCACGCCAGCCGGGCGCGTCGATGCTGGTCGGCCCGGACGGCACGGCGGTCGGCAGCGTCTCGGGCGGATGCGTGGAAGGTGCGGTGTACGAACTGGCCACCGACGCGACCGGTTCGGGAACCCCCGTGCTGCAGCGCTACGGCGTGAGCGACGACGACGCGTTCGCGGTCGGCCTCACCTGCGGCGGCATCGTCGACGTCTTCGTCGAGCCGGTCAGCCAGGAGACGTTCCCCGAACTTGGGGCGATCGCGCAGGACATCCGGGACGGGAATCCGGTTGCGGCGGCCACCCTGATCAGTGGGGTGCCCGACGACCGGCTCGGGCTGCGGCTGGTTGTGCGTCCCGATGCCACCACAGGGACGCTGGGTAGCGCGCGTCTCGACGCGGCCGTGCACGACGACGTGCAGGGCATGTTGCTGCAGGGCACCACCGGCACCGTCCGCTACGGCCCGGACGGTGAGCGCCGCGGCGACGACATCGCCGTGTTCGTGAACTCTTACGCGCCGCGGCCGCGCATGATCGTCTTCGGCGCGATCGACTTCGCGGCGGCCGTCGCCCGCGTCGGGTCGTTCCTCGGCTATCGCGTCACGGTCTGCGATGCCCGGCCGACATTCGCGACGAAGAAGCGTTTCCCGGAGGCCGACGAAGTCGTCGTCGAGTGGCCGCACCGCTACCTGAGCAACACCGCGGTTGACCCACGCACTGTGGTCTGCGTACTCACTCACGACCCGAAGTTCGATGTGCCACTGCTCGAGATCGCACTGCGCATCCCGCTCGCATACGTCGGCGCGATGGGGTCGCGTCGCACGAACGACGACCGGCTGGCCAAACTGCGCGAGCTCGGTATGACCGAGGCAGAACTGGCCCGGTTGCACGCGCCGATCGGGCTGGACGTCGGTGCGCGAACCCCCGAGGAGACAGCGATCTCGGTGGCCGCGGAGATCGTCGCGGCCCGCTGGGGTGGCACCGGCACGCAGCTGCGCCAGGTCGACGGGCCCATCCATCATGATCTTGACGAGCGCAGGTGAAGGACTCTCGTAATGTGACTCGGGTCACGGTAGCGTCGGAGGCTCGGTGAGCTTCACTGTGGAGGCGCGATGACCAAGATCAATGTCACTGTCGACGGAATCTCCTACGCTGACGAGGTCGAACCTCGAACACTGCTCGTCCACTACCTGCGAGAGCAGATCGGGAAGGTCGGCACGGTCGTCGGCTGCGATACGAGCAACTGCGGAGCATGCACCGTCGACCTCGACGGGCAGAGCGTGAAGAGCTGCTCGGTGCTCGCGGTGCAGGCCGACGGCAGCACCGTCACCACGATCGAGGGACTCGCCGCCGCGGACGGCACGCTGCACCCGATGCAGCAGGCGTTCCACGACAACCACGCCCTGCAATGCGGTTACTGCACGCCCGGCATGATCATGGCCGCGCGCGATCTGCTGATGCAGAACCCGAACCCGAGCGAGGCGGAGATCCGCGAGGGCATCGAGGGCAACCTCTGCCGCTGTACCGGGTATCAGAACATCGTGCGTGCCGTGCAGGCCGCCGCGGCCGCGGTGGTGACGTCATGACCGCCGTGGCCGACGCCCCCACCACCGCGGAACCGGAGATCGGCAAGTCGCGACGCCGCAAGGAGGACGCGCACCTCATCACCGGACGCACCACCTGGACCGACAACATGTCGGTGCCGGGCATGCTGCATCTCGCCGTCCTGCGCAGCCCGATGGCCCACGCGACGATCACGTCGATCGACGTGTCCGGGGCCAAGCAGCGGCCCGGCGTCGTCGCCGTCTTCACCGGCCAGGACTTCGCCGAGACACAGGGCAATGTGCCGTGCGCATGGCCGGTCACTCCCGACATGGTGAATCCGGGCGCACCGAGCCTGGCCGTCACGCAGGTCAACCACGTCGGCGAGATCGTCGCCGTCATCGCCGCGCGCACCAAGGTTGCCGCGCAGGACGCGCTCGAGGCGATCGACGTCGAGTACGAGCCGTTGGCGCCGGTGCTGAACATGGAGGACGCGATCGCCCAGGGTGCGCAACTGGTGCACCCGAACACCACGTCCAACAAGTCCTACACGTGGGTGTTCGACTCCGGCACGGCCGGAACGGGCGGGGCGATCGACGATGCGCTGGCGAGCGCCGAGGTGACGGTGAAGCGCCGATTCATCCAGCAGCGGCTGATCCCCGCGTTCATGGAACCGCGGTCCACCGTCGTGCAGCCGGTCGGCGAGGGCGTCCTCGTCCATTCGTCCACCCAGATCCCGCACATTCTGCGCACGATGCTGGCGCTCACTCTGGGCATTCCCGAGCAGAAGGTGCGCGTCGTCGCTCCAGATGTCGGGGGTGGCTTCGGCGGCAAGATCCCGGTGACACCGGAAGAGATCATCACGACTCTCGTGGCGCGTCGCCTCGGCAAGCCGTGCAAGTACACCGAGTCACGTTCCGAGTCGCTCATGTCGGCGCACCACGGGCGCGCCCAGATCCAGGACATCACGATCACGGCCAAGCGCGACGGCACGATCACCGGGCTGGACGTCCACCTGCTCGCCGACATGGGCGCCTACCTGCGTCTGGTGGGGCCGGGCGTGCCGATCCTCGGCGCGTTCATGTACAACGCCATCTACAAGATCCCCGCATACCGCTTCGTCTGCGACGGCATCTTCACGACCAAGACGCCGACGGACGCCTACCGCGGTGCGGGCCGGCCGGAAGCGACGTTCGCGATCGAGCGGATCATGGACGAGCTCGCCGCCGAGCTGGGCATGGATCCGATGCAGCTGCGCCGACAGAACTGGATCAAGCACGAGGAGTTCCCGTTCACGACGGTGTGTGGTCTCACCTACGACAGCGGCAACTACGAGGCGGCCACGGACAAGGCCCTCGAGCTGATCGGCTGGGACGCGCTGCGTGCCGAGCAAGCCGACCGGCGCGCCCGGAAGGACCCCGTTCAGCTCGGTCTCGGGATCTCGACGTTCACCGAGATGTGCGGGCTCGCGCCGTCGCGGGTGCTGGGCTCCCTCGACTACGGAGCCGGAGGTTGGGAGAACGCGTCGATCCGGGTGCTGGCCACAGGCAAGGTCGAGGTCGTCACCGGCTCCAGCCCGCACGGGCAGGGCCACGAGACGGCGTTCAGCCAGATCGTCGCCGATCGCCTGGGCGTGCCGTTCGACGACATCGAGATCATCCACGGCGACACGCAGTCTTCACCCAAGGGTCTCGACACGTACGGTTCGCGGTCTCTCGCGGTCGGCGGCATCGCGATCGTCCACGCCGCGGACAAGGTGATCGAGAAGGCCCGGCGGGTTGCCGCACACCTGCTGGAGGCCAGCGAGGACGACCTGCAGTTCGAGGCCGGCACCTTCTCGGTGAAGGGCTCGCCGGGATCCTTGGTGTCGCTCAGCGACATCGCGTTCGCGACGTTCGCCGCGCACAACCTCCCCGACGGCATGGAACCCAGCCTTGACTCCGATGCCACCTACGATCCGGAGAACTTCTCGTTCCCACACGGCACCCACCTGTGCGCGGTCGACATCGACACCGAGACCGGGCGCGTCACGATCCGCAAGTACGTGTGCGTGGACGACATCGGCAACCCCATCAACCCGCTGATCGTCGAGGGCCAGGTGCACGGCGGACTGGCCCAGGGCATCGCGCAGGCACTGTTCGAAGAGGCCGTGTACGACGACGCCGGCAACCTGACGACAGGGACGTTCGTCGACTACACCCCACCGTCCGCGGCCGACCTGCCGTCGTTCACCACCGATCGCACCGTCAGTCCGTCCACGACCAATCCACTGGGCGTCAAGGGTGTCGGCGAGGCCGGCACGATCGCCTCGACGCCCGCTGTCATCAACGCGGTCGTCGACGCCCTGCGGCCGTTCGGCGTCACCGATGTGCGAATGCCCGCGACGCCCGAACGCGTGTGGCGAGCCATTGCGGAAGGAGCGCAGTCATGATCCCCGCCGCGTTCGACTACGTGCGTCCGTCCTCGGTGGCCGAGGCGGTGTCGGCCATCAGCGCTGCCGGCGAGGACGGCAAGGTGCTCGCCGGCGGGCAGTCGCTGATCCCGGTGCTGCGCCTGCGGATGTCCTATCCGTCCACGCTCGTCGATGTCGGGCGCATTCCCGAGTTGCGCGGCGTACGCGACGACGGCGATGCCATCCTCATCGGCTCGATGACGACCCACCACGACGTCATGCACAACACGCTGGTGGTCCAGCACGCGCCGCTGATCGCCCAGGCGACAGCGACGGTCGCCGATCCCCAGGTGCGCCATCGCGGGACGTTCGGTGGCGCGCTCGCCCACGCCGACCCGGCCGGCGACCTTCCGGCGGTCGCGCTGGCGCTCGGCTGCGAGTTCGTCGCGTCCGGCCCCTCGGGCGAGCGCCGGATCGCGGCGGCGGAGTTCTTCCTCGACTACCTGACCACGTCGCTGGCCGCGGACGAACTCCTCACCGCAGTCCGCGTACCGAAACTCGGTGCCGGGTGGTCGTCGCACTACGAGAAGTTCAACCGCGTCGCGCAGGCGTGGTCGATCGTCGGGGTGGCAGCGCTGGTGCGACGCGAGAACGGCTCGATCGCCGAGGCTCGCGTCGGGCTCACCAACATGGGTTCGACACCGCTACGGGCCAGCGCCACCGAACAGGCGCTCGCCGGCGCGGCCGCGTCCGCCGATGCCGTGGGCGCGGCGGCGGAGCATGCGGCCGACGGGACGAGCCCACCCAGCGATCTCTCCGGTCAATCCGACTACCGCCAGCACCTCGCCCGCGTGCTCACCGCTCGGGCCGTACTCGCCGCAGCCGGGGTCTGAGCGGTGCAGCTGGAGCATTCGTTCACCGTGCCGGTCGGTATCGACGTGGCGTGGACCGTCCTGCTCGACATCGACCGAGTCGCGGCGTGCATGCCGGGCGCCCATGTCGACTCCGTGCACGGTGACGACTTCACCGGCACCGTGAAGGTCAAGCTCGGTCCGATCAACCTGACCTACAAGGGCAAGGCCAGCTTCATCGAGAAGGACGAAAGCGCCCACCGCGCGGTGATCGACGCGCGAGGCCGCGACGCACGGGGCAACGGCACCGCGTCGGCGAAGGTGACTGCCGTGCTCGTCGAGAACGGCCCGTCGACCGACGTCGACGTCATCACCGACCTCGACATCACCGGTAAGCCCGCGCAGTTCGGCCGCGGCGTCATGGTCGATGTCGGCAACAAGTTGATCGGGCAGTTCGCCGACTGCCTGGCCGCCCAGCTCACCGCGGGTGATCACCCGACCGCGGCGGAGCCACCGACCGAGCAAGCGCCGGCCGAGTCACCTGTCGAGCCGGCCGAGGAGGTGGCCGCGCCGCCCGCGGCCAAGTCCCAGCCGGAGTCCGGGCCGGCGACGCCGGTCGAGACGGCTACCAAGCCGGGGCCAGCCTCCGTCCCTCGCCGCAGCATCGACGACGTCGAGCCGATCGACCTCATCCAGTCGGCCGGTCCGGCGGTGGCCAAGCGGCTCCTGCCCCTGCTGGCGGTCATCATGCTGGTCCTGCTGGCGCTGCGCCACCGACGCAGCCACCACACAGCCTGACTCGACGTCAGGGGCGCCGGCGCCGAAGATCCTGGGTCTCGGTCAGGTGCCGACGTAGGCCGCTAGGTGCTCGGCTCAGCGCAGCTCCTGGATGCGGATCAGGTTGCCGGCAGGATCGCGGACGGCGCAGTCGCGGACTCCGTACGGCTGCTCGGTCGGCTCCTGGACGACGTCGGCGTCGCTGGCCTGCAGCCGCTCGAAGGTGCCGTCGAGGTCTTTGGTGGCCAGGAGGAGCATGGCGTAGGTGCCCTTGGCCATCATCTCGGCGATGGTGCGGCGCTCGTCGTCGGTGATGCCGGGGTTGGCGGCCGGCGGGTCCAGGACGATGGACGTGCCGGGCTGGTCGGCGGGTCCGACCGTGATCCAGCGCATCTTGCCGTTTCCGACGTCGTTACGGACCTCGAAGCCGAGGGTGTCGCGGTAGAAGGCCAGGGAGGCGTCCGGGTCGTCGTGCGGGAGGAAGCTCGCGTGAATGGTGATGTCCATGGCGATCAGGCTAGTTTCGGCTCCGCGACGCGCGCTTCTCGATTCCTGATCGGTCTGGTCACCTGTTTCGCGACGCACGGCGGCATCTCCGCCGTCGCGCGCGGTGCCTCGCGCCGGTAGGTGCTGGGCGGCACACCGACCAACTCGGTGAAGCGACTACTGAAGGTGCCCAGCGACGAGCAGCCGACCGCGAAACAGACCTCGGTGACGCTGAGGTCGCCCCGACGCAGCAAAGCCATCGCGCGCTCGATGCGCCGCGTCATCAGATAGGCGTACGGCGACTCGCCGTAGGCGAGCCGGAACTCGCGGCTGAGGTGCCCGGCCGACATGTGCGCGCCGCGGGCGAGCGCCTCGACGTCCAGCGGCTGCGCGTGGTCCCGGTCGATCCGGTCGCGGACGCGGCGCAGCCGCGCGAGGTCGCGCAGGTGCTGCGCCGCGGCGGGTCTGCTGGTCACCTGCGAGATCGTGCCACGTCGCGCCGGACGTGCCTAGCACCGCTGACGTCCCAACCTCGCATCTACAGCGGCGCGCTGCTCCGCTTCGGCGGCCGCATCCCGCTGCGCGAACTGCTCGTCCGCTCCCACGCAACGGCACCGACGGCTGACCCGAGACGCCCTGACCGGGCTCCGAATCGACACGATGATCGGCACCCCGCCGAAGGGACCAATGCCCGTGGTCGCTTCGGACTCGGCGACCTAGCGTGAGTTGTAGGACTAGGAGGCCCGCATGCCTGTTTTGTCGACGTCCGCGATCCGTACGGAGAGGCTGACCAAACGCTTCGGCGACGTCCTCGCAGTGGACGGCCTGGACTTGGAGGTCGAGCGCGGAGAGGTGTTCGGATTCCTCGGTCCCAACGGTGCCGGGAAGACCACCACGATCCGCTTGCTACTACATCTCATCCACCCCACCGCCGGCCGGGCGTGGGTGATGGGGGTCCCCGTGGACGACGTCGCACGCGCACACGCGCACCTCGGCTACGTCTCGGGTGACGTCGCGCTGTGGCCGCAGCTGACCGGCCTGGAGGTACTTCACCTGCTCGGCAACCTGTCCGGCGGGGTCGACCCGGCTTACCGCGACGAGCTGCTCCAGCGGCTCGACCTCGACCCCACCCACCGCATCAGGACGTTGTCCAAGGGCAACCGGCAGAAGGTGGCGCTCGTGGCCGCGCTCATGCACCAGCCTGACGTGCTGCTGTTCGACGAGCCGACCGCCGGCCTCGACCCGCTCATGGAGGCGGAGTTCCAGCAGATCGTGCGCGAAGCGGCGGCCCGCGGGCAGACCGTGTTCCTGTCCTCGCACATTCTCGACGAAGTCGAGGACATCTGCACGCGGGTGGCGATCCTGCGCAGAGGCCGGCTCGCGGAGGTTTCCACTCTGGACAAGCTGCGGCAACGGGACGTCACAGTGTTCGACGTCGTCCTGGACGGCCCGATCCCGTCCTTTGCATCCGTACCCGGCGTCGTGGCCGAGCACCAGGTCGACGGCGCGCTACGGCTGTCGGTCCGGGGGGCGCCCACGGCGCTGCTCGCGGAGTTGGGGCACCACCGCGTCGTGTCACTGCGCAGCCGAGAGCCGGACCTGGAAGAGGTCTTCCTCGGGTTCTACGGGGTGGAGGACCGGCGATGACGACGCTCGCCCAGGCCCCGGCACCGTCGCTGCTGCCCTCGACTCGTCCAGCGCCCGGGTTCGGCGCCCGGTTCGCGCTGTCCTGGCGGTTGGTGCGCCGCGGTGCGGCGCTCATGTGGCTCACCGCCGCGGCCTACATGGCGATCGAGGTCCTCGTCTTCCGCAGCGCCTACCCCGATGCGGCGTCGCGGCAGAAGCTGCTTGACCTCTCTTCGTCGACCGTCGTGCGCATGATGCAGGGCGCGCCTGGCGCCGTGAACACCGCGGGTGGGTTCGCGGTGTGGGACGGCGGCTGGATGCTCATGATCATCGTTGCGTGTTGGTCACTGCTGACCGCGACCCGGTTGATTCGCGGTGAGGAGGACTCCGGCCGGGCCGAACTTGTGCTGTGCCGACCGCTGACCGCCTCGCAGGCACTCGTCGCACACCTCGTAGCGATGATCACCGCTGCGGCCGGCGTCGGGCTCGCGGCCGCCCTGCCGTTCGTCGTGCTCGGCGAGCCGGTGGCCGGCGCTGCCCTGTGGGGTCTCGGGCTGGGTGCGCTGTGCGCGGTGTCCGCCGCGCTGGGCGCGCTGCTGGCGCAACTCGTCGAGCCGCGCCGCCGGGCCGTCTCCGTGGGTCTTGGGCTGCTCGCCGCGGCGTTCGTGCTCCGGGTCGTCGCGAACAGTGCCGACCGTCGGATCTGGCTGCTCACCGTCGCCCCATTCGGGTGGGTCGAGCGGCTTCGCGCATACTCCGCCAACGACTGGCCGTGGCTGCTGACGCCCTTGGCCGCGATCGTGCTGCTCACCGGCGCGGCGCTGAGTCTCTGCGGGCGACGCGATACCGGTGCGGCACTGGTGCGGTCCTCGGGAACGCACCGATCGACGTTCCGGTTGCTCGGCAGCGCGCCTGGTTTCGGCTGGCGGCTGAGTTCCGGTGCGCTGCTGGCCTGGGCGGTGACGCTGGCTGTCGTGACGTTCGTGTTCGGGCTGATGACCGGTGCGCTGGTCGACTTCATCAAGGAGGACGAGACCTACCGCAAGATGCTCGAGTCGATGGGCATGGACATGTCCCTCCCCGCGGTGGGGTATCTGAGCTACATCGCAGTCTTTCTCGCTCTTCCGTTCGCCGCCTTCCTCGGATGGCGGGTCGGGGTGACGCGGCAGGAGGAGGCCGAGGGCCGTCTGGACAACCTGTTGGTGCGCGGCGTGGTGCGCTGGCGGTGGCTCGCCGCCACGGCCGCATCCGCAGTCCTGGCCGCTAGCATCCTGGTCGCTACTACGACCGCGGCCTTGTGGGCGGGCACGCAGCTGGTGGACGCGCCGGTCACGACAGGGCAGATCCTCCGACCCATGCTCGGGACGATGCCGGTGGTCGTCCTGTTCGCCGGCATCGCGGTGCTGACCTTCGGCGTCGCGCCGCGGCTGACGGTCGCCATGCCGGTGACGCTTGCCGTGCTCGGTTACCTGCTCGACACGTTCGGCACCGTCCTCAACTGGCCGAACACGGTGCTCGGCGCGTCTCCGTTCCATCACCTGGCCCGCTTGCCCAGCGACCCTATGACGCTGGGTTCCGCGTTCGCGATGACGGCGATCGGCGTGGCGGCTGCGGCGGTCGGTGTCATCGCCTTCACTCGGCGCGACCTACGCGGCGCGTGACCACCGCGCTCCTCGAGTTCGCGCGACGCCCCGCTGACTCGTCACGGATAGTCACGCAAACGTGCGGGTGCGGGGCATCGCGCTCGTTCCGCGCGGGCCGTTCTTGACTGCCAGTACCTGGTTGATGCCGATTCGGTTGCGCTCGAACGCGAGCGCGGAACCGGCCATGTACAGCCGCCAGATTCTTGCGCGCGCCGGACTGGTCAGCCGCGCCGCCTCGTCCCATCGTCGCTCCATATTCATGACCCACTCGCGCAGGGTCATTGCGTAGTGCTCGCGCAGGGACTCGACGTCACGCACCTCGAATCCGACGCCCTCCAGGGCGTCTATCATCATCGCGAGCGGCTCGAGTTCCCCGTCAGGGAAGACATAGCGGTCGATGAACGAGGTGGATGAGAACGTCGGCGCCGGTCCGGGGCGGCGCGAGATGGCGTGGTTGAGCAGCCGGCCAGTGGGGCTGAGCAGCGCGAACAGGTGTGCCGCGTAGCCGGGCAGCATCGCCGCCCCGACGTGTTCGGCCGTGCCGATGCTCGTGATCGCATCGAAGGGGCCGTCGCTGACGTCGCGGTAGTCCTGGACGCGAATCTCAACCTGATCGGCGACCCCTTCCTCTGCCATCCGCTTGCGCGCGAAAGCCGCCTGCTCCTGCGAGAGTGTCACTCCAACCATCCGCACGCCGTAGGTGCGCGCAGCATGCAGAGCGAACGTCCCCCAGCCACAGCCCACGTCGAGCACGCGCATGCCGTCGGTGAGACCAAGCTTGCGCGCTACCAGTTCGTACTTGGCGAACTGCGCATCGTCCAGACCGAAGGCCGCCGACGGCTCTTGTGCCCAATAGGCGCACGAGTACGTCATCGATTCACCCAGTACGAGCCGGTAGAAGTCGTTGCCGACGTCATAGTGGTGCGAGATCGTCGCGGCGTCGCGGCTGCGGCCGTGCCGACGCCCGCGCAGCTTCGCCTCTTCCGGCGGCGGCGCGGGCGGCAAGCCGATCAGGCGCAGTCGCAGCGCGGCTTTGACGATCGCCTTCTTGGTGTCCGCGTCGATGGTGACGCCCGGCCCGCGTTCGGGATCGGCAACCCGGTCGAGTTCCTCGAGCCCGCTGATCAAATCGCCCTCGACGTCGATGTCGCCGGAGACGTACGCGCGGGCGAAGCCCAACTCGTTCGGCGCCCACACGACACGCCGCAGCGCACGGCGGTTACGTACGACCAGATGCACGGGCGCCGAGGACGGCCCGATCGTGCTGCCATCCCAACACGTGACCCGGATCGGGACACGGTCACCGAGGGCCGCGGTGACCAGCGGGGCAACGGTATCGGCAACGGACATGCCTTATTGGTACCCCGTCGACGCCACTCACGCATCGGCGTCTTCCGAAGGACACCATCCGCGCGGGCGCCAAAGCGTTCCTCAGCGGAGCCGGACCGAACTCGAACGATCGATCAGCATGCTTCCGTGGGCTGCGATCCCTTGACGGCGGCTCCCTCGAACATGAAGCCGAACAGTTCCAGTCCCGACATGCGGTACGTCTCGAGTCGTGTCACGGTGAGGCCCGATCCCGCAATGAGATCGGGGATCGATCTGTTGAGACTGCAGCCGCCGGCAACCTTGCCCCACGTCGGCGTGATCCGGTCTTGCCACCGCGCGATCCTCGACCTGGGTGAGCGCCCGTGCTCGACGAAGTGCAGGCTCCCGCCTGAGCGCAGGACTCGACGCACCTCTGCCAGCGCTCGTTCCACGTCAGGGATCGTGCACAGCGTCCATGTGATGAGTACGTGGTCGACGGACTCATCTGCCAGCGGGAGGTCCTGCCCGTCGAGGCCGACGAACTCGATCGGTACCGGGCTCGCAGCCACCCGCCTTGCGGCGAGCTTGCGGCCTGCGGCAGCGGGGTCCACCGCAAGTACGCGGTTGACCGCGGACGGATAGTGCGGCACGTTTCGGCCCGAGCCGAAGCCCACTTCCAGAACCTCGCCGGTCAACTCCGCTGCGACGCGGGCGCGCGTCTGCTCGAAGGGCCGCCCTAGAACCAGATCGACGAGGTGCGGGAGCACATGGTCGTCGTACACGCCCACTGTCACTCCACCTCGCATCCGGAGAGGACGAGCGTGCTCGGCTCGGGGTCGGCTCCGGGCTGGGCGGTCACCACTCGACCCTGTCGACCGAGGCTCGCAGCCGATCCGGCAAACGTTGCGGAGGACACGGAGGAGGGGAGCATTCGCCAATTCTGCCACGAACGCCTCTCGTACATGCCGGCCGACGAGATCGCACCGCATACGACCTTCGCTGTGATGGTCGACGAGAGACTCGCACTCTCTGGGCGGATCCCCACCCTGAATGCAGTTCGGCGAGGGCAGCGGCGCTGATGGCCAAGTCGCCTTCGAGAGGCGGAACGTCGGAAGCGATCAGAACGCTGGTGTCGAGGATTGCCTTCACGCGCCGCGATCCCACGGGTTTGCCGACGACTGATCAATCCGGTCGCGATCTTGTTGCCATGCCGGGTCGCCCAGACCGGCGAACGCGTCGGCAACGTCTTCCCAACGCCGCCAGATCTTCGGCGTCGCGGGGACCAGCCGCGCCGCCAGGCGGCCCGACACGGTGATGTCGACTTGCTCGCCATTCTCTACGCGACGCACAAGTTCAGAGGCATCCTGGCGCAGCGCGCGGGTCTTGATCGGCTATCTATCGGATGAGACGGACGCGAATCGGTAGGTCCAGATCAGCCCACGCGCGGTCTGCGGTCAGGACTTCGGGTGGCTCGGTGCGCACCGTCAGCGCGAGGCAGCAGCGGTCGCCCAGCGATAGTGCGCGTCCGCCGGCGAGTGCGCGCATCGCTCCGGCGAGTTCGGCGTCCTGCTCGAGAAGCGGCTCGATCGCGACGCCTGAAGCTGCCAGCAACTCGCGGACCCGGCCCACGTCGATATCGGCATCGACGAGTTTCCCGACTACCTCAGCAAGGTTCGCTGCGCAGAGAACGCCGGAGTCCAGCTGGGCCGCGACAAGATCAGCACCTGGTTCGTCGTGCACCAGCGCCAAGATCGCCGACGCATCCAAGACCGTCACTCGTCGGCCGCAGCGAGCCGGCGTTCGGCAAGCAGCTCATCGACGAGCGACCTGCTCTTCGGCACGTTCGCGGCGAGCTGACGCAGCTCGGCGACGGCGTCCTGCTGACGTTCGAGCACGAGCCGTGGACCGGCCAGATGAAGATGCAGCCGATCACCAGGAGCTAGACCAAGCGCCGCCCTGACTTCGGCCGGTATCACCAAGCGACCCTGCTGCCCAAGCACCAATGTGGCATCCATCGAATGAGCATGCCACGAATAGCTAAATGATGCCACGACGTTGGTTTCGGGGTCAAATGAGGGTCAACAGCGCCCAGGATGGAACCTAGCCCGAACGAGACGGACGGGCGTAGGCGTCGGGTTTGGGCCAGTCCCGAAGGTGGGGCGACGGTGATGGGCATCCGCGCTCCACCGCCGCGGGCTTAGTCGCGCGCGAGTCGGTCGCTGACGAAGCGATTGAGACTCATGTGATGGTCGGCAGCCCGGATGGTGAGTTCGCGATGCAGATCGGGTGAGATGCGGATATTGAAGCGGCCCGAGTAGTGCCGCTCGGCTAGTGGGAGCGGCGGGTCCTCGCCGCTGGCGACCAGGTCCGCGAAGACGTCGTCGACGAGCGTGCGGATCCCGGACAGCGCCTTGACCTGCGTCGATGCCAGCCACGACAACGACGGAAGCTCGAGACAGGTCGCGACGAACTCGCCGTCCTCGGCCGACCACGAGACTCGATAGGTGTAGTGCGCGGTGTTCACCGCATCGAGGTGGGTGGTCATCGTCCTTCCTCCAGCTTCGCGATCGCTCGGAGCACCTGTCTGACCTGGTACGCCTTGGCTTTGCCTTTGTCCGACTGGATGTTGACACGCGGGTCACCGGGCCACGGCGTCTTGAACACCGCGTGTGAGCTGCCACGTTGCCGCGGCTCGCCGAAGTACTGCACGCACACCTTCATCAAGTCCGAGTAGCGCACGCCCACCGGATTCGCCCGCATCACAGCGACGATCTAGTCTACCTGCACCACACTCGTATAGTACCACTATTGGCACTAGTTGAGTCTACAGCGGCCGTTTGCGCAAGCTGGCTGACGCCCCACACGTCGGCTGGCCACCCGGCCGGCGGGGCCGTGACCGCGAACCGTCTGATACGTGTGGCGCCGGCGCGGAGACCGTCGTGCCCATATGAATGATTCAGGTGGCCGTCAATCCGCACGGATCTGCTCATGAGGGACCGCCCAGGTCTGGCGAGCCTGATTCTCATGAAGTTCTTGGCCATGTTGGCTGGGTCCTGATCCTCTGAAGGGGTCAGTCCCGCTTGAAACTTGGTGGAGCTGAGGGGATTCGAACCCCTGACCCCCTCGATGCGAACTCCGTACCAGGCATAGAATCTAGGTCTGAATCGACGTAGAATCCCTATGTAATAAGGGATTCCGT
>Ga0209014_10000678_pt1 | contig 19897 bp, 20 predicted proteins | sample BarGraNGADG00212_FD_184491 | JGI IMG/M metagenome (GOLD analysis project Ga0209014, IMG submission 184491) | Arctic peat soil microbial communities from Barrow, Alaska - Barrow Graham LP Ref core NGADG0002-212 (SPAdes) (version 2) | ecosystem: Environmental > Terrestrial > Soil > Wetlands >...
GCCCCCGGTCGGTTTTCTATCCCGATTGTATTAAGGGCGCAGCCGGAGACTAACAGCCCTTGCCCCGCGTGTTAGGCGGGTTCATGGTTACAGCGCCTCGCCTCAGAGTGCGCGATCAAAGCCGCCTCTCTCCACCATCGCCTTGATCTCTCTCTGGCTTAGGTTGGCGATCAGTTTCTGGAGCGAACCGGTCTCCAGCGGCTCCATCGCGCCTTGGTCGTGTCTCCGGCTGCCAAACGCCAAGACAGCCGGATCAAGTGACGCCCCTAGCTGACCGATCTCAGGTATCACCGGGGTCTGCCCGGCACGAGCATTCCCGGCATCCCCGGCACGCCTGACCCGCACAACCAGGCCAAAACCGCTCAACCGCGCGGCATGTAAAGGCGCATACGGGATTCGAACCCGTGCCGCCGCCGTGAGAGGGCGGTGTCCTAGGCCACTAGACGAATGCGCCACGCAGAAAAAGCCCAGTGAGTGTACCGAACTCGCCATCTAGAACTCGCCATCTCGAACTCGCCATCTCGAACTGGGCATGTTGAGCTCGGCATGTTGAACTCCACGTGTTGACTCGACTCGAGGCGCTCCATCGGACGTGTGCGCTCGCTCGGTCACCATTTCGGTTCGACTTTGGAACTCAATCGCTCGATCGTCGCGCCGATCAACAATTGAGGCTCAGCGTCCGCAAGGGTGATTCGCCTCCGGGCAAAATGGGGTAGACCATCCTCTATCGTGGCGCTACTCTTTGACTTCCCCCAAGAAAGTGCCGCATATGGAAAGTGTTTCGGAGCAACCGGTCAAGACCGTCGTCCTGGTTGATGACGACGATCTCGTGCGCCGGCTCGTTTCGAGAGTGCTCGAGCGCGAGGGCTACCGGGTGCTCGCGGCGACGAGCGGCGAAGAGGGGCTCGAGCTGGTGGAAAACACGCGCGAGGCCGACCTTCTTCTCACCGACGTGACGCTGCCCGGCGAAGTCGACGGGCTGGAGCTCGGTCGCCGCGCCCTGCGGGATAGAAGCGACCTGAAGCTCGTCTGCATGTCGGGCTACGGCAAAGAAGACCTGGCCGCCGATTTGGCGCGCATCGCCAGTACGGCAGTTTTCCTCAGCAAGCCGTTCTCCACCGTCGATCTGGTCGAGACCGTGAACCGCCTGCTCGACGGCGCTCCCGCGTCGAACGACGGGGCGCAGGCTCCCGAGTCGGCCTGGGGCGGCTAGCTCGCGCCGGCCGTCGACTCGCGCACGACGAGCTCTACCGGCAGCATCAGCTTGGGTGGAGTCGCCTTGGGGTCGTCGATCAGCGCCATCACTTGCTCGCCGGCGGCGCGTCCCAGCCCGATCTTGTCCTGGCGGATGGTGCTGATAGCCGGGCTGAAGGCGGCTGCGAAGGGCGCGTCGTCGAAGCCGATGATGGCAATGTCCTCGGGCACCTTCTTGCCCGCGGCCTTGACCGCTCCGATCGCGCCGACGGCCATCATGTCGCTGGCGCAGAAGACGGCGTCGGGCGGATCGGACAGCGCGAGCAGGCTCTCCATGGCCGTGAAGCCCGACGGCTCGTAGAAATCGCCGCTCTGGATGTACTCGGTGTGTTGGCTCAGGCCGAGCTCCTCGATCTGATCGCGGTATCCCGTCAGCCGGTCGCGGCCGGGGCGCGTGTAGGTCATGCCGGTGATGGTGGCGATCTTGCGCCGGTCGAGCTCGTGTAGGTGGCGCACCGCAAGCTTGGCGCCCTCGACGTTGTCGGAGATTACAAATCCCGTCATGGGGCCCGTCAGATCGAGCTCGACGCCGATGCAGGGAACCTCCGAGCGGACGAGCTTCTGGATCTCGGGGAAGCTGCGACCGACGCCCATCAAGATCATCCCGTCAACGTGGTGACGGCGGCAGCGCTCCAGGTAGTCGTAGGTGCGGATGCTGCCCGACGGAGTGCCGCCGGTGAAGAAGAGCATGTCGTAGCCACCCTTGGTGATCACTTCCTTCAGACCGTCGAGAACGGCTCCGAACACCGGGTGGTGGAGGTCGGCGTGGCCCGAGGTGTCGAGGATGATCCCGATCACCTGCGAGGGCATGTCGGTGATGGCCGCCGCCGAGATGTCGCTCGTAACCTCCAGCTCGCGCACAAGCGCTAGAACACGCTCCCGAGTTTCAGCGTCGATTCCCGCGTCACCGCCGAGAATCCTGGTCACGGTCATTACCGAGACACCCGCCTGGTCTGCCAGTTCGTGAATCGTGGGCATTGCTGTCGCCTTTCGAAAGATCGCCGCCGTTTTGATTATCGAGCGCCAGGTGCCGCGACTTTAACGAGAGGCGCCCGCTTGATCGAGGCTGAATCCCCGGTGCCTAGCTGCGGGGCAGGGACTCGAACCCCGATCACCTGATCCAGAGTCAGGCGTCCTACCATTAGACGACCCCGCAAAGACAAGCGCTGCGATTGTAGCTTCCCGATGTGCGCGTTAGCGCGCCTTCAGGCGCACTCGCCCGGAAATCCGCAAGTCCTTGGCCGTTTCCCGCGGCACGCTAGCGATTCTGCGCGGCGCGCAAGACGGCGCCACACGACTCACGCACCACCAGGTCGGCGGCGAGGATCACCACCGGCGGCGTGCCCGACTCGTTCTGCACGATGCGCATCAGCGCCTCGCAAGCCGCCGCGCCGAGGCCCGCCTTGTCCTGACGAACAGTGGTGAGAGCGGGCTCGATCATGCTCGCGAAGGCCGCGTCGTCGAAGCCGACCACGGCGATGTCGTCGGGCACGCGCAGGCCGACCGAGTGGGCCGCGCGAATCGCTCCCAGCGCCATCATGTCGCTCGAGCAGAACACCGCCTCGGGACGCTCTTCCAGCGCAAGCAGGCGACTCATGCCCGCGTATCCGGACTGCTCGTAGAAGTCGCCCTCGATCAGGTAGTCGTCCCGGAAAGGAAGTTGCGAGCGCTCGAGGCCGGAGCGGTAACCGAGGACGCGATCGATTCCAGGCCGGCTGGCCAGAATTCCCGAGATGTGCGCGATACGCGTGTAACCGAGCGCGTGCAGATACTGGACGGCGGTCGCGGCCGCTTCGACGTTGTCCGAGGTGACGTAGGTGGCGCGCGCGCCGACCAGATCGAGATCGATCGCCACGGTCGGTATCTGCTCCGAGAGCAGGTGCATCAGCTCTGGATCTGTGCGCCCGAAACCCATCAGAACGACGCCTTCGATGTTGTGCCGGCGGCAGCGGGCGACATAGGAGTACTCGGCGCTGAACTCCTCGCTGACGTGGCCCGTGAAGAGCAGCAGGTCGTAGTGACTCGCCATGGCGCGCTCCTTGACTCCCTCCAGCACCTCGGAGAAGAACGGGTGGCGCAGATCGGCCTGAAGGCCGGTCGTGACAGCGGCTCCGATCACACGCGGGTAAGCCGGAGGGCCCGACCTGTGCAGCATCTTCCCCTGAGCCGCGAGAGAGATCGCGCGCTCGCGCACGTCGTCGGTTATGGCCCGGCCGCGCCTCAGCATCTCCGAGATCTCCTCGGCCGACATCCGAATCGCGGGCGGCTCGGGCGGGGGTGGCTTGTCTCTCTCGTCGTTCACAGGGTCACTTCGAGTCAGTATCGATGTTTATCGCCGTCGGCGCGCGTAATTGATCGGAGCGGTCGATCAACAGGCGGAATGCGGAGTGTCTGCGGGCGCCGCAGCGGGCCGATCTACCGCTCCGCTCGCTTTCGGAGCGCCGATCTGAAAATATCTCCGCCATGAACGAACATCCGATCACACTCCACGTAATGGACGACCTGCGGCGCTCGCGCCTTACGGTCTTCTTCCGCTACCTCCTCTATATCCCGCACGGCATTTGGCTAGAGGTGTGGGGGATTGCTGTTTTCGTCGTAGCTGTTCTCAACTGGCTCGTGGCTCTAGTAATAGGACGACCTGCGGCACCGTTCCAACGCTTCAACGCCGCCTATCTCCGCTACTGGACAACGGTTTACGCGTTCCTCATGCTGGTCGCCAACCCGTTCCCCGGTTTTACTGGCGAGCCCGGAAGCTATCCCGTCGAACTCTCGGTACCGACTACGCCCGAGAAGCAGAGCCGCCTGAAGACCTTCTTCAGGATATTTCTCGCACTCCCGACGCTGGTCGTGTTGTACGTAGTGTTGATCCCCGCAATGCTGATCTGCTATCCGTTGCTTTCCTTTTCCTGGTGGGCAGCGCTTATCACAGGGCGGATGCCGCGTGGCTTCCGTGACCTTGGGGCCAACGCCATCCGTTATGCCGCGCAGGTTGCCGGATACGCTCTCCTGGTAACCGGGACATATCCGAACTCGAGCCCCTACGTGGGCATGGCGCTCGGCGAGCCCGTAGTTGCGGCGGTGCCCGTGGCGCCCGCCATGGAAGCACCCCCGGCCGCCGCGGAACCAACCGCACCAGAGGCGCCTGAGGCGCCGTCCGAGAAGTGACGAAAAGCTCTCGTCGCCTGCTGGGGCTCCTGATTATCGGAGCCCTGGCGGCGGCTTGGCTCTACGCCGCCATCCGGCTCTGGCGCACGTCGGTTCCCGACGACCTGAAGCTGCCGCGCGTGGACGTGGGCGCGATCGTGGGTGCGAGCGAGTTGCATCGAGCCCAGCACTTCTCTCTCGTGCTCGACCTGTTCGGGCTTGCAGGCCTACTGCTGCCGCTCGTCGTGCTCGCTCTCTACGCCAAATGGGGCCACTGCTTCATGAAGGAGTCGGCGGCGGGCCCGATCGGGACGGGGATGATGCTGGCGATGCTCGGGATCGCGATTCTCTGGATGGCGATGCTGCCGAGCAACCTCGGCCAGCTGTGGTGGCTTCGCCGCTACGGGATCGTGAAGACGGGCTACTCCGAGATGGTCATCGGCACCTGGTTCGCGCTCGGCTCCGAGTTCCTCGGAATCTGTCTGATCATCCTGATCGTGATGGGCTTTGCGCGCCTGCTCGGTAATCGCTGGTGGTTGGCCGGCGCGCCGGTTTTCGTCGCCATCGGGCTTCTCGTCACCTTCGTCCAGCCGTATATGAGCGGACTCGAACCGCTCCGCGACCACGCGGCGCTTGTACAGGCGGAACACCGCATTGCCAAGCGGGAGGGCGTGGCGGCCGTTCCGCTCAAGGTCGAGAACGTCGGCGGCCTGACCACCGCTCCAAACGCCGAGGCGATGGGGCTTGGTCCCAGCCGCCGGATCGGTCTTTGGAGCACGATCCTCGACGGTCGCTTCTCGGAGCCCGAGCTGGAGGTCGTGGTCGCACACGAGCTTGCCCATCACAAGCACAACGACCTTTGGAAAGGGATCGGCTGGTACGCGCTGTTCGTCTTCCCGATCGCGTACCTGATAGCCAGGGTGACGCGGCGACGCGGCGGGATGGCTGTCCCACTCGCGGTGCCCCTCTTCCTCTTTGCCTGGATTGGCCTGACGACCGCGACCTTGCCGATCGACAACGCCTTCTCGCGCCGGCTCGAAGCCGAGGCGGACTGGACGGCCCTGAACGCCACGAATGATCCTCAGGCAGCCAAGGCGCTGTTCGTGAGCTTCGTGCGCAGCACCAACGAGAACCCCAATCCGCCCTTCTGGGATCCGATCCTGTTCGGCAGTCACCCGACCGAGGCGCAGCGAATCGGCATGGTCGAGGCCTGGCAGGCCCAAAACGGCGGCTGAGTCGAGCTCTAGTTCTAGACCTGAACCGGAGGTAGCTTCGTCGCGCTCGGCTGGACCTGTTCGCGCACCAGCTCGAAGTAGGCGAGCGTCCAGACGAGAGCCGCGAAGGGCGCGGTGAGACTGCTGGCGATCGTGCCCACGATCCACGAAGCGAGGAAATCCGGCAGCGCGGAGAAGGGAAAGAGCGCGAGCCTGATCAGCGTGGATCCGACTCCGAGCACGATCATGGTCAGGAGTATCAGCCAGAACACCGGCCAGCTCGAGCCCTTGACCAGTTCCCACGATCGCCCGAACGATTCGCCGGCCGACTTCTTTTCCAGCACGATCACCGGCACGATGAAGATCCAGCGCGTCAACAGGATGAACCCGGGCACGACCAACAACACGAATCCGCCGGCGATACCGAGCGCCGCGACGACTCCGGCCGCGATCAGCGCCGGCAGGAGCGGCCGAGTCCGTTGATAGAGCTCCCCGATCGAGAGATCGGCGCGGCCGTCGCGCAGGTCGCTGACCGCCTCGACCAGGGCGCCCTGCAGCCAGAAAGTGCCGACGATCCAGAGCAGAAAGGAGACGATTCCCCAGAGGGCGGCCGTCGTCCAGTGATGAGCATGGGCCGACGACCCCGAGACGGCCGTGGAGAATTCGAGCACGACGAAGATGGGCGCGGCGGTCAGCACCAAGCGAAGAAACCACTTCCCGTACAGCTCCCCGGCCTGGCTGAGGACGCTTTCGATGCTCACGAGGCGAAGATTACTTCGATCAGGTTGCCGTAGCGCGTGCGTGCTCTTCGGCGGCGAGCAGGCGCTCGCTCTCGAGCGCGGCCATGCAGCCCGAGCCGGCGGCGGTGACCGCCTGCTGGAAGACCGGATCCTGGACATCGCCCGCGGCGAAGACGCCGAGCACGTTCGTAGCCGTAGAGTCCGGCTTGGTGATCAGGTAACCGGCCTCGTCGTGCTCGAGCACCTCGGTGAAGAGGCTCGTATTCGGGTCGTGCCCGATGGCGACGAAGACCCCGCCGGCTTCGACCTCCCAGGTCTCGTCCGTCTCGGTGTTGCGCAGTCGCACGCCGGTGACCTTTCCCTCTTCGGCTCCCAGCACCTCGTCCACCACGGCGCTGGTGACCAGCTCGATCTTCTCGTTCGCGCGCGCTCGCCCGAGCATGATCGGCTCGGCCCGGAACTCGCCGCGCCGGTGCACGATCAGTACCTTCTCGGCGAAGCGCGTGAGGAAGATCGCGTCCTCCATGGCCGAGTCGCCGCCGCCCACGACCACGACCTCCTGGCCGCGGAAGAAGGCCGCGTCGCAGACCGCGCAGTACGAGACGCCCTTACCCTGCAGGGTCGTCTCGGAAGGAAGCCCGAGCTCGCGCGCCTTGGCGCCGGTGGCGATGATCAGCACCTTCGCGCGATACGTTTCCTCGCCCGTCTCGACGACGAAGGGCCGCTGCGAGAGGTCGACGCGCACGGCGTCATCGGTGACGAACTCCGTCCCGAAGCGCTCGGCTTGGGCACGCAGGTCGCTCATCATCTGCGGCCCCATCACGCCCTCGCTGTAACCGGGGTAGTTCTCGACCTCGCTGGTGTTCATCAATTGCCCGCCCCAAGCGATGCCTTCGATCACGAGCGGCTCGAGCAGGGCGCGGGCGCTGTAGAGAGCGGCCGTGTAGCCGGCCGGTCCCCCGCCGATGATGATTACGTTGCGCACGTCGCTGCCGGTCAAGTCTCCTCCTCCTGGGCCGCCGCCCTAAGCCTAACCAACGTAACCATGGCTGCCGCTGTTCCGGTAGCTAGACGGGCGTGACCGGATCGAGCGGCAGCGGCGCATATTCCTCGACGACGTCGGCGTCCAGGGGACCTTCGATCGCCATGTGCTCGGTTGACTGCTCGAGCTTGCCTTCGAAGCGGTCGATCCTCCGCTCGGCGTCCGAGAACTTCGATTGCGCCCGGCCGAGGTGCGTCCCGACCAGGTCGAAATCCTCCTTGAAGCGCCCGAAGTCCTTTTGCAGTCCCGTAATCTGAGCCATCACTTCCTGGGCATGCTTCTCAACCTGTAGTCCTCTCAGCCCGAACACGATCACCTGCAGGTAGGCGCTGAAGGTCGTGGGCGAGACTGGGAAGACGCGCTTCTCGAGCGCGTAGGAGTAGAGGGCGCCGGTCTTGCCGCAGACCAGCTCGTAGTAGACCGACTCGGATGGGACGTACATGAAGGCGAAGTCGTAAGTTCCCTCGGCCGGGCGGATGTACTTGCCCGCGATCGCGTCGATGTGCGTCTTGAGATCGCGTCCAAAGGCCTTCTCGTGGGTCAGGCGCTCGCTGTCGCTGGTCGCTTCGACGACGCGATGGAAGTTGTCGAGCGGGAATTTGGCGTCTACCGGTACGAGCCGCTCGACTCGAATCACGGCGTCGACCCGCTCGCCCCCCTTGAAGCCGTACTGAAGCTGGTAGTGCGAGGGAGGAAGCTTGTCGCGGAGCAGGTTCTCGAGCAGCAGCTCGCCGAATCCGCCGCGCGCCTTGGGTGGCTTGAGCGCCTGCTCGAGCCGGGCGAGATCCTTGACTCGGTCGTTCATCAGCGCTGTCGCCTCGCCCAGCTTGCCCAGCCGCTCGTGAATCCGGTTGGATGTTTCCGACGCGGTCTGGAGACGCCCGTCCACCTTCGTGTCCAGGTCGCCGAGACGGCGATCGAGCGTCTCGGCGAGCGCCTGCAGGTGCTGCTGCAGATTGACCTCCTGTGCGGCGCCCTGTCCTCGCTTCGAGGCGAGCGACAGCTCGCGAAATGCAATCGCGAGAACCAGAACCGCAAGCAGTGCGATGAGCAGATAGGTCGCCATGGGAACCGCTCAGAGTAGTCCTCGCGCCGGACGGAAGAGCAGGCGCCATTTCGGCAAAATTGCGATCTCGGCGCGCTGGGGTGGCGCTGGCAAAGGAGGCAAGGATGCCGAGCGCGGGGCAGTACTCACGTACGCACAAGCGAGGTATCCGCAGCATCCTGCAGTCCAGCGTCGTTCCAGTGCGGCGAGAAATGCCGGGGGAGGGACTTGAACCCTCACGTCCTAAGACACCCGATTTTAAGTCGGGCGCGTCTACCATTCCGCCACCCCGGCGCAGCTACGAGCATAGACCGCCGCTCAGTGCTGCAGCGAGCCGCATCGGCGACTAACAGCCGTGTCCACAGCCGGGGAAGGAAATTCGCGCTTTCTTTATCAACGCGTCTCGAGCGAAAACGGCGTCGGGCGCCGGGTCGCCGTCGAAGGCCGGGTAAACGCCCATGAGCAGGAGGTTCTCATCGAGTCACTCTCGCCGGCATCCGACACCGTCGTTGGACGAGGCGGTGGATCAGGAGGCGAGATCGGCTGCAAGCAGCGCCGCGCCGTCCAGGATGTCCAGCTCGCTGGCCTCGATCGCGTCGAGCGCGAAGGCATCGAGCAGCTCGCTGCAGACGATTGCGCCGGCGACGATCACCGGCGCGCGCTCGGGCTCGAGCGCGGGTACCTGGCGGCGCTCGGAGAGCGGGAGGGCGGCGAGGCGGGTGAGCTGCTCGCGAACCGCCCGGCGAGTCACCGAGTAGCCGTGAACGCGAGCTCGGTCGTATGCGGGCAGGCTCTGATCGAGCGCGGCGATGGTGGTGATCGTGGCAGCGCAGCCGATCGCGGTCGTCGGCGCGTTCAGCACGCCGGTGGGGATGCGGTCGACCAGGAGCTCGCGCACCGCCCTGGCGCAGTGATCGAGCTCGGCCGGGCTGGGCGGATCGGAGTGCAGGTAGCGCTCGGTCAGGCGCACCGCGCCGATGTCGAGGCTGACGTGGAAACTCGGGCCTCCGGCGTCTCCGAGCACCAGCTCGGTCGAGCCGCCGCCGATGTCGACGACGAGCACGGAGCGCATCAGCGAGCGTCCGAGCGTCGCTCCCCGGAAGGCCAGAAGAGCTTCCTCGCTCCCCGAGAGCAGGCGAACCTTGAAGCCGAATCGACGCTCGATCTCGCTCAGGAACTCGCCGCCGTTCGAGGCGTCGCGAACGGCGCTGGTGGCGACCACGAGCGTCGGAGCTGCGTCGAGCCGCTCGACGATCTCCGCATACTCGGAAAGCGTTTCGTGCACCCGCTCGATGCCGGCGGGCGAAAGGACGCCGCTGTTATCTACTCCCTCGCCCAGGCGCGTGATCACGGTGCGGCGCTCGAGCTCTTCGAGCTTCGAGCCCGCTACCTCGGCCACGATCAGCCGGGTCGTGTTCGTGCCGATATCGATGGCCGCTACCGGCATCGGCGCGTCACTTGCTCGGGATGAAGGATCGGGCGCGCGTCAAGACCGCTTCGGCCTCGGCGAGCGCCTCTTTGATCAGGCGCACTCGTGCTCGAGCCGTGCTGAGCCGAGCGATGCTGGCCTCCAGCCGCTCGAAAGCCGTTTTGGCCGCCTCGAGCTCTTCGTTCGTGTGCTCGCCGGCGCGGGCGATTCGCCGCAGCTCGATACTGAGCGCATCCTTGAGGCCCTTCAGAGCTCTTTTCGTCTCGAGCGCGCGCACGACCACGAATATGGCGCCGGCGACGAACGCGACGACCAGGATGGCGAGCGCGACCCAGAAAACGATCACGCGAACGATGCTACCAACCTGCCGGCACGCGCTAGGCGGCGCGCTACGGTTTTGGCACGTAAACGGCTAAATCTGGTGCGTTTTCGATCGCGTCAGGACGGTACTTTGGAACCACCCCGCGGGAGGGTGGCTCGGCGGTGGGCGAAGAAAAGAAGTGCCCATCGCTCGCCTCGCAGCCGGCCTCGACCTCTCCCGCAGCGCGAATTGCGGCGTAGATACGCCCAAAACGGCTATCTGGCGCTATCATTAGAGATGCGACGCGGGGTGGAGCAGTCAGGTAGCTCGCCGGGCTCATAACCCGGAGGTCGCAGGTTCAAATCCTGCCCCCGCTACTCAGGAAGGCCCCGGAAACGGGGTCTTTCCCTTCCCGGGGTCGGAACGCGCCCGGCGATCCTGCGCCGGCTTCGCATCCGGCGATTTCTATCGTCGTCGCGCTGCGAGGCCCGCCCGGTCTTGCCCGCATCGCTCTTTCCAGCGAGAATACGAGCGGCTCCAATTTCCTTTCGACTTCGGAGGATGCGATGACACGGTTCGCGCGACGCTTGGCTCTTGGTTGGCTCGTGCTTGGCCTGGCGGCGGTGCTCGCCGGGGCTGCGCAGGCGCGGCCGGCATCCGAACCGGGTGCGAGCGCCGGTCTTCCGCAGTCGGCTCAGGCGAACCGGCAGGTGGCTACGAGCGGAAACAAGATTCGCGCGACTGTGAGACAGGGATTCGTCGCCATCAACACGGCCAACAAGGCGCTCTTCGCATGCAAGTGGGGGAGCTGCACGAAGGCGGGCACGGCGCTTCGCACGGCCGCCCAGCGCTGGCTCGGCGCGTTGCGACCGTTCAAGGCCGAGGCGAAGACCGTCTCCAGGGGTCTCACCGCCGCCAGAACCTCGCTCCAGTACTGGGCCACGACCGGACTCGATGCGATCAACGCCGACACCGCCGCCAAGGCGAAGAAGCAGAACACGTTCGACTACTGGTACGCGCGCTACAAGTCCAACTACAAGCTGGGCGTGAAGTACCAGAACCGCGCCGTCGCCGTACTCTCGCAGGGCTAGCTCACGGGCGACCGGTCGAGCTTGCTCCGCGGCTGGGAGACGGAGTCCGCTCGGCGCGGCTAGCCTACGAAACGAACATGCCCGTCGAAGAGAACTCGAATCTCGGCGTAGAGCCCGGCCTGCGGCCGCTGGTGCCCCGGCCCGACAACGGGCGCGTTTTCGTCGGCAAGCGCCGGGTGCGTCTCTCCGACGCCGACTCCCGCGGGCGCCTGCGCCTGGATGCGGTGGCGCGCTACCTGCAAGACGTCGCCGGCGACGACGTGCTCGAGACGGGATGGGGCTCGCCCGACCACTTCTGGCTCGTGCGCCGGACTGTGATCCGGCAGCTGCGGCCGATCTCGATCGAAGAGCTGGTCGAGCTGACTACCTGGTCGAGCGGCACCGCGTCCTCGTCGGCTTCGCGCCGGACGACCGCTAGCGGCGAGCGGGGTGGATCGATCGAGGCCGAGAGCGTCTGGGTGCACCTGAGCCGCGAGCTCCGTCCCGAGCGATTCGGCGGCAACTTCTTCGACGTCTACGGTCCTTCGGCGAACGGGCGTCGCATCTCGACTCGGCTGGAGCTTGCCGACCTGCCCGAGGGCGCGAAGCGGATGTCCTGGCCGCTCAGGCGCTCGGATATCGACGTGCTCGGACACCTGAACAACGCCGCCTACTGGGAGGCGATCGAGGAAGCGGCACTGCGAAGCGGTTTCGATCTGAGCGCGCCGTTCGAGGCAGTGCTCGAGTTTCGCCGCCCGCTCGATCTCGAGGACGAGGTCGAGCTTCTCTACTCCGCCGAAGAGAACGGATTCGGGCTCGCGCTTGTCGCCGCGGGCGTGGTCCGAGCCGTCGCGTCAGCTTCCGGCCTCGCCTGAGCTCGTCTCTTGCCCGCTCGGTCGCCGGCTGGTTGGAGCTGCGAGATTTCCAATGCGCCGGTCGGTGAGTTATAAGTTCCGGAGTGGCAAAGGTGCTCGATCGGCAACGGAGATGAGAGTCAGGCGTAAACCGTCGGATCGTCGCTTGAACCGGCTACTCCGCGCCCGGTTCTCCATTCTTCGTACGTCCGCGAGCGGGCTTTACGGATTCGGCGCGATCGCCTCGATCCTGGGTGGAAGGCCGCATTACATCCACTTCGGCTGGTTCCTGGTCTCGGTCGCCAATCTGGTCGTGATCGTGCTGATGATCGTGGTCTTCGTACTGGCGCTCGTTCTGCCCTTTCCCCACGGGCGCGAGAAGCGATGAGCGCCCGCGAAGCGCCGAGCACCTGGACGGGGCGCGTTCGGCGGACTGTTTTCGGCGCACTTCCGCCCGAGAAGCTGCTGGCCGAGGAACAGCCCGCTTACGTCGCCTCGTGGGTCTACGTGTTCGGCGTTCTCACGATCGCCTCGCTGGTCGCGGTGGTCGGATCGGGCATAGTGCTGGTGATCTTCGGCCCGACCTGGTGGCACGTCTCGGGCATCGGACGCTTCGTCAACAGCATCCATCTCTGGTCGGCGGAAGCGTTCTTCTTCTTCATGGCCATCCACCTCTGGACGAAGTTCTTCATGGCCGCCTGGCGAGGGCGGCGCGCGCTCACCTGGATGATCGGCGCTATCTGCTTTCTGGCGGCGATCGCGACTGCTTTCACCGGCTACCTGTCGCAACAAAACTTCGATTCCCAGTGGATATCCACGCAGGCCAAGGACGGCTTGAACGCCTCGGGGGTCGGGTCCGTCTTCAACGTTCTCAATACCGGCCAGATGCTCCTCTGGCATGTCCTGCTGCTGCCGCTCGTGCTCATCCTGCTCGTCGCCCTTCACGTCCTGCTCGTGCGCCTGCGCGGCGTCGTTCCGCCGCTTCCGGCCGACCGGCGGCGTACTCCGGCGAAGGAAGATCCCGCTTATCCGAGCGCGCCGGATCCGGCGATCGAGTGGAAGGGCGCCAAGCGCCGCTACGACCTGATCAAGGAGCTCGTCGCCGCTGTCGGCGCGATCATGCTCGTGGTGGTCATCCTCGGAGCGGTCTTCTCCTCGCCCGACGAGAAGCCGGTGACGATCGCCCAATGGGCCAAGGTCGAGCCGGCGGACTTCCTCACGACAGCGACCGCCGAACTGGCCGGGGCGAGCGACTCCGCCACCTACGGACCGCCCTACACTCACACACCGGGCGCCGGTCAGAACATCTTGGACTCCTTCTCGCTCGCGCGCCTGGCGGGAGTTCGAATCCCGCTCGACACTGCCAAGGCCTTTGTGCTGCGCCCGCTTGGCATCCCGGGCAAGAGCGACCCGGCGCTGGCGGCCGCGCTCGCCCGGTATCGATCGGCCTCGCCCTCGCAGCGCCGGCTCTGGACGGACAACTACACAAAGGCGCTCGAGCGCGTCTCCTTCTCGGCGGGGGCTCCGGTCGTCGCGTCCGGGAACTACGGGCCGGTTGCGCTGATGATGCGCGACCTGCTCGGCCAGGCGCAGAGTGGCGGGCTCGACGGCGCGCTGCTCGCCAACGGCCGCTTCTACCAGACCGACTACACCAAGCCGCTTCTCCTTCTCTCCGACGGCTCGTATCTGACCGAACTGGCGCAGAGGCAGAATCTGCTCGGCAGCCAGTGGGGGATGATGAACGAGACCGGCAACTATCCGGGGCAAGCGTGGCTGTGGCTCTACACGTTCTGGTATCAGGTGCCGCCCTTCACCACCTCGGACAACGCCGACGCGCAGATCTGGGCGATCATGGCCGTTCTCTCGCTGGCGCTCGTCCTGGTGCCGTTCCTGCCGCTGATCAGAAGCTTGCCGAGGCGCCTTCGCGTCTATCGACTGGTCTGGCGCGACTACTACCGGCGGGTCGAACGAGGCGCCGGATAGGCGCCGCTCGCTGCCTGCCGAAAGCTCTGAGCTCCCCCTCGGCGCGTCGTTGTTAGCGCTCGCTTTCGTTTATGCGGCTCTCGAATCCAGTGCTCGCTTGCATTTCCCGCGCGGGTGCGCGAGCATCATCCATCCAACGGCTCCAAGGAGGAACCATGCCCGCTTCGCTCTCGCCGCGCGTTCTCGTGTCGCTCACCGCGGCGTTCATCGCCGCCGTGTTCGTCTTCGCCGGCGTCTACACGGCTACACAGCACAACCCGACACCGCATCAGCTACGCGTGGGCATCGTTGCTCCCGACCTGATGGTGGGGATAATCAACACCGGCCTCAAGATCAAGGCGCCGGGCTACTTCAGTCTCCGCCAATATCCGAGCGAGGCGAGCCTGACAAGCGCGATCAAGGATCGCAAGGTCTACGGCGGCTACGTCTACAGGAAGGGCTCCGGCTTGTTGCTCACGGCGAGCGCGGCGGGAAAGGCTGCGGACACGGCGCTTCTCAGCCTCGGCACAGAGGTATCCAAGACCCTCCGCCAGCCCCTGGTGCCCAGGGACGTCGCGCCCCTCACCTCGCATGACTCGCAGGGGCTTTCCAGCTACACCTACCAATACGGCGTGCTGGTTCCTAGCTTCGTCTTCGCGGTGCTCATCTTCATGTTCGCGCACGGTCTTTCGCTGGCCTGGCGCTTCGGATTGAGCGCGGCCTATTCGGTTGGCGCCGGAATACTCGGGGCGCTGACCGTCGACCAGATCGTCGGCGCGCTGCCAGGTCATTTCTTCGCCCTGGCTGCTCTGGGAGCCCTCTACGCGGCCACCGCCGTGCTCGTGACCTGGGGGCTCGCCGCGGTGCTCAAGTACGCAGGCCTGGCGCTTGCCGGGCTGCTCCTGATCCTGGTCGGGAACAGCACCGGCGGCGGCTCGATCAACCAGGAGTTCCTACCCGACTTCTTCCGCAGCCTCGGCCAGGCCTTGCCCAACGGCCCCTTCATCCGCGCGGTGCGCGACACCGTCTATTTCGGCGGCCACAACACCCACCGCGCGATCCTCGTGATTGCGCTCTGGGCGCTCGGCGGTCTGGTGCTGGTGCTTGCGGCCGAGAAGCTTCCCGGGCTGATGGCTCGCTCGAAGAAGCGGTCGAAGGCGGCGCTCGAGCCGACCGCCTAGAGCTCGAATCGAAACGGAGGACGCCGCGCCGGAAAACGGCGCGGCGTCCCGCGCGGGCGTATCGTCGGTTCCGATCGCTTGCGTAGTCAGCGCCGGCGCGTGATATCCACAAAACCGGGAGGAGAGAAAGTGCCGTCTGATCAAGCTCCGTTGCGGGTGCTCATCCGCCTCGCCGTGCTGTTCGTCGCGGCCAGCTTCGTCTTCGTCTCGATCAACGTCTTCGTTCAGCACGCTCCGACGGCGCACGGTCTGCGCGTCGCCTACGTGGGATCGCCGGTTGCGCAGGTGTTCATCCAGAAGGGCCTCGACGACGCCGCCCCGGGCGCCTTCTCACTGCGGACCTATCCGAACGCGGCGAGCGCGCGCACGGCGGTGCTCGACCGCTCGGTTTACGGCGCCTTCATCGAACGGAAGAGGACGGCTCTGCTCTTCACCGCGAGCGCCGCCGGCACCGGCGCGCAGCAGGCTGTCCAGCATGCCTTCACGATGATGATGACCATGGCGCCGCCGAGCATGCGGGTCAAGCTGGTGAGCACCGATCTGAAGCCGCTTCCCGCCAATGATGCGCGCGGGCTCTCGAGCTCCGCTTACCTGTTCGGTCTGCTCGTCGTCAGCTTCGTCTTCGCCATCCTGCTCTTCATCTTCGGCCGCGCCGCCGCGCTCACTCACCGGCTGCTCGCGGTGGGGCTGTTCGCGCTCGGCTCTGCGCTCGTGGCCGCCTTGACCGTCGGCCCCTTGATCGGTGCGCTTGCCGGGCATTTTTGGGCGCTCGTGGCGATCGGCGCTCTCTTCTCCGCGGCTGTGGCGCTGACCACCTTCGGCCTCGAGGCGTTCTTCGGCCTCGCCGGCACCGGTATCGCCGCCTTCGTGCTGATACTCGTGGGCAACTCGACCGCGGGCGGCGCCTCGAGTCAGGAGTTCCTGCCCGACGTCTTTCGCCAGCTGGCGCGAGTGCTTCCAAACGGCGCCGCCGTCAATTTCGTTCGCAACACCGTCTACTTCAACGGGGCCAACACGAGAGGAGCTCTGATCGTGATCGCGCTCTGGGCCGTCGGCGGTCTCGCTCTGGTGCTTGCCGCCGCGCCGGTTCGCTCCCGGCTCGGCCGGCCGCAGAAGGTTTTCGCGTCGAGCTCGCTCGGCGCCGCGTCACAAACGGACGCGCCGGCCTGAGGCTCAGATCGAGCTCTGATAGGTATGGATCGATCGCATGGCGAATGCCATGCAGACGACGAGGAGACCCGCAAGCAGCCCCAGGTGCGTGCCCACCGAGCCCCAGTCGGTGCCGGAGTTGACCGCCGACCGCGATGCCTCCACGGCCCAGTTGAGCGGGTTGAAGCGGGCAGCGACCTGCATCCAGTGCGGAATCAGACTCTGCTGCATGAAGGCGGAGGAGAGGAAGGTGAGAGGCAGCATGAAGACGTTGAGCGTGGCGATCAGCGTCTCTTCGCGGCGGAAGATCAGCGCCAGCCCGTTCGAGACGGCGTTGAGCGATCCCCCGAGCAGAATGGCGGCTGTGAACATGACCAGCAGGCCGAGGGCGCCGTTGGCGAAGTGCGCGCCGAGCCCGTAGGAAATCACCACGATGATCGCAGCCTGGATGACAATCGAGACCGACGTCTGCACGACGTGTCCGATGAAGAAAGCACTGCGGCGCAGCGGCGACACGAGCAGGCGGTCGACGACGCCGCGATTGAGGTCGTCTATCGTCGCCATCCCGTTCCAGCCACCAGAGAAGAAAGCCGTCATGACCACGACGCCGGGCGCCAGGAACTGGATGTAGGAGTGGTAGTGGAAGCCCGGGATGGTGGTGACGCTCTTGAAGAGCGGGCCGAAGAGCAGGATGTAGATCACCGGCTGGACGAGCGTGACGACGATCCACCAGGGCTGGCGCGCGAGCCGGCGCAGGTCGCGATCGGTCATCGTCAGGGTGTGGCTGAACAGCTCGCTCATCTCTTCTCTTCTCCTGCGGGGCTTTGCCGGCGGGCGCCTTCCTCGTCCGCTCGCGCGAACTCGCGGCCGGTGTAGCGCATGTACACGTCGTCGAGCGAGGGCCGGGAGACCGAGACGGAGTCGACCGCCAGGCCCTTCGACTCCAGCGCTTGCAGCACGAGCGGAACCGCCGTCGCACCGTGCTCAACTCGGGCGCGCAGGCAGTGAACGTCGTGATCGAGCTGGCGAATGCCTCTGACGTTCTCGAGCGCGGCTCTGATCGTGCCGTCGGGAGCGTCCTCGCGCAGCTCGACGTGGATCGTGTCGCCCTCCAGCTCCTCCTTCAGCTCCTCCGGCGAGCCGGTCGCCACGACCTTGCCGCGGTCGAGAATCGCCAGCTTCGCGGCGAGCTGGTCGGCTTCCTCGAGATAGTGCGTGGTGAGCAGAATGGTCAGCCCCTCCTCGTGGGTGAGGCGCTCGATCTCCTGCCACATCTCGGTTCTGACCTCGGGGTCGAGGCCGGTAGTGGGCTCGTCGAGGAAGAGGACCTGCGGCCGGTGAACCAGCGCGGTGGCGATGTCGAGCCGGCGCTGCATGCCGCCCGAGTAGTTGCGGGCGACTCGCTTGGCCGAGTCCGCGAGCCCGAACTGCTCGAGCAGCTCGTTGACGCGTTGCTTCAGCTCGCGCCCGTGGATCGAGCGAATCAGACCCTGCAGGCGCAGGTTCTCGCGCCCGTTCAGGTTGACGTCGACGCCGGAGACCTGACCGACGACGCCGATCGCCTCGCGCACCTGCCTGGGATGCGCGACAACGTCGATACCGGCCACACGAATCGTGCCCGAGGTGGGGAAGGAGAGCGTGCTTGCGATCTTGACCGCCGTGGTCTTGCCGGCGCCGTTCGGCCCGAGAAGACCGAAGACAGAGCCGGCCGGAACAACCAGGTCAATGCCGTCGAGGGCTCTGACCGCGCCCTTGTAGACCTTGACCAGGCTCTCGATCTCGATTGCGTTTCCGTTCAGGCGCGCTTGGTTCATGGATTGGGAAATCTATCGGCTCGACCTCTTCCCCGAAAGTCGCGCTCGTCACGCAAGCGAGCTACGCTGAGAAAACACCGCAGCCGAGGAGGAGTAATGGACAGGCGATTGCTTGGTGGGACGGGTCTCGAGATCAGCGTCGTCGGCCTCGGCGCCTGGGCAATAGGAGGCGGCGGCTGGGAGTGGGGCTGGGGCCCGCAGGACGACGCCGACTCGGTCGCGGCCATCGAGAGGGCGATCGAGCTGGGAGTCAACTGGATCGACACCGCGCCGATCTACGGCTTCGGCCGCTCGGAGGAAGTCGTCGGCCGAACTGTCGCGAAGATGTCGGAGAAGCCCTACATCTTCACCAAATGCGGGCTCGAGGGACGCAACGGCGGCGGAGTCAACGAGCTCAAGGCCGCCACGATCGAGCGCCAGTGCGAGGACAGCCTGCGCCGGCTCGGCGTCGAGGCGATCGACCTCTACCAGATCCATTGGCCCGATCCCGACGAGGACATCGAGGAGGGTTGGGCGGCCTGTGTGGCGCTGCTCAGCGCGGGCAAGATCAGGCACATCGGCGTCTCGAACTTCAACATCGCGCAGCTGGAGCGGGCCAACGCCGTGGCGACGGTCGAGACTCTGCAGCCGCCCTATTCGCTGATCGAGCGGGGTATCGAAGACGAGATCCTGCCTTACTGCATCGACGAGGGAATCGGCGTCCTCGCCTACTCACCGATGGCTTCGGGGCTACTGACCGGCGCGTTCAGCGCCGAGCGGGTGGCCGCGTTGCCCAAGGACGACTTTCGCTCACATGTACCGCACTTCCAGGAGCCCGAGCTCTCGCGCAACCTGGCCGCGGCCGAGCGCCTGCGCCGGATCGGCGAGCATCACGGCGCCTCGCCCGGCGCGACAGCGGTGGCCTGGGTGCTGCGCGATCCGGTTATCAGCGCCGCCATCGTCGGCTTCCGTCGCTCCAATCAGGTGGACGGCATCGTGCCCGACGCGGGCGATCTCGCACTGAGCTCGGAAGAGATCGCCTTCATCGAGGGCGGCGACTGAACCGCGCCGGATCTCGCCAAGCACCATCCCCAATACGAGCGGATCGATAAAACCCTGCCGGGGAAAGTCGCCGGACTTTCTTCGGCTACAGGCGCTTGACGAAGACGAGCCGGTCTTCGCCGGGGCCGGCGAAGTTCTCGAGCACGCGCTCGAGCTTGAAGCCGAGCGCCTCGTGGAAGGCGATCGAGCCGGTGTTGATCGGCGCCGTGATCAGGCTCACGCCCGTGCGCCCGTGCGTCCGTGCGGCCTCGAAAAAGGTCTCGTAGAGCCTGCGCCCGACTCCCTGGCGGCGCAGCTCCGGCTCGACTCCGGCCATGTGCACGTAGGCCTCGTCGGGGTTGGTCTCGGAGAGAAAGCCGCAGAGGAATCCCGCCAGCGCGCAGTCGGGGGTGTTGGCGATAAAGCTGGAGCCCTCGAAATGGACGAAGAAAACGCCGGGCAGGTGCTGCGTCATCTCCCGCCCGCCCCACCATTCGTTGACGAGCGGATAGACGCGGCCGTAGTCGGAGGGGCGAGCGTGACGAATCTCGATCTCCATCGTTTGGGAGCGTAACCGTTTGCGGGTTGTCGTTGTCGGAACTGTTCTCGTTACCAGCGATCCGGTCGCCGGGCTCTTTCCCACAATTCTCTCTTCGCCCTCCACCGAGCCACCCGCCC
>Ga0209014_10000679_pt1 | contig 19864 bp, 18 predicted proteins | sample BarGraNGADG00212_FD_184491 | JGI IMG/M metagenome (GOLD analysis project Ga0209014, IMG submission 184491) | Arctic peat soil microbial communities from Barrow, Alaska - Barrow Graham LP Ref core NGADG0002-212 (SPAdes) (version 2) | ecosystem: Environmental > Terrestrial > Soil > Wetlands >...
GGGCGAAGGGATGGCTGCCGCAACGGTGGCGATGACGGCAGCCGGGTTTCTCCCGGGTCAGCCATCCGTCCGGCCACCGCGGTTGGATCCTGCCGCACCCGCGGTCGAGTCGCTGGTAGGCGTGTTGCGGCGGTGGATGGACCTGATCGACATCGCCCGCCCAGGCGTGCTCACCGACGTCGATATCGAGTACCTGCACGAGCTGCGGACCGCGGTGCGGGCGACACGGTCGATGCTCAGCCTGGCGGGCGGTCTGCTGCCCCGCACCGAGGTGGAGCGGTTCGCGGCAGAGTTCGCGTGGCTCGGCCGGCTGACGGCGCCGGTGCGCGACCTCGACGTGCACCTGCTCGAACTCGCCGACGGCGCAACCGCGGACCTGTCCGGCCTGGCTGATCTGGAGCCGCTCCGCCGACATCTGCTCACCCGGCGCCGTAGTGCCCTGAACGCCCTTCGGGTCGGACTTACGTCCGAACGGGGTGCGAGTCTGAGCGGGGACTGGCGCCGCAGTCTGGACCTCGTTGCCGCGACGCAGCACCCAGCGCCGACCACGCATGACAGCGCCGCGACCCAGGCGCGCGCGGCATACCGGCGCATCGTGAAGGCCGCGGCACCGGTCACGCCCGACACACCCGCGGACGACCTGCACCGGCTGCGGCGCCGATGCAAGCGGATGCGATACCTGCTCGACGGGTACGAGTCGGTGTATCGGCCGGGCCCGCACCGCGAGGTGCTGAGCGCCCTGAAGAAGCTGCAGGACTGCCTCGGCGAGATCCAGGACAGCGACGTCCAGAGCCGACAACTCAAGGAGATCGCGGCAGTCTTGACCCGGCGCGACGTCTCCGTCGACACCGTGCTGGCGATGGGCGCGCTGCGCGAGCGGGCCATGCGGCGCGACGCTGCCGCCCGACACGATCTCGCCGGCCGGTTGCAGCGCTTCTGCGCACCGTCCACCCTCGACGCCGTGCGTGCACTGGACACACGCGCGTCGTGAGGAGTCTCGCGCTGTACAACATCAAGGGCGGAGTGGGTAAGACGACGACCGCCGTCAACCTGGCCTACCTCGCTGCGCGCGACGGTTCGCGGACCCTGCTGTGGGATCTCGATCCGCAGGCAGCCGCGACCTACATGTTCCGGATCCGCCCACGCGTCAAGGGCGGCGGCGAGCGTCTGATCCGGGGCAAGAGGCCGCTGGACGCGGCGATCAAAGGCACTGACTTCGACCGACTCGATCTGCTTCCGGCCGACTTCACCTACCGGAACATGGACCTCATACTCGACGGCACGAAGCGGCCGACCCGCCAACTGCAGCGGATCCTTGAGCCGCTCGGCAGCGACTACGACCTCGTCATCCTCGACTGCCCACCGAGCATCTCGCTCGTCTCGGAGAACGTCTTGCGCGCGGCCGACACCGTGCTCGTCCCCCTCATCCCGACGACGCTGTCGATGCGAACGTTCGACCAGCTCACCGAGTTCGTCCGCTCGGTCAGCTACCAAACCCGGCTGCTGGGCTTCTTCTCGATGGTCGACCGGCGCAAACGACTGCACCGCGAGATCACCGACGACCTGACGCGCCAGCGGGCCGACATCGCCACGAGTGCGATCCCGGCGCTCTCGCTCATCGAGCAGATGGCCGTTCGCCGCGAGCCTGTCCCCCACTTCGCCCCGCGCAGCCTGGCCGCTCGCCGGTATGAGCAGTTGTTGGCGGAGGCCATGTCAGAGGGGCAGGGCACACTGTCGACGTGACCATCGCCCCGCAGCCTGAACTGGGTACCATCCTCTCGATCTGGGCCCACCCCGATGACGAGACCTACGGGTGCGCCGGGCTCATGGCCGCCGCCGTGCGCGCGGGCGCACGCGTCGTGTGCGTCACTGCTACGCGGGGTGAGCTCGGCTCGACCGACCCGCAGCGCTGGCCGAGCGGCCTGCCGCTCGCCGAGATCCGCACGAAGGAGCTCGCCGCCTGCCTTTCCGACATCGGCGTCACCGAGCACATCTGGCTCGACTATCCCGACGGCGGCTGCGACCAGATCGACGATGTGGAAGCGGTCGCGCGGCTTCGCGCGATCGTCGAGGCCGTCCGGCCAGACACGGTGTTGACCTTCGGCCCGGACGGCGGCACATTCCACCCCGATCACATGGCGGTGTCGCGATGGACGACGGCCGCTGTCGCGGACACCGGCCCGCAACTGCACTACTCGACGAGCACCCCCGAGTGGCAGGCGATGGTGTCGCAGTTCGTCGACCCTTCGGTGGTGATGATGGCCGACCGCGAGCCGGTGACCGTTTCCGCTGACATCTGCTCGATCCACGTCGTCCACGACGGCGAACTGCTCGATGTGAAGTACCGCGCGATGCTCCGCCAGGAGAGCCAGGTCGGCCCGATGCTCGCCCTGATGGGGCCGGACAAGTTCCGGGCATTGCTGGCGGAGGAGTCGTTCTGCCTGCCCAGCAACTTCCCCGTGGTCTGACCGCGCGCCCCGCGGCGAACCGCTCGTTGCCAGGCAAGACCTGATACAGACCAATAGCGGCCGTCTGGCGCCTCGATACGGCACACTCGGCTCAAGCGTCACCCTTCGTCACGAACGCGACGGTGTGACCTCGACACCGAGGACGGAGCTGCGAGGTACGCACGTGGCAGGCGCTCGTTTCGAGGATGTCAGCGTCGAGGCCGGCGCGTCGAGGCCGACTCGCACGCCCAAGCTTGCCGGACTGCCGAACGGTGCGTCGCATCTCGTCCTGATCCTCATGATCGCCGCTGTCTACTACGGGGCCGCGCAGACCGGCTTTCTGTTCGCATTCGCCACCAAACAGGTCACGGCGATCTGGCCGCCGACCGGACTCTCGCTCGCGGCGCTCGTGTTGGGTGGTCGACGACTGTGGCCCGGGGTTGCGTTGGGCGCGTTCGTGTCGAACATCACCTCCAGCGAGCCGCTCATCAGTGCCCTCGGAGTCACCGTCGGAAACACCCTCGAGGCGGTGCTCGGCGCCTGGGCCCTTTCGCTCGTACCGGGGTTCCGCCCGTCGCTCGAGCGGATGCGTGACGTGCTCGCGCTGGTGTTGGGCGCAGCTGTGGGGAGCACGCTGGTGAGTGCGACGATCGGCGTACTGAGCCTCATGGTCGGCGGCGTGGTGAAGGGCGCCGCGTTCGGATCGGTACTGCGGGTGTGGTGGCTCGGCGACCTCGGTGGCGATCTGCTCGTTGCCCCCGTCGTACTGGTGTTCGCATCGCTGTACGCAGACCGCCGGCAGGATCGAGCTCGGGCAGCACTCGAGGCGCTGGCAGCCGCTTTGGGCCTCGCTCTCATAGGCATCGTGGTGTTCAACTCGAGCCAGCCACTGGCCTACGTGATGTTCCCGCTGGTGTTCGGTGTCGCTCTGCGCTGTCGCCAGCCGGGCGCGACGCTGGGCAGCCTTGCGTTGGCGTGTGTCGCGGTCTGGGCTACCAAGATCGGTCGCAGCCAGTTCGCGGGTGACGCGCCGGACTCGCAGCTGTTGCAGGCACAGACGTTCGTGGGCGTACTCGGGCTGACAGCGATGCTCGTCGCGGCGATCCGGACCGAGCGTCTGGCATCGGACGAGCAGGTAGCGATGGTGGAGCGCAAGGTGGCCGAACGTACCCAGGAACTGTCGGCAGCGAACTTCGAACTGGAGGCGTTCAGCTACTCCGTGTCTCACGACCTGCGCGCACCGCTGCGCGCGATCGACGGGTTCAGCAAGGCAGTCATCGAGGACTACGGCCACGTGCTGGACAAAGACGGCATCGACATGCTGCAGCGGGTTCGGTCGGCGAGCCAGCGAATGGCGCAGCTGATCGACGAGATGTTGATGCTGTCACGGCTCACCCGCAAGCCGATGCAACGCGAGCACGTCGATCTGAGCCAGATGGCGCGCGAGATCGCGGAGGAGCTACGAACTGGCGCTCCGGAACGCAGTGCGACCTTCACGATCGAGGACGGGCTGGTCGTCGAGGGTGACCGTGTGCTGCTGCGGACCGCGCTGCAGAACCTGCTCGAGAACGCATGGAAGTTCAGCGCCGGACGAGACCGCACGGTGATCGAGTTCGCCCGCGCCGACACCGACGGCGCGCCCGCGTTCGTCGTCCGTGACAATGGAGTCGGATTCGACATGCGCTACAGCGACAAGCTGTTTCGCCCGTTCGAGCGGCTACATACGCAGGGCGAGTTCCCGGGCACCGGAGTCGGCCTGACGACCGTCCAGCGGGTGGTTCGCCGCCACGGCGGTGCGGTCTGGGCAGAGGGGCGCGTCGATGACGGCGCCGCCTTCTACTTCAACATCAACTCGGAGGCGCCGTGACGGCCGAGGGCAGATCGATCGTGCTCGTCGAGGACAACGCCGATGACGAGGAACTGACCGTGCGCGCACTCAAACGCAGCGGGATCGCGAACCGGATCGACGTGGCCCGCGACGGACAGGAAGCGCTGGACTACCTGCTCGATACCTCCCGGGCGTTGCCGCAACTCGTACTCCTCGACTTGAAGCTGCCGAGAATCGACGGTTTGGAGGTGTTGCGGCGCGTTCGGCAGGACGAGCGAGGCAAGCTCGTTCCGATCGTGATCCTGACCAGCTCGAAGGAAGAAGGCGACCTGCTCTCGGGATACCGCAACGGCGCCAGTAGCTACGTGCGCAAACCGGTCGACTTCGACAAGTTCGCCGAGGCGGTGCGTCAGCTCGGCCTGTACTGGCTCGCGATCAACGAGACGGTGAACCTTCCTGGTGGGGCGCCGGAATGACAGCGGCCCCAGAGCGCGCCGAGCTTGCTCGTCTGCGTGTGCTGCTGATCGAGGATCAGGACGAGGACGCGTATCTGATCCTGCGCGAGCTGGGCCGCGCCGGCTTCACAGTCGAGTCCAGCCAGGTGGAGGACGCGGCGGGCTTGCGGGCCGCAATCGACAGCGGACCGTGGGACGTCGTGCTCTCCGATCACGTGCTTCCCGGCTTCGGCTCGCAGGAGGCGTTCGAGATTCTCCGATCGGCGGGCCTCGACGCACCGTTCATCGTCGTCTCAGGGCACATCGGCGAGGAGACGGTCGCCGAGACGCTGCGCAAGGGTGCCGCCGACTATGTGAACAAGGACCGTCTGGAAACGCTCGGGCCGGCAGTTCGCCACAGTCTGAGGACGGCGCAGGCCGCACGCGGTCAGCGAGCAGCTGAGGCGGCGTTGCGCGAGAGCCAGTCGCGGTTGCAGGCGCTGCTCGATCACGCGCCGCTGCCTCTGTCGCTGCGCGACCTGGATGGCCGATTCCTGCTCATCAACCAGGTCGCCGCCGAAGTCCTCGGAGACACGGTCGAGAACCTGCTCCAGCGCACGCCACAAGAGGTGTACGGCGCCGAGGTTGCCACGCAGATCGACGACCATGAGCTCGCCGTCCGTGCCGGGACTGGCGCGGTCACCTTCGAGCTCACGGTTGCCCACCCTGACGCCAGCGAGCACCACTACCTCGTCACGAAGTACCCGGTCACGGACAGCCAGGGTCAGGGGACCGGCGTCGGCGGCATCTCGATGGACGTAACCGAGCGGCGGCACGCCGAGATGGCGCTTCGCGACAGCGAGGAGGCCACCAGGGCGATCATCGAACATGCCCCCGACGCGTTCATCTCGTTCGACCCGAGCGCGAAGATCAGCGCCTGGAACCCGGCCGCCGAGCGAATGTTCGGCTGGCCGGCGCACGAGGTCATAGGCAAAGCGCTGGCCGAGGTCATGCTCGCACCCGAGCATCGTGCGGCTGACGAAGCGGGCCCGTCGCCGCTCTCGGCCGGTGGAGTGCCGGCGGTCGTCGATCGGCCCTTCGAGCTGTCGGTACAGGATCGCCAGGGTCATCCCATGCTGGTCGAGATCACGATCTCGCGCGTCATGCGCCGCGGCACCGACGTGTTCCACGCGTTCGTCCGGGACGTGACCGCGCAACGCCAGGCACATGCCCGCCTTCAAGAAGCGGAGGAGCAGTTCCGTCAGGCGTTCGACAACGCGCCCATCGGGATAGCGCTCGTCTCCCCCGAAGGCCGTTGGCTGCGCGTGAACAAGGCGCTGACGAACATCCTCGGGTACAGCTCCGCCGAACTGCTGGGGACGACGTTCCAAGAAATCACACACCCGGACGACCTCGCCGTCGACCTCGACTTTGCCCGGCAGCTGCTCGCTGGCGACGTCTCGACGTGCACGCTGGAGAAGCGTTACCTGCGTGCTGACGGTTCCCCGGTCTGGATCCTGCTGTCCGTCTCGCTGGTACGCGACGGGTGCGGGCAGCCGCTGCACTTCGTCGCCCAGATCCAGGACATCGACGAGCGCAAGCTGGCCGACCTGAAGTTCCGCGGGTTGCTCGAGTCAGCGCCGGACGCAATCGTGATCGTCGACGAATGCGCACAGATCACGCTCGTCAACGCCGAGACAGAGCACCTGTTCGGCTACCACCGTGACGAGCTACTCGGGCAGCCGGTCGAGGTACTCGTGCCCGAGCGTTTCCGCGACGTCCATCGGCACCACCGTGGCGACTTCCTCGGCGACCCCCACGCTCGGCCGATGGGTGCCGACCTCGAGCTGCACGCGAGGCACAAGGATGGCCGCGAGATTCCGGTCGAGATCAGTCTCGGTCTCCTCGAAACTCCGGACGGCATACTCACGACCGCCTCGATCCGCGACATCACCGAACGCAGGCGTCTGGAGCAGGTGCTCCTCGACGCCAACCAGCAGCTGCAGGCCGCCAACCGGGCCAAGGACCGCTTCCTCGCCAGCATGAGTCATGAGCTGCGCACGCCGCTGAACGCGATCCTCGGGTTCACCGGGACCCTGCTCATGGGCCTGCCAGGTCCACTCAACGAAGAACAGACAAGGCAACTGCAGACCGTACAGTCCAGCGGAAGACACCTGCTGTCGCTGATCAGCGACCTGCTGGACCTCGCGAAGATCGAAGCGGGCAAGGTCCAACTGGACGTCGAGCTCATCGACTGCGCAGCGCTGGCGGAGGAAGTGGCCGCGGGACTGATGCCCTTGGCAGACAGGAAGGGAATCGCGCTTCAGCTGGAGTCTCCGGAGGGTCTGTCGATCAACGTCAACCGCCGGGCTCTGAGCCAGATCCTGATCAACCTGACGAACAACGCGATCAAGTTCACCGAGCACGGCGCGGTTCGCATCGAGGTCAGCCAGCACGAAGTCCTTGCCACGCGCGTCACGCGGTTCCGCGTGACCGACACCGGCGCCGGCATCAAGGTCAGCGACCAAGCCAAGCTGTTCGCGGCGTTCGAACAGGTCGGAAGCCCGGATGCTCAGCCATACGAGGGCACCGGGCTCGGGCTCTACATCTCGCAGACGCTCGCACACCTGATGAACGCGGAGATCACGTTCGAGAGCCAGTTCGGCAAGGGAAGTGCCTTCACGCTCGAGATCCGCGAGCCCGCCGCGTAGCGGATGCGGGCGATGGCCGGCAGGACTGGCGCCGAGGCGCTGCGCCGAGCGACCCGCTACGGCGCGGCGGTGGGTTGGGCCGCCAGGTGGGCTTCGAACACCTCCCGAAGCGCTTGCAGAAGGTGGGGGTGATGGGCGAACAGCTCGGTGATCACGTCGTTTCCGATCCGCACCCCGGCCAGCCGGCTCGACGACGTGACGGTCGCCTGGCGGGGCCTTCCGGTGAGCAGGGCCATCTCGCCGACCACCGAGCCCGGGCCGAGTTCGGCTACCTGAACGCGGCCGCGATAGACACGCGCCTGCCCGCGCGTGATCGCGTAGAAGGACTCAGCGGCAGCGCCCTCGGCAATGAGCGCCCAGTTGGCGGGCAGAGTGAACGGCTTGCCGGCGTCGACGAGGGCGCCGAGGTCGTCACGAGTGCATTTGTTGAAGGCGTCGAAGGTGCTGAGCTGCTCCACGAGGTCGTGCTTCTCTCGGCGTGAGAGTTTCAGGTTCGTCGCTCCCGAGTTCTGTGCCTGACCCGTGCCCATCGCGGCGCGCGCTTCGCTACCGAACATGTCGACCCCGTTTCAGACAATCCGGCTAGGCCATCCGGTCCGGAATCCCGCTGATCTCCCAAACCCGACGAAATGGCCTCTACCGGCTCAACGATGCCTGCATCATCGCGAGCCGTGAGTCAGCCGGGCAGGGCCCTCAGTACCTCGCGCGCGGTGACGAACGTCCTGGCCCGTCCTGGGGGAACGACACTGCGGCAGGTCCGATTTCCGGCCCTACGCCGCACATTTCCGGCCCTACGCCGCATGCAGTGCCGCGGATCACGCGTTCGCCCGGGGCACTGTGGGACTTTCGGCCCGTGCATCCCGGGCGGTGATCAGTCAGAGTTAGACGCCATACATCGCCGTGATGCGGTTGACGATGCGGCTCACGAAGGGACGCACCGATGATGCGACTCGTGATACTCGGTCCGCCGGGGGCAGGCAAGGGCACGCAGGCGCAGGTGCTTGCCCGGCGCTTCGGAGTGCCGGCGGTCTCGACCGGTGACCTGTTCCGCGCAATCGCCGACGATGACACGGAACTCGGCAGCACCGCCCGCTCCTACATGGCCTCCGGTCGCCTCGTTCCGGACGCGGTGACCAATGCGATCGTCACGCAACGGCTCGAGCAGGCCGACGCGGCCGATGGATTCGTTCTCGACGGTTTTCCTCGCACAGTGGAGCAGGCACGCGAGCTGGACGGCATCCTCGCGAGCTCGGGCCTGCACCTCGACGTCGTGCTGGCGTTACGTGCCGACGAGCAGGAGATCGTGCGGCGGCTGTCGGGCCGGCGAACCTGCCGCGTCTGCGCGACCGCCTGGCACGTCGAGTTCCGCCCTCCGCAGAGAGCAGGCACCTGCGACAGCTGTGGTGGAGAGCTCTACCAGCGCGGCGACGACAACGACGCGACGATCCGTGAGCGCTTGCTCACCTATCAACTCCACACCGCGCCGCTGATCAGCTTCTACCGCGGCGGCGGTCGGCTCGTCGAGGTCGACGCGGTCGGCTCGATGGACGACGTCGCGGGCCTGATTCTGGAGGCACTGATCGATTCGCTCGACCGGTCGAACACAGCTGCGGCGACGGCCCGCGCGGACACGGCGGACCGCGCGGACGGGGAACTGGTTGCCGCAGTGGCCGCTGACGCAGCAGACCTCTACGCGGGCCGCCGCGTGGCTAATGACGCACTGCGATATGACGTGTTCGAGATCGTTGCCGGGCGCTACGTCTAGGTACGCCTCAGCGACTCGCGAGCATGGACGACACGGTCAGACCACGCGCAGGGGACTACACCAGCAGCGTAGGCACGGCCACGATCATCACGTGCCGGTCGGGGCCAGTGCGCAGCAGGTCGGTCAGCGCCGTGGCGAGCGCGGGCGTGCGGACGATCACGCGAACGTCCACACGTGTGTCGGCGATCGCCTTCACGAGCGCCTCGAGCCTGCGCTGTGCAGCTCCGGGCCCGTCCGGGTTCTCTCTGATGTCGGCGAGCGCCGGCTGCATGACGCCGAGGTCTCGGTTGAAACTCGCCATGAAGAACGTGACATGCCAGTCCCCGTTGATATCGGGTAGGTAGTCGACGATGGTTGGCACGCCGTCGCCGAGCAGGCCATGGCGTTCCAGTGACAGGACGCGACGGGCAATCGGCGATCGCACCGATCCGTGCTCCCATGCCCGCAACGGGAAATCAAGACGCAGTGCCGCATGTCCCTGCGGAATCTTCGACTCGTTCAGTTGCACCAGACCGAACGCCGCAACGACAAGGACGGCACCAGGCACGAGCAATCTGCGAGCAAGGACCGGGAATCCCTGGCGCAACGGCGTCGTCTCGGGACGGGTCTCCCTGCGGCCACCCAGGACGACGCCGAGCACACCGAGGCAGGCGATGCTGACGACGTAGGCCGCGAGCACCAGCTTTCCGAAGTAGTAGGTGGTGTGGCCGAGCGAGTGGAGCTGGTACAGACCGAGCAGGCCCACGGCACTCGTCACGGCGACACCTTGCGCCGCTATGCCCCGCCACAGCCGCTCCGCGCGCACGCGACTGGTAAGCAAGCAGATGACGACCACTGCCGCGATCGTCGGGATGAGCTCGTTCGGCATCGGAACGAGGCCGCCGACGATCAGCACCTGGCTCTTGACGTCGAATCCGTCAGCGAGCGACAGCGCCGACGGATAGACCGCCGCCGCGATCGACGGGACGACGACTGCAGCCGCGAACTTGAGTTCGGCGCGCCAGGGGAACCTGTGCAAGAGCAACGACAGGAGCAGCGCGAAACCCACGATGATCCCGTAGAGGTTGTAGGTGTAGAACACCGTGATCGTCAACGCGCACGCGAGCACGATCTGCTCCCGCGCCAGGGCGGCGGGCCGGACTGCGATCGCGGCGGCCAGGACCAGGGCGATCAGGCCGAACAGCTCCGAGTCGGCGCCGTTGACGATCAGATCGATCAGGGGGCCACACACGGTGAAGATCGCGACGACGACGCAGGCGACGACGCGCGCACCTTCGGTGACCCGTGGCCCCATGATCCAGCGAGCCGCCCACACCGTGCACATGCTGAGCAAGGCAAACCCGCCGACGACGAAGATGAAGTAGCGGTCGTAGTCCGCCAGCGCGGGCGCCGGACCGGCGCCCGCCCTGGAGAACGAGTTGATGAGCGCCAGCATGAAGTGGGACCCCTGGGGGTACACCACCTCGGTCGGAGCCTGGACCGAGTGCCGGGCGGCAACCTGGTTCAGGAAGGTGTAGCCGCCGACGCGTTGAATCGTCTCGTAGAGCGCGAAGTGCGCCAAGCGGTCAAGGCTGCTCGTCGAGTAGTTGAGGCGACCCGGTATGGACAGCGAGATGATCGGCCGGGCCGCTGCGATACCGGAGATGACCCCGGTTCCCAGGATCACGCCGTCGGACCATTGGACGGTGCGCGGCAGCGCAGGCCGGCGGCGCGTGACATACGCGGTGAGGGCCACGAGGGTGAGCAGCGTGCCGCCGACGGGTACGGGCGCCAGGCCCCACGGCCAGACCGAGACGAGCAGTCCTACGGTCAGCGTGGCTCCGACCAGCGTGGCGCCGGCGAGTACGAGCCGGTCCAGGACGGTCGTTCCGGTGCGCAGCACCGACGCGGTACCGACCAGAAGTACCGGCCACACCAGCAGGTCGAACCCCGCGACGTGAAGTACCAGCGGGACCAGCCACGCGGCGGCGATCGCAAGGGCCAGAGCCTGCAGTCGGGACAGCGTCCTTCGACTGTGCGCGAGAACGCCGTTCGCGGGGTGTTGAGAGCTGCCGACAGTCTCGGCGGGAAGGTTGTGGGGCATCGAGGTGGCGAGGCCTAGTCGTGCCGGGGTGGGGTCGTCGAACCCCGCGGCTGGCGGTCGGCTCCAGGGATGCCCTGACTGATGATCGCATCGCGGATGGCCTCGGCGCGGACCACCTCCGCGAGTCGCCGTTCGAGGTCACGCGAACGGAAGTAACCGCCGGCACTCGTGAGGATGTAGGTCATTATCAGTACGTACAGCAGCAGGTCGGTCCCTCGGGTGACACCGAGATGGTTCGCCAGAGACTGAGCGAGTCCAGGATCGAGGATCGACGTTATGGCGACCGCCGTCAGCAGGACCGCACCTATCCGCGTTCCGGCGCGAAGCCCCACCCGACGACGATTTCGAAATGCCCACGTCAGCAATACGAGGAATCCCGCGATGAGAACAAACTTGATCGCATTCATCGGCGACCTCCTCGAAATACTTGGTGGATCCAGATATCCAATGCAATGTTCACGGAATTGATCGACCGTTGCCCTTTACGTTTCGAATACTCCGTGTATTCGATGGTGACCGGATGCTCGGCGTAGCTGAGCTTGCTCCGCGCAACCGCACTGAGCAATTCGCTCGCGTAGGCCATGTCGGACATGTTCAGATCGACGGTCGCCGCGAATCGGCGAGTGAATGCGCGCAGGCCGTTGTGCGCATCCGTGAGATGCACCCCGGAGGTCATTCGCTCGAAGGTGCGCGCCGCCACCAGCAGTGCCCTTCGTGAGCTCGGCATGCCTTCGGCGTGCCCCAGGAATCGGGATCCGATGAGAATGTCGATCTCCTCGACCCGGAGACGGTCGATCATCGCCACCGCGTCCTCGGTTCGGTGCTGACCGTCGGCGTCGAAGCACACGAAGTACTGGGCGGAGTGATCGAGCAACGCGTACTGGAGTCCGGTCTGCAGCGCCGCCCCAGCACCTAGATTGATGGCGTGGCGCACGACCTTCGCACCCGCGCCGGCCATGATCGCGCTGGAGGCATCAGTGCTTCCGTCGTCCACGGCGACGATGTTCGGGAACACCGTCCGCAGGGATTGGATCACCGGCCCGACGACGGCGGCTTCATTGAAACATCGAACGATGACCCACACGTCGTCATTGGGTCCACCGCTCGTATCAGGCACAGGTTTCAGTCCTTCGGCCACTCTGCCGCACCGGCGCATCGTAGCGGTCGGCCGCTCCGGAGACGCTCAGCGACAGGCGCGTACCCCTACCATGTAGCACACACGCACCGCGACCCATCGGACACACCGGAAGCGAAATCCCTTGTCAGACGACGCAGCGCCGGTCCGGTCGCGCCCGTTGCGTTCCGCGGCTACGTCGGCCGCGGCGAAGATGCCGAGCGGAACGATCGCCGTCGGCGTCGGCCTGGCCGTACTCGGAGTCACCTCGTATGCATTTCTGGGCATTGCCTCACGCGCGTTGGACGCCAGCAGCTTCGCCCGGCTCGGCATCGTCTGGACGGTCCTGTTCACGCTCGGCCCGGGAGCCTTCCTGCCTCTAGAGCAGGAGATCGGTCGACGGCTGGCGGTGATCTCAGACCCTGAGCGCGCTGCCGTCGTCCTGCGAAGGGCAGCCGGCGTTGGGCTGATTCTCGCGGCCGCTGTGACGGCCGCGAGCTTTGCGGCCATCGGACCGATCCGCAATCGCCTGCTCAACGGAGATCTGGCCCTCTTCGGCGCGATGATCATGGCCAACCTGGCGCTTGCTCCGGTGCACATCTCGAGAGGTGTGCTCGCCGGTACGGGGCGGTTCGGGCGCTACGGGGTCCAGCTCGCCGCCGACGGAACGCTGCGCGTGGCCGGTGCGGCGGCTCTGTCAGCAATCGCCGTGCACCGGGCGGCAGACTTCGGATGGGTGTTGGTCGGCTCTCAGCTGATCGCGGTCGCCGCGACGTTGTGGCGGGTCCCCCTGCCCATCCACACCGGTCACGATGACGAGGCACTCACGGATCCGACCTGGTCGGCCCTCGCGCGGGGAATCGGCTGGATGCTCGCGGGCACCATGGGAGCCCAGGTGTTGGCCAATGCGGGGCCGGTCGTCGTCAAGACCCTGGCGCCACCGCACGACGCCGCCGCCGGCAGCTTCTTGACCGCACTGATCCTCGCCCGCATTCCGTTGTTCCTGTTCGCAGCCCTGCAAGCGTCGCTGTTGCCGGGGCTGGCCAAGCTCCTCAACGCGCACGACAAGCACGCCGTGGTGCTCACGATGCGCCGGATGCTCCTACTGCTGACCCTCCTCGGCGGCGCCGTGACGCTCGTCCTGCTCGTCGCCGGGCCTGAGATCACTCAGGTCCTGTTCACATCGAGCCACCGCTCCGCCCGTCTTCCGCTCGTTCTCCTGTCCCTCGGCAGCACCTGCTACATGATCGGCGCGGCGATCGCGCAGGTCCTGCTCGCGATGCACCGGCCCGCGCACGTCGCCACGGTGTGGTGGCTCGGCGTCATCGTGTTCGCGGCGGCGGTGCTGTTGCCGGGCGAGCTCCCGACGCGGGTCAGTGCGGCGTTCGTGGCCGGATCGCTCGTGGCAGCCGGCGCATTCGCCGCACTGTTCGCGCAGTTCCTGCGCGCCATGCCCAACGCGCCGCTGTCGTCCGAAGTGGGCAGGACCGCACCGTGACCAGCAGGCTCACCAGCGTCGTCGTCCTGGCCTACGGCGACGAGCCGTACCTGACCGACTGCGTCGGGCGCGTGCTCGCCGACGACAGCTCAGGGCCGATCGAGGTCATCGTCATCGACAACGGCTCGCCAGCGGTCGAGGACCTGGCGCCTGACCCTCGCCTGCGCGTGATCACGCCTGAGCACAACCTCGGATACGCCGCCGGCTGCAACCTCGGCGCCGCACACTCAGTCGGCACCGATCTCGTGTTCCTCAACTCCGACGCGCTCGTGCAGCCGGGTGCCGTCCGAAGTCTCGTCGCAGTCCTCACCGATCCGACGGTCGGCATCGCGACCGGCGGAGTACGACTTGCCGATGCGCCAGAGCTCATGAACTCGGTCGGAAACCCCGTGCACTATCTCGGGGTCGTGTGGGCCGGTGGGTACGGCGAGCCCGCGGCGGCACACCTACAGCCGACCGACGTCGCCTCGGCCAGCGGAGCGTTCTTCGCCGTTCGCCGCGCCGTGTGGCAGTCGCTGGACGGATTCGACGAGCAGTACTTCGCCTACCACGAAGACGCCGAACTGAGCCTGCGGACCTGGCAGCGCGGGCTGCGGGTTCGATTCGTTCCGGATGCCGTGGTGCTGCACCACTACGAGTTCTCGAGGAATCCGAACAAGCAGTATCTGCTCGAACGCAACCGCTGGATCACCGTCCTGACCGTGTACCCCACACCGGTCCTCGCCTGCGTGCTTCCGGCGATGATTGCCTTCGACCTCGCCCTGTGCGCCGTCGCGGCCGCCCAAGGCTGGTTGCCCGCCAAGCTCAAGGCGTGGCGCTGGCTGCTGACGCACCGCCGCGACGTGGTTCGCCGCCGTCGCGCCGTGCAGGCCGCCGCCACCATCAGTCCTGGCGCGTTCATGAGCCTGCTCGTCGCACGAATCGAACCACCGATACTCGAGCGACCCACCGGCCTCGGCCTGCTCAACCGTCTGCTGGCCGGCTACTGGGGGCTGGCACGACACCTCCTTCCGAGCACCGCGTCGCTTCTCACGGCGAACTCGACCTCGACCCAAGAAGCAGGCGACGGCTGGCGATGACCGGAACTCCAGGCCGGCCGGGGCAGCGGTTAACGCTCGCCGACGGCCGACGCCTCGGGTACGACGACCACGGTCCGCGCGACGGCGCGCCGATCTTCTACTTCCACGGCGCTCCAAGTTCACGTCTCGACCTGCGCATGTTTGCCGGCGACGGGCTCGCCGAGCGGCTCGGCGTCCGCGTCGTTGCCGTCGACCGGCCCGGCTGCGGCCTGTCGGACTTCCAGCGCCGCCGGCGACAACGTCACTGGCCCGCCGACGTCGCAGCCTTGGCGGACGCCCTCGGCATCGACCGCTTCGAGGTGCTCGGCTGGTCAGGCGGCGGCCCCTACGCCCTGGCTTGCGCCGCGCACATCCCGCGCCGCATCACGATGGCCACGCTCGTCAGCAGCATGGGCCCGCACGACGTTCCTGGGTTGGCGGCAGGCACCAACAAGCAGAGCATGCGGTTCTTCGGGCTCAACCGGGATCTTCCCGTGGTCGGCAGGATGTTCGATCGGTTGATGATCTGTGCCGCTACCCGCCACCCGACCGCATTCCTCGAGCGCACGGTCGAAGCCCTGCCCGAGGTGGACCGCAACGCGATGAACGCACCGGCCGTCAGCGGCGCGTACCTCGACGCCGTGACGGAGAGCTTTCGGCACGGGACCCGAGGACCCCAGGCGGACATCGCCCTGATGGTCACGAAATGGGACTTCGATCCTGGCCGCATCGAGGTGCCGGTCCGCGTTTGGCACGGCGAGCAGGACGCCGACGCACCGCCCGGCATGGGCCGTTGGATCGCCGAGCACGTACCGGAATGCGAAGCCCGATTCCTTGCCGACGAAGGTCACATCTCGCTGATCGTCAACCACGCCGAGGCGATCCTGCGTCGCCGCTGACACCCTCACGATCGGCCGATCCTGTCCGGAGTCCCGTACCAGCGGGCGCGACGTCAGCGGCTGTCGGAGTACCTGCGCCGCAGGTGCAGTCCGATGCCGGAACCGAGCAGCAGCAGACCGCCGAACGCCGCCCACATCGGGAACGTCGGGCGTGGCGGCAACAGAGCCTTGCCGGTGTCGGCTCCAGTCGGCGCCCCGCCGCCCGGAGCGGGCGTGGTTGTCGTACCCGTTCCGTTGCCGGCACTCGCCACGGACGTCGTTGGCGCGCTTGACGTCGGGGCGCTCGCGCCGGCGAAGGAGATGTTCTGCTGCGCGGTGTTGCCCGAGTTCGGGTCGGTGCCTTCGTGTGCCACGACCATGCAGGCGGCCTTGGTGCAGTCGATCGATCCCAGCGACGACTTGAGCGTGAGCTGCACGGTGAACGCACCGTTGGCGTCTGTGCTCTGGAGCAGCTTGGCGCCGTTGATGTTGCACGCGGACTGGCTGGCCCCGGACGCGGGGCACTCGACGATGTTCACGCCGTTGACGCCGCTGACGTTGGGGGAGAAGCCGCTGACGCTGACCGTCACGGTCTGACCGTCGTGCAGTCCTGAGGACGGGCTGACCAGGATCATCGGTGTGGCCGCCGAAGCCGGCGCGGCGCACAGTACGAGAAGCGCCGAAGCCAGGCCGAGCGCGGTCAACGCCGCGAGAGCTTTGCGAAGGGTCATGCCTACCCCCACTCCAGCCGAAGCGTGCCCAGGATCCGGTGAGCCGACAGCCGAGCGTCGTCGGTTCTGCCCGGGCCGGGTGTCACGAACTGAACAGAAGATGCTTTCCCCGACGAGCAGAACCATACCTGCTATTCACGCCGTCCTCAGGTGTTACGCAGACAGCAGGCCCGGCGAGCCTCAGTGCGCCCAGATCGCCGTGACGGCCGCCGCGGCGCCGCTGTTGCCCAGCCGTGGCAATGCGTACATCTCCTCGACCGTCCGGAGCAGGCCGTAGTGGTCGGTGCGCTCGGCGTAGCGCCCCGGACGGACGCCGACACCGGCGAACACCGTCGCGATGCGATTGTCAGAGCTGTAGTCGTCCTCGTCGGCCGTCACGATCAGCAGGCTGTGGTGGCCCGTCATCCACTGGACGTAACCGAACAGCGCCGACTTCAGCCAGACGTCGGCCTGACCGACGGTGCCACTGTGCATGTCATGGGCCTCGTTCGGGACTACGAACGACACCGTCGGAAGGCGGCTGAAGTCGGTCGGGAACGACGTCATCGGCTGGTTGACGCTCGCGGGCACATTGGTGAAGTCGGCCCAAGGATTGTGCTTGCGGGCGTAGAGACCAGCGCTGCAGCCCGAGTAGCCGACCCTGGGCAGGTCTTCGGAGTAGCCCGTGAACGTGAAGCCTGCGTCCAGCAAGGATCGCGCAAGATTGCCATCGGAGAACGTCTGGGGGCACGAGTCGTCCGACACTCCGTGAGTCGAGCCCGAGAAGAGCGCCAGGTAGTTCGGCTGGCTCGGATGGCTGATCCCATGTGAGTCCGTCAGAACCGCTCCCTCGGCCACGATCGAGTTCAGGAACGGGGCATCCGGGCGGCCGACCACCTCGTCGAAGGAGTGGTTCTCGAGCACGACGATGACCACGTGATCCGGACGCGGGATGCTGCGGTTCGTCGATGAGCCGGTGGCCGAGGACGCCGACGACTGGACCGCCGCCGAAGACGTCTGCTGCACCGATGCAGCGGGAGGCGCCGTGGATGTCGACGACTTCCGCATCGCGCCACCGCACGCTGCGAGGGCGCAGACGAGCGCGGCCGAGACGACAGCGTGGCTGACGACGACAGAACTCCTGTGCACACCTGCATCATGCCTGCCGGGTTCCCTGCTTACCCCTGGGCCGCGGCTGTCCAGCCCGACCACCGACCGACGTCGATCGCGACGACCGGACCCGGCGGTGGCGTCGCCACGTACTGCTCGTACCGGCCGGTGAGCAGACGCACCGCTTCCCGCCGTTCGGAGGCTGTGTCGACCAGTCGAGCCACGCCGTCGGCGCGCGCCCACCACAGTGTCTGCCAGTCGTCGTCGTAGTGATCGACCAGCACACTGACATTCGGATTCGTGGCGATGTTGGCCAGTCGTCGCAGGCGCATCGTGCTCTTCGGCTTGCCGTCGACCGCGGTGAGGATCGTGTCGCCGTGTACGGCGAAGGTGATCGGGACGAGATGCGGCGCGCCATCGGCACCGACGGTCGCCAGCCGAGCCACGCGCGCGTCCGCGAATCGTTGTCGAGCCCACCCGTCCTGCATCCGCACGCTTCGAACCCTAGGCTGGACTCATGCGCTTCGGACTGTTCATCCCGCAAGGCTGGCGGCTTGACCTCGTCGGTATCGATCCCTCCGAGCAGTGGGCGGCGATGCTTGCCGTCGCCCGGCAGGCAGAAGAAGGACGGTTCGACTCGGTCTGGGTGTACGACCACTTCCACACGGTTCCCGTGCCGACGGACGAGGCGACGCACGAAGCATGGTCGTTGATGGCGGCTTTGGCGGCGTCGACCACTCGCGTCCGGCTCGGCCAGATGTGCACGTGCATGGCCTACCGCAACCCCGCCTACCTCGCCAAGGTCGCGGCTACCGTCGACGTCATCTCCGGAGGCCGCACCGAGATGGGCATCGGTGCCGGCTGGTACGAGCACGAGTGGCGTGCGTTCGGCTATGGCTTCCCGACCGCGGGCGAGCGGCTCGGCATGCTCGACGAAGGCGTCCAGATCATGAAGCAGATGTGGACCGAAGGGCGCGCGAGCCTCGACGGACGGCATTATCAGATCGACGGCGCCATCGGCCGCCCGCTGCCGCTGCAGCAAGGCGGCATCCCGCTCTGGATAGCCGGTGGCGGCGAGAAGAAGACGTTGCGCATTGCCGCTCAGTACGCCGACTACACCAACTTCGACGCGACGCCTGAGGTCTTCCGCCACAAGTCCGAGGTACTGGCCGAACACTGCAAAGAGATCGGGCGCGACTTCGACACCATCGTCAGGTCAGGCAACTACAACGTGGTGATCGGCGCGACGGAGCAGGATGTGCGCGACAAGCTCGCCTGGATCAGGGCCCACTACGAGCCGCTGGTGCCCGCCGACGCGCTGGCGCGTTACGAGAGCCTGTACTCCGACGGGCCGCTCGTCGGCACGCCCGAGCAGCTCGTCGAACGCCTCCAAGAAGCCCGCGGGATGGGCCTGCAGTACGCCATCGGCTACTTCGTCGACGCCGCGTACGACCCGTCCAGCGTCGAACTCTTCGCACGAGAGGTCATACCCGCGCTGCAGGACCGGTCATGACGCCGTAAGCCGCCGACCATGACATCCGGCTACTCCACAACGCCACTCTCACAGAAGCTGGGCGTGCGTGGCGGCAGCCGCGTGCTGCTGCTCTCCGCCCCGCCGGGATTCACCCTCGACCCGCTGCCGCCGGCGGTGACCGTCCGGCACCGCGTAGGTGGCGAACCGTTCGACGTGGTGCTGCTCTTCTGCGCGCACGCCAAGTCCTTGACCGACAGATTCACCCACCTGATCGAGCACACGAAGCCGGCCGCGGGGCTGTGGGTGTGCTGGCCAAAGAAGGCGAGCGGCGTCACCACCGACCTGTCCGAGAACGCAGTCCGCGAGCACGGCCTGGCCGCCGGGCTGGTCGACGTCAAGATCGCGGCGATCGACGGCACGTGGAGCGCGCTGAAGTTCGTCCGGCGGGTTGCAGATCGATGAGGCCACGTACGTCCGAAATGTCGGACGTGCTGTGATGATGCGGTGACTATGACCGACACTCCGCACTCGTCGCAGGCCGGACGCATCGTGGTCCAGGATCTGACGAAGGTGTTCCGCGGCAACATCCGGGCGGTCGATCGGCTGAGCTTCACCGTCGAACCCGGCTCGGTGACGGGGTTCCTCGGCCCGAACGGCGCAGGCAAGACGACCACCCTGCGGATGGCGTTGGGGCTGGTCAACCCGACGTCGGGCATCACGACCATCGGCGGGGTCCGCTACCGCGACATCGTCA
>Ga0209014_10000680_pt1 | contig 19854 bp, 12 predicted proteins | sample BarGraNGADG00212_FD_184491 | JGI IMG/M metagenome (GOLD analysis project Ga0209014, IMG submission 184491) | Arctic peat soil microbial communities from Barrow, Alaska - Barrow Graham LP Ref core NGADG0002-212 (SPAdes) (version 2) | ecosystem: Environmental > Terrestrial > Soil > Wetlands >...
CAAGGTCCGCAGGTCGGCCACCGCGTCCGCGAGCCGGTCCACCGGGAAGGCCACGTCTTCGATCAGCACCGCCGTTCCGCGCTTTCGCGCCGCGCCCACCGAGGGGAACATGCCCTGGCGGACCTTCCACAGCGCGGCCTGTTCGGCGGAGGCGTGGGTGAACCGGGCGGGCTCGACCAGCCGCAACCCGCCGACGCCAGCCGCGGCGGCAGTCTCAAGCGAACCGCGTGAGGCCTCGTCGGCCACCTGGAACTCGACGAGCAGTCCTGCCGCTTCGGCCGGCAGGCGCGCGATCGATGCCGGGACCCCGGCCTGGCGTTCGACCGAGCGGAGCGCCGCCCGATCCATGACCTCGATGGCCACCGCCCCCGCGTCACGGAGCGGGACGATGGCCGCGCAGGCGTCGCGGATTGTGGGGAAGAGCAGCAGCCCGGTGTACTTGACCGGCAGATCCGGGACGGTTCGCAGCGTCGCGCTGGCGATGAAGGCGAGCGTGCCTTCCGATCCCACGAGGAGGTGGGCGAGGATGTCCACGGGCCGATCGAAGTCGAGGAACGCGTTGAGGGAATAGCCCGTCGTGTTCTTCGTGAGGTACTTGCGTCGGATCTTCGCCTGGACGCCGGGGTTCGTCGCGATCTCGCGTTGCAGGTCCAGCAGGCCCTCCGCCAGTGCCGGCTCCGCGGCCCGGAAGGCAGCGTCCGCCTCGGGCTGGGCGGTGTCGATGACCGTGCCCGACGGCAGGACGAAGACCAGCGAGTCGAGCGTGTGATACGCGTTCTGCGCGGTGCCGCAGCACATCCCGCTCGAGTTGTTGGCGAGAATCCCGCCCATCATGCACGCCTGGAGTGACGCGGGGTCGGGGCCGATCTTGGCGCGCGATGCCTTGAGGTGTCCATTCACGGCGGCGCCGACGACGCCTGGCTCGACGCGTACGCGGCGGCCGCCGTCGAGGATCTCGACGCCACGCCAGTGCCGGGAAAGGTCGGCGAGCACGCCGTCGGTCACCGCCTGCCCGGAAAGGCTCGTGCCGGCGGCCCGGAACGTGAGCGGCACTTGGTGGAGCCGGCAGATCGAGAACAACTGCCGGACGTGATCGATCGACTGCGGCCTGACGACGGCCTGCGGCACCAGGTGATACACGCTGGCGTCGGACGCGTAGGCCGCCAGGTCGATCGGCCGAGTCAGCACGTGATCGTCGCCGACGATCCCCCGGAGCGCTTGGTGAACCGCGAAGGACATCATGAGGTTTCAGTTGATGATATGATGCGGCGTCTCACGGCTCAACCAAAAGAGGAGATCCTGATGCGGAAGGTTGTCATTGCGCTCGGGTGCGTGTGTGCGTTGTCCGTGCCGCTGCTCGCGGCCACTCTCGCCGATGTGACCCTGCCCGACACGATGACCGTCGGCAACCAGACCCTGGTGCTGAATGGCATGGGCCTTCGGACGAAGATGTTCATGAAGATCTACGTGGGCGGGCTCTACGTGGAGAAGAAGACGAGCGACGCGAACTCCGTCATCCAGGGGGACGCCACCAAGCGCGTCGTGCTGCAGTTCATCTACGGCGAGGTAACCCGCGATCAGATGGTGGAGTCGTTCAGCGAAGGATTCAAGGGCAACGCCCCGGGCGCGATCAAGTCCCAGGTCGATCAGCTCCTGAACGCGCTCGAGACGATGAAGAAGGGGGAGCAGTTGGTGGCGACGTACGTGCCCGGCACCGGCACGACCCTCACGATCCGCAGCAAGGACAAGCTGACAATTGCCGGGCTGCCATTCGCCCAGGCGCTGTTCTCGGTGTGGCTCGGACCGAAGCCGCCGACCTCCGACCTCAAGAACGGGATGTTGGGGAAGAAGTAGGATCGTTGGGTTCCAGGACGTGACGCAGGGCTTCCACGAGATCGGCACGATCGAACGGTTTCGCCAGCGTCGCGTCCGCCCCCAGGGTAGCCGCCACCGCCAGGTACGGCACGGGCGATTGCCTTCCGCCGCCTGACATCGCGATGATCTTCACCCCTGGCCATCGCTTCCTGATGACCGCGATGGTCTCGATCCCCTCGCTCTCCGGCATGATCAGATCGGTGATCACGAGGTCAACCGGGTTCTCCTCCAGCCGCTGGACCGCCTCCTTGCCGTTGCCGGCCAGGATCGTCTGATGGTTCATCGTGCGGAGCATCCGGTCCAGGATAACAAGGATGTCCGGTTCGTCGTCCACGATCAGAATGCGCGCCATAGGCTTGTCATCCAAACTCGAGCACACACCTGCCCGGCACTGGCCGGCCGCGGCCGTTCTCCTGCCCGGTAATCGGCTAAGAGCCTCCGAGCATGAGCACAAGGACAACCACTCCGGGAGTGATTTCGGCGGCGAAATTACTCCCGGAGTGGTACTTGGCCGCGGCGATCAGGCGTTGCCCGGCCACGGAGTCGTGCCTGGCTGAGGTTGACGGCCGTTCATCACCAGGCCGCCACCGCCGAGCGCCAGGAAGATCAGGGCCTGCACGCCGGTCCGGTACTGCGGGGGCGATGTCGAGAACGCCAGGTAGAGGAAAAACGCCCCCAGCAGGAAGATCAGGCCGTAGGCGCCATACATCAGCATCCGTGCGCCACGCCGCGCCTCGGGTGTGTCCTTGCCGAATCGTCGCGAGAAAAAGATCAGGCCTACCGCGGCGACGACGTCGAGGGCTACGAAGAGCAGCCAGAAGAGCCGCGCTCGTTCCGACGCCATCGGGGTATCGATGACCGGCACCATGATCTTCGCGTACAGATAGGAGCCGATGTTGCTCCCGAGCAGCGAGCCGAGCACGCCGTACAGGAACGCGTAGCCCATGTAGACCGCCTTGCGGTCCTCGGGTGCCAGGAGTCCCACGTAGCTGTAGTACTTCGGGTGGGCCGTCATCTCGCCGATCGAGAACACCGCGATGCCGAGCACGAATGCCCAGGGATTCCGCGACGCCGCGAGGCACAGGAACCCGAGCGCGCCGATCGTCATGCCGATGACCATGGTGGGCAGCGCCGGCCGGTTCTTCACGATGCGGCTGACGAGCACCTGGAGCAGGATGATGGTGCCGGCGTTGATCGAGGTGACGTGTTCGGCGTCGAACGCGAAGGTCCATGGCAGGCCCACCGCCTGGAAGGCCGAGGTCAGGGCCGCGCTGACCGGCGCGCGGTCCACGAAGTCGCGAAGGTAGTAGAGGACCGTCCCGAAATTCTGGAAGTAGAGGACCCAGAAGCCGGAGTAGACGACGATCATCAGCATGAAGCGCGAATCGCCGAGTACCTCGGCGGCGCCCATCAGCGTGTCCTTCAGCTTCTTGATGCTCCCCGTTCCCGGGGGATCGCGGAACACGAAGATTGTGGGCAGCAGCATGAGGCCGGTGTAGATGGCCGACGCGGCAAACACATACCGCCAGGACCAGCCGCGGAGCACGCTGACGACCAGCGGCGCCAGGAAGGCGCCGAGGTTAATCATCCAGTAGTAGATGCCGAAGCCGAACGCGGAGTTCGTTTCGTCCGTCGTGCGCGCGATCGTTCCCGAGATGATCGGCTTGAAGAGGCCTGAGCCGGTGGCCATGATGAGCAGGGCCAGGAACACCAGCGCGTAGCTCGACATGTACCCGGCGGCAAAGTAGCCGCACGTGAGGAATGAGAATGCCACCATCAGCATCCGGCGATAGCCGTAGCGGTCGGCGAGGGCGCCGCCGAGGATCGGCAGCACGTAGGTGGCCGCGTAGATGATGCCCTGCAGGAAGCCCACCGCCTCGACGCTCTCGCCCAGCCCACCGCTGGCCACGCTGCTGGTCAGGTAGATGGCCAGCACGGAGTTCATCCCGTAGTAGGCAGCGCGCTCGAACAGCTCCATGACGTTCGCGGTCCAGAACGTCGCGGGGAATCCGCTGCGGGGCCGGGACGAGGCGGTATCGACAGCAGGCATGTCACTCCCGCGGGGCAAGGCGTCAGCCTTGCCAGACAGCGTGTGTGGCAAGGCGTCAGCCCTGCCAGTTCCTACCGTTCGCTGATCACGATGCGTCGACCGTCATACGCCGGGCGAATCGTGCCCTTCTCGCGGATGTACGTGATGAGCGTCTCCAGGCGCGGCTTGCCCGTATCCTGGACTGCCAGCCCCTTCAGCGCGTAGCCGGCGAAGTACGAGTTGGTGACACCGTTGTACGTCCGGCTGTCGTCGAGCGGTTGGCCGCCGATAGTGACCTCCACCAGTTCCTTGTTCTGCAGGCGGTAGCGGATGCCCGACACGGCCGGGGAGTAGCGCTGGAGGATCTGGCGGATTTCCTTGCCGGTCGCCTTGAACGTGATCACGGTGTTGTTGAACGGGTCGAGCGTCACCAGGTCCCCGCGCGTGATCGCGCCCCGGAGGAGCGGCGCGCGGATGCCGCCGAGGTTCTCAACCGCGAAGTCGGCGTTGAACGACTCGCGCAGCGCGTCCGACATCAGGTGGTATTCCGCCATGTCGTCGCCGCGGCTGCTGAATTCGCCGGCGGCCTGACCGATCACCTCGCCGTAACGGAGAGCAATCGGCTTCCAGAACTGGCCGACGACCGCGGCTATGCCCGGGTCTTCGGGGATGTCCGGGCTGACGGGAATCAGTTGCGCGCGGTACCGATCCACGTGCCACGCACCCGTCTCGTCCTTGGCGAAGAGCAGGTCCAACCGGCCCAGTTCTCCGGCCCACTGGTGCGCCTGGACGATGACTGTGCCGTTCACGGACGCCGCCTTGAGTTCCTGCGAGTGCCAGACCAGTTCGCCGGACGGGATGCGGCTGTGCGAATGACCGCCCACGATCACGTCGATCTCGGGGACCTCGACGGCGATCCGCTGGTCCATGTCCTCGCCGGCGTGCGAGAGCAGGACGATGATGTCGACCTGCGTCCGCAGCGTGGCCACCGTCTGCCTGGCGGCCGGGATTTCGTCCGTGACGTCGAACGTCTCTTTTCCGGCAGGGTAGGTGGCCGCTTCCTTCGTCATCAGGCCGAACACGCCCACCCGAACTCCGCCGACCTTGCGGATGACGTAGGGCAACACCATCGGCTTCGACGTAGTGCGATCGGTGACGTTCGCGCAGACCAGCTCGTACTTGGTCATCGCGATCAGTTTCCGCACCTGCGCCGCCGTGTTGTTGAACTCGTGGTTGCCAAGCGTGCCCATGTCGTAGCCCACGGCGTTCATGGCTGCCACGTCGGCTTCGCCGTGGTACTCGATCGAGAACGGCGTGCCGTCCGAGTAGTCCCCGATATCGACCAGCCACGTGGGCACGGCCCGCTTGTCGAGTTCCTGCCGGATGTGCTTGATGAGCGTGGCCCGGCGGGCGATCCCCCCGATGTCCTTGTAGACGCGAAGCCCCTGCAGTTCCCGGCCCGATGCGGCGGAATCGGGATAGCTGAACGGGAGCATGTGACCGTGCGTGTCGTTCGTGTGGAGAATGGTCAGCGACGCGGTCTGTGCGGCTGCGAACGGAGCCGCCGCCAGCAGCGAAACGGCGATGGCCATGAACAGACAGTTGAGCTTTCTCACGCAGGTGTCCTTCGGTGCAGCCGTCCACGGACGGCGGTGATTGGGGCGCGACCACAGAATCCTAGCGCAGGAGCCGGGGAATGGAAAATAAAGAAATGACTCCCGATCCCGGTTCCACTGGTTTACGCTAGCCCGGACCTGGGCCGCATCCCTGGCCCATACGTTCATCCTACACCGGGGAGGCTGCGGTGAACCGGCACTTCATCGACAACGCATTTGTCACCGGCCAGCCGGCCGGCGAGATCGTAGTCCAGAACCCCGCGACCGAGGAGACGCTGGACTGCGTCCCGCTCGGCAGCGCCGCGGACGTCGGCCGGGCCGTGGCTGCCGCACAGGCCGCATTTCCAGCCTGGAAGCGGATGCCGGCCGTAGAACGCGCGAACCTGCTCCACGATGTCGCGCGCGCCATCAAGGCCGACGGAGAACACCTCACCCGGCTGCTCACGCTCGAAGAGGGGAAGCCGCTCACCGAAAACGAGGAGGAGATCACCTGGACGTGGTCCACCTTCGACTACTACGCCGAACTCGGGCGGAACGGCCGCGGCCGCGTCCTGCCGTCGCCCGAAGATGGCCAGCTCTCGCTCGTCCTCAAGGAACCCTACGGCGTAGTCGGCTGCATCGTCCCGTGGAACTACCCGCTGCTCCTGCTGGCATGGAAGGTGGCCCCAGCGTTGGCGGCCGGCAATACCGTGGTCATCAAGCCAAGCGAGATGACGCCGCTGGCCACGCTGCGGCTGTGCAAGACGGCCTTTTCCTGCCTGCCGCCCGGCGTGGTCAACGTTGTGACGGGGGACGGGACGACCGGCGCGGCGTTGGTTTCCCATCCCGGCGTGCCGATGGTGGCCTTCACCGGGTCGCTGGCGACGGGGCAGGCAATTGCCGCGGCGGCCGGTCCGATGATGAAGCGGACGCACCTGGAGCTCGGCGGCAAGGACGCGTTCGTGATTGCGGAGGATGCGGATCCCGAGATCGCGGCGAGAGCGATTGCCTACGCGGCGCTCATCAACGCCGGACAGGTGTGCACCAGCACCGAGCGGGTCTACCTCCCGCGCGCTCGCGCGTCACAGTTCACCGACGCGATCGTCGATCTCGTCCGCTCGCTTCGCCTTGGCAACGGCCTCGACGCGGGCACCGACATCGGGCCGATGATCGGGCCGCGCTATCGCGCGAAGGTCATCGACCACATCCAGGACGCCGTGCAGCGCGGTGCCCGGGTCCTGACAGGGGGGCGTGTGCCCTCCGGCCCGGGGTTCTTCCATGAACCGACTGTCCTGGTCGGCGTCGATCACTCGATGAAGATCATGACCGAGGAGACGTTCGGCCCGGCCATCCCGATCATGGCCTACGACACGTTCGACGAAGCCGTGGCGCTCGCCAACGACAGCATGTTCGGCCTCGGCGCGTGCCTGTGGACGAGCGACCCGCGCAAGGCCCGCCTGTTCTTCGAAGAGGTGAAGGCGGGCACGATCTGGATCAACGATCCGCTCACCGACAACTACGCCGGCCCGTTCGGCGGGATGAAATACTCGGGCGGTGGCCGCGAGCTTGGCGAAGAAGGCCTGGAGGCCTTCCGCGAGACCAAGCACGTCCACTGGGACATCGAAGCGCGGCCGAAAGGGTGGTGGCTGCCGTACTCGCCTTGTTCCATCAGTCGTGAGGTAAAATAACGGGCTTGCCGTCGCCATCATCCTGATACAACCCGTGAGGTCATGATGTCCGCAGACTTCCAGCGCGTAGCCATCGTCAACCGCGGCGAGCCGGCGATGCGCGTGGTCCATGCCATTCGCGAATTCAACCTGGAACGCTCCACAGGGATCAGCACCATCGCGCTCTTCACCGAACCGGATCGTCGGTCGCGCTTCGTGCGCGAGGCTGACGAATCGTACAGCCTCGGTCCGGCGACCTTCGTGGATGATGCGGACGGGCAACGGAAGCCGACCTACTTGAATTACGACCGGCTGGAGCAGGCGCTGGTGGCGGTCCAGGCCGATGCGGTCTGGGTCGGGTGGGGGTTCGTGGCCGAACGCGCCGACTTCATCGAGCTGTGCGACCGGATCGGGGTCACCTTCATTGGCCCGACCAGCCACGCGATTCGACGGCTGGGGGACAAGATCTCCGCGAAGCGGCTGGCCGAACAGGCGGGCCTCCGCGTGACGCCGTGGGGAGGCGAGGCCGCGGCCACGCTGGACGTCGCGTGGGTGCACGCCCAGCGTCTGGGCTACCCGGTCGTGGTGAAGGCGTCCGCGGGGGCGGGTGGCCGGGGCATCCGGCGCGCGTGGAGCGAATCGGAACTGGCGGCGGCCTTCGACAGCGCCCGGCGCGAGGCGGGGCGGACGTTCGGTGACGCCACCGTGTACGTGGAACGCTGGCTCGAAGGCGTCCGCCACGTCGAAGTCCAGATCCAGGGCGATCACCACGGCGCGATGTGGGCGCTCGGCGTCCGCGATTGCACGATCCAGCGACGATTTCAGAAACTGCTGGCCGAAGCGCCGTCGCCCGCCCTGCTGGCCGGCGAAGAGCAGGCGCTGAAAGAGGCGGCCATTCGCCTGTGCCGGGCGGCCGACTACCAGGACGCGGCCACCGTCGAGTTCCTGTTCGACCCTTCCACGCGCCAGTTCTCCCTGATGGAGGTCAACCCGCGCCTCCAGGTCGAGCACCCGGTCACCGAGCTCACCACCGGCGTTGACCTGGTGAAGCTGTCGCTGCACGTGGCGCGCGGCGGGCGGCTCGAGGGCGAGCCGCCAGTGACGACGGGCCATGCCATCGAGGTGCGGTTGAACGCGGAGAACGTGGACGCCGGGTTCTCCGCGGCTCCGGGCGAGATCGAGCTGTTGCGCCTGCCGACTGGGCCGGGCCTCCGCGTGGACTCGGGCGTCGCCGAGGGCGACCTCATCCCACCCGAATTCGGCTCGATGTTCGCGAAGCTGTCGGCCCTGGGACACACGCGCGAGGAGGCGCTGGGCCGCCTGAAGCGGGCCCTGGCCGAAAGCGCCATCGTGGTGAAAGGCGGGACGACGAATCGGACGTTCCTGTTGCAACTGCTCGACCGCGACGAAGTGCGGGCCGGGCGGGTGGACGTCGGCTGGCTCGATCGATCGAGCCAGCGGCCGGTGATCGGCCCCGGCGACCACGCGGGGATCGCGCTCCTCCAGGCGGCCATCGAAGTGTACGGCGCGGAATCGGAAGCGGAACTCGAGGAGTTCTTCTCGTCGTCCGCCCGCATGAAGCCGACGTGCCGGCCCGACGTGGGGCGCCAGGTGGAGATCGGCTACCTGGGCCACCGTTACCAGTTCAAGGTGTATCGCCAGGGACTGCAGGAATACCGGATCGACGTAGCCGGCACGCGCATCGACCTGAGCGTGGAGCGGCTCGGGCCGTGCGAGCGGTGGACGACTCACGGCGAGCATCGTTACCGCGTGCTGTCGCTCGTTCAGGGCTACACGCACCTGATCGAGGTTGACGGCGTCCAGCATCGCATCTCCCGGGCCGACGCCGGCATCGTCCGCGCGCCAGGCCCGGCGATGGTCGTTGGCGTCAACGTGAAGGCGGGCGACCACGTCTCGGCGGGGGACCGCCTCGCCGTCCTCGAGTCGATGAAGATGGAACTGGCCGTCACCGCGCCGTTCTCGGGCACGATCCGCCAGGTCATGGTGATGGCGAACGCCCAGGTGGGTGCTGGCACGCCATTGCTGCACGTCGACGCCGCGCGCGACGAGAGCGGCGACGAGGAAGGCGTTCGCGTCGCGTTCGAGGGGATCTCGCTGTTGAAGCAGCGCCCCGAGCGCCGCGTGTCCCGGACCCGCGCGATCCTCGAGGGCGTGAAGGCCGGCTTCGGCGAGCTGAAGCGGGGTCCCGGGCACCGCGCGCCGGTGCTGCTCCTCACCCTCCGACGCCTGATGCTCGGGTTCGATGTCGATCCCGTGGAGTCGAAGCGTCTCGTCAGCGAGTACGTGCGCGCGTCCCAGGCGCTCGAGGAGGGGGACCCGGAACGGCGACGCGCAGAAGACGACCTGCTGCGCATCTTCGCGGACGTCTCGGCGGTGTTTGGGCGCCACGCGGCGCCGGAGGGCAGCGACGCGGACGGGACGCTCAGCGCGGAAGAATACCTCTTCACGTACCTCCGGACGCTGGAGGCCAGGGGCGGCGATCTGCCGCGCGCATTCCTCGACAAGCTGCAGCGCGCCCTGGCTCACTACGGCGTGGACACGCTCGAGCCGACCTCAGCCCTGCGCGAAAGCCTGCTGTGGATGTTCAAGTCCCACCGCCGGGTGGACCAGCAGGTGGACGCCGTCGCGGCGGTGCTCGAGCAGCGCCTGGTCCGCGACGACACGGCGGACGTCCCCGGCTTTCTCGCCCTGCTCGACCGGCTGATTGCCGTGTCACGACATCGTTACCCTGGCGTCTGCGACGTGGCGCGCGACGTGCGCTATCGGGCGTTCGACCGTCCCGCCTTCGAGCAGTTGCGACGGTCCGTCTACGCGACGATGGAGGCGCACCTGGCGACGCTCGCTCGCGACCCGTACGGTGCGGACCGCCGGGCGCGGATCGCGGCGCTCGTGGAGTGCCCGCAGCCGCTGAAGGAGCTGTTCGCACCCCGCTTCGACCAGGCCACGCCGGTCGTGCGCGAGGTCATGCTCGAAGTGCTGACTCGTCGCTTCTACCGAATCCGCGACCTCGGCTCGTTCATGGGGCTCGAGTCGGGTGATCGGACCCTGGGACTCACCGACTACGCGCTGGATGGACGTCGAATCCACATCATTGCCGCCCACACCAACGCACCGGACTCGAGGCGGGCGCTCGAGACGATCCAGCAGGTGTCGCAGTCGATCCCGGCCGGGCACGAGATCGTCGTGGACCTCTACGTGTGGGCGCGCAGCGTCCTGAACGACCCGGATGCCGCCTCCGACGAACTCCGCCTGCTGCTCGACCAGGCGGGCTTCGAGCGCCCGGTCAGGCGCGTGGTGATCATGGTGTCGGGGCCAGGCGTCGCCGCGGCCACCGGGCAGACGCAGTGCCTGACGTTTCGTTCGGGTCCGGCCGGGTTCCGCGAGCAGAAGCTGTATCGCGGCATGCACCCGATGATGGCCAAGCGGCTCGAGTTGTGGCGGCTGTGCAACTTCTACGTGAACCGGCTGCCGTCGGTCGAGGACGTCTACCTGTTCCACGGCGTGGCGCGAGACAACCCGAAGGACGAGCGGCTGTTCGCGTTGGCGGAAGTGCGCGACGTCACGGCGATCCGGGACGGCAGCGGCGGCCTCGTGCAGGTGCCACACCTCGAGCGGATGCTGATGGAGGCGCTCACGGCCATTCGCCAGGAACAGCTGCGCCGCCCGCCAGGAAGCCGGTTGCAGTGGAACCGCGTGCTGCTGTACGTCCGTCCGACGCTGGCCCTCACGAAGGAAGAGCTCGAAGGGATCGCGCGGCGGATGGGCACCGAGGCCGAGGGACTTGGGCTGCAGAAGGTGGTGGTGCGGGCGAGCATCCCGGACGAGAACGGCGTGCCGCGTGACACGGTGCTCCGCGTGGCGGTCGCGGCTGGCCAGGCGTTGGCGCTCCAGTTCAGCCCGGCGTCGGCCGAGCCGATCCGCCCGCTGACCGAGTACGCGCAGAAGGTCGTGCGCATGCGCCAGCGCGGGCTGACGTATCCGTACGAGCTCATTCGCATGCTGACGCCCGCCCGCGAGGCGATGCAGGCCGACCTGCCGCCTGGCGAGTTCGTCGAGCACGATCTCGGCCCCGACGGTCAACTCGTTCCGGTCGATCGCCCCTACGGTCATAACACGGCAAACGTCGTGGTCGGGCTGATCAAGAACGTCACCGACAAGTACCCGGAAGGGATGACCCGCGTGATCATCCTGGGCGACCCGAGCAAGGAAGTGGGCTCGCTGGCCGAGCCCGAGTGCGCGCGGATCCTGGCGGCGCTCGACCTGGCCGAGCGGATGCGCGTCCCGCTCGAGTGGTTCGCGCTCTCCGCCGGCGCGAAGATCTCGATGGAGAGCGGCACCGAGAACATGGACTGGATTGCGCAGGTGCTGCGCCGGCTCATCGAGTTCACCCAGGCAGGCCACGAGATCAACATTATCGTCATCGGCATCAACGTCGGCGGCCAGCCGTACTGGAACGCCGAGGCGACGATGCTGATGCACACCCGCGGGATCCTGATCATGACCCCCGAGGGCGCGATGGTGCTGACGGGGAAGACCGCGCTCGACTATTCCGGGTCGGTCTCGGCCGAAGACAACCAGGGCATTGGCGGCTACGAGCACATCATGGGGCCGAATGGCGAAGCCCAATACTGGGCGCGCGACCTCGGCGAGGCCTGCCAGACCTTGCTGCGGCACTACGATCACACGTATGTCGTGCCGGGTGAGCGGTTCCCGCGGCGCGCGGTCACGCGCGATCCGATCGCCCGCGACGTCCGGGTCTTCCCGCACGGCGACGTGCAGGGGACCGGGTTCGAGCTGGTCGGCGACGTCTTCTCGGACGAGAAGAACCCCGGACGCAAGAAGCCGTTCGACATCCGCAAGGTGATGCGCGCAGTCAGCGATCAGGACCACGAGCCGCTCGAACGGTGGTCGCACATGCGAGACGCCGAGAATGCGGTGACCTGGGACGCCCACGTCGGCGGCTACCCGGTCGCGATGCTCGGATTCGAGTCGCGCGCCGTGCCGCGCGTCGGCATGGTGCCGCCTGACGGCCCTGAGCAATTCACGTCGGGGACGTTGTTCCCGATGGCGTCGAAGAAGGTGGCTCGCTTCATCAACGCCGCCAGCGCAGTGCGCCCGCTTGTCATCCTCGCCAACCTGTCCGGGTTCGACGGATCACCCGAGTCGATGCGCCGGCGCCAGCTCGAGTGGGGCGCCGAGATCGGCCGCGCGGTCGTCAACTTCAAGGGGCCGATCGTGTTCGTCGTGATCTCGCGGTATCACGGCGGCGCGTTCGTCGTGTTCTCGAAGGCGTTGAACGAGAATATGGAGGTGGTGGCGCTCGAGGGGACGTTCGCGTCGGTCATCGGCGGCGCCCCCGCCGCCGCGGTCGTCTTTGCGCGGGAAGTGGATGCCCGGACCCGGAAAGACCCGCGGGTGCAGAGCATCCAGAAGGAACTGGACCAGGCGTCGGACGCGGGCAAGGCGGCTCTGCGAGCGAAGCTCTTGGAGGTGACGCGGAGCGTCCGTTCAGAGAAGTTGGGCCAGGTGGCTGACGAATTCGACCGGACTCACAGCGTGCACCGGGCGCTTCAGGTCGGGTCGCTCGATCGGATCATTCGGGCGTCCGACCTTCGCCCCTACGTGGTGGACGCCCTCGAGCGCCTGATGGCCAGAGATATCCAGCGGGCCGCCGGCGCGCTGGGCGTATAGACGGCTTCCAGGGCTGAGTTCGTCACGGGTGAGTGCCGCATCTGCGCCTCCACGCGGCCTAGCCGCGCGGTCGTGTCCGAGCGACCGTTTCGTCCAGGAGCCGCGTCGCGGCCTCGTCCAGCGACACGGTACCTGACAGCACCTCGGAGGCCATCCGGCCGCTTGCCCGCTGGCTCTGCAGCGTGTCTCTCAGGCGACGCGTGGCTTCCTCGATGACCGCCTCCCGCACTTCCTGCTCGATCGAGTCCAGGCGCTGCGCCTGCCACCGTGGGCTGAACTCCGACCCGAGCGCCTCGAGGTCGTCCACCAATTCCTTCACGCTATGCCCCTGCTCGCCGCTGACCAGGAAGGTCCGCGGTTCAATGAGCGTGCCCGGCCGCCGGGACAGCCACGGCGCGAGGTCGCCGGCCGCCTCGTCCTCGACCACAGGGGCGTGGTGGCCGCTCAGATCCTCGCGCGCCACGCGCAACATCGCGAGCAGCTCGCCGTGCAGCCTGGCCGCGTCAGGCCGGTCGGCCTTGTTGACGACGAACAGGTCGCCGATTTCCATCAGCCCCGCCTTCAGGAGCTGGATGCTGTCGCCGAGGCCGGGAGCGAGCACGATCATCACGAGGTCGGCCACTCCTGCCACCTCCACCTCGCTCTGGCCAACGCCGACGGTCTCGACAAAGACGACGTCGCACCCGATGAGGCCCATGATCCGGATGACGCCCTTGACCCCGAGCGCGAGCCCCCCGAGGTGCCCGCGGGACGCCATCGACCGGACGAACACCATCGGATCGGTGGCGTGGCGCATCATGCGCACGCGGTCGCCCAGGACCGCGCCGCCCGTGAAGGGGGAGGAGGGGTCCACGGCGACGACGCCAAGTCGCCGGTCCGGATGGCGGCGGCGGTAGTCCCGGATGAGGGCGTCGGTCAGCGTGCTCTTGCCTGAGCCCGGTGCGCCGGTGATGCCGATCAGGAGCCGCGGCAGCGTGAGGCGGCGTGAATTGCCGGCCTCGAGACCGGCTGCGGCCTGGAACACTTCGGGCAGCCGGTGGGGCTCGTCGGAGAGGATCGACATCAGCCGGGCGGCGGGGCGGATGGCGCCGGGACCCTCCGCCGCGGCGGCACGAACGAGAGTGGAAATGGTGGTGGACATCAGCCACCGAGAAGTCTACAAGAATCGCCGGAGCGGGGCGAGTGGGAAGGGCAATCGGGGAGTGACGGGGTCGGGCCGGGCGGCCTGTTTCAGGCCGCCCCACCAGATGCTCATCGCAGGCGTGCCAGTCGGCCAGCGAAGCTCCGCATCACGCCGCTGAGATCGCCGAGGCGCTCGTCGCGGGTTTTCGCTGCCGGAGCGCGGCCGGCCAACCGGCCGCGCCTGAGCCAGATTCCAGGGACCCCTCAGGAACCTGCTTCAACCGTCAGAATCTCAGCCCTGGAAGATGTCTAGGACGATAACCGCGGGAGTTTCCGCGGCCGGGGCCTTAGCGACCGGCTCGGAGGCCACCGGGGCGATCGGGGTTTCGACGACGACCGGCCGCGGGGCCGGCTTCGGGGCGGCCTTGCGGGCGGCCTTCGTCTTCGGGGCGGCTTTCTTGGCGATTGGCTTGGCGGCCTTCTTCACGATCTTCTTGGCCGCGGCCTTTTTTGGCGCCGCCTTCTTCACCGCCTTCTTCACGACCCTCTTCGGGGCGGCCTTCTTCACCGCTTTCTTGACTGTTTTCTGTCTGCGGGATCCGGATGACTTCACTGTCCGCTTCTTCGCCATCTGTGCCTCCTTCAACGCCGAGGATATATTCGGCCGCGTGGCCGGCGCGATTATAACGCAACTCCCGCGCGGCGCATCGCGTTTCGACAAGGAAAACGACAGCCTCTGCTATGCTCCAGCGTGGGATGGGATCCCATTTCCTCCTTCTTAGCCTGGCGATCCTCGCGACTTGGCAGGCCTTCCGCCACGAACATTCTACAGGCAGGCGGCTGCGCGCGCGGTGGTGACGGGGCCCGACCCCGTTTCAGGCGGCGACTCCATTTCTGGCGAGGACTCACGTGGCAGGCGAGCTGACGAAGGCCGTGATTCTAGCGAGGGGACTGGGCACGCGGATGCGGCGCGCGGTCGCCGGCGCCGCGATAGACGAGGATCAGGCGCGCGCGGCCGACTCCGGCGTCAAGGGCATGATCCCGATCGGCCGGCCGTTTCTCGATTTTGTCATCAGCGCGCTGGCCGACGCGGGATACCGTGATGTCTGCCTCGTGATCGGCCCGGAGCATCAGGCGATCCGCGACTACTACTCGCGGGATGTGAACCTGACTCGCGTCCGCGTGGAGTTTGCGGTTCAGGCGCAGCCGCTCGGCACGGCGGACGCCGTGGCCGCCGCTGAGGCGTTCGCCGCGGGGGACGAGTTCCTCGCCATCAACTCGGACAACTACTATCCGGTCCCCGTCTTCGAGGCCGTCCGGCGCCTGCCGGGGTCAGGGCTGGCCGGGTTCGAGCGGGAGACGCTCTCGAAAGAGGGCAACATCGACGACGAGCGGGTGAGCAGGTACGCCGTGCTCCAGGTCAGCGCGGGCGGGTTGCTCGAGGACATCGTCGAAAAGCCGGACGCGGAGACCTGGGCGCGCACCGGCGCGGGCGCGCTCATCAGCATGAACTGCTGGCGTTTCGGGCCGTCGATCTTCGACGCGGCGCGCCGGATCGAACCTTCGTCGCGCGGCGAATACGAGCTGGCCGACGCGGTCAGGGAAGCGATGCGGCGGGGCGAGCGTTTTCACGTCGTGCCTGTGCGGGCCGGCGTACTGGATCTGTCTCAGCGAGGCGACATCCCGTCGGTCGCGCTCAGGCTTGCGGGCGTGGAGGTGCGGTTGTGAGCCTGGAACGACTGTCGTCGCTGCGCGCGGCGCTCGGGCCGGGCTCAAAGACCCGCGAGTCGTCTGCCTTCTGGGTGCCAGGGCGAATCGAAGTGCTCGGAAAGCACACTGACTACGCCGGGGGCCGCAGCCTCGTGTGCGCGGTGGAACAGGGGTTCGTCGCGGTGGCCGTTCCCCGCGCCGACACGACGGTGCGCGTGGTGAACGTGGCCGCGGGCAGCGAGGTGACGCTGGCGCTCGACCCAGCGCTGGCCCACCCAGCGCTGGCCCAGCCGCCGGAGCCGTGGATGCGTTACCCGGCCACCGTGCTGCGCCGCGTGGCCAGGAACTTCCCGGCGGCCCGACGGGGCGCGGACCTCGCGTTTCTGAGCGATCTGCCACTGGCATCCGGGATGAGCAGTTCGAGCGCCTTCATGGTCGCGGTCTTTCTCGCGATCGCCGACATCAATCGGCTGTCGGAGGACGAGGCGTATCGCCGGACGATTGGCAGCCCGGAGGATCTGGCGGGCTACCTGGCCACGATCGAGAACGGCCAAAGCTTTGGTTCGCTCACCGGTGACCGCGGCGTCGGCACGTTTGGCGGCAGCGAGGATCACACGGCGATGCTCTGTTGTCGGGACGGCGAGTTGAGCCAGTATTCGTTCTGCCCGGTGCGCCACGAGCGCCAAGTGCGGTGCCCGGGCGATCACCGCTTCGTCGTCGCCGTCAGCGGCGTGAACGCTGAGAAGACCGGCGCCGCGAAGGATGCCTACAATCGCGCCTCTCTGGCGGTGCGCGCGATCCACGATGCATGGCGCGCGGCCTCCGGGCGGCTCGATGCCTCGTTGGCGGAATCGGTCGATCGTGGTGGCGCGAGTTCGGTGCGCGAGGTCATCGAACGGACGCCGATCGACGGCTTCGCTACGCAGGTGCTGCTCAACCGGTTCGACCAGTTCGTCGAGGAGAGCGCCCATATTATCCCGGCGGCGGCCGAGGCGCTGGAGCGACGGGAACTCGCGAGATTCGGCACGCTGGTTGATCGGTCGCAGGACCTGGCCGAACGCCAGTTGTGCAACCAGGTGGCTGAGACGGTCAGCCTCGCGCGGTCGGCGCGGGATCTGGGCGCGGTTGCCGCGTCGGCGTTTGGCGCGGGGTTCGGCGGCAGCGTGTGGGCGCTGGTGGCGGACGACGATGTACCCGCATTCGCGGCAAGATGGGAGGCGTCGTACCGTGCCGCCTTCCCGGCCGCGTCGCCCGCGTTCCTCGTCACTCGGCCCGGACCCGCGGCGGCGAAGATCCCAGGGTCTCGAATCTGAGAACAGAGAGTTGATGAAGCCACTCAAGATCGGCGTCAGCGGCGTGCGCGGCGTGGTCGGCGAGACGTTGACGCCGGACCTCATCGTCGGATTCGCGCAGGCCTTCGGCACCTACCTCGGGCCAGGTCGCATCCTGGTGTGCCGCGACACCCGCCCCTCCGGGCCGATGGTCGCCGCGGCCGTGATGGCCGGGTTGCTGAACACCGGGTGCGACGTCGTGGATCTCGGCATCTGTCCAACGCCCAGCCTCCAGCTGGCGGTCCGGTGGCTCGGGGCCGATGGCGGGATCTCGATCACGGCGGGCCACAATCCCGCCCACTGGAACGCGCTGAAGTTCGTCCGCCAGGACGGGCTGTATCTGACGCCGGGCCAGGCCGAGGAGCTCCTCGACATCTACCACCAGGGACGGTTCGAGAAGGCGACGTGGGACCGCATGCGCACGCGGGTGGAGCAGGGAGAGGCCATCCAGCACCACCTCGACGTCCTGTCCGCCAGCTTCGACCTTGCCGCGCCGAGACGCCGCCGCCTGAAGGTGGCCGTCGATTGCTGTAACGGCTCGTGCTCCTTGCTCGCCCCTCGCTGGCTGGCGACCCTGGGATGCAAGGTGTTGGCCATCAACGACGATCCGTCGAGCCCGTTTCCGCATACGCCCGAACCGAAGCCGGAGACGGCGGGGCAGGTGCGGGCGCTCGTCAAGGCGGGGCGCGCCGACATCGGCCTCGTCCACGACGCCGACGGCGAGCGGCTGGGCCTGGTGGACGAGACCGGTCTGGCCCTGTCCGAGGAGTTCACCCTGGCCCTGGCGACCGATATCGCCCTCCGCCACCGCGTCGGCCCCGTGGTCACCAACGTCTCCACGACGATGGCGATCGATCGGATTGCGGCGCGCTACGGCGCGACCGTGGTCCGAACGCCGGTGGGGCAGGCGCACATCTCGGAGGCGATCCTCGAGCACGGCGCCGTGATTGGGGGCGAGGGCAACGGCTCGGTCGCCGTGCCACGCGTCCAGGCGTCGCACGACAGCGCCGCCACCACGGGGTTGCTGCTGTGCCATCTCGCGGAGACCGGCGCGCCGTTGTCCGCGCTCGTCGCAGCGCTGCCGCAGTTGACGATGCTGAAGGAGCACGTGGCGATCGAGCCGAGCGTCATCTACTCGGCCCTGCAGGAGTTCCGCGACGCGGTGCAGGACGAGGCGGGAACGAGCGTGGACCTGTCGGACGGGGTGAAAGTGGCCTTTGCCGACGGCTGGGTACACGTGCGTGCGTCGAACACCGAGTCGATGATCCGGCTGATCGTCGAAGCCGATACGTCGGCGCGTGCAACCGAACTGATGGATTGGGGAAGGGACAGGCTGCGACCGTAGTCAACGCTATGCGTGCAATCCCGACACTCAAGATCAGCATTTCCGGCGTCAGGGGCGTGGTGGGCGATTCGCTGACGCCCGACCTCCTGACGCGATTTTCGCAGGCGTTCGGCACTTACATGGGCTCGGGCCGCGTGGTGGTCGGTCGCGACACGCGGACGTCGGGCGAGATGGTCCGGCAGGCCGTGGTGTCGGGCCTCTTGTCGGCTGGGTGCCGCATTGTGGATGCGGGTGTCTGCCCGACGCCGACCGTCCAGTTGCTCGTGAGCAAGCTGCGCGCCCACGGCGGAATCGCCATCACCGCGAGCCACAATCCGCCGGAGTGGAACGCCCTGAAGTTCGTCGGCCCCGACGCGCTGTTCCTCAGCGGGGCGCGCGGACACGAGCTCCTCGACATCTACCACCAGGGTGAGTACACCAAGGCGCGGGGGACCCGGATTCGCGTCGTCGAGTCGATGCCCGGCGCGCTCGACCAGCACATTGCGGCCGTCCTCGAGGCGCTCGGCCCGCTGCCGGCCGACCGACGTCGGCCGCGGGTGGTGCTCGACGCGTGCAACGGCGCCGGATCGATCGTGGGACCGCGGCTGCTGGAGGCGCTGGGCGCAGAGGTCATCGGGATCAACACGACACCGGACGGGCGGTTCCCGCGGCCGGCCGAGCCGACGCCCGAGAACCTGAAGGCGTTGTGCGCGGCGGTTCGCGAGCACCGCGCGGACATCGGGTTTGCGCAGGACATGGACGCGGATCGGCTGGCGATCGTCTCCGAGCTCGGTGAGCCGATCGGCGAGGAGCGGACGCTCGTGCTCGCCGTCGAGCACGTGCTCGGACGAACGCCAGGGCCGGTGGTCGCCAACCTGTCCACCACCCACGCGCTCGAACCGGTCGCGCAGCGATTCGGGTGCGCCGTTTTTCGCACGCCGGTTGGCGAGGCGAACGTGACGGAAGGGATGCAACGGCACCGCGCCGTCATCGGCGGGGAAGGCAACGGGGGCGTGATCTATCCCCGGATCAACTTCGCGAGGGACAGCCTGGTCGGGATGGGGCTCTTGCTTCACCGGCTCGCCGACTCGGGACGAACGGTGTCCGAGTTGGTGTCGGCGCTGCCCGCCCTCGAGATCGTGAAGATTCAGTTCCCATTCCCGTCACAGCGGCTGGGCGAGGTGCTCCGGAAGGCGCGGAGGGAGTACGCCGACTTCCCAATGGACCTGCGCGACGGCGTGAAGGTGATGCTGCCGGACGCCTGGTTCCTGCTGCGAGGATCCAACACGGAGCCGGTCCTGCGGGTGGTGGCCGAAGCAGCCAGCGAAGACGCGGCCCGCGGTGTTGCCGAGAAAGTTCGAGACCAGGTGAACGAGTGGCTCGCCTAGTCCCAATGCCTTTCGGAAATTCGAGTTGGCACGAATTTTGTACTTGTACAAATATTTGGATTTAGGTATTTATCCTGGGGATGAACACTCATTCCCAGACT
>Ga0209014_10000683_pt1 | contig 19836 bp, 18 predicted proteins | sample BarGraNGADG00212_FD_184491 | JGI IMG/M metagenome (GOLD analysis project Ga0209014, IMG submission 184491) | Arctic peat soil microbial communities from Barrow, Alaska - Barrow Graham LP Ref core NGADG0002-212 (SPAdes) (version 2) | ecosystem: Environmental > Terrestrial > Soil > Wetlands >...
AAGCATTGTCCCTCGCGGGTGCTCGAGCAGTACACTCAGCAAGTCGCCCGGGAGACCGTGGCTTCCAAGTAATCGAGCCGACGTGGAACCCGGGGCGTTTCACTCGGGGCGGCGACAACGGGCGATGCTAACGCAGACTCAGCGTCAGCGGACGGGCTTCATGATCGGCGCGGGCGACCGAGGAGGTATGTTGACGCGAACTATCGGCGTCTCTGATCTCGTGCTCCGGAACATCGCCGGGAACTCCTACATGGTGAACCCGTATCGGCCCCATGGCGACAAAATCTGGTCGGTCAATCGGACCGTCGTCGAGGTGTGGCGCCTGCTCTGCGATGGGGTGCCCGCCGACCGGATTGCTTCAGCCCTTGCGCACGAGTTCGACCTCCCGGCGGACTTCGACGCCCACGGCGTATGTGCGCAGTTGCTGAGTATGGCGGGCGTTGACGCAGGGCTGCAATCATCGGTCGGCCATGACCGCGAACGCGTCTTGGGTGATGCGTGCGTTGTTTCGGTGCAGGACGGCGTTCCTCTATACGGCGGAGTTGAGCTGACATGGGGATGCAATCTGAAGTGTGTTCACTGCTACATTCGGCCTCAAGGCCCGTCGGGCCCAAGGAAGGACCTGTCCGCCACGCAATGGTTCGGAATCCTGAATCAGCTCAGGGATGCGGGGTGTCTATACCTGACAATCTCCGGCGGCGAGCCGCTGATCCATCCTGAGTTCCGGCAGATCTATGAACACGCCGCGCTCGGGGGCTTCCTGATTGATCTATACACCAACGCTACTCTGGTGGATGAAGACGTGGCGGACCTCCTCTCTGTCCTTCCTCCCAGGAGAGTCGAAGTGAGCATGTATGGCGCGACAGCGCCAGGCTATGAAGGTGTGACAGGAATGCCAGGAAGCTACAGATCCTGGCTCCGAGGGCTGAGTATCCTGAGCGAACACAGAGTGCCCGTCGTGCTGAAGGGCATCGTTCTCAAGGAGAACAGGTCCGAGATCCAGGACATGCGGGCGTTTGCGGAGGCGCGAGGGTGTGAAGTCGCATTCGGGGCTGAGATTATGCCCCGGCTTGACGGCGCTCGCGGTCCGGAGGATCACAGGCTCTCGCCAGAGGGAGCGGTGGAAGTCTGGATTGAGGTGACCGGGGGTATCGACCCGGGCGACGAGGTTCTGGGCGGGAAGCCACGGTTTGACGACGTGTCAGGCATCCTTGACTGTGGTGCTGGTCGCACCTCGTTTCAGGTGGGTCCAACTGGGCTACTGAGCTACTGCACGCGAATCAGAACCCCGGGGATTGATCTCGGCGTGTCACCCATGCTCGACGCTTGGCCGAAGTTGAGAGTGAAGTCGCGCGAGAGCTTCGGCTCTCCGTCCGAGTGTCCGGAATGCCCCAGCCGCCCATACTGCAACTACTGTCCTGGGGTGGACCGACTTGAGGCGGCTGCGGGGTCGGAAGAAGGGTATACTTGCCGATACGCCCATGCGCGCCGTAGATGGTTTGAACGAAGGAGGGACTCATGAAGGCCGCACGCAGAAGTACGCCAGTCGTCATGCTGCCGAGACCTGAGGTGAAGCCGGTGAACGACGCCCCCGAGGTTCTTTCGGCCGCCGAGAAGAGATGGTGTACTAAATCCGAGAACAACCCAAATGCTTGCTAGAAGCTGTGACCGTCACGACCTCGATTGACATCTGTCACCATACCGATTTGCTCCGCAGAACCTCATAGGGTGTGAGCCCGCTGAGGCTCGTGTTCGGCCTGTATGCGTTCTTGAACTCCTCCCAGGCGCACTTCTCCCTGAGGTCGACGTCGTCGGCGTACTCGAGCAGCTGGTAGAACTCCAACTGGTCGGTCAGGTTGGAATGTTGGACCTTGCCGTTGAGAGGCGCGTGTCTAACGGCTTCTCTAACCGAACCAGCCGTACCGAGGGCAAGCGACAGCAAAGCCTGGCGCTGTTTCGCGGCCCGTATCCCGAACCACAGCCAACCACAGCAACTCACACCAAAGCGTGTCGGCGGGTTGAGGGCCTAGCGCCCGCAAGGGCGTGCGAGTTCAAATCTCGCCTCGGACACCACGCATGACCAGCGGCTTCTCTCGCAAGAGGGGAGCCGCTTTCGTTGTCTTTGGGGCCACGACTTGCGTTAGCAAGTCGGGTGACCCAACGTCAAGAAGGCTAACGACCCCTCAAGGCCCGGCCGCGTGCGGATGCGGGCGTTGCATAGGACGCGATGATTCCCCCCGCCCGATGTACAGCACTGGGAGTCGGTGGAGTCGCCAGGCGCTGCCTCCGGCGCAGTTCCGCTCAGACCACCCGTTGCCGCAGCCGGAACAAGTACTTCTGTCGGTTCATGGGGAGGAATCTCAGGACGCTCCTACCCCCACGGCAACCCTGACGCAGCGCGTAGTTCCAAATCTGGTACGCCGACGTATCCGTCATCTTTGAATGGGCGGCGAAGCGGATCGCATCCTCGAGCGGAACAGCGAACACAGCGCTCGACTCGAGATCGAAGTCCTGCGCTCTTGCGATCGTCGCTCCTAGGTCGCTCCAGCGCTGATCGACTCTTGCGCTGTACAGGAAGACAGGCTGCAACTTCTGCTTCGAGATGACGATCCCGTCGAATCTAGGATTCAGGCCATGCAGGCCAAGCTCCTCAGCGGCCTCCCTGAGCGCACAGTGCACGAAGGGATCCCGAGCGCGGAAGTCCTCCGAGTCCAACGTGCCTGTCACGGTGGATCCGAACATTCCTGAGGACACGGATACGTGGCGCGATCGGCAGACGATGCCGATCTTGCCGCCGGCATCCTCTACGAGAAGGCTGACTGCCACGATGTTCGCCAACGACACGATCCGCAGGATGTCGGCGGAGCAGCGGGGAGTTCCGAAACTCCGAACAATGGTCGCGAGGCGATCGAGAAGATGGCGGGCTCGCCACCTTCGGCGGAAGCCGGCGATCAACCTAGACCATGACTTCGCCGGAGTGGATGGAGGCAGGATGGTCAAGTTGGTGGACAGGAAGTCGAAGAAGCCCACCTCGGAGATCACTACTTCGACTTGGCCGTCCGAGCGCAACTGGGCCCTGTCGAGCCTGACGGCTCTGCCGTCATAGGGCCTCACTTCGCTGCCGAGCGAGTAGAGCGCCACCAAGGCATCTCTCTCGTCGGCGCTGAAGGGGGACACGAACTCGGACCGGGGCAGCCTTCGGACACGCGAGATGCTCACGCCGGGCACCGGATAGACCCGAGTGTCTGGGCGCAAGAATCGCCTGGCCGATGGAGGAGTTCCCGAGAACCTCATGCCGAGGCATGGTGCCACCATAGTCCCTCCTGGAGTGTCGACCATCCGAGCAAAGCCTTGAGCCGCTAGCCAAGCGACTCGGCAGGCCGCAACCCCATGAGTGCGAACATCCACACGGAACTGCGCACCGCGTCGGTATCATAGGCCGGAATGGACGATGGGAGTTGCTTCAACGGCACCAGAAACGGCGTGGTTGGCGGCTCGGAGAGGTGGTTGGTGGCCAGCCGCCCGTCCGGATCCCCGGCTTGTGCGCGTTGTCCTGAACGCGACAGTCGAGCCGGGAGCGGCTCGTGGCTACGGCCCGCGCCGTATGCCGCCTATTGAGAGTACAACAACGTCCAGTGCTCTCCGCCGTCGGTGCCCACAGCCCAGCCCTGCTGCTTGTCTGTGAAAGCCCTCGCCGCGGTTTCGTCCCCGCGTTGCGGATGCGCGGCCGGCCTCCCGGGGTTCGACGGCTCGGGCACGGGAGCGGCGCTGATCGTCGGTGCCGATGCTGGTGGACTAGCGGCGGGCGGGACCTTCGCGCAGCCCAGCACGGCGCTGGTGACTGGCAGCGCCGTGGCAAGTGGCACAAGGTGCCCGGGCCTTCTCACCTCGGCGGCTCCCCGGTTCGCGCTCCCGGCACCGAATCCAAGGTCGCGGCCAATCGAGCCGCACGCCTTCTCAGATGCCGCTCGGATCCGACACGTCATCCATCGCCGCGACCGCCGCAGCCAGAAGGTCCCGCGTCTCCAAGTAGGCCAATCGCGTCGCCAGTATGGACGCTTCCTCCGCAGCGGCGAGAAGCGCCCGCGCGTTCTTGTTTGCCTCAGCTCCTCAGGCGTCGTGCGCAAGGAGGAGGGCGAATCAGGCGTGGGGTCGACCGGGCGCGCCGATCGGATCGCCGAGGAGGTCGGCGCCTCGGTCTGCGTCGGAGCGGCAGAACCCGCGAAGTACGGACCCGGGGCCTGCGTGATCGTCCCCGCGCTCCGTGCTGGTTCGCGCGCCGCCTTGTCCCGCACAGACCTGGCGAGTCGGATGATGACCGTCACAGCGACGATGCCGAGACGGGCCCACATAATTGCGGATCCGACAGGACCGTATGCGTCGAGAGACCCCGGACCAGACTGTGCCGTCGAGCCTGGCGAAGCCGATGGAGCGGCGGTCGCTGCTGAGGGCCTGTCGAATCGGATACGCAGCTGTCGCGGCTGGTGTGTGACGGCGCTGTTCGAACTCGCCGAGGCGGACGCCGGGGTCGTCGCCTCGAACGAAGTGGTCGCCGCGATAGCCGCGCGCGAGAAGGGCCCGGATCTCCTGACAAGGCGCTACTGTGCGGCGGCGCTCGGTTGCATCGGCACACCCGGAGCGCTCACCGCCCTCCGGAAGTGGCTGGCGTCAGAAGACGACATGACTCGCGCCAACGCTCTAGGTGGGTTGGCGCGGGCCGGTGACAACGGCGCCCGCCAGTCGCTCCTGGACGTCCTCGCGCATGGCTCCGCTGATGCGCGGTGGTCTGCCGTCCTCACGCTCGGGCTAATGGGTCGCACGTCCATCGATCTCGCGGCCTTGAAGGCTGCTATGTCCGACAGGAGCAAGTACGTCCGCGAAGCGGCGGAATCCGCCATCAATGACATCAACGCCGTGATACCGGGGGTCGGGCGCGAATCGGAGTCGACACCCAGGCCCATCGGTCCACAGCAGGAAGCGGTACAGGAGATCATCGGCCGCGCGTCGGGCAGCGGTTCATTCCGGGTGTCGCCGAACTTGCTGCCGTCACTTATCAACGAGCTCGCGAGTCGCGGCGAGGATGCTGTCTCGGCTTGTGCCGATGCCATGTCCGGATCCGGTCTGAGCTCAGAGGCGTATCGGTGGCTGACTTGGGCAATCGGACACGTAGACGACCCTGACGCCACCGAATCGCTCTTCAACATGGCGTTAAGAGACAGGCCTGAGGCCGAGATGATGATCCAGTGCCTCCGTTCGCTCGCCAGGGACTCGGGTGGGCGTGATGACATCCTCGCGTTGCTGGAGCAGGTCGGGCCCGATCTCATAGAGCATCCGAAGCGGGCCCCTCTACTTCATGACGTATCGGCTGGATTGCTTGCGTTCACCTACCTGCCGGGCGGTATCCAACCGGATGATCTCCTGCAGATCGGCAAGTATCTGATGAACCATCTCGACGCGGCGATGAGGTGGGAGAAGCGCTTCCACACCGAGCGCGAATACGGAGCGCTTCCCGAGCCGCTCGACCCACTCTATGCAGGGATCGAGCAGGCCTTGCGGCGCTACAAGGCGCCGTACTACTTCCGAGCCGCTGCGGAGCGCGCGGAGCGCTTGAGGCAGCGCGGTCGGGATGCCGACGGGATCGTCCCGACCCTCGCGCAACTGAGCGCCATCAAGGCGGGCTCGGTCGTCACGCTGGTGCTGGAGCACGAGCACAGGCTCGGGTATCACGTCGCCGGGGTCAGCGTCCGCGTGGCCAAGATCGTGGCTCAGACGGATCCCGGCCCGGTCTACAAGGGCGTGGTCGAGTCGTGCGAGAGCTGGGCCGGTCCGTACACGCTTCAGCCTGGCGACGAGGTGCTCTTCCTGAGCGCTCACGTCCGCGGCGAGGTGAAGTAGGCCACGCAGGCCAGTGTCGGCGATGAGCCGTCTGCCTGGCAGGCGTCTTTCGCGCAGGCGGCCGCGCGAGGGGTGTCTGAGAATCGGTGAGGAGCCACCCTGAAAGCGAGGCAGAGATTCCTGCGGGCGCATATTGAGGACGATGTCGATCGCGTTCCGGCGGCCGTCGCAACCGAAGATCTGGATCTCGACTTCGAGCTAGTCGCCACAGCGATGGGTGCCGCGAAGATGGCGAACGCCAAGAGGGTCGAGGAGTTCCTCAGGCCCATCGTTGCGACCTTGGGTAGTTGTTTAGGGGCTCGACCGGCAGCGGCTTCGACAGAGACCCGGGGCTCGCGCGACGGCGCGGTTGCATCCGAGGAAGATGCCCGCCAGCTGGGTGCCTCGCTCGCAACTGCCCCCGAGATGGTCGATGTCCGGGCGGATCAGCCACCAGACTACCTGAGCGCCGGCACTCGGCTCACGGCCGATGTCAGACCCGGCCGCTATGATCGCCCTCGTTGTCAGTTCGACGACAAGAGGAGAGCGCGATGGCTGGGCATGAGCATGGCGGCTTCGAGCAGCGTGACGAGACGTTGTTCTTTGAAGGTGTCGACCTCACCGACACAAGAACGCGCGAGGACCGGATACACGATGCGCGCGCTCAGGGCGTGGATGTCACCTACCCGAACGATGGCTTCGCGGGTCTGGGCGGCATGGACGAGGCGAAGGGATACCTGTGGGGTTCGCTGGTCTCCCCGCTGCGCTCTCCGGATACCGCTGCTGCCTTTGGAATGGGGGCAGGCGCACGGTTGCTGCTCTGGGGGCCCCCCGGCTGCGGCAAGACCCTGTTCGCCCGAGCTGCCGCTGCCGAGGCCGATGCGGCGCTCATCATCGTCCAGCTGTCCGACGTCCTCGGCTCCTACGTGGGCGAGGACGAGAAGAACTTGCACCTGTACTTCGAGACGGCACGGGAGTTCGAACCATGCGTGCTGTTCTTCGATGAGGCCGACTCGCTCGCGCCGCGCCGCAACTCGCCCGGCATGTGGGAGATTGAGCGTCGCATGACCAACGCGTTCCTGCAGGAACTCGACGGAGCGAAGAGCCGGAACGACGGGGTGGCAGTGGTGCTCGCGACCAATCAGCCGTGGCTGCTCGATCCGGCGATGCGCAGAGCCGGACGAGTCGACGGCATGATGTATGTGGGTCTGCCGGACGAGCGCGCCCGCAAAGCCGTCTGGGACATCGCGCTGCACCGCGTTCCGGTATCTGCGGACGTCGACACCGCGAGCCTAGCTGGACTGAGCCGCGGTCTGACAGGTGCGGAACTCGCTGAAGTGGTGAGGCGGGCAACGCGCGCGGCCTTCGTACAGAGTGTGGATTGTGACGCCGTCGTGGAACTCCATCAGCTCGACCTGCTCCACGCATTGGCTCGCACCCATGCCCGGAGCGCCGACTGGTTCACCGCGGCGGATGCGAGTTTCTGTGAAGGGCACCATCAGACGTCTCGCGATTGGCTCAGCGCGGGTGCGTTCAACACGCCCGAACACAAGCGGTTGGTTCTCGAAGCGCTGAACGCGTCCGCTGCGGATGAGGTAGCGGGCTGGTGAGGGAGCGCGGGGCGGCGTCGGCTTGGCTCTGGCAGACCCCCGACGTGTTAGGCTTCGGCAAATGGCTCGAACGGAACGCGGCATGGCCGGGGGGCGCCGGGGACGTCGAAGCGCATCGTGACCGCGAAGTGGCTCGCCAATCGAGTGGTCTTCTGGCTACAGACGTGAGATTCAGGGGGGCTGATGAGTGGACGAGCCAAGGTTCCTTGAGGCGTGTGCGCGAAACGACCTGGTCGAGGCGCGTCGGCTCTTGACGGAACTGGCTCCTGGCGAAGGTGGGGCCGCGATTGTTCAGGGTCTGGCTGCGGCTTCAGTCTCTGGCGCGACCGAAGTGGCCGATTTCCTCAGACCCATTGCGGTCGCCGCGTCTGCGGCACTTGCCATAGGAGAGTCTGCCGGGCCAGGCTCCCCACTCGTGCTGAGCGCACCCACGGAGAACCTCGACGCCGTGGCTGGCAGCCTTGCGAAGTTCCTGCAACCGCTCGTCTGGCCGACAGGAGTCGCTGTGGCCTGTGCCTCGGGAGCATACGACGATGGTCTCCTGCCCACGGAGTCCCCGTTCTTGGCGGTTGTGACGGAGGCCGAGGGTTCCGGACGGGTCGTTGTAGCGCGCTTCAGTGGCACCGAGGAGGCGTTCGAGGAGTACGTCGATAAGTCGTTCCAGCGATGGATCGATGCGGAGGGGCGCCAGAAGTTCGGTCTAGACGAGAACAGTGATACCTACGACGACGACCGAGAAGCGGCTTGGGAGTACTGGGATGACAACTTCGTCTGGGAGGATGACCCGGTCGTTGTAGCCGAGTTCCTCGAGTATGCAGCTGGCCAATGGACGCAGATCCGAGGTGTGCTCGATGCTGTTGCCGGCCTCAAGTACGAGATGCGAAGGGAACCGACTGGTCGGGACACGATGGTGTTTCGAAGCTGGCCGGAGAGCGTGAAACGTGGCGCGCAAGCGCTGGAGGCAGGTTCGAGCGTTGCCGCCGCCCCTCTCGCACCGTCCTTGGACACTGACGAGGTGGAGCGTCTCGTGGCTGAGGTCCTCGACGTCGACGCGGATGACGCTGAACCCGAACAGCTGGACGCGCTCGCCGACTACCCGGCCGAGGCCGTCGCGAGCGGGCTCGCGGCATTGGCTCTCGACAGCGGTCGATGGGGTGACCACTATACAGGCTGCTACGGGCTCGACGCAGTGATCGCAGCGATGATCCGCGACAACGTGCTGTCGGAGTCCCAGGTCGCGTACTTGGTCGACCTGGCGCTCTCGCATGACCTGAGGCAGGTGGACCGGGAACAGGCCCAAGTCTGCGCAGGACTCGTCAGGGCGGTCTCCTCGCGGGACCGGATCCGCGCCCTCCTGGACATCTTCTCCGGGATGAGGCCGTACCGGGTCGTGGAGAGCTTCCGCATCATCGCAAGGGACAAGCGGGCGCGTTGGGGGCGCCCGTTGCGGGACTTCCGCGACATGGAGTGGCTGCGTGTCCTCCGACTCACTGGTCAGCAGAAGGAGCAGCTACAAAGCAACATCGAACACACCTATCTCAACTCGCTCTCAGATAGGGCGCGCACAGTCCTGCTCGCGATCATGGACGATGGCGAGGATGCTGTAGCACACGTTTCGGAGCTGCTCGAAGGGCATACAGTGATCTTCGACAGCCCGGCGGTGGCTTGGGCGGTCATGCGGGCCGCACGATCGAGCAACGACCTCGTGATCTGGCGGAGCGTCCGATTGCTCTACGCGTTTGCCGACATCGATCGCGATGGGGCGGGGTGTTTGTTGACGCCCGGTGCCTACTTGAGGAAGCTTGACTGCTGTAGGTGCTCCGGGAGCGCGTCCTCGTCGCGCCCTGCTAAGCACTCCTGCAGGCTCGCTGCGGTCACGTACCGCGCGCTACTCTGGCCCGACGAGATCGACAACGAAATGCGGAACGTGCTCGCGTCCTCAGACGTGCGGCCACCCGAGCCGCAGTTCGAAGGCGATTTGAAGGCCGCGCGGGAAGTGGCGGGCGTCGCCGCGGAGTCGAGCGCGAAGCCCACGGAAGCACCGCTCGCGGACACCGTGGCGCATCCTTCACCTGCCCATGCTGAAGGCACTCCGGAGCTCTCGCCGGTCTTGGCCGAAGCCCTCCGGGCGCTTGCGTCGAGGGACGCAGATGCGCAGGGGCGTGCAGCGGAGCAGCTAGCGGATGCCGGCGCGAGCGCGATTCCGGCGCTTCTAACTGGGCTGTCGAACCGCTCGCGCGGCTGCAGGGCGTGGTGCTCAGCCGTGCTCTTCAAACATGCGGCCGAGAGGCTACCGGCAGTGCGGACAGATGGCGTCGTGCAGGCTTTGGTAGGTCACATCGCCGACCCCGACTTTGAGACGCGCCGGACCTGCGCCGTCGTGCTCGGTCTAGTCGGCTCGCCCGAAGCACTTGTCGCACTACGTGGTGCAGCGGAGTCGGGCGACGAGATCACGCAAGCCGGAGCTCTCGCAGGCTTGTATGCCGCAGGCAACGAGCAGGCTCACGAGTGGCTCTTCAGGATACTGGGCACCGGCTCCGCCGACGGCCGATGGGCGGCCGCCCGTTCGCTCGGACTTGCTGGCCGCCCGGGTCGCGACGTCGAAGCCCTGCGGGCTGCGCTCTCCGATCGCAGCAAGTACACGCGGGAGGGTGCTCAGTTGGCGATTGAAGACATCGAGCGCCGCACAGCAGCGTGGACACACGTGGCGGCCGTGAGTCCCGAATCGAAGTCCGGTCCCGTGCCTGCGGATCCGCCTCCAGAGGCGCGACAAGCAAGCGCAACGTGTCCGAAGTGCGGGGCCACACTGCGGAACCGCTCCTTCAAGCTACGCGTCCGCCGGACGTGCGAGGCAAGCGTCATCAGTCCCTTGGGCCACGTAGTGACCCCCGTGATGGTCTCGTATCACTACGAGCCGATCGGCGACGTGAAGTGCGAGAAGTGCGGATTTGCGATCGATGTGTCGTTCAAAGGAGACGGATTGCTGTGAGCAGCGACACGAAACCCAGCCGTAGTCACAGCTCCTCAACCGACGCAGCCGACGCTGTTCGGGACTGGCGCCTGTGCCCAGCGTGCGGCGCGAGCCTGGTCGACAATGGGTCGATGGTCCTGTTCGCAGACTGTGATGCCGAGTACTTCCCGAACGGCGGTACCTACACGCCTCTCGACGGCGACGAGGATGAGGAATACGACGTAGATCCCGGAACCGTCGTCTTCGAGCCTTTTGAGTACGAGGACGCAGAATTCCAGCTTGCGTGCTGGCAGTGCGGCCGTACCTTCCCTGAGCGAGTCGCCGATCTATCCGAATGGGGCGGCTTCCTGGAGACGGGCGACTTCGTCGACTACTGCGTTGTTGACCTCGGTCTTCCCGCGCGGCCAGATTCGCGCCTGCTGCTTCCCTTGCTCGATGACCCCGACTACCGGGTACGAGGCCTTGCGGCCGTGGCACTTGGCGCGCTCCCGGATACCGGCGCGTCCGGGAAGCTATCCGTATTGAGCAAGTCCGATGCGAACGAGTGGGTCTCCGCGTGCGCGAGCGAATCGCTCGCCAAGATTGAGGCGGCGACGGCCTGATTGCCGGGGGGTTCCTCGCCGAGGCGCCACCTGGCCGCACGCCAATGCAGACGCCGCACTCGTCCTAGCAGCCTATCCGCCTAGTGTGCCGGCACCTTCGGCTGCGCGGACCGTTGGAGAGGTGTGGGAGATGGTCGTGAGGTCGCCGTGGGGTTCGGGGTGGACAGACCCGAATGGCAACTTCCACTACAAGGAGTTTCGGTCCAAGAAGGCGATGGATAAGTGGAACGGCGCGCAGTCGGCCCGCGACGACAAGATCATCGCGCGCGGCTATGAGAAGCAGTCCGACAAGGAGATGCGCCAGTTCGAGCGGTCGCGCGCCCGAAAGACCGGGGGTGCGTCGACGTCGGCTCCGCGTGGGCGGGTTCCCTTCATCGATGCCGACTACTCCGAGCCTGGCGGCAGCGTGTCGCTGGATCTCGAGGTCGTAGCTGCGCTCGGGATCATCCTCGGAATCATCGTCGCGCTCTTGGGCCTTCTGCTGGCGTGGTTCGTGCCATTCGTTCGAGGGCTGGACAACTTCATCAGACAGATGGATGGACCTTCTGCGCAGCACGTCTCGGGCCCGCTCGACAGCTGGGCACCCGCGGCTCCGATCCTTATCACCACAGGCATATGCATCGTCGTGGTCTCGCTCCTACCACGCATGAGCAGGTTGATTAGAGAGGGATCGAATCGTAGACGAGTGCGGCGTCGAGTGGCCTCGAATGGGGCCGCGCACGCAGGAGGGCCGACTGAAACTTCGGAGTCTGCAGTGCTGCCGGTTGTACCTCACACGCCGGCGGCGCAACCGACGCCCAGTCGGTCCGCCGATCTGTCGGTCCTGGCCGACTGGTTGGTTCGCGAGCCGAACTCCGTGCGCGATGGGGATCGCTGGCACGTGAAGATGAGTGATCCCTCCACCGGTCGGACCGAGCGGGCGTGGGGCGATACGGCGGAGGAGGCGGCCGCCAACGCGAAGTTCCGGGCCGGGAAGCAAGGTTGGGTGTTTGAGGAGCGCCCATTGGACTGGACTGGCAGCCCTGCTGGGCAGACGCGCGCAGTCCCCGAATTCGCCGTCCAAACGGAGCCCCCGGTGCCACCCGTCATGTGTGAGAGGGACGCTCTGCGGTCCCGCCTCGAGGGGGAACTCGTGGCTCTCGAGAATGCGGTAGGCCCGGGTGTGCCAGATGCTGTCTCCGTGGCGCAACTCAGCCTCAGACTGAAGTCCCTGGCGGAGCAAGTCAGGGCCGATGGCACATCTGACCAGCGCATCAGGGTTAATGCTCTCGCGAAGAGACTCGGCATCAGAAGCGGTGCCTGATGTGTCGCCATTGACCGTCGGGTCCATCCCCCGAGGGCCATCGCGTGGACAGCGCGACGGTCGTCGAGTCGGGTGCGTGCCCAGTACCAAGCAAGCAGCAGTTCGGAGGCACAGGCCCTCTACGCTGTCCCTTCGCCCGGTGGCCGAGTGCGTCGCTCGTCCAGACGTTTCTGTGGGCGCAGTCAGCAGGTATACTAAACTTCAAGGGCTTGGTGCCACGAGGCATTGATCGGGGGAGCAATGGCGGATGTGGTGTTCATCAACTCAGGCCAGGACCCGCTCGTTCCCGTGATGGAGTTTCTTGACTCGGGCGAACAGGCGGCCAAGCTCTGGGTCGAGGACGACGTGGAACCCGACTACATCGAGCGGCTGCGAGAGACGATGGCATCCCAGGCACCTGATGCCCCCATCTATGTGGGCGAGGTGTTCCTGGGAGCGGAGCAGTACGTCTTCCTCCGGACTCCCGCCACCATTGTCGACGCCAGGCGCCTTGTCGGATTCTTCACGGCGAACTACGACTACCGTGACGGCGGGGTCATCGAGGTCGCCCTCGGCGATTCGGTGGACCGGGCGGCGGTCGATCGGCTGCTGAGGCAGGCCGTCAGAGATCTGGGGTTGGAGGATGAGATGGGGGCATCCTATCGAGAGGGGGGATGCCTGCTGCTGGACGGCTTCCCCAACCCGGCCTCGGGTCCCACTCGCGAACTAGCCTGACCTACGTGCCTGACGCCGATTCTCGACCGGTGTCTGCGACTAGTTGATAGGATGTTCTGGAGTTGGATCCGAACCAATCCAAATCCGTGGACTTCGCCGAAGGATTCTCGTTCACAAGGAGCCAAGTCGGGCAGGCGCTCGACGCGCTGCAGTCCGGTCGATTATCGATTTCCCCTGCCTACTGGGCCTACGTTGGGGGGCTGAGCCGCCCTCATCCTTGGCGGAGGTGGCGTCCGACGTGAACGCAGGGTGGCTGTTGTCATGGCAGGGCAATCCCGACAGGAAGAAGGGCGGACAGAGCTACGCCGCCGTGCACGTCGATATGAGTGAGGCCGAGTGGCATCTGCCGCCGAAGAAGGTGATCGCGGTCGTGGGCGCCTTCTTGGGTGTCAATCCGGAGGCCGTGGGCACAGATGGCAAGACCGCCCGCACCAAGCTGGAGAAGGCAGGCATCCAGATCCACGACTTCAGCGACCGTCGGTATCGTCCGCCTGCGTCGCAGCTCCTGCTGGTCGAAGATGATCAGCTGCCGAAGCGCGTCCCGCTGCCGGTGCACGTGGTGTCGAGTTCCGATGGCAAGGGGCACGGGGAGCACTATCGCGACGTCATAGAGGCGGCCGGCTGTGAGTGCGTGGTGCACGATCAGCCGCTTACGGTAGATCAACTGGCATGGACACTCAGGAGCGGAGAAGCAGTGCTCATCTACCCGACCGCGCCGGTGCAGGACGGGGGGCCGAATAGGGCAGACTAGGCGCGGTCGACAGTCTCATGTCGCCACGACTCGCGACGGGGCCAAGCACCCTATGCGGCAGCGTCTTCGAGCGGGGACGCAGGTCGCCCTCGGTGACTCTGCGGACCGGGCGGCGGTTGACCGGCTACCAGGGCAGGCCGTGCGGGATCTGGGGTTGGAGGACGGCGTCGGAGCATCCTCTCAAGAGGAGGGATGTCCGCTACTGGATGGCTTCCCCAATCCTGGGTTGAGTCCGGAGCGGGATGGCCGTCGGCGACCTTGTCTCTTGCCGCGGAGCGCATGCCGCCCCCCGCCCCCCGAGTGCCCGTCTAGACGTCCCGACGGTCGCTCCAGCGCGCGTCTCCTGCTACTCTCTGTACGGTCGGGGAGGGGGCAGACGCCGTGGGGGCCGAGGTTTCAGAGGAACGAGTAGGCCTGTACCGGCGGCTGCTGAACTTGACCCCGACTGCCGATCTAGACGAGGTTCATCGCCAGTATCGCAAGGCGATGAGCAACTTCCACCCGGACGTCCAGGGCGGGGACGAGATGACGGCCACGCTCCTCAACGAGGCCAGGGACTACTTCGTCGCACACCCGTCGAAGATCCGGACGGTGTCATCGCCTCCGAAGGCTCGAGTTGAACCGCGACCTCCCTCTGCGACTCGAGCCGAGACGCCGCCCCAAGCGCCTCCGCGACCTCAAGCGCCTCCGCGCCCGGCACCGGCGGCCCCCTCCGCTCCCAAGCCTACAGCGCCGGTCACGCCACCCACTGCGGCCAAGCCTGCCCGCGCGCGCAGGACAGCAGGCGACGTTTTCGCGAACGTGGCCGCCGGAGCGGTGATGGCCGTCACAGGTGCGATCACCATCCTGAAGTGGCTGATCATCATCTACTTCGTGCTGGTCGCGATCGAGCTGGTCATCTGGTTCTTCAACACAGTCCTGCCGTGGGCGCGGGGGATTCTTGGGTAGAGGCGCCGGTTTGGAGAGCGGGTGAAGGGAATGGCTGAGCCGTCCGGCGCCAGGAAGCGCATGGTCATCGTAGTGGCGCTGCTCGCTGCGCTCGTCAGCTCGCTCGTGCTTCTGGGCTGCGCCGGAGTCGTTCAAGAGGCCGACACCCCGGAGTCACTGCGGCCTGCCGCAGGAGCCGTCGACAGCTCCGCGACGGCGGCCTCCATCGCGACCTCAGGGTCACCTCGCATCGTGGGGGTGTCCGATGGCGACCTCGTCATCTTCGACGCCGCGAGCGGGAGCAACAGCGTGCTCGTCCCCGGAGTCGGCTCCGGTTGGCCGCTGCTACTGCAGAAGGGCGGCGATTGGATCGGGATTCTCTCGCCCGGGCGGTGGGACGGCGCCTACTCCCAAGACATCGAGTTCGTGAACCTGCGCAGCAAGCAAGTCCGGGACGTGGCGGACATCATGGGGCAGGGAGACGGGTTCGACCAAGTGCAGCCCGTTGGATGGGCCGGAGACGGCTTCGTCTTCACCGTCTACGACCCTGAGCTCGAGGGGGATTGGGTCCTCGACCTTGCGAGTGGGACGACCAAGCGTGCGCCCAAGGGGCAGAGGTCCGATGGCTACGCCGTGTTCTCGCAAACCGACACTTGGAAGGGCTCGATGAAGGTCCCGACGCCTCCCGGCGAAGCGAGCCGCGCTGACGCACAGCAGCCGTTCTGGCACTGGGGCGACCTCGACGTGTCGCAGGATGAGCGGTGGGCCGTTGGCAGTCTGAATGCGGATTGGCCAGCTCCCGGAGTGGACGACTTCCACCCGGTGTACCTGTTCGCGCGGGATGGCACGTACCGGAGTCTTCCGCTGAGTCCTCCGGTCGTCTTCGCAGAAACGCTGGGGGCGGAGTAGGCGGTTGCAGGTCACGCCGCCTCTCGATCGCACGGAGTCTTCCGGACCCGGGGATCAAGCCAGTGCCTTGCTGGACTCTGAACATAGGGCGCTGGGCCGCGTCCGATTCCTAGGCAAGCACGGGGCGCCTGTGATCGCGCTCGAGATCCGCGCTCCAGCGCTGATACAGGTTCCATCCGTCGGTGACGGACGCGTTGTCCATCGTTTGACGGGTAGATCGCCACCAGCGGAGCCCAGTCCGCAGTGGGAATCCTGGTGGCTCTCAGGCCTTGGGGCGGCGGCGGCAGCTCCAGCGACGTCCGCTGCGACGGCGCAGGCGGGCGGCCGCTGCGGGCTGTCACCGTCGGATCCCTCGACGGTTCCGTGCAGCAGGTCCGTGAACTCCACCGTAGTCAGCGGTCCGTATTCGCCTTGGGTGCGCCACGTCCTACCCCCATCAACTGTGGCGATGATCGAGCCTACGAGGGTTCCCGAGCTCGCGACCGCCCAGCCATGAAGGCCGTCTACGAAGTCCACGCCGACCAACGGGAAGCCCGCACCATCGCGCATCTGCACGGTCCAATGCCCGCCAGCGCTTGTTGTGTGGAGGATCAGACTGCAGAGGCCGTCGGTCGTGCCCACGGCCCAACCCTCGTCGTGGCTGACGAAGGAGCGCGCCGCTATCTCGTCACCGCTTTGCCGGTACATGGCCGGAGTCTCAATGACCGATCGTTCGGGCACGATTGCGGCCGTTGATTCGAGCGCTCCGGGTGATGGCGGAGCGGGAACGTCGTTCCTCGAACATCCGGGCAGCGCGATTACCACGATCAACGCTGCCAGAGCCGCTTCACGGAGGCACGTGTTTATCGGGGCGCACCGTCGTCAAGGTCGTCCGCGGGCTCATCCAGCGCCCAGATGGCCGCCGTGCACTGGCACGGGTTGCCGCACGAGGGACAGTCGTAGCCGCGATCGATGCTGTCCTGCCACCAGTGCCGGGGTGAGTCGCCGAGGTGCTTGAATCCTGCTGAGCGAAAAAGGTCGGTCGACTCGTCTTGGCCTGAGAGCCATACGACCGCCAGGACGCTGGCGAAGCCCGATGCAGCCAGCTCTGACAGCACGGGGACGAGGAGCGCTCCGGCGACACCCCTGTGCCGCCGGCCTCGCTCGACGACCACGGTCTGCACCTCGGCAGCGGGCTCCGATGGAGTCACCCCCAGGGCTCGTGCCGCAGCGGAGGTCCGTCGCGTGGCCGGTCCCCCGAGCGCCACGCCTATGACTTCTCCGTCGACGAACGCGATGGCTCCGCCGCGATCCTCGTCATGTGCCGCGTAGGCCCGGATGTTCTCGAGTGTGACGTACCCATCGCCGAGTCCGGAGGCGATCAGGGCGAGCGTGGCGTCGTGGACCGAGGGCTCGGCCGAAAGCGGTGCGATGGTGACGACGTCACGCATGTCAGGCCTCCCGCGTACGATGCGCCCGAGGAGTGGTGCGGCGCCGTGATGGCCCACTCGGTCGCAATCATGGGGGAGAACCGGTGTCCGAGCAAACGAGGAGGGATTGCGTGAGGGCGGCTGCGGTCCTATCGTGCTCTGCGGGGGCCACCGTCGGTTGCGACGGCATCCCGATGCCCCCACAGCCGTCCTGCTGTCGTGTCGAAAGAAGGGCGTTCGCTCGTGACCCCGAATCTGACCTCGGATGAAATGCGGAGTGTCCTTTCGCCAGAGGACTACGAGCGGTTCCTGCTGCTCCAGACGATTGAGGGCACGTTCAAGTGCACTGAGGAGGAACTCGCCTCTCTGCTCCTCGACCTCAGGAACTGCAGCGACGCCGGAGACGCCCATGGCGTCAACCGGGTGGCCGACCGCATGTCCGCCGCGGGGCTCGAGAACGTGTTCATCTTGATGGCGATGCAGTACCCCGAGGATGTGTACCGCCTGGGGAACTGGCACCTGCTCACGGATGGTCGCTGGAACCGGCTCTACGAGCTGTTCGAGCGCTCGACCCGTGACATCCCGAAGTTCGCGACGGACCGTGAGAAGGCGCTCGCGGTGGTCGGCGATGCGGAAGCCGGTGAGCAGCGATGACCTGGTGGGATCTTGAGTACAACAACGTCAAGTACCGGAGTTCGGAGACGTACCAGCGGGCGAAGGCCAGAGGGGAACACGCGCAGCAGGTGGCGCGGGAGAAGGCGGGCGCCCAGGACTACCGATTGACTCTGCAGCAAGAGCGCGCCGAGAAGGCAGAGGCCGACAAGGTCGCCGCACAGCAACTCCGATTGGCTGAGGCCGATCGTCGGCGTGAGCTTGCCGAACTCACGGAGACGTCGAAGACGGAGCGCGAGCGGATTCGCCTCGAGCGCTCGAAACTGGAGGCCGGAGCTCGTCAACAGGAGCTGGCCGAGCGGCGCGAGTCCGTCGAGAAGCTCCAAGGCATGGAGAAGGCCGCGGAGCAGTTCACGTCAGAGTGCCGCGCCGCCGCCGACCGCTATGCGCATCCAGCCAGGATCGAGTACATGGGTTTGGGTCGTTCCCTGCGTGTCAGTCCGGCGGTAGAGTCCGTTCTGGGACCGTTGCCGGCCGACCCGGGCGATCCGCCATCTCTGCCTCCCCTGAGCAGCGCCCGCCTTGAGTTCATGCAGGAGCGAATGCACCCGCTGGGATACTCCTGCCCACCGTACGATGAATTCATGGGGCGGCGCCGCATCCCGCCCGGCAACTTCCGGCCGATGGACATCGATGAGGCCGTTACTGCCGTGAGTACGGGCAGCATCAGGGAGAGACTTGCGGGTAAGGCCGCGTTGCAGGAGAGGGCGCAGGCGTACCAAGAGTCCGTCAACGAGCAGAGGACCGTTCTATGGCAGCAGGATCTCGAGCGCTCATATCAGGCGGAGCTCGAGAGGTGCGCGGAGGGCCCTGTCCGTGAGGCCGGGCTGCACGCGAAGGTGATCATGCACTCGGTCTCGTCGATGAAAGCGAAGGTGGGGAGCATCGAGTCGCGCGCTGAGGACGTCCTCGCCACGCGTGTCAGGATCCTGTCACAGCACGCCAAGGACAAAGCGGCCATCGCGCGGCGCGCGGAGGAGATCGCCTCGCTATCCTCGATGTTCGAGGAGGCGCTTGCGGACTATGCAAACGGCTTCGCGCCTACCGTCGAATCCTTTGTTGAAGCCTGCGCCGGATACTCCTTGCGCGACTATGCTCCGGACTCGGTCGAGCTCGTCGGCCGCTGGGATGCCGAGACAGGCGAGGCCGTCATAGACTTCGCGCTTCCCAAGCTGTGGCCCCCTGCAGTGAAGGAGGTCGTCGTTTCTCAGGCAGCTGAGATGACCGTGGACCGGAAGTTCGATGACGCCGAGCGCCGCGGCATGGAGATGGCCGTCGAGCGCGAGCTGCCACTGCGTGTCGCTGTGGAAGTCCTCAATCGCGACTACGCCGGAAAGATCACTCGTATCACTGTGAACGCTTGGCGACGCGGCCTGCCGATCGATGGGGTCATGCGCGGCGTCGTCTGCTGCGAGAGTCTCACCACCGTTCCTGCCGAGGTGCGAGCATACGACGGGAACGCAGAGGGGTTCATGCGCGCGGTGGGCGCCCGCTACGATTCCACAGGGGATAGCCCGGTGATCCCGGCCGCAACCAGCGTGGTAGCGGGCACTCTTGACCACGGGGACCTATTGGAGAGGGCCGGCGTCTTCCTACCGCTGCTCTTCGCGAACAACCCGCTCGTCGGTATTGTGGCGGACGTCGTGGAACAGGTCTCCGAGAGCGCCATACCGAAGCCATCCAGTCGCGCTTCGAACCCATTTGAACCTGTTCCCGCAGCGCCGCGCCCGTTCAAGACCGACCGTGAAGCGGAGCGGCTGAAGCTTGAAGCGGATCTGTCGGACCTTGAGAAGGCGGTTCGCGAAAGCGGACCCGATCTCGCAGGGCTCAGGGGCTTCGACGAGAGACTGGAAGCGCTCGCCAGTCGGGTCGAACTCGACGGTTCATCCGATGGGCGTCGCAGGGTGAACGCGCTCGCAAGGCGCCTGGGTGCTCCGCGTTCGGGCTGAGCTGCCCGGCCCGGTGCCACTCGTCTGCCGTTGGCGGGTCTGCACCTCGGGTCCACCCCCCGACGACGTCCCGCGTTCGATCCGCCGAGACGCGTCACAGACGCTGAGTGCTCCTCGAAGGTTCTTGCGTCAGATGCCATGCCAC
>Ga0209014_10000684_pt1 | contig 19810 bp, 15 predicted proteins | sample BarGraNGADG00212_FD_184491 | JGI IMG/M metagenome (GOLD analysis project Ga0209014, IMG submission 184491) | Arctic peat soil microbial communities from Barrow, Alaska - Barrow Graham LP Ref core NGADG0002-212 (SPAdes) (version 2) | ecosystem: Environmental > Terrestrial > Soil > Wetlands >...
GAGGATCACGCGGTCAGAGATGGTCTTCACCAGCTGACCGCTCCGGTTGTACACCGTCATCGTGTGGCGGTACATCATGTTCTGGGCGAACACCAGGCCGGTCTGGGTGGCGACGACCGACTTCGGGGAGATGGATCCGCGGATCATGGCCAGGCGCCGCAGTCGCAGCGTGTCCGATGCCGGGACGCCGGGCGTAGGTGCCGGGGTCGCCGTGGGCGTGGGCGTGGGTGCCGCCGTCGCCGTGGCCTCCGCCGTCGCCGTGGGTTCCGCCGTGGCCTCCGCCGTCGCCGTGGGGGTCGCCGTGGCCTCCGCCGTCGGCGTGGGTTCCGCCGTCAGCGTGGGCGCCTCGATCGGGTCCGCCAAGGGTTCCGCCGTGGGCGTGGGCGCCTCGATCGGCTCCTGGGTCGGGTCACCGGACGGGGCCTCGGTCGGGTCACCGGACGGGGCCTCGGTGGTCACCGCTGCCGTCCCGGCCCGGGACACGGGTGCATCGCCGCCGAAGGCGACAACGCCGACCACGACCACGACCGCGATAGCGACGAGCGACAGGCGAGTGGATTGCATGACGGCAGGCGTCCTGGGTGGTCCGCAGCTTCCTGGGCTGGTGTGCCGCAGGACAGGATCCCAGTCGGGTGCGCAGCGCTGGTCCATCGGCCAATTGGCCCATGCCCGGGCTGGTCGATCGGACCGCCGGGATCTGGGTCGGTTCGGGTCGCCGTACCATTGGCCCGTGAATGATCTGCCCCCGACCCTGATGACCTTCCCGTCCCTCGATCAGGCCGAGTCCGCCCTCGACTGGATCGGCGTCGAGTTCGCGGACGGCGACGGCTGCTTCGAGGGAACGCTGGCCCCCGATGAGCTGGACCTCCTGGATGCGGCGCTCGCCGACCATGACAGCCCCGAGCCGGTGCGTGCGCTCGCCGTCGCAATGCGGTCCCTGCTGACGGCGGCCGGCGAACTCGACGCGACCGGTGCAGCCGACGGCCAAGCGTCGGCCGTGGGCAGAGGCCATGCCCCCGCTCTCGCCTGGCGGGTCGCTTTCACCGCCTGACCCGGCCGCGCCTGACCGCGCCTGGCTCGCCCCGGTCCCAGCCTGACCCTGGCATCGACAAGGGGGCCAGCCCCGACGTACGCTTCGGACATGGCCACGAACGGCGACCGCCGGATCGGCATCATCTCGACGCGGCTGGCCGGCACGGACGGCGTCTCGCTCGAGACGGCGAAGTGGGCCGAGGTGTTGGACCGCCTCGGCTGCGAGTGCTTCTACCTCGCCGGGGAACTCGATCGGCCGCCCGAGGTGAGCCGCCTCGTCCCGGAGGCGTTCTACCGCCACCCCGACATCGACGCGATCAACGCCGCCGCGTACTCGGGGGACTGGGCCACGACGGCCGCCGCCGACTCGGAGCACCCGGCGATCCGGCGGCGCGATTACTTCTCCCCGTACGTGCGGCCGGACGCCGTGACGCGCCGCATCCAGGAGATTCGGGCCCACCTGAAGGTCGAGCTGTACGCGTTCATCCGGGACTTCGACCTCGACCTCATCGTGGTGGAGAACGCCCTGGCCATCCCGCTCAACATCCCGCTGGCGCTGGCGCTCACGGAGGTCGTGGCCGAGACCGGCATCCCGGTCATCGCGCACCACCACGATTTCTCGTGGGAGCGGCAGCGGTTTGCGGTGAACAGCGTCGGCGACTACCTGGCGGCCGCCTTCCCTCCGGCGCTCCCGTCCATCCGCCACGTCGTCATCAACTCTGTCCAGGCGCACCAGCTGGCGACCCGGACCGGCCTGAACTCCCAGGTCATCCCCAACGTCATGGACTTCGACCGGCCGCCGCCGGCGCCGGACGACTACGCGATGGGTGTGCGCGCGGCACTCGGGGTCGCGGACGGCGACTACTTCATCCTCCAGCCGACGCGGATCATCCAGCGCAAGGGGATCGAGCACGCGATCGAGCTGACGCGTCGGCTTGGCGTTCCCGCCACGCTCGTGATCTCGCACGCGGGCGGCGACGAGGGCCTCGAGTACACCGAGCGGATCCGGGAGTTCGCCAACCTCCTGGACGTCCACGTCCGGTTCGAGTCGGACCAGGTGGACGCGGTCCGGGGTGAGACGTCCGACGGGCGCCGCGTCTACACCCTGGACGACGTGTACCCCCAGGCTGACCTGGTGACATACCCGTCCAGCATCGAGGGCTTCGGCAACGCGTTCCTCGAGGCGGTCTACCACCGCCGCCCGATCGTCGTGAACCGCTATTCGATCTACGAGATCGACATCCGGCCACACGGATTCCGCGTCGTGGAGTTCGACAACTACATCAGCCGGACGACGATCGAGCAGACCCGCCGGCTCCTGGAGCACCCGGCCCTCGGGGCGGAGTGGGCCGACACGAACTACGCGCTGGCCCGCCGGCATTTCTCCTACACCGTGCTGGAGCGGCGGCTGATCGCCGTGCTGGCGGAGTGCTTCGGGGAACGGCAGTGACCGCGGGGTTCGCCCGGCCTCGCCCCACCCCGTCGGTAGCGCTGATCCACTACGCTGCCCCTCCCGTGATCGGTGGGGTCGAGCGCGTGCTCGCCCGCCACGCGGTGCTGATGGCGGACGCCGGCCACGACGTCCGCGTGATCGCCGGCCGGGGCCGGGCGCCGGACCCGCGCGTGCGGTTCGTGCGGCTGCCCCTGCTGGACCCCCGCCACCCCGTCATCGAGCGGCTCCAGCTGGCCCTCGACGGGGGCGAGATCCCCGGGGACTTCGAGAGCGTGACGGCCAGGGTCGCGTCGGGGCTGCGCGCCGCGCTCGACGGCGTCGACATCGTGATCGCGCACAACGTCGGCTCGCTCGGGTTCAACCTTGCGCTGACCTCGGCGCTCCATTCGGTGGCGGGCCGGTCCGGGGGCCCCAGGGTGATCCTGTGGCATCACGACCTCGCGTGGACCCTGCCCGCCCACCGCGCGACGCTGCACCCCGGCCTGCCGTGGGACCTGCTCCGGACCGCCTGGCCGGGCGTGACCCAGGTCGTCGTCTCGGCCGCCCGTCGCGACGACCTGGCGGACATCGCGGGGATCCCGCCCGAGGCGATCACGGTGGTGCCCAACGGCGTGGACCTGGAGACGTTGTGGCGGCTGGGCCGGCGAACCGTGTCGCTGATGGCCCGGATCGGTGCCATGCGGGCGACGCCGCTGCTCTTCATGCCCACGCGGATCACGCGGCGCAAGAACGTGGAGCTGGCGCTGCACGTGGTCGCGGCGATGCGTTCGGCGGGCCGCCCTGCGGCGCTGATCGTGACCGGCCCCGTGGACCCGCACCGTGCTGGCGGCGACGCGTACCTGCGTGAGCTGGAGACCTTGCGCCGGGAGCTGGGCCTGGAGGATGCCGCCTGGTTCCTCTCGCCCGAGATGGGCGGATCCCCGACCGACGCCGTCATGGGCGACCTGTACCGGCTGGTGGACGCGCTGTTCCTGCCGAGCCGCGACGAGGGGTTCGGGCTGCCGATCCTGGAGGCCGCGGCCCACCGCCTCCCGATCGTCTGCTCGGATCTGCCCGCGCTGCGACGGCTCGCGGGCGACGCGGCGCTCTATGTAGGCGCGGACGACGATCCGGGTCGCGTCGCGGAACGGATCCTCCAGCGGCTTGACGCCGACCCTGTCGCACGCCTGGCCGCCGAGGTCCGGACGCGACGCACGTGGGACGCCGTCTACCGGGAGCGCATCGCGCCGCTGCTGGCCGGCGACCGGGGCGGCTGATCCCGGTGGCGCTCACCGTGCTACCGCCGCCGCGGCGCTGGCCGCGCTACCGCAGCCGGGGCGCTGACCGCGCTACCGCAGCGTCATCGACGCGACCAGCGTGCCGTCGTGCGCCTCGAACGAGAACCCCTCGTCCTCGAGCAACTTGCGCATCCCCACGTTGTCGGTCGCGAGCTCCGCCAGCAGGTGGGCAACACCCTCGCCGCGAGCGACGGCCACCGCGGTCTGCACGATCCGGGCGCCAACGCCGCGGCGCTGCCACGCGTCCGTGATGACCATCGTGATCGTCCGGTCGTCGCTGGCGTGGACATGCGAGAGGCGGGCCACCGCGATGATCTCCGCGCCGTCACGGCCCTCGGCCTCGGCGACCAGGCCGAACTGCCGGTCGTAGTCCACGAAGCAGATCCGGGTCAGACGCTCGTGGGAGGCCCGCTCCGAGAGCGGACGGTTCGTGCGATAGCGGGCGCGGACCGTGGCCTCCGACAGGCCGGCGTGGAAGCGGGCCACGCCCGGCTCGTCCTCGGGTCGGATCGGGCGGATGGTGATGGCCACCCCGTCGTCCGTGGTGGTCTCGCGCAGGTACTCGTGGGGATATGGCCGGATGGCCAGGCGCGGCAGGTCCGCGTCCGTGATCTCGGCCGGGTGGAGGACCACGCGGGCATCGAGGGCAATGATCCGCTCCGGCGAGGCCAGCAGCGGGTTGATGTCGATCTCGGCGATGCGCGGCTGCTCGGCGACCAGCTCGCTGAAGCGAACGAGCAGCGCGGCCAGCACCTCCTTGTCGATGGGCCTCCGCCCGCGGACGCCCTTGAGCACCTGCGAGATCGTGGTCTCGTCGATCAGGCGCCTGGCCAGGGTGGTGTTGAGCGGCGGCAGCGCCAGGGCCCGGTCCTTGAAGACCTCGACCAGCTGGCCGCCCATCCCGAACAGGAGCACTGGGCCGAACTGCGGGTCCGGGCTGCTGCCCACGATGAGCTCGTAGCCGGTCCAGTTGATCATCGGCTGGATCGTCACGCCCTCGAAGTGCTCCGCGCCCACCTTCTCGGTCACGGCGTCGCGGATCTTTTCGAAGGCCTCGCGCACGGCCTCCTCGGTCCGCAGGTTCAGGACCACGCCGCCGACGTCGGTCTTGTGCGTGATCGTGCGGCTGAGGAGCTTGGCCACCACCGGGTAGCCGATGGCCCCGGCCGCGGCGACCGCCTCGTCCGGTGTCTGGGCGAGCTCGGTGTCGGTGATCGGGATGCCGTAGGCGGCGAGGACCTTCTTGCTCTCGTACTCGGTGAGCAGGGTGCGGCCCTCGGCGGTGACGTCCGCGATGATCCGGTCGACCTCCTCGCGGAACTCGCCCCGCTCAGGGGCCACTGGCAGGCGCGGGGTCTCGTAGAGCGAGCGCAGGTTCGTGTCGTAGCGCCAGAGGTGGTTGAACAGGACGCAGGCCGTGTCCGGGTAGGCGAAGGTCGGGATGCCGGCCTCGCGCAGGATCCGGGCACCTTCCTGCACCTCCTCGCCGCCCATCCAGGACGCGAGCACGGGCTTGCCCTCGATGCGGGCGTGCTTGACGAGGGCGCGGGCCGTCGCCGTCGGGTCCGTCATCGCCTGAGGCGTCAGGATCACGAGCAGGCCGTCGGTCTCCGGGTCGGCGGCGGCAATCTCGAGAGCCTTCGCATACCGGTTCGGCGGCGCGTCGCCGATGATGTCGATCGGGTTGTTGTGGCTCCACACCGAGGGCAGGACCGCGTTGAGCGCCTCCATGGTCTCGGGCGAGATCTCGGACAGCTCACCGCCGCCGCCGATCAGCGCGTCGGTGGCGATGACGCCCGGGCCGCCCGCGTTGGTCACGATGGACAGTCGGCGACCGCGCGGGCGCGGTTGCTTGGCGAGGATCTCGGAGACCTCGAACAGCTCGCTGATCGAGTTGACGCGCAGCACGCCCGCTCGCCGGAAGGCCGCGTCCAGGACGTCGTCCGAACCGGTGAGGGAGCCCGTGTGCGACGCCGCGGCCTTGGCCGCCTGGGCGGTGCGCCCGGGCTTGATGACGATGATCGGCTTGGTCAGGGCCACCTCCCGGGCGGAGGAGAGGAAGGCCCGCGCGTCGCCGATGGTCTCCATGTAGATGACGATGCTGTCGGTGTTCGGGTCGTCGCCCAGGTAGTCGATGGCGTCGCCCCAGCCGACGTCCAGCATCGAGCCCAGCGACACGATCGAGCTGAAGCCCACGTCCTCGTGCGCAGCCCAGTCCAGGATGGCGGTGAGCAGCGCGCCCGACTGCGAGATGAAGCCGACGCGGCCGGGGTTGGCGATGCCGGCGGCGAAGGTGGCGTTCATCCGGTCGATGGGGTTCATGATGCCGAGGCAGTTCGGGCCGATCACCCGGATGCCGTACCTGCGGGCCGCTTCGAGGACCTGGCGCTCGAGCTCCACGCCCTCGGGCCCGATCTCCTTGAAGCCGGCGCTGATGATGATCACGCCCTTGATGCCCGCCTCTCCACACTCGACCATGAGGCCGGGCGCGCTCTTGGCGGGGGTCACGATCACCGCGAGGTCAACGGGCTCGCCGATGGCGCCGATGGACGGGTAGGCCTTCACGCCGAGGATGGCCGGGCGGGTGGGGTTGACCGGGTACACGGTGCCCCCGAACGGCGACGAGAGCAGGTTCCACAGGATCGTCCGGCCGACCGAGCCCTCCTTCTCGGTGGCACCGACGACGGCGATCGAGCGGGGATGGAAGATCGCGTCGAGCGGCCCCCGGTCGGTGCGGAGGACGTCGGCGGACAGGTCGCCGGCGGGGTGGGTGGTGGTCATGACGGCCTCGGGCGGTTCGCGGGCGTAGGGGAACGGCGTGCGGGGTGGTGCACCGTCACAGGTTGGGGTGGGCGAGGCCCTCGCGTGACGGGCCGATCGGCGTCTGCGAGCGGCGTCCGGGTCGCAATCGCGGGGTCCATTGGCCCGACCAACGTGGGCCACCTGGCGAGATCCGGGATGGAGGCCTTCGCGCGGCGGAGGCTCTAAACTCTGGCGAGCGCATCGCCGCGCGTCGCGTTCCACCGCATGAAGGTCTCAAGCTGCCATGAGCACCGTCGTCGCCAGGCTCCGCCGGATCCACCCAGGTGTCATCCTCGCCGTCCTCGACGTCATCGGCCTGTGCATCGCGCTCTACCTGTCCACCGTGGAGCTTGGTGGCGGCGTGCCGTACTGTGGCCCGCTCCATGGCTGCGAGACCGTGGCGCTGAGCGAGTACTCCAGGATCCTGGGGATCCCGGTGGCCGTCTACGGCGTGGTCCTGTCGCTGGTCCTGCTGACGCTCGCCATCGCGTGGATACGGACGAACAAGCCCGCGCTGCTGGACGTGCACTACGGGCTCTCGCTGATCGGCGTGATCTTCGAGGTCTATTTCCTGACGCTCCAGGTGTTCGTGATCCACGCGGTGTGCATCTGGTGCACCCTCTACGGGATCTCGCTGATCGCTCGGTTCCTGGTGGTGATGGTGATCTGGGTCAGGCAGGGGCGGCTGGCGGTGCATCTCGGGAAGTGAGGCTGCCGCCCGGGCGGGCGTTCGTCGCACCCCGGCTCGTCGCCCGCGAGTTGTCGCCTGGCAGTTGTCGCCTGGCAGGCTGACCAATTCAGGGCAGCCGGGACCAGGGCGTCTTGTAGGCTGGCGGCGCGCGTCCTCCGCACCGGGATCGGCGGGGTCGCTGCCGGGGGATCATGGGCGCATCGTGACGGTTATCGCCTGGCTGCCGCTCACCCGGGGTGACCCTGGCGTCTCGGTCGCGCCGTGACCCAACGGTTCCATGCCGGAACGATCCGGTCGCGTGGTGCAGCGTTCGTCGCCCGGCAGTCAGGGACCGCGCAACGAACCGAGCACGCGGCGGCCGAGACGGCGCAGGACGGGACCGTTGGGGCGGCCGGGGTGGCGCCGGGCACGCACGCAATAGATCTTGAGCGAGGCCGGTGAACGGGCAGCCGAGCATCGACTCGGCCGGGCCGCCGGCGGTGTCCGGGCGACCCAACGGTCCCGATGCTCCGCCTTGCCGCGACCCGACCGCGGGTAGGGGTGCGGGTCAGGTTGCGGGTGCCGCCGGTGACGGCTCCTGGCTGTTCGACGGCTCGACCGTAGGCGACGGCGTGGGGCTCGCGGTGGGCGTCGGCGTGGGGCTCGCGGTCGGCGTCGGCGTCGGCGTCGGCGTCGGGCGTCCCCCCGTCCACGTGGTCGTCGCCCCGTTCAGCCAGAGCCATTCGCGCGGCGCCAGACCGGACTGGTGGATGCTGGCGGCGATGGTCCGCCCCACGTACCGGAAGTGCCACGGCTCGTACTTGTAGCAGGTGGCCCCGGGGCTCTTCGCCTTCGGGTAGCTCATCACCCAGCCGTAACGCCAGCTGTTGGCGGCGAGCCAGCGGCCGACCCTCGTCGTGCCCCAGTTCGCATAGAACCAGGGTGCGGCGCGGCGCGGTGTCTTGAGGTCCACCGCCGTGCCCAGCTGGTGCTCCGAGTGCCCCGGCCGCGCCGAGGCCAACAGCGCCTGCGGCCGGCCGGCCACCCGCACCCAGCTCGCGAAGGTGGCCGCCTGGTTGCTGTAGCTGCGGTACGCGGACTGGATCGCGAAGCTGGCTCCGGCCGCCCGGGCCGCCCGGACCATCGCCGTGAGATCCGCCAGCGCGATGCGCCGGATCGAGCCCTGGGCGGAGGCACCCGAGCGCGATGCCGGGACCAGGTCGAGTGGCCTGTAGCTGGCCCTGAGCCGGAGCTTCGTATCCACGACACTGCGGTACCAGTCGGTCGTCGCGCGGTAGGTGGTGAGCGTATCGCCCACCACGCACCTCGGCGTGATGCCGGCTTCGGCGGCCTTCGGTACCTGTCCGAAGGTGACCGCCAGCACGGCGGCCAGCAACGCGACGATCAGCCGCGACCCGGAACGCGCGGACATCGACCCATGCCGGGTATGGGGCGGAACGGCGGTTGCCATCCATCCGCCCTAGGGCTCACCCGCGGGCCGGCCTATAGGCCGATGGTCCTCGAGCGGGGGTTCGTCCGGCACGTGGGCCGCCTGGGCTGGCATCACCAGGTCGGCGCTTGTGGGCATGTCCCACAGACCGGCCGGATCCAGGTCCGCGAGGCGTTCGAGCACGTGGTCGGCCTCCCGTTGCGCGGCGACGCAGGGAGCGATGGCCTCGGCCTCGACTGCAACGCGAGGATCGCATGGCCGACGGCGGTCGGGTTGGCTCGCGGGTGGGCGATCAGCCGCCCCGGGGCGGCCCGGCCAGGATCCGCGCCCGCAGCGCATCCGGGGCCGTGTTCGCCCAGTCCGCCTCCAGCCACCAGGTGGCACCGGCCTCCTCGTGGGCACGAACGATCGCCGCAGCCGCCACCGCATCGTCGGTCGGCGTGACGCCGTCGACGACGATCTCGAAGGGACGGTGCTGAAGCGCGCGGGGACGTTCCCGACGGCACCAGGCCACGATCTCCGGCAGGAGCCCCAGTTCGGCCGCCGGCCTGCCGTCGGCGCCGGCTGCCTGGACCACGATCCCGTCCCAGTGCACGGCACGTCGCATCGACCGCTCGTGCGGCCACGCACCGATGACCCAGACGGGGATCCGGGGACGTTGGACCGGCCCGGGCCGGATGGTCATCGGCCCGAACCGGTAGTGCTCGCCCTCGAACGAGAAGGGCTCCCCGGAACCGAGGCCCTCGACGATCGCCAGCGTCTCGTCGAGCAGCTGGGCACGGGTTCGGGCGTCAGTCGGCTCGCCCACGTTGCCGAAGGCCTTGTCGTCCAGCGCTCCCAGGCCCACCGGGAGCACCAGGCGCCCGTTCGAGAGGATGTCCAGCGTGATCGCCTGGTGCGCGAAGCCCCACGGCCGCCGCCGCGTGGCGGCGAAGACCACGGCGCCGAGGCGGACGCGATCGGTGCGCATCGCGATCGCCGCCAGCACCACCCACGGGTCGTAGAGCGCCTGCCCATCGATGGCGATGGCGTCGAAGGTGAAGACACCGTCCCAACCCGCCGCCTCGGCATCGGTGGCGAGCTCGGCGGCCGTGCGTGGGTCGCCGGAGGTGAGGATCACGCCGTACTGCATCGGACCATTCTGCCGGTCGTCGGTCGCATCGATCGTCCTGGTCCGTGATGGCCGGCTTCCCGGGTGGCTGACGGGCTCCTGCCCGGTCCACGACCTCGGCGGACCGTCCGCTCGCCCCGCGCTCCGCGGACTTGGGTAACACTTGTCTCCCGGCACGCTCGGTCTGCTCTGGCGGTCGAGGCCGGCCCGTCATCCGGAGGCACGGACACATGCTTGCGCGCGCTGCCGCGTCGATCCTCTCCCTCTTCCTCGTGCTGTCGGTTGCGGCCTGCGGGTCGGCGGCCAGCAACACCACGCAGCCCGCCGGTGGGTTCGTCACGATCGGCGGAGCCTGGGCGCGTGCCGCGCAGTCCGGCGGCACCTCCGCCGCCTACATGACGATCACGAACGGGACGCTCTCGGACGACACCCTCACGGGCGTCTCGACGCCCGCTGCCGCCTCCGCGAGCCTCCACGAGACCATGGCCGGCGCGAGCGGCATGACCGGCATGCAGCCCGTGGACGGGATCAGGATCCCGGCCGGCGGGACCGTCACGCTGGAGCCCGGCGGCTACCACGTGATGCTCGAGGGCCTGACGGGAGACCTGGTGGCCGGACAGGTTGTGCGCCTGACCCTCACGTTCAAGGGGGCCGGTTCCATCGAGGTGTCCGCCGAGGTCCGGGCGAGCTGATCCCGCCATGGCACTCCAGCCCGCCGAACCACACGAGCCCCCCGCACCCGCGCCGATCGACCGGCGCGCCGCGGTCGTTGGCCTTGTCATGCTCGCGTTCCTGGCGATGCTCGCGGTCGGGCTGGTCGTCCTCGTGCTGCGCGACAACGCCGGGGGCATCGGCGGGACGGCCGGGGCCACCCCGGGCCCCAGTTCCTTCGCGTACGCGGACGTGGGGCCAGCGCCCGCGCTGGAGCTGAAGGACCAGGACGGCAACCCGTTCTCGCTCGCCTCGCTCCGGGGGCAGCCGGTGATGGTCTTCTTCGGCTACACGCACTGCCCGGACGTGTGCCCGGCCACCATCGGCAACGTCAACCAGGTGCTCCTCACCACGGGAGAAGGCCCGCGCGCCGTCTTCGTCTCGATCGACCCGGAGCGGGATGACGTCGCCGCCATGAACCAGTACCTCCGGTACCTGCCAAAGGCCTACGTCGGCCTTTCGGGTACGCCGGCGGATATCCGGCGCACGGCGGACGCGTGGGGCGTGAAGTACGCGCGGATCGACACGGGCGCGGCGAGCGGCTATGCCATGGCCCACACGGCCGACGTCTTCCTCGTCGACGCCCAGGGCATGCTCCGGGCGCACTTCCCGTTCGGGACAAAGGCCGAGCCGATCGCCGCTGCGGTCGAGGCGCTGATGGCGGAGACCCCGGCCGGGACCGCGGGCCCGGGCACCGCGACCCTGCCCACGGCCGCGCCGGGCACCGCGACGCCGGAACCGACACCGGGCACCGCGACGCCGGAACCGACACCGGGCGCCACCACCCCGGCCTCCGTCGCCGGTGGCCTGACGCCGCTGCTGATCTCCAGCAGCATCTGGGCCGGCGGCGCCAGCCCGGTGATCCTCAGGATCACGGACGCCATGGGCGCCGGCCTGGACGGCTCCGTCCCCATCCGCGTCCGGCTGGTTGGCGCGGACGGCGCCGCGGCCTCCCCGGAGGTCGCCGCCACGGCCGTCCGACCGGAGGGCTCGAAGACGGTCTCCTTCGTCCCCGTGCTGGACATCCCCACGCCCGGTCCCTGGCGGCTGGACGTGCTCGCCGCGGACGGGAGGTCGGGGTCGGCGCAGATCCAGGCCCTGGACCCCGGCAGCACCGCGCCCCTGGGCAAGCCGGCGCCGGCCGTGGACACGCCCACCCTGGCCGACGTCGGTGGCGTGGTCCGGGCCGTGACCACGCAGCCGGCGCCGGACCTCCGGTTCTCCCAGACCTCAACGGCAGACTCGCTGGCCGCCGGCAAGCCGTACGTGCTGGTGGTGGACTCGTCGCAATTCCGGGTCTCGCCGGCCTGCGGACGCGCCCTGATGATGACCCGCTACCTGCTGGACCGGTGGCCGGACGTGACGTTCATCCACCTGGAGCCGTTCGTGTACCAGGTCATCACCGAGGAGCCGGTGCTGAGCGGACCGATCACGGACCCGCCGCTGAACCAGTATTCGCGGGCCTTCGGAATCGGTCCCGCTCCATGGCCGGCGGTCTCGATGCCCTGGATCTTCGTGGTCGACGGGCAGGGGATCATGCGGGCGAAGTACACGGGCATCATCGGCAGCGCGGACGTGGACGTCATCGTGAGCCTGATCACCGGCAACGGGGTGATCGGCAGCTGACCGCGGGGTCCCGCCTCGAACGAGGTCGCGGGCCGCGGACGCCAACAGGTCCCGAACGCCGAGGTCGCGGGCCTATCCGGGTATCGGCCGGTACAGGTCCAGGAACGCGGCCGCCGGCAGCGGCCTGCTGTACAGGTAGCCCTGCGCCACGTCGCACCCCGCCTCGCGGAGGAAGTCGGCTTGCTCCGTGAGCTCCACGCCCTCGGCGACCGTCTCCAGCCCGAGGGTGCGGGCGATCGCGATCGTGGCCCGGATGATCTCCTCGCTCGCGCGGTTCACGCCGATGTCCCGCACGAACGCGATGTCGATCTTCAGCCGGGCGAGCGGCAGGCGCTGGAGCTGGGCGAGCGACGAATGGCCGGTGCCGAAGTCGTCCATCGCGAGATCGATCCCGAGGCTGCGCAGGCTCGCCAGGGTCGCCATCACCTGGTGGCTGTTGCGCACCACCATCGACTCGGTCAGCTCCAGCTCCAGCCGGTCCGTACCCAGCCCGCAGGCGGCCAGCCGGTCCCGGATCGAGGTCGCCAGGTCCGGCTCGTCGAGCTGCTGCGCGGAGAGGTTCACCCCCACGCGCGGAAGCCGCATCCCCAGGGCGTCCCAGTCCGACACCTGCTGGCAGACCGAGCCGAGGACGTACTGGCCGATCTCGCCGATGATCCCGAGGTCCTCCGCGAGCGTGATGAACAACCCTGGCAGGACCAGGCCCCGATCCGGGTGCTGCCAGCGGACCAGCGCCTCCGCCCCCACGAGCGATCCATCCGACAGCGAGACCTGGGGCTGGTAGTAGACCAGCATCTCCTGCCGGCCCACCGCCCCGCGAAGCTGTCGCTCGAGCGCCAGCCGCTCCTCGAGCTGGGCCGCAAGACGGACATCGGGAGCCCCCTGCCCGCGCGGGGCGAGACGGCTCCATGAGACCAAAGTATCGGACGCGGGAGGACCAGGGTCCATCCCCGGAGGGGGGGACGATCGGCCCATTGGTGGTACGGAGTCTGGAGGATGCCGAGGCCAGGGATCGCGGCGAGGGCGCTGTCGCAGGGCGACGCTCGGGGTGGCCGGATGCGCTAGGGTGGCCGCATGATCCCTCGACGACCCGGCCGCCCCCTCGGGGTCGGCGTCCAGCTCCCCGAGGTGGAGCGCGAGGTCCGCTGGCCGGAGCTCCGTGCCATCGCCCGCACGGCCGAGCAGGCCGGCTTCGACTCCGTCTGGCTCGGCGACCACCTGCTGTACCGGTACCCGTCCGGCGAGACGCGCGGCCCGTGGGAGGCGTGGACCGCGCTGGCCGGCCTCGCCGAGGCGACCGAGCGCGTTGTCCTGGGGCCGCTCGTCGCCGCGACCGCGTTCCACAGCCCGTTCATGCTGGCCAAGCAGGCGGCGACCGTGGACGAGATCTCGGGCGGCCGCCTGGTCCTGGGCCTGGGGGCCGGCTGGAACGACACCGAGTTCGCCGCGCTGGGCGCGCCGTTCGACCACCGGGTCAGCCGGTTCGAGGAGGCGTTCACGATCGTCCGCACGCTCCTCGCGTCGGGGTACATCGACTTCGCGGGCGAGTTCTTCACGGCCCGGGAGGCGGAGCTGCTGCCGCGGCCGGCGCGCGCCGGCGGGCCGCCGATCCTCATCGGCTCCAGTGGGCCGCGGATGCTGGCGGCCACGCTCCCGTACGTCACCGCGTGGAATGCCTGGTACGCGGACACGGGCAACCGCCCGGAGGGCGTGTCGCGGTTGCGGGCGATCGTGGACGAGTCGGCGGTAGCCGTGGGACGCGATCCCGCGGAGATCGAACGGACGGTCGCGGTCCAGGTCCGGATGGAGGGCGGCACGGGCCGGATCATGGGTGACCAGGATCCCCGCATGGCGGTGCCGCCGCTCGAGGGTTCGCCGGAGGTCATGGCGGATGCGCTCCGCGCCTACGCCCGCGAGGGGATCGGCCACGTGCAGCTGGTGGTGGACCCGATCACGGAGGCGTCCGTTGCGGCCCTGGCGTCGGTGCTGGAGCTGCTCGACCGCGGCTGACGCGACCGCTTGCCGGGGGGGGATCCGGCCGGGCGTCCGGACCTGCCCGACCCCCGACCTGTCCCGGACCGCGGGACCTTGTGCCACTGGCTGCCGCAGGTGCTAGCATCCGCGCCCGGTCCCCCTCGAGGAACCAGCCGAGGGACCCCAGCCCACCCACCGTGGAGCCGCCGATGAGGCCTCTCTCCCCCGTCCCCGCGCAGCCCGCAGGCGTGCGGCCGTGAGCGATCGTTCGCGCAGCCGGTCCGAGGGTGTGTCCGAGCTGGACAAGCGGATCATCGAGCACCTCCAGCAGGACGGCCGACGCCCCTTCACGCAGATCGCCACGGAGCTCGGTGTGTCCGAGGCGGCGGTCCGGGCGCGCACCAACCGCCTGATGGAGAAGGGCATCCTCCAGATCGTCGGCGTCACGGACCCGCTGAAGGTGGGCTTCCAGCAATGGGCCATGATCGGCGTCAAGTGCGAGGCCGACCGCCTGATCGAGGTGGCCGAGGAGATCGCCGCGTTCCCGGAGACGGACTACGTGGTCGTCACCGCGGGGACGTACGACATCCTCGTGGAGTGCGTGGCGGAGGACAACGAGGCGCTCCTGCAGTTCCTTGCCGAGCGCCTGCGCAAGATCAAGGGTGTGCGCGAGACGGAGACGTTCGTGTACCTGCGGCTGATGAAGCAGAGCTACCAGTGGGGCACCCGGTAGCGCAGGTGTAGCATCGGCGCCGTGAGCAGCGAGCGACCCCGGCCCGGCCCCTCAACCCGCGCGATCCGCGCCGCCTCCCGCATCCCCGAGGTCCGCCAGGCGCCCACGTCCGTTCCCATCTACCAGACGGCCACGTTCGCGTCCTCCGACGCGGACGAGCTGGCCTCCGTCCTGTCGGGTGACCAGCCCGGCTACGCCTACAGCCGCATCGACAACCCCACCACGACTGCCCTGGGCGATGCGATCGCCGACCTGCACGGGGCCGAGGCCGGGATCGCGCTGGCGACGGGCATGGCGGCCATCCACGCGGCGTTCCTCTCGATCCTCCACGCCGGGGAGCGAATGGTCGTCGGCCAGGTGGGCTACGGGACGACGCGAACCCAGGCCCTCAACGCCTTCGGGCGCCTGGGCGTGGACGTCGGGTTCGTGGACACGACCAACCCCCATGCGGTGGAGGCCGCGCTGGCGGCGATCCCGACCCGGATCCTGCACGTCGAGACCATCGCCAACCCGACCTGCGTCCTGGCGGACCTGCCCGTGCTGGCCGGGATCGCCCACCGTCACGGGGCCCTGCTGACGGTCGACAACACCTTCGCTTCGCCCGCCGTCTGCCGGCCGCTGGAGCACGGCGCGGACCTGGTGATGGAGTCGGCGACCAAGTACCTCTCCGGGCACTCCGACGTGATGGCCGGCGCGGTCGTCGGGTCGAAGGAGCTGATCGCAGCCGTGCGCTCCGCGCAGATCGACACCGGAGCGACGCTGGGGCCCTTCGCTGCCTTCCTGGTCCTGCGCGGCATCACGACGCTCGTGGTGCGGATGGAGCGGCAGGCCCGGACGGCCCTGGCCCTCGCGACGTTCCTCGAGGGGCGGGAAGGGGTGGCACGGGTGATCTACCCCGGGCTCTCCAGCCATCCGCAGGCGGAGGCAGCCTCCCGGATCCTGGATTCTGGCGGCGCGATGCTGTCCGTGGACCTGGCCGGCGGCCGGGAGGCCGGCCGCACCTTCTTCAACGCCCTCTCGATCCCGGAGCGGACCGCCAGCCTCGGCAGCGTGCACACGATGGTGGTCCACCCGCCCACCTCGTCCCACCGCGCGCTGGACGCCGAGGGTCTCGCCGCGGCCGGCATCACCGAGGGCCTGCTGCGGATCTCCGTGGGGCTGGAGGACGAGGCGGACCTCGTCGCCGACATGGCCGCCGCCCTCGAGGCCGCGCAGGCCGCCACGTCCGCGTAGGAGCTCCCGCCTCGCGACCATCGCCGCTTCACGATCTTGCGGGATGGATTCGGTGTCGGTGCGAGAAAGTGCAGTTTCGCCGGCGCTCTCGACACCGCCATCTTCATCGGTTAGGTTCGCCTTACCCTGTTCCCGCATCAGCCTGCGGCCGGCCCCGGCCGCAACGTCGGCGGCCGCATCGTCGGCAGGAGTCATATGACCGCTCGTCACACCGCCATCGAGACGATCGCCAACCACAAGGTTGCCGCCACCCAGAAGTACATGGAACATGCCGGCGAGGACATCTACGGCCGGTACGTCTTCCACGAGGGCGCGCAGCGGCAGTACCTGGCCAAGCCGATCTTCCGGCGCCTGCGGCGCACCATCGACGGCCTCGAGCCGTTCGACCCGGTCATCGCCGACGCCGTCGCCCACGGCGTGAAGGAGTGGGCGCTGGCGCGCGGCGCCACCCACTACACGCACTGGTTCGTGCCGATGACCGGCTCCACGGCCGAGAAGCACGACTCGTTCCTGACCCCCCTGGGGGATGGGCAGACCGTCGCGGAGTTCTCGGGTCGGAACCTGCTCCAGGGCGAGCCCGACGCCAGCTCCTTCCCGTCCGGCGGTATTCGCGCCACCTTCGAGGCACGCGGCTACACGGCGTGGGACGTGACGAGCCCGATCTTCCTCCAGGTCGAGCCCAACGGCGTCACCATGACGATCCCGACGGCGTACGTCTCGTTCACCGGCGAGGCCCTCGACCACAAGATCCCGCTGCTGCGGTCCCAGGAGGCCCTGGGCAGGCAGGCACTGCGGATCCTCCGCTGGTTCGACAACACCATCGCGGAACGGGTCTTCACCAACATCGGCCCGGAGCAGGAGTACTTCCTCGTCGACCGGCGCCTGGCCGAGCAGCGGCCGGACCTCGTGCTCACCGGACGCACCCTGTTCGGTGCTCCGTCGCCCAAGGGCCAGGAGCTGGAGGACCAGTACTTCGGCCCCATCCGCGAGCGGATCCTCGCGTTCATGATGGACCTGGACCGCGAGCTCTGGCGGCTGGGCGTCCCGTCCAAGACGCGCCACAACGAGGTGGCCCCGGGCCAGTTCGAGATGGCGCCCGTGTACGAGCCGACCTCGGTCGGGTCCGACCACAACATGATCGTCATGAGCACGATGCGGCGGCTCGCCCCGCAGCACGGCCTCATGCTCCTGATGCACGAGAAGCCGTTCGCGGGCATCAACGGCTCGGGCAAGCACAACAACTGGTCGATGGCCACCGATGACGGGGAGAACCTCCTCGATCCGGGCCACGACCCGCACGCGAACGCCCAGTTCCTGGCGTTCCTGATGGCGGTCGTCCGGGGCGTCGACCTCCATGCGGACCTCATCCGGGCCAGCATCGCCGACGCCGGCAACGACCATCGCCTGGGCGCCAACGAGGCGCCGCCGGCGATCATGTCGATCTTCCTGGGCTCCCAGCTGGAGGACGTCATCGCCCAGCTGGCGCGGGGCTCGGCCTCCGCCTCCAAGCGTGGCGGCCACGTGGAGCTGGGCGTCACGTCGCTGCCGGTCCTGCCGAAGGACGCCACCGACCGCAACCGGACATCACCCTTCGCCTTCACCGGCAACAAGTTCGAGTTCCGCGCGGTGGGCTCGTCCGCCCCGATCTACTGGCCGCAGACCGTCCTCAACACCGCGGTGGCGGACTCGCTGTCGCAGCTCGCCGACGAGCTCGAGAAGCTGAAGCACGGCGATTTCGCAGGTTTGACCGCCATCCTCTCGGGGATCGTCAGGGACCACAGGCGGGTCCTGTTCGAGGGCAACGGCTACTCCGAGGAGTGGCACGCGGAAGCCGCCCGCCGAGGACTGCCCAACAACCGGACCACCGTGGACGCGCTGCCGGCGCTGACCACGCCGAAGGCCGTCACGCTGTTCTCGAAGTGGGGGGTGCTGTCCGAGCGCGAGCTCCTCGCCCGCGCGGAGATCAACTGGGAGCGCTACGTCAAGGTCGGCAACATCGAGGCCAACTGCTCGCTGGACATCGCGAAGACGATGATCCTGCCCGGCGCGGCGCGCTACCTGGGGGAGCTCGCCGCCGCCTCCGCGTCCGGATCACGGGGGATCGCCGCCGTCTCGGAGAAGGTGGCGTCCCTCGCCGACGCGCTCGTCGACGGGATCCACGCCCTCGAGCATGCGCAGCACGCCGCCCACGAGGCCGCGTCCGTGCACGACGAGGCTGCCGCGTTCTGTGATGCGGTGATCCCGGCCCAGAACGCGCTCCGTGCGGTTGCGGACGAGCTGGAGACGCTGGTGTCCGACGAGCTCTGGCCGCTGCCGAAGTACCGGGAGCTGCTCTTCCAGTACTGATCGTCTGGTCCGGTGAGGGGGCCGCGCCTGGGCCGCGGGGGGCCGCCTGGGCCGCCTGGGCCGCGGGGGGCCGCCTGGGCCGCGGGGGGCCGCCTGGGTCGCGGGGGGCCGCGCCTGGCTCCCGTGCCGCGCCAGCGCCCTCGGCTGCCGGCGCTCTCGGCTGCCGGCGCCCTCGGCTTCCGTTGGGCTCGGCTGCCGGCGCCCTCGGCTTCCGGTGAGCTCCCGTATCACCAGCGGTGCTGTCCGCGCCCGAAACCCGGACCCTGGCCTCGCGCGCCGCCTTCGGATGCCCCTGCGGACGCTCCGATCACGAGCTGTGATCAGGCGCCCCGCATCGACGCCGCGCAGGGTCGCGCCACCACGGATTGCCCCCGGAGAGCATCAGGGGTGATGCCGTTGACGTAAGCCGGCGGTGAGTCGGTCTCGCGACACTACAGGCCATGAGCGGACAGTCGGCCAGTCGCGCAACGGGCTACGTGATGGCGGGCCGGGTGCGAGCTGCGGTCGTCGCGAGGAGGTTGGGCGTCGGTCTCCGAGAGGCTCGTCTTGGGGCCGGACTCCTCCAGCGCGAGGTGGCGGTCCGGGCCGGCGTCTCGCAGCCGGAGGTCGCGAAGCTCGAGGGTGGCCACGGGGTCGACACGGGTATCGACACCTGGGCGGCCTGCGGCGCCGCACTCGGGCTTCAGCTGGCTGCCTTCTTCGAGGGCGTGCCGGGTGCAGACCTGCCCCGAGACATCCAGCACCTCCGACGCCAGAACTTGGTCGTTGCCACGTCGGCACCCGGTGGCTGGGCGTCGGAGCCCGAGTCCGCCGTCGCCGGTGACGGCTCCCGGCCTCGATCCATCGACGTCCTCCTGACACGAGCCGTCCGGCGCGAGGTGGCCGTGGTCGAGATCTGGGACCTCATCCTCGACGGCGGCGCGGTCATGCGCGGCCTCGAGGCGAAGGTCCACGCCACCAGGCAGCGACGGGGCCCAGACTGGCACGTCCAGGGACTGCTCATCGTGCGGGGCACCCAGCGCAACCGGCGCCTGGTCGGCTCCCTCCCCGCACTGTTCGCGGCCCGCTATCCGGCGCCGTCCCAGGCCTGGCTCCGCGCCCTGCGGGACACGGCCACTCCGATGCCCAGTTCGGCGGGACTCGCGTGGACGGACGTGGCCGGGACCCGGCTCATCGCGGCGCGCCTTGCGACCGCCGGCTGATGGCGGTGTGCCGCACCCCCTCGCGGCTGGCCCGTCATTCGATGCCCGGCCGATCATGGGGTATCATTCGCCCGCCCCTCAGCGGGCACTTTCGGTCGGGGCGTGGCGCAGCTTGGTAGCGCGCATCGTTCGGGACGATGAGGTCGGAGGTTCAAATCCTCTCGCCCCGACCAGTCTTACGCACTTCCAC
>Ga0209014_10000685_pt1 | contig 19796 bp, 19 predicted proteins | sample BarGraNGADG00212_FD_184491 | JGI IMG/M metagenome (GOLD analysis project Ga0209014, IMG submission 184491) | Arctic peat soil microbial communities from Barrow, Alaska - Barrow Graham LP Ref core NGADG0002-212 (SPAdes) (version 2) | ecosystem: Environmental > Terrestrial > Soil > Wetlands >...
ATCGGGCTGTCCGGATATTGCCCCCAGCAGCCTGCGCTTCTGCAAGCAACACTTGCTTTTGCGGAATATTGTATACGAAACACAATGTCAAGCTTTTACTGGCGTCCGAATTCAATTGCCATTCAGATTTGACAATGTTTCCCGCGGGTGTTATTTTGCAATACCCGCGCGTTGACGGCCGCCGGCGGAGCGATTGTCCCGCAGGCGGTCCTGGATAAGCACAAACCATGTCTCTATTTTTTTGGAATCATTCACGGAAGGAGGAGTAGGGTATGAAAAAACTGATTGCGCTGGTCGTTTTGGTTCTGTTCGCGGCCCCCTGCGTTTTCGCGGCAGGGACGGATGTGAAGGGTTCGGCAGGGCAGGCCCTGGCGGAAAAGGCAAAGGCGGAAGGAAAGGTGACGTTTTATGCCAACATCACCTCCGTGGAGCCGATCCTGGAGGATTTTGAAAAGAGGTACGGCGTCAAGGCGGCGTATACAAGGCTCTCCACCACCAAATTCATTGCGACCATCCTGACGGAACATGCGGCCGGAAAGCTCACGGCCGACGTTCTCCAGGCGCCCATGCCGGTCCTCGAATTTCTGATGGAAAAGGGCGTCCTGGCATCATACACCTCCCCCGCCGCGGCCGGATATCCGAAATGGGCAAACAAGGACGGCAAGATCCAGAGCTTCGGCATTGAATATGCCGCCCTGATCTACAACAAGGAGCTGGTCAAACCGGCCGATGTCCCCAAGAAGTATGAAGACCTGACGGACCCGAAGTGGAAGGGGAAGATCGTCATGGCCGATCCCTCCTCCCATCCGACGACAATCTCCTGGCTCATCGGACTGAAGGAAAACGTGATCAAATCGGAAGCGGAATGGATGAAGTTCCTCAAAGGGCTGGCCGCCAACAAGCCGATGTTCGTGGCCTCTTTCGGCCCTACACCGGCCCCGATCGAGAGCGGTGAGAAGTGGATCGGCATCTCGATGCCGAAATACATCATCACCAAGGCGCCCGCACCGCTGGATTGGGCAAGGGTTTCCCAGCCGATGATGGGGACTCCCCGGGGAATGGCCATTACAGCCGGCGCACCCCATCCCAACGCCGCGAGGCTGTTCGTGGATTACTGGCTGTCTCAGGACGCCATGAAGATCATGGCCGAGAAGGTGGGCGAATATGTCCTCGCCCCGGGCATCTATCCCCCGATTGCCGGAATCGACAAGGCGAAGGTTATCCCGATCCGCGAACTGTCGGATGACGAGATCAAGAAGTGGGGAGGCGAGTTCAAGAAGATTTTTGCAACGCCGTAACCTTGAAATAATAAACGTATTTTAACATCCTCGGTTCCGGGATCATTTTTCTGCGGTCCCGGAACCAAGGCGATTTCGTAATCGGTTCATATGTGCGTTGCACTTCATCCCTCCCTCCGCAGGTTCAGGGTGGGCTTTTCTGTCGCGATGAGTCTGTCGAACCGCATGCGTCTTGCCGCAGAAACTTTTTCAGAAGCTGCCTCAAACGGTTATTGAGACTTTCTTTAGCGAGCTTCAACCTTTCAGGTCATAAAAAATGGAAATCAGCATCAAAGGTCTCAACAAGAACTATTACTCGGAAGGAAAGACCATCGCGGCGCTGGACCAGGTCGATCTGACCATCCCGGCCAACCGGATCTTCACCCTGCTGGGGCCGAGCGGCTGCGGCAAGACCACGTTGCTGCGCTGCATCGTCGGCCTGGAGATGCCCGATTCGGGGGAGATCGCGATCGGCGAGGAGGTGGTCTTTTCGACGGAAAAGGGCATCTACGTCCCGCCGGACCGGCGGGGGCTGGGGATGGTGTTCCAGACCTACGCCATCTGGCCCCACATGAACGTCTTCGACAATGTGGCCTACCCGCTCCAGACTCGCAACGAACCCAAGGAGGAGATCGTCCGCAAGGTCGCCAGGACGCTCCATTTCGTCCAGTTGGATGGGTTCGAGAAGCGGCCGGCGACGAAGCTGAGCGGCGGGCAGCAGCAGCGGGTTGCCCTCGCGCGGGCCCTGATCGCTGAGCCGAAGGTGATCCTCTTCGACGAGCCCCTCTCCAACCTGGATGCGAAGCTGAGGGAGGAGACGCGCAAGGAGCTGCGGGCCTTTCTCACGGAACTCAAGATCACCGCCGTTTACGTGACCCACGACCGGATCGAGGCCCTGTCGCTCTCGGATACCGTCGCGGTGATGAAGAGCGGCCGCATCATCGAGATGGGGACGCCGCGGGAGATCTATTTCGACTCAGACCGGCGGTTCGTTGCGGACTTCATCGGCCGCGCGAACTTCATCGAGGGCCGGGTCGTGTCGGTGGGGGAGAACGAGACCACCGTCGATTCCGCGATCGGCGCCATCGCCTGCGAAAAGAAGATCAACACCTCGCCGGGTGCGGTGGTCACGGTGTGCATCCGCCCGGAATTCATCCGGGTTTTGAAGGGGGATCATAAGGTTGGGCGCAACATCTTCCGGGGAAGGGTCGAATCCATGGTCTTCGTCGGCGACGCCTACGAGGGGGAGATCCGGGTCGGAGAGACGCTGCTGATCTTCCGAATCGAGCCGACAACCGCCGTCCGGGAGGGGGAGGAGATTGCCCTCCACTTCGACCCGCGTCACTGCTCGATCCTGTTGAATTAAAAAAGGGTACGTGCGATGCAAAAGACGAGAACGGGCTTGACGCCGGGCCTGATCGCGATTGTCGGATTCCTTACGGTCTGCCCCGTCGTCATGCTCATCCTGGGGAGCTTCAGCGAGGGGCTCAACGCCTTCGGAACGTTCACGCTCTCGAAGTACGTTAAGGCCTACAGCGACCCGGCCTTCGCCGAAATCATCGTCAATACGGTTATTTTCACGATCGGCTCCGCATTCGTTGCCACCGTCCTGGCACTTTTTCTGGCCTATCTAAACACCCGGACGAACATCCCATTCAAGTTCATGTTCCGGATCATTTCGCTGATTCCGATGATGGTGCCGCACATCCTGTTCGCCGTGAGCTGGGTTCTGCTGCTGAACCCGTCGAACGGCATGATCAACCTTTTCCTTCGGCAGGTCTTCGGCTGGGAGGGGGCGGCGCTCAATATCTACACGCTACAGGGGATGATCCTCGTAGAGGGGCTCCTGGACCTGCCCATTGCCTACCTGGTCATCGCCCCGGCCATGTCGGCGTTCGACGTTTCGCTGGAGGAGTCCTCGAAGGTGTGTGGGGCGTCGAACCTGCGGACGCTGGTTCGGATCACCTTGCCGGTTCTCCGGCCCGCCATCCTGGCCGCGGCAACGCTGGTGATCGTCCGGAGCCTGGCCTCCTTTGCCGTTCCCTCGGTGATCGGTATGCCGGGGCGGATCTACGTACTGGCGACCCACATCTACCGTGTCATCGCGACCGGGTATGTCACGGACTACGGGATGGCGGCGGCGGTGGGCATGAGTGCGCTGGCCGCCTCGATCACGCTGATCTTCCTCTACCGCCACCTGACCCGGGAAGGGGAGAAATACGTCACCGTCTCCAGCCGGGGCTACCGGCCGAGCGTGATCGACTTGAAGGGGGCCCGGTATCCCCTTTTCGGAATCGTCGCGCTGCTATCGTTTGTGCTGATCGTCCTGCCGGTCCTGGTCCTCTTCTACACCTCCGTCGTTCCCTACTCCATGGTGCCGAGCGCGAAGGCCTTCGCGATGATGAGCTGGAAGCACTGGATCGCGGTCCTCAAGGATCCCGTCTCGCTGCTGTCACTTAAGAACAGCCTCTATCTCGGCGTCGGCGGGGCGACGCTGGGGATGATCCTCTCCTTCTTCGTCGCCTATGTGATCGTCAAGGTCCGTTCGAAGGCCTCGGGCTTTCTCGAATCCTTGAGTTTTCTCTCATTTTCCTTCCCGGGGATCGTCGTCGGCATCGGCTTCATGTGGTTTTTCGTTCAGACGCCCCTCTACGCGACGATCTGGGCGCTTCTCATCGGTTACATCGCGACATACCTGCCCTACGGAATCCGACCGCTGACCAGCGCCTTCGTCCAGATTCACAGCAACCTGGAGGAATCATCCCGGGTCTGCGGCGGTGGGCCGTTCTACACGATGCGCCGGATCGTCATTCCGCTTTTGGTTCCGGGGATCGTCTCCGGCTGGATCCTGATGGCCACGATGTTCGTCCGCGAGCTGAGCCTCTCCGTCGTCCTCTCCCGACCGGGGACGGAGGTCCTCGCCGTCCAGATCCTCCGGTTCGCGGAAGACGGTCTGTGGGGGAGGCTCTCCGCTCTGGGGATCCTGATGATCTTCATCTCCACGACGCTGGTGATCATCGCCTCCCGGATCGGAGCGAAGCTGACGAAGGTGGATAAATAAAGGGTATTACCCCTTCTCCCGGTACCCGAACTCCTGGAGCATACGGGGGTCGTGGGTCCAGTCCTTCGCGACGCGGACGAAGAGTTCGAGGAAGACCTTTGCGGCGAAGAATTTCTCCATCTCCAGGCGCGCCCTTGTACCGATCTCCTTGAGCATCGAGCCTCTCTTTCCGATGATGATCCCCTTCTGCGACTCCTTTTCCACGTGGATGGTTGCCGCGATCCGAATCATGTTCTTCGCCTCGTCCTCCTTGAAGGCGTCCACGACGACGGCGGTCACGTAGGGGATCTCCTTGTGGGTGCGGAGGGTGATCTTCTCCCGGATGATCTCGGCGGCGATGAAACGCTCGGAGCGGTCCGTCATCATCTCCTCGGGGAAGTACCGCGGCCCCTCGGGGAGGAGCTTCCAAATCTCCGCGATCAAGACGTCCACGCCCCGGCCTTTCAGGGCGGAAATCGGCAGGATCTCCCGGAATGGAAAAAGTTTGCCGTATGCCTCGATCAGCGGCAGCAGCAGCGGTTTTTCCACGAGATCGATCTTGTTGATCACGAGAAAAACGGGGATCGGTTTTTCCCGGAGGGATTCCAGAATGAACCGGTCGTCCCGGTGGGGGAGAGGGGCCGCCTCGGCGAGGAGCAAAATGAGATCAACGGTTCCGAAGGTTCCCGTCGCAGTCTCGAGCATCGCCCGGTTCAGGGGCGTCGTTGCACTGTGAATCCCCGGCGTATCGAGGAAAATCAGTTGTCCCGGCTGCGGCTCCAGCAGGTTCCGGATCCCCATGATTCGGTTCCGCGTCGTCTGGGGTTTGTGCGTCGTGATGGCGATCCGCTCGCCGACCATCGCGTTCAGAAGCGTCGATTTTCCCACATTGGGCCTGCCGATGATGCCGATGAAACCCGATTTGAACACGTCCGCCTCCGTTGCAGTTGGGTGAGCCGGCCCCGTCGTTCGGGGAATTATGGGGACACCTTGCTACAAGGTGTCCCCATAATTCCCGATGCGGGGGATGCCGGGCTCCGGAAAATCCGTTTCACAATTCCGGGTGAAACGATACCACGTCGGCCATCCGCATGCAAACCTTCCCTGCGAAGCCCCGTGATGCGACCGGAGCCGTCCGCCTTCCGTTGTTCATTTCCGTGCGTCAGGATCACGTTTCCCCGGGAAAGGGCGGGATCGGCCGTGACGCGGATTTCTTCGATGCCGAAGCGTTCCTTCAGGGAAGCGATGTTTCGCCGCCCGGCGCCGCAGAAGCTGGAGAGATCGGCCGGAGAGATGGTGAAGTGGGCTGTCAACCTGTCGGCGTCGGCTATTCTGGAAGAGACGGCGCCGCTCCCCCGTTCGACGGACGAGAGCAGGGCGGCGGCCAACTCCAGGAAAAGGGCGGTTTCCACGAGAGACCGGAAGGCCGGGTGGAAAGGCCCCGCGACGACGGCCCCCGGTTCTTCCAGCTCCCGTGTGGTCTGGAGGCCGAGACGGATGACGGGAATCCCCGCCGCGGTCAGCGCCTTGAGAGCATTTTTACAGAGATCCGTCGCCTCCGGAAGGGTCAGGGCCCTGTACGCCCCTTGATGAAAGGCCTGGGCGAGGGCGGTGTCCCTAAGGACGAGCGTGGGATGGATCCGGACCATATCCGGATGGAGCGCAATGGTCTTCCGGATGGTTTCGGCGAAACGGCCGGGGCTGTCCCCGGGCAGGCCGGCCATCAGATGGATTCCCGTTTCGAAACCCTTTTCCCTAAGCAGGGTGAGCGCCCGGACGGTGTCGGTTTCCGTGTGACCCCGACGGGATTCCATCAGGACGCCGTCATGCAGCGACTGCGCCCCCACCTCCACGGTCGTGACGCCGGCGGTCCGGAAAAGGTCGAGAGCCTCCGGGTCGATCCCGTCGGGACGCGTCGAGATCCGGAGGCCGTCCACCACCCCCTCCCGGAGAAAGGGTGCGGCCATGTCGAGCAGACGGCGCTGTTCCTCCTGTTCCATCCCGGTAAAAGTCCCGCCGTAAAAAGCGATCTGCACCGGCCCGCCCCTCCGCGGGGCGCTCTCAAGGTGGGCGCGGACGGTTTCGGCGAACGCCACTTCCGTAACCCTCTCCGGACGATCTCCCGCGGTCAGTCGCTCGTTGCAGAACAGACAGCGGTGGGGACAGCCCCGGTTCATCAGGAAGACGGGGATGATCATCGGAGCTTCTCCATGGCGATTCGGGCCGCCTGCTGCTCCGCCTCCTTCTTGCTCCGGCCTGTTCCCGTCGCGATCATCCGCTCGCCGATCACGAGGCTCGTCTCGAAGCGCTTGTCGTGGTCCGGGCCGGTTTCGGAGATTACCATGTAGCGCGGCATTTCCCGGAACAGGACCTGGCACATCTCCTGGACGGCGGTTTTGTAGTCCCTGTAGATCGTGGAGAGATCCCCTTTCTCGATCAGCGGTTCGAAGAGTTGGCGGATAAAGGCGGCGGTCCGGTCGAAGCCGCCGTCCTGGTACATCGCGGCAATGACCGATTCGAAGGCGTTTGCCAGAAGCGAGGGTTTCATCCGGCCGCCGGAACCCTCTTCCCCTTTGCCGAGCAGAAGGTGTTCCCCGATTCCGAACCTCCGGGCCAGTTCCGCCAGCGGCTGTTCGTTGACGACGGAGGCCCGCAGTTTCGAGAGCTGCCCTTCGGAATGGTCGGGGAATTTTCTCATCAACATGTCGCTGACGGTCAGCTCCAGGACGGCGTCGCCCAGAAACTCCAGCCGTTCGTTGTCCCGGCAGGCGAGGCCCGCATTTTCGTTGACGAACGACCGGTGCGTCAACGCGTTGTCCAAAAGATCGATATCCGCGAAATACCAACCGAGCCGGTCCTCCAATCCCGTCAGTGCCTGAACCCGTTCCTCATTCATGATGTTCTCTCAAAAGTTCCAAAGCCGTTGTTTCGACCGTCATGCATGACGGCTACGTAAAAAGTCCGGATGCTGCGTTGCGCTTCATCCCTCGTCATTGCGGCGTGTTCCGGGGACACGTTCCGATCCCTTTGGGCTTCCGGAACATGTCCCCGACGCCTCATTCCTCTGGATTCGCGCGCCTTGCCTGCGGCCTTTTTACGAAGCCGCCCCAATTTCAAGACTCTTAAGACTATATTCAGGGGTCGTAATGCATGACCTCTGCGATCAGATGGCCTTCCCTGAAGGCTTCGGGCATGACCCGGACGATCCGGTTGGCGGTTGCCCCATCGCCGCGAACGGCGACGGGGATGTAGTTGTCGGAGAATCCGACAGGGGATCCGGTCTTTTTATCGGTTCTCCCTTCGACGAGAACCGAAAGCGGCGTACCGATGAACTTCTCGGCGAACTTCTGCCGTTTCACCGCCCCGACCGCTCTCAGGCGCTGCGCCCGCCTTTTTTTCTCCGGTTCGGGGATCTGCCCGGCCATCATTGCGGCGGGCGTGCCCGGCCGCCGGGAGTAGGGGAAGACGTGGAGGTAGGCGACGGGAGTCTCTTCCACCAGGCGCAGCGTGTTTTGAAAGGCCTCCTCGGTCTCGCCCGGGAAGCCTGCCATCACGTCGATTCCGACAGCGATGCCGGAAACGGCCGACGTGAGATCCCGGACGAGGTTGCGGAAGAAGGCCGCATCGTAATCCCGGCGCATTGCGGCGAGAATCCCGTCGTCACCGCTCTGAAGGGGGATATGGAGGTGGCGGCAGACGGTTCCGGACGCCCCGATGAGGGCGATCAGTTCCGTGCTCAGTTCGCGCGGTTCGATCGAACTCAGCCGGAGGCGCTCCACGGTGTTCCCTTCCACGATCCGCCGGATGAGGGTCACGAGATCCGTCCGCGGTTGGAGATCGCGGCCCCAGGCGCCGAGGTGGATCCCCGTGAGGACGATCTCCCGGTAACCGGCCCGTGAGATTGAAGAGATCCTTTCCGCGACCTCCTCAGCGGGGAGACTCCGGCTTGCGCCCCGCGCATGGGGGACGATGCAGTAGCTGCAAAAGGCGTCGCAGCCGTCCTGGATCTTCAGGAAGGCGCGGGTGTGCTCCGGGAAGAGGGTCGCCCCGAGGCGGGAGATCCCCTTTTCATCCCGAATGTTGCCGACCAGAACCCGCGGCGCGCCGGCCTTCATTTCACAGAGGATATCGGGAATTCTTTCCTTTTCGGCGTTGCCGGTGATGAACCGGACGCCGGGGATTTGGGCGATCTCCTCCGGGGCCCTCTGAGCGTAGCAGCCGGTGACCAGGACGGCCGCCGCCGGGTTTTTCCGGATTGCCCGACGGATGAGCTGGCGGGACTGGTAGTCCGTTCGGCCGGTGACCGTGCAGGTGTTGATGATATAGCCGTCCGCCGCCTCCTCGAACGGGACGAGGGTGATCCCGCGGGCGATGAGCGCCTCCGCGATCCCCGCCGATTCGCACTGGTTGACTTTGCAGCCGAGCGTCGTCACGGCCACCCTGACCATTTCCGCTTCCCCTTTACGATCCATTCCCGCCGTCAATTTCATCTCTCCGCTTGCTTTTCTTTCCCGGCATCTAATCGCCCGCCGCTTCGTTTGTCAAGATGAAACGATTTCTGGCCTTTCCCTCTCGTTCCCGTTAGAATGGCGCCAATTTCCGGAGGAGGTGACCCATGGAAGGGATCGTTCGTTACGTGGCCGAACATCCGCTGGTTGCGATGGCGGTTTGCTTTGCCGCGCTGCTGCTCGTCTATTTCCTGTTCAAGCGCCTGATAAAACTGGCGCTGATTCTGATCCTTGTCGCCGTGGTAATCGGCGGCTATTTCTACTTCCAGTATCCGGAGTCGAGACCCGCCAACCTCAAGGATGCCATGGAGAAGGTCAGGGTCGGGGCGGGTAAGGCCGTCGATCAGGGCAAGGATGCTTACGAGAAGGGCAAAGAATGGGTTGACAAGGGGAAGACCGTGCTGGACAAGGGGATCGACAAGGGGAAAGATGCGATAGAGAAGAAAAGGGAGAGTGCCGGCGGTCTCGGGAAGATCCTGGACGGGGACGGGGATGCCGGCAATCGTCAGAAGCCTTAAGGGGTCTTGAAAAACAGGATCGGAGAGGCGCCGCGCGGCGGGCGGCTAAATAGGGATGCCCCCGGCCTTGACCAGCAAATCCTTTCCCGGGATCTCCAGCAGAGCGTCCCAGTCCAGTGTCGGGAAGATCCGGTGGAGATTGTGGTCGTCCTCCACGAGGTGATGGTCCAGGTTTCCGAAGAGATGCTTGGCGATCCGGCGGGTCGGCTCGGGCGGCACGACGACGTCGAACCGTCCGTGGTAGAGGATGACGGGGATCTGCAGCGGCTGCCGGGAACAGGTGGTGAAATCGGCGTGGCCGAGGGCCGGGGCGAGGAGAATAAGCCGCCGGACGCGGGTTTCGTTTGCGCACGCAAAGAGAGCCGCCATGAGGCCCCCGTAGCTCGACCCAACGAGGATCAGATTTCCCGTTCCGGAGAGGCCCTTCTCAAGCTGCGTCATCCGCTCCTCGAGAGGGCCGGAGTAGTCTTCCATGAACATCCCCGGATATCTCACCCGGAAGTAACTTCCCTTCGTTCCCCGGCTGCTGCTGTCGAGACCGTGGATGAATGCGCGCGCAATGTCCTTCATCTCGTTCACCTACAACTGCTCAGCCGTAGTGATTCATTAAAACTGAGAATTCCGGATTGAAACAAAGTAACGTTCGGCATGTGATGCGGCGGCTTTTTACCATCGCTCACAATGCGGTTGTTCGGCCTTTATTTTCTGGCCAGATTGTTTTGCCGCTTTTTTTTAAATTTGAACGGTAGCGTTCATCTGAAACAATCTGTTTCTGAATTTCCACAGGCACATTTGCCCTTAGTTCTTCGAACAGAGCCTTTGTTTTTTCCCAATGATTTATAGCAACTTCTGTTCTCGTCGCTAAATCGGGATACCTTAGCGTATTACAATTATTGAGATAATTAAGCCATTTCTTGTTTTGATCCGACAAGTTGATTCCTTTTTTACGCAACTGCCGGAATAATAGCTTTAAATCGTGTACAGCAGGAAACTCATCCTAGAAATGAAGCAGGCAAGCCTTAAGGAGCAGCTCGATACCCAGATGCGAAAGAAACGCGGCTGAATGCAGATATTCCCAAGTCCTGCAGCCAGATAGTTCATAGAGCTTCTCCGCTGTTTTGAGATAATCCACACTGTATTGGATTAGATCTGATACTGTGCAAAGTTCTCTTATCAAGGAACCACCAAAATTGCTCGGCGGTAATTTACAGACGCGTGCGCTATTTTGCTTTGAGTGCCGCCACCAGTTTGACGATTCGCTTGGCATTTATGCCCGCATCGCGGATGCCAACACGCGACGATGATCGGATATCCACCTGACTGCCGGTGGGGGTCGCGGAGATGCGCACCACCATGTCGTCGATGAAGCCGAACCAGAAGCTCTGATCATAGGCCTCGATCCTGCCGGTCGCCCTGTCGGTGCTGGTGATGATAAAGCCCATGCCGTTCATCGCTGTCACTGCCTTGTCGAAGGCCTGCTCGGGTGGCAGCGACAGTATCACCGGCTTGATGTCGGGATAGTTTATCGCCTGGAGTGCCGCCTTCTCCGGGGTGTAAACTGTAGGATTGGTCGCCTTGGATTTGTTGCGCAATTCCAGGTTGGTAACAAAAGCTGGCGGGTTGGCGGTGTCGGTGGTGATGTCGCTGAGGCGCGGACTGGCGCGCAGAGCCTCTCTGACATGGTAGGGAATCCACACGACTGTAGCGCCAAGTATTAGGCCGATCAGAGCCAGCAAAGTGAGTTTATGGCTGAACTTCATGTTGGCTGCAACACCAAGAAACGAGACCACAACGGCGGCGATGCCGCTGTAGACTATCCACGGCATTACGGCAAATGCATCGCGATAGGACCACCAGCCGAAGCGGTTGCCGAGCCCGGCCGATACCGCAGCGAGCGATGCGGCTATGCCCAATGCGAAACCAAAGCGGGCGATCTTACTTCTGAAACCACGGTTCTCTGCCGTCATTTCCGCTTGTGTCATTTTTCCTCCTCGAAACTGATTTGGAGTCGAGAAGACCGGTTTCTCCCGATACTCCAGTCAGGTTGACGTTTTTTCTTTTTTTAACCGCCTGGTTTCCCGGTGGTGCCACAATATTTCAACCATGAATCCGTTGGCTCCAGCTCCTCATAACTGGTAATTCATACCACAATTATCGAGGAAACAATATCATCAATAACGACTTGAAGTCATGCATCTTAATCGAATTTGGCGATTCGCAGACTTCAGCAAGTTGTCCACGTTTCAACGCACCCACCTGCCCCATACAAAACTTTTTGAAGCGGTAAACTTCAGAATTAGCGAAAGGGAGTCCTGCCCGCCCTGTGTGCAGCCAGCAGGGCTCCCTTTCAAATAAAAATTGCCTTTATTTTTTCCAGACGGCGATTTCATTAGACGTCCAGTCCTGCAACAGGATGGATTTTCCCCCCGGACCACACTTGTGAATCTGAACGGAATCTGTGCCCTGGTGGCGGTTTTTGTTCCACGTTATTGCACCGCCCAAGCCCTTCCAGTTCTTAAAGGTATTCAACTTTTCAATGCAGGCCTCCGTGCTTAAATTCGGTCCCGCGAGTCTGAGGGCCTCGACCAGCGGTTCGGCGAACTGTAAGCCGGCCATATAGAAAACCCCCCATCTCTCCTCCGGGGCCAGTCTTTGCGCGGCCTTTTGGTATTTAACAACCAGCGGATCATTGGAGTCAGGAGGGGGCACAAATGCGCCAGTGATCACCCCTTCCCAGAGACCGCCGGTTATCTTGTTCATCAGAGGATAATCGGAAAGCCCGTCGCAAGAAACCCACTGAGTTTTGAACCCGACGTTCGCGCTTGTCTTCATGGCAATGGCTCCAAGCGTTGGGCTGACCCACATAATGACAGTCTCTGCGCCGGAGTTCTTAAGCCTGAGTATCTGGGAGGCGAGATCCTTGTCTGTAGGTTCGACTGGAATCGCCTCGGTCAGTTTCATGTTGTAGGTGGCAAGTCTCTGCAGACATCCCGCCAGTCCGCTTTTACCGTAAGAATCATTCTGATACAGGAACCCGATCTTCTTGTATCCCATTTTTTCAACCAGATATTTTGTGAGAACACTCGCCTCGTCCTGAAAAAGCGGATACGAATAATAGCGATAGGGATTGGCAATGGTTTCGATTTCCCCTTTGGGATCAGAGTTGACCGCAGCGGACCCGGGGGTAACCCAGAGGACCTTGTTTTCCGCAAGGTACCCTTTGACGGCGTTTCCTCCCGCGCTCGAAACGCCCCCGGTGAAAGCGAATATTCCATGGCGCTCCACCAATTCTTTCACGATGGCGGTGGTCTGGGCGGGGTTGTACTGGTCATCCCTCGAAAAATATTTGATTTTTCTGCCGTGAATGCCGCCCTCTTCGTTGACGATCTGAAAAAGAAGACCGGCGCCTCTGGCGACTGCCCCCCAGGGCGCCGCGGGACCTGTTTGAGGGCCGAATTGCGCTATCCGGATCTCCTTTTCGTCAAAACCAGGATTTTCGGATAGGACCTCCGTTGTAAACAAAAAAATAGATAAAGCAGCCAACAACACGATGAATAACGTTTTTTTACTTTTCATAAAACCCTCCTCTTTTAAATTTTTTTAACCGCTATGCTTTCATTGAATGGATATTATATTGAATTGATTGAGTCGAGGTCGGGTAGAAATACGGTGCGCGCATATTTAGGGCAACGCCTTCCATTGTTTACGCCGTTTCCAGCTTCGTGGCAAAGAGATGCCAGAACATGCATCACGTTTCCGCACGCCACTCTCGGAACGGCCCATCCATACCATAATATCGAGGAAACAACATCAATGATTACGAAATCCGGCATATTCGCCGAGGCTGATGATTTGCGGAGGAAGTACGCATCAACCGAATGAGCCCTTTGCCGAACCGGCGGCCTTCGTTCTGCGGCCGCATCGCTGGCGGAGGCTTCCTCCCGGGCGTTTCGGAGTTGCTTTCCATCTCCCGGTGTGTTAGGAATTTTCAAGAAATATTCGCTGAGGCGGCCGCGGAAAGCCGTTTTTTCGCGAACACTTCGATTGCTTCGAAAGGAGAAAGACGCATGTCCAGAGTGGTTCCATTCCGCGCCCTGAGACCCGGAAAGGCTGTTGTCCGTCAGGTTGCCGCCCCGCCCTATGATGTTCTGAGCGTGGCGGAGGCGCGGGAGCAGGTCCGCGACAACCCGCTCAGCTTTCTGCATGTGGAGAAATCGGAGATCGATCTTCCCGATGCCGCCGGCGTGGAGGACCGCCGGATCTACGAGCGGGCGAAAGAGAATCTGGAGGCCCTGATCCATCAGGGGATCCTCGCCCAGGAGGAGTCCGCTGCGTTTTATCTCTACCGGCAGCAGTTGGGGAATCACATCCAGACGGGGATTGCGGCCTGCGTCAGCCTCGCCGAGTATGAAAGCGGGCGGATCAGACGCCACGAATTCACCCGGGCGGATAAGGAGCGGGAGCGGACGCTTCACATCGATACGGTCGGAGCGCAGACGGGGCCGGTCTTCCTCACCTACCGCGGGGAAGGGGCGATCGACCGTTTGACGGCGCAGGTTGAAAAACGACCGCCCGAATATGATTTCACGGCGGACAACGGCGTCCGCCATATCGTATGGGTCATCCGGGATCCGGCGGAGCTCCGGGCGATCACGGAAGGGTTCGCCCCGGTCGAGGCCCTCTACATCGCCGATGGCCACCACCGGGCCGCGGCCGCCGCCACGGTCGCCCGCCTTCGAAGCTCCCGGAATTCCTGCGATCGGGGGGATGAGGCGCACCATTTCCTGCTGGCCGTCCTGCTTCCCAGCGATCAGCTCCGGATCATGGATTACAACCGCGCCGTCCGGGACCTGAACGGCCTCACGGAAGCGGCGTTTCTAAAACGGGTCGGTGAGAATTTTCAAATCTCACCGAATTTTGCGGCAAAATCCCCGGAGCGGCGCCATGATTTCGGGATGTATCTGGGCGGGGAATGGCGCCGTCTGACAGCCCAGGCGGAGATTCTGCGGGAGGACGATCCCATCTCCGGCCTCGACGTCTCCCTCCTCCAGCAGAACCTCCTCGGTCCGATCCTCGGCGTCCGGGATCCGCGGACGGATGCGCGGGTCGATTTTATCGGGGGGATCCGCGGTATGGCGGAGTTGGAGAGGCTGGTCGACCAGGCCGGTTTCGCCGTCGCCTTTTCCCTCTATCCTCCCACGGTGGCGCAGATGATGGCCGTCGCGGATGCAGGGAAGGTGATGCCGCCCAAATCCACCTGGTTCGAGCCGAAACTCTTGAGCGGCCTGTTTGTCTATCGGCTGGAGTGATCATGGACGTGAACCTTCTCCATTCGACAGCGGAAACGGTCGATGGAATCCTTGTCGACCGCCTCCGGATCATCCAGAAGAAGAGGGGTTACCGTTTTTCGCTCGACGCGCTGCTGATTGCCCATTTTACCGACCTCCGGGATGGCGATGATCTGATCGATTTGGGAACGGGGAGCGGGATCATCGCGCTGATTCTGGCGCAACGCTTCCGCTGCGGGCGTGTCCTGGGGATCGAAATCCAGGATGAACTTGTCGCGATCGCGAAGCGGAATGTTGTTCTCAATGATCTTGCCGGGCGGATGGAGATCCGTCGGGGGGACGTCAGGTGTCCGGAGACCCTCTGCGAGCCGCAATCCTTCTCGGCGGCCGTTTTCAACCCCCCCTACCGGCGTCTCCGATCGGGACGGACGAATTCCGATCCCGAAAAAGCGGTGGCCAGACATGAGATCGAGGGAACGGTAGCGGATTTCCTCGCGGCCGCCGTTTACGCCCTTAGACTGGAAGGCCGCGTGTATGCGATCTATCCGGCAGTCCGGATGGCCGAGTTGATCGCGAGGATGAGGGAATGCCGGATCGAACCTAAACGGCTGCGTCTGGTCTACTCCCGTCCCGACGGGGGAGGGGAGTTCGTTCTGGTGGAGGGAGTGAAGGGAGGGCGGGAGGGGCTGAATGTGGCGCCGCCGCTTTTCATCTATCAGGATGCCGGCGTTTACACCCCGGAGATGACAGAGATCTTCAGAGAACTGTCCGCTTTTCCCGCTCACGGCGGCGGCTGATCTCCCTGACCATGACCCTCTCCAGAATCTCACGGAGCTCCGGGTCCCGGACGGCATCGAGGCTCTCCCGAATCATCTCCCGGTCGCGCTTCCGGAGCGGTGCGAGGATGGGGGTGCCGGGCGGAAGAGCGGTCGCATCCGGAGGGGGCGCGGGAACCTCGCCGATGGAGAAAAAAAGACGCCGGAATTCCTCCTGCCCGGCGAGTTCGTTCATCTTGAGGAGGATCTCCTCTTTCAGGAACTGGAGCTGATGCAGCCAGGCCGGGGCGGAGACCCGGACATAGAGCCCGCCCCGTTTCACCGTTTCGGGCAAGGTCCGGGCGGCGATCTGGGGACCGACGGCCCGTGTCCAGAGATCGAGGAGGCGCCGGTCCGTCTCGGTATGGGGGATGTTCCTCTTCTTGAGAACTTTTCGAAGGATCTCCCCGATCATTTCAGGTTTTGATTGCGATGCCCTTTTTCGCATGACCGCTTTTCTCACAGTTCGCCGTCCGGGTCAAGGGGAGCCCTTCATGAGGTGTTACAAAAGAAGAAGAAAATGGGCGACCTCCTTTTCTGAGCATCATCCACTGGAACTGCCAGGTGCTCCCCGGTGCTTGAAAAATCGGCGTTTTGATGGTAATATTATGACAACGGTATTCCGTTGACCGGTTCCGGTACGATTCCTTTCGGCGGGACCGCGATTCCTTTCAAGGAGGGTGCATGCATTCCACAGGCGTTGCGATGATCAGGACGGAAACGTGACAGACCGATTTCAGAAACAGAGAATGAGGATGGTCGATACCCAGATCCGGGTGCGGGGCGTTTCGGATCAGAGGGTCCTGAAGGCCATGCAGAAGATCCCACGCCATCTCTTCGTGGATGAGGGGCTGATCGATCAGGCCTATAACGACAATCCCCTTCCCATCGAACGCCGGCAGACCATCTCCCAACCGTATATTGTTGCGTTGATGTCCGAAGCGATGGCGCTGACCGGACGGGAAAAGGTGCTTGAAATCGGGACCGGTTCCGGGTATCAGACGGCCATCCTCGCCGAATTGGCCGAACGGGTTTTCTCCATCGAACGCATTGCGGTGCTGGCAACCGCGGCAAGGAGGGTTCTGGATGTGCTGAAAGATTATAATGTGGCTATCCGGGTGGGGGATGGAACCTACGGGTGGCGCGAGGAATCCCCCTTTGAGGCGATCATGGTGACGGCCGGCGCGCCTCGAATTCCCAGGCTTCTGATTGAGCAGCTTGCCGTCGGCGGTCGTCTCGTGGTCCCCGTGGGAAGCCGTAACTCCCAAGCCCTTCTCAAACTGACCCGCATGTCGGAAGATCCGGAGGATCTGAAACAGGAAGATCTGGGCGGGTGCCGTTTTGTAGATCTGATCGGGGAACACGGATGGGAAAATTGACGAGCGAGACACCCTTCGCCACTGTTTTTTCATGCAGCCCGCATCGTTTGAAATTCATGGGTTTCTTTCTGATCGGCCTGATGATCCTCTCCTGCTCGGGTTTGTCCTTCAGGGACGCCCGGCCCCGCGGGGTTTATCATCGTGTAAAGAGCGGAGAGACACTCTCCGCCATTGCCCGTGCGTATCGCGTCGACCTTCAGGAACTCGCGGAGATTAACAACATCAGCCATTCCGACCGGATCGAGCCGGATAGCGTGATCTTCGTCCCCGATGCGAACCAGATTCTGGACGACATCATGGTCGCTGCCCGGCCGCGGGAACCTTCGTCGACGCTTCAAGCGAAGGAGAAGCCCGTAAAAAACGAAACAGCCGTTGTCAGAGCGGAAATTCCAAAAAGTGGAGCGGCGGTGGACGGAAAGCGCCGACCGCAGCCGCCGGCCGACGCGGCGGCGAAAGATCGTCCGGTCCCCTCCCGAGCGGCGGAGAGGGATATCTCCCTCCCCAAAAGTGCCGGGACGTCGGAAAGCGGGGAAACGGCAGGCCCGCCGGCCGGACCGAAGGAAGGCGGTGAAAAGCCGGAACAAATCCGGTTTGATAAAAAGCGTTTCATCTGGCCGGTCAAGGGTACGGTGATTTCGCCATTCGGCATCCAGCCGAACCGAATGTATTTCAATGGAATCCGAATCGCGGCCGGTGAAGAAGCGCCCGTGCAGGCCGCGGCGGACGGGGTGGTCATCTTTTCCGCCCCGCTCAAGGATTATGGGGAGACGATCATCATCCAGCATGAGGATCACTACGCGACGGTTTACGCCCATCTGGGGATCAGAACCGTCCGCGGGGAGGTGAAGGTCAAGAAGGGAGGCCGGATTGCGTTTATCGGAAAGGCCGCCGCGAAGGAGGAAGCCTTTCTTCATTTCGAGATCCGTCATAACAACAAGGCCAGGAATCCCCTTTTTTTTCTTCCATGACGGGGACATCTTGCCGCAAGGTGTCCCCTTTGGCGCCGGCAGCCATGAGCCGGGGTAAGCAGGGGCAAATCAGCGAGACGAAAAAGGAATCGTAAATCGTATTGACTATTCCATCAGAATCAGATAACCTACCAAGTTCAAAATAAATTCTTTAGGTGTAAACATGTTCAAGGTAGGCGATTTGGCGGTATATCCAGCGCAGGGGGTCGGGGTCATCGAGGCGATCGAAAACCGGGAGGTCGGAGGAAGCAAGCAGCTATTCTATATTATGAAGATCATGGGCAACGGCATGAAAATCATGATTCCGATGGATAGCGCGAAATCGGTCGGTCTCCGCGAGGTCATCCATAAGAGGGAGATCCCCAAGGTTTACGCGATCCTCAGAAACAAGGATGTCACGATTGACAAGCAGACCTGGAACAAGAGATACCGGGAATACCTGGAAAAGATCAAGACGGGATCGGTATTCGAAATTGCCCGGGTCCTGCGGGATCTCTTTATCCTGAAAAGCGACAAAAATCTCTCCTTCGGGGAAAGAAAGATGATGGATACGGCGAAGAGCCTGCTCATCAAGGAAATTTCGGTGGCGAGCCATGCGGAGGAGACCGAGATCGAAGAGGATCTGAAGACGATCTTTACCATACAATGACGCCACCCCGCCTCACGGGTCAGCCACGGTTTTTGCAGGAAAACGAGAACATAAATAATCGTAATATTGATAACATTCATCGATCGAGGACCCTTTTATGCGGTTCGGGCGGCGTGTGCAAAACGGGGCGCAGGCAAATCGATTGGATTGGAAGGGGGATGATTGGATGTGATTGTAAAGATTCTCTTGATCCTGGCATGTTCCTTAAGCGGTTATTCTATCGCCTACCACAGCTATAACCAGTGGTGGCAATGGGCGGTTGGGGCGGTTTTTGGTTTGCTCATGGCCATCTTTGTCATCCAGATCGAGCAGGCCATACGGAAGGTCTCCCTGCGGGTGATCCTGGGCGGGGTGGTGGGGATCATCATTGGTCTCCTGATCGCTTTCCTGTTTGCCTATGGTTTGAGTTTTGTTAGCAATATCATGGAGAAACGCCAGGTTGTGCCCTGGATCTACACCTTGCTTACGGGTACCATGGGTTATCTGGGTCTTGTTCTCGGCTCGAAGAAGGTGGAGGAGGTCAGCCTGTTCGGCTGGGGGCCGGCCAAGGAGATCAGCGATTACCGGATTCTCGATACCAGTGTCATCATCGACGGCCGGATTGCCGATATCTGCGACACCGGTTTCATGGAGGGCAACCTGATTGTTCCACGCTTTGTCCTCGATGAGTTGCAGTACATCGCCGACTCCTCCGATTCCATGAAGCGGGCTCGCGGCCGGCGGGGGCTGGACATCCTCAATCGGATGCAGCGGAGCAGCGGGATCTATATAGACGTGGTGGACCACGATTTCCCGAAAATCAAGGGGGTGGACGCCAAGCTGGTCGCCCTGGCCAAGAAGACGAGCGGCAAGATCATCACCAATGATTTCAATCTCAACAAGGTTGCGGAGTTGCAAGGCATCAAGATCCTCAATGTGAACGAACTGGCCAATGCGTTGAAACCGGTGGTTCTGCCGGGCGAACTGATGACCGTCAAGATCATCAAGGACGGCAAGGAGCCGGGGCAGGGGGTGGCCTATCTGGACGACGGAACGATGATCATCGTAGACAACGCGCAGAAATACCAGGGGGCGAATGTGGAAGCGCTGGTCACCAGCGTTCTGCAGACGACTGCCGGGCGGATGATCTTTTCGGAACTGAAGGCGGTTGTTGCGGACAAGAAACCCTATGGGGTGAATGCGAAACCATAACGATCTTGAGGCCCGGTGATGCGCAATCGCCGGGCCTCAATTGTTTTTGGGACGGCGCCATGAAGACGATCGCGATCATCCCCGCCGGGGGTGCGGGGAAAAGGATGGGGGGATGCGTTCCCAAGCAGTACCTCTCTCTGGACGGAATCCCTATCCTCGTTCA
>Ga0209014_10000687_pt1 | contig 19754 bp, 17 predicted proteins | sample BarGraNGADG00212_FD_184491 | JGI IMG/M metagenome (GOLD analysis project Ga0209014, IMG submission 184491) | Arctic peat soil microbial communities from Barrow, Alaska - Barrow Graham LP Ref core NGADG0002-212 (SPAdes) (version 2) | ecosystem: Environmental > Terrestrial > Soil > Wetlands >...
GCTGGCCTCACGCGAGGGCGTCCTGGCTGGTTCGCTCATCGTCCGGGTCCTCCGCGGCGTCTTGACAGGTATACCCTGGACGGGTATCCAGGGGAGTACGACCAGGATACCCACTAGGGGTACCTTTGGCGAGTAGGCAGGGCAAGCGATATGACGATCAGGCGGTACACCGTGAGCGGCATGACGTGCGAACACTGCGTCGGCGCGGTCCGCTCGGAAGTCGAGAAGATCTCCGGTGTCGACAGCGTCGCCGTCGAGCTGGCGGACGGCCGGTTGACCGTGACGGGGGATGGCTACGCCGACGAACAGATCCGTGACGCCGTCTACGAGGCCGGCTACGCGCTCGTCGAAGTATGACGCCGATTCGAGCCACCAGCACCGACACCGTCGATCTGCGCATCGGTGGCATGACGTGCACGTCATGTGCGGCTCGCATCGAGAAGAAGCTCAATCGCCTTGAGGGAGTCACAGCCTCGGTGAACTACGCGACCGAGACGGCACGAGTGCAGTACGACCCCGGCGCCGTCACGCCAGAGGATCTGCTCGCGACGGTCGAGGCGACCGGCTACACCGCGCACATCGATCAAGCGCTGGAAGAGAACGAGGCCGTTGACCTGCGCACCCGGCTGACAGTGTCAGCCGTCCTGGCGCTGCCGGTCCTTGCTCTGTCCATGGTTCCCGCCCTGCAGTTCGACTACTGGCAATGGCTCGCGCTCGCGCTCGCCACCCCGGTCGTGCTGTGGGGTGGTTGGCCGTTCCACCGCGCAACGCTGGTCAATCTGCGCCATCGGGCGACCACCATGGACACGCTCGTCTCGTTGGGCACCCTGGCCGCGTACGTCTGGTCGCTGTACGCGCTGCTGTTCGGCACCGCCGGCTCAGCCGGAATGCGGATGCACTTTCAGTTCGCCGCGCGCGGTGGCGACGCTGCCGGTGAGATCTACCTCGAAGTCGCATCGGTGGTCATCGTCTTCCTGCTGACCGGTCGGCTACTGGAAACACGCGCAAAGCGGCGCTCCGGCGCGGCGTTGCGCGCGCTGCTCGACCTCGGCGCCAAGGAAGTCGCAGTCCTGCGTGCCGAGGGCGAGGTACGCATACCGATCGACCAGCTCGGCGTCGGCGACGAGTTCGTCGTCCGTCCGGGCGAGAAGATCGCCACAGATGGCGTCGTCGTCGACGGCAGGTCCGCGATCGATGAGAGTCTGCTGACCGGCGAGTCCGTCCCCGTCGAGGTCGGCCCGGGCGATCCGGTCACCGGCGCGGCGATCAACTCCGGTGGTCTCTTGCACGTTCGCGCCACCCGCGTCGGCGCCGACACGCGGCTTGCGCAGATCGCTCGCCTGGTCGTAGCCGCGCAGTCGGGCAAGGCGCCCGTTCAGCGACTGGCCGATCGCATCAGCGCGGTGTTCGTCCCGGTCGTACTCTTCATAGCGCTCGTCACCCTCGTCGCGACGATGGGTGCCGGCGACGGCGCGGCTCGTGCGTTCACCGCTGCGGTCGCCGTGTTGATCATCGCGTGCCCGTGCGCGCTCGGCCTGGCCACGCCCACCGCGCTTCTGGTCGGCACCGGTCGCGGTGCTCAGCTGGGCGTCCTGATCAAGGGTCCGGAGGTGCTGGAGTCGACGCGCCGCATCGACACGGTGGTGCTCGACAAGACCGGAACCGTCACCACGGGGCGTATGGCGCTGCACGGCGTGCAGCCGGTGGGCGGCACCGAGCGGGTCGATCTGCTGCGCCTGGCCGGGTCGGTCGAGCACGCCAGCGAGCATCCGATCGGACGCGCGGTCGCGGCAGGGGCGGCGGCCGAGGTTGGCGTGCTGCCAGCCGTCAGTAGCTTCCTCAGCACGCCGGGCGGGGGCGTCATCGGCAGTGTCGCCGTCGACGGTGGCCAGCGCCAGGTGATCGTCGGCACCGCCGAGCTGCTGTCGGCCAACGGCATACGCGTCGACGCGCAGGTCACCGGCGAGGAGTTCGTCGCCGAGCAGCGTCGAGCAGAAGACAACGGGCGGACCGCGGTACTCGTCGGCTGGGACGGCCAGGTGCGCGGCTTGCTGGTCGTGTCCGACACCGTCCGAGCCAGCAGCGTCGCCGCGATCGACGAGCTGCGGCGAATGGGCCTGCGGCCGATGCTGCTCACCGGTGACAACGTCCGTGCGGCCGGTACGGTGGCCGCCGAGGTCGGCATCCCCGCGGCGGACGTGATCGCTCACGTGCAGCCTGAGGACAAGGTGCACGTCATTCGCGACCTCCAAGCTCAAGGCCGCGTCGTCGCGATGGTCGGTGACGGGGTCAACGACGCCGCGGCGCTGGCTCAGGCCGATCTCGGCCTGGCGTTGGGCACCGGAACCGATGTCGCCATCGAGGCGGCCGATCTGACGCTCGTGCGCGGCGAGCTGACTGCGGTCGTCGACGCGATCAGGTTGTCGCGGCGCACGCTGGCCACCATCAAGGGCAACCTCTTCTGGGCCTTCGCCTACAACGTGGTGCTGATCCCGGTAGCTGCCGCCGGGCTGCTCAACCCGTTGATCGCCGGAGCGGCCATGGCGTTCTCGTCGGTGTTCGTCGTGACCAACTCGCTGCGCCTGCGCCGCTTCCGGCCGAGCCGTACCGCGCCGGTGCTGTCGTCGTCGTTGTCAGGCTGAGCGCCCCACCGTTGCCGCGCCACGTTCGCGCCGCAGGGCGTGAGGATGGCACTGGACGTCGCACCTGTCGACGGGTCGAGTCACCCGATAGCCTCTGCGCGTGGCCGGAGCGATCGAGGACGACATCGATCGACTGATCGCGGCGGCAATGGTGCTCGACGGCCGGAGCACCTTGAAGAGCCTCGCGCACGCCACCGGGCTGTCGGTGTCGGCGGTGCAGGCCCGCGTGCGTCGCCTCGAGACCACCGGGGTGATCACCGGGTACACAGCACACGTCGACCCCGAGGCGATGGGCCTGCCATTGGCGGCGATCGTCGCCATCACGCCGCTCGACCCGGCGCACGAGTACGACATCCCGGAGCGGATCAGCGGCCTCACCGAGGTCGAGTCGTGCTACTCGGTGGCAGGCGATGACAGCTTCGTGCTGTTCGTGCGCGTCACGTCACCCACTGCCCTCGAGGAGCTCATTCGTGAGATCCGTCGGCGCGCGAATGTTTCGACGCGCACGACCGTGGTACTTCAGACTTTCTACGAGCGCCGGGCGCACCCCTACATCGCTACCGAATCGTAATATTAACGGTCAAGATAGCTCGAAGCCGGAACTTTTCCGGTAGCCTCAGGCACATGACGATGCTGCATCCTGTCGCCACCAACGACATCGCGCCCTCAGACGTACACCGCACGATCGGTCGGCACATGCTGGCCGACGGCTTCGAGCTGGTGCTCGACCTGGAACGATCACGCGGTTCGCAGCTCGTCGACGCCCGAGACGGCACGCGCTATCTCGACCTGTTCACCTTCTTCGCGTCATCCGCACTCGGCATGAATCACCCGGACTTGGCCGACGACGCCGACTTCCTGAGGGAACTCGCGACGGTTGCGGTGAACAAGCCGAGCAACTCCGACATCTACACGGTGCCCATGGCCCGTTTCGTCGAGACGTTCGCCCGGGTGCTCGGAGACCCCGAGCTGCCGCACCTGTTCTTCGTCGACGGCGGAGGCCTCGCGGTCGAGAACGCGCTCAAGACCGCCTTCGACTGGAAGAGTCGCTGGAACGAGGCGCACGGCATCGACGCGGGGCTCGGCACCAAGGTGCTGCACCTGGAGCGTGCGTTCCACGGCCGCACCGGCTACACGATGTCGCTGACGAACACCGACCCCAACAAGGTCGCCCGGTACCCGAAGTTCGACTGGCCGCGTATCCCGGCGCCCGCGATCCACGGCACCGCCGATGTCGAGGCAGATGAATGCGCCGCGCTCGCGGCCGCTCGTCGCGCGTTCGAGGCCAATCCCCATGACATCGCGTGCTTCATCGTCGAACCCATCCAAGGTGAGGGCGGTGACAATCACTTCCGGCCGCAGTTCCTGCAGTCGATGCAGGCGCTGTGCCGAGAGTTCGATGCGCTGTTCATCGTGGACGAGGTGCAGACCGGGTGTGGCATGACCGGCACCGCGTGGGCGTACCAGCAGCTGGGCCTGCAGCCCGATGTCGTGGCGTTCGGCAAGAAGACCCAGGTGTGCGGCATCATGGCCGGCGGCCGCGTCGACGAGGTGCCCCAGAACGTGTTCGCCGTCGCGTCACGCATCAACTCCACATGGGGCGGCAACCTCACCGACATGGTCCGCGCCCGGCGCATCCTCGAGGTCATCGAGCGCGACGGCTTGATCGCGCGAGCCGCCTCGTCCGGCGCGTACCTACTGGATGGCTTGCGTGCGTCGGCAGCCAAGCACGCCGTGATCAGCCAGGTGCGCGGCCGTGGATTGATGTGCGCTTTCACGCTGCCGTCGGCGCAGCTGCGCGACGATGTGATTACTCGACTGCGGGTGGCCGAGCACGTGCTCGTCCTTGCCAGCGGTGCAACGAGCATCAGGTTCCGGCCAGCGCTCACCGTCTCGATCGAGGCACTCGACAACGGTCTCGCGGCGATCGACCGCGCGGTGTCGGCCCTCTCCTGAGCCGCGATGCCGAAGGTCGGGCAGACGCAGCTTCGCGCTGCCTTCGCACGAAAGATGGCCGAGGCGTACGGCCGCGAAGTTCCCGCGTACAACACCTTGGTGCAGGTAGCCACGGGAGTTAATGCCGATGTGCTCGCCCGTGACGGCGCGGGTGCCGAGCGGCTCGGCTCGATCGACTGGATCACCGGTGAACGCCACGGAGCCATCCGGGTCGGAACGCCCGCCGAACTCCGGGCCGTGTCGCGTGTCTTCGCGGCGCTCGGCATGAGTCCGGTCGGTTTCTACGACCTGCGTGACGCCGCGCGGTCCGCCGTGCCGGTCGTGAGTACCGCGTTCCGGCCGGTCGATGCCGTCGAGCTGGCACGCTGCCCGTTCCGGATGTTCACCTCCCTGCTGGTGACCGACGATCGGCGATTCTTCGACGCTGACCTTCAGTCGCGCCTGGACGGCTTTCTCGCGCGCCGCGGCCTGTTCCCGCCCGAGCTGATCGCGTTGTCCGACAAGGCCGTTGCGCTCGGTGGCCTGGACGCTCACGACGCCGACCAGTTCCTGGAGTCGGCGACCGTCGCGTTCGAGTTGTCGGCCGAGCCGGTCGATCGGGCGTGGTACGCCGAACTCGATCGCGTGTCGGCCGTCGCGGCCGACATCGGCGGCGTCACCACGACGCACATCAATCACCTGACGCCACGCGTGCTCGATATCGACGAGCTCTACCGGCGGATGTCCGAGCGCGGCGTCGTCATGATCGACGACATACAGGGGCCACCCCGATGGCACGGGCCCGACGTACTGCTGCGTCAGACGTCGTTCCGGGCACTGGCCGAGCAGCGCGCGTTCCGGGAGCTCGACGGCTCCGTGTCAAGAGGGCAGCTGCGCGTCCGGTTCGGAGAGGTCGAGTCGCGCGGCATCGCGCTGACTCCCGCCGGACGCGACCGATACGACGCGATGACGGTCGAGGTCGACCGAAGGCTGGCCCAGACACCTGACGTCGCCCGCCAACAGGTCGCCGCGAAGGTGTGGGCCGAGCAGCTCCCAGCTTCGGAGGACGGCTTGCTTCGCGAGGGGCTTGCCTTCTTCACCTTCCGCGCGGGCGATCGGGCGGCGTCATCGAGCGCGGCCGACGTCGCCACACTTGTCGCGGACGGCGCGCTCGTCGCTACGCCCATCGTCTACGAGGACTTCCTGCCGCGGTCAGCCGCAGGCATCTTCCAGTCGAACCTCACTGCCGAGGGCAGCAAGGACGTCGCGCAGGTGGGCGTCGCCCGCGACGCGGGGTGGCTGTCTGACGTCATCGGTCAGCCGGTGGCGGATCCGACCGAGCTCTACGCCGGGCAGCAGCAGGCGTCGCTGGACGCCGCGCTGCCGCACCCGCCGCGCCCGCCGCACCTGACACGCTGACCTGCGTCCGCTCGCCGATCGAGTCGGTGGTCAGGCACCACGCCGGCGACGATGCGCGCGATGCGAGCTGTGCCCGCACAGCCGCAGCGCGGCGCGCTCGATCTCGGCCTCGCCGAGCAGCACCAGGTTCGCCGCCTCGGCCAGGGGCACGAAGCTGTCCCGGCTGGACACCCTCGCGATCTGGCCGTTGAAGCCGTTCTCGACCAGAGCCGTCACGATGCCCTCGCCGGCGCCGCCGGAGTGACGCGTCTCGTCCACGACGAGGACCCGGCCCGTCGCATCCGCCTCGCGCATCAGATCGTTGACGGGCAGCGGCGCGATCCAGCGAAGGTCGACGACGCGGCACCTGATCCCCTGGGCCGCGAGTCGCGCCGCGACCCGCAGGCTCATCCGCACCCCGTTGCCGAACGTCACGATCGTGAGGTCCGAGCCGTCGCCATGCGTGCGCGCCGAACCGATCGGGATGTGCCTGTCGACGGAGTACTGGCCGAGCCATCCGCGGTCACCCGGCTGGTGCAGGTCGCGCTCGTGATAGAGCGCGATCGGCTCGAGGAACACGCTCACCTGCCCTGCGCTCTCGGCTGCGGCCAGGCACGACCGGAGCATGGGCGCCGCGTCCTCCGGTCGAGACGGAACCGCCACGACCAGACCCGGGATGTCGCGCAGCACGCCCACCGCGTCGTCGTTGTGGAAGTGACCGCCGAAGCCCTTCTGGTATCCGAGTCCCGCGATCCTGACCACCATCGGATTGGTGAAGGCCCCGTTGCTGAAGAATCGCAGGCTGGCTGCCTCGCCCCGCAACTGGTCCTCGGCGTTGTGCAGGTACGCCAGGTACTGGATCTCGGGCACCGGGAGCAGACCGCTGACGCCGAAACCGAGAGCCAGACCCAGTATCGACTGTTCGTCGAGGAGCGTGTCGAACACTCGAGCGGCGCCGAAGCGGTGCTGCAAACCCCTGGTTAGGCCGTAGACACCGCCCTTTCGCCCGACGTCCTCACCGAAGACGAGCACGCCGGGCCGCGCTGCCATCGCGTCCACCAGGGCCGCGTTGATGCACTGGGCCAGAGTGAGTCCAGCGGAGTCCTCGGGCAGCTTCGCGTCGAAGACGGCCGTGCGCTCCGACAGGTCCAGACGCGGGCGTGCTGCCTCGGCGATCGCGGTCGGATCACGCGGTGCCAGGGGCGCGATGACCGCACTTGCGGACAACAGCTTCGGCTGCGTGCCTGCCTGCGCGGCCAGCTCGGCGACTCGATGCGCCATCTGGTCGTAGCGCTCGGCCAGATCGGTGCCACGGACAAGGGCTGCCAGCGCGAGCACCGGGTCGCGGTCGAGGTCGGCCGCGACGGCGGCAGGCGATCGGTAACCCGACTCGACGTCGGTGCCCGCGTGGCCCAGGTAGCGCACGGTGCGCATGTGCAGCAGCACCGGACTGTTGCCCCGTCGAGCCGTGTCGGCGGCCTCTCGCGCGGCGATCGAGAGCGCGCCTGGATCGTCGCCGTCGGCGTGGAGATAGCGGATGCCGGGTCGCTGTGCGGCCGCGGCGACCCAACTGGACGGCGTGGGCACCGAGATCCCGAGACCGTTGTCCTCGCAGATGAAGACGATCGGTAGCGGCAGGCCCTGCGCCACGCAGTATCCCGCGGTGTTCAGGGCGCCGGCCGCGGTCGAGTGGTTGATGCTGGCGTCGCCGAAGCTGCAGATGACCACGGACTCCGGAGCCCATCGGGTGGGCAGGCCGAGCCGTTTCGCCCGGCCGATGGCAAACGCGACCCCCACCGCGCGCGGTAGATGGGAGGCGATCGTCGAGGTCTGCGGGATGATTGCAAGCCCGGTGTCACCGAACACCTTGTGCCGGCCACCGGACGCCGGCTCCGTCACTGCCGCCGCGAGGCTCAGCACCACGCTGCGCAGCGCGTCGTCGAGCGAGCGACCGGCCTGCATCGCGCGCAGCAGGAAGAAAGCGCCCGATCGGTAGTGCAGCAGGGCAGGATCGGTGGCCCGGAACGCGTTGGCGACGAGCGCATTGGACTCGTGCCCGGCCGAACCGATGGTGTAGAAGCCCTCGTTGCGCTCGCGCATGCGACGTGCCTCGATGTCGAGCAGTCGGCTGCCTGCCATGGCGTCGAACAACATGAGCAGGGCCTCGTCGGTGGGCGGCTGCCCCGGCTCGCCGCCCAACCTTTGCAGGCCGTCGCGGAGATATCGATCCAGCCGATCGTGGGGTGTCGCCGCAGTCGGGTCCGGAGAGGTCACGCGCTGATTGTGCAGTGTCGGCGGCGGCCCGCTGAATGGCGGTCACGTGGCGTCCGTCGTGCTCACGTGTCGTCATGACCGCACGATCGCAGGATGACTCGTGCCCGTGGGTAACTGTTTTGCTCAGCTAACTACCCTGGACGGCGTGCCTGAGCTGAGCCGCCGGCGGCGGACGCTGATCCTCGCGATCTGCTGCATGAGCCTGCTCATCGTGGGTATGGACGCCACGATCGTGAACATCGCCCTGCCTGCGATCCGCACCGACCTGCACGCCTCGTTGTCGGGGCTGCAGTGGACCGTCGACGCCTACACGCTGGTGCTCGCCAGCCTTCTCATGCTCTCCGGATCCACGGGCGACAGACTAGGACGGCGCCGCACGTTCCAGACGGGCTTGGCGGTCTTCACCGTCGGTTCGCTCCTGTGCAGCGTGGCGCCCGGGCTCGGGGCACTCGTCGTGTTCCGGATGGTGCAGGCGGTCGGCGGTTCCATGCTCAATCCCGTCGCGATGTCGATCATCACCAACGTCTTCACCGAACCTCGTGAAAGAGCCCGCGCCATCGGGGTCTGGGGCGGGGTCATCGGTATCAGCTTCGGGATGGGACCGGTGGTGGGCGGGTTGCTCATCGAAGCGGTCGGCTGGCGCTCGATCTTCTGGATCAACGTCCCGATCGGTGTCGCGGCGTTCGTGTTGGCGGCGATGTATGTGCCTGAGTCCAAGGCCCCCCGCGCGCGCCGGGTGGATCTGGTCGGGCAGGTGGCCGTTGCGGTACTCCTCGCGTCGTTGACGTACGCCATCATCGAGGCGCCCAGAGTCGGCTGGGTCTCGGCTCAGACCACGGGTCTTATGGGCTTGGCAGCCGCGGCGCTGGCCGTCGTGCTTTGGTATGAGCCGCGCCGGGTCGATCCGCTGCTGGATCTGCGCTTCTTCCGATCGATCCCGTTCTCCGGAGCCACCCTCACGGCCATCTCCGCGTTCGGCGCGTTCGCCGGCTTCCTCTTTCTCAACACCCTCTATCTGCAGGACGTCAGAGGACTGTCGGCCGTACGAGCGGGCCTCTGCACGCTGCCGCTCGCCGTGATGACGATGATCTTCGCGCCGCTGTCCGGGCGGCTCGTCGGTGCGCGCGGCCCGCGCCTGCCCCTGCTCGCCGCAGGTGTCGGGCTGAGCGCGGGCGCGGCGATGCTGGTGGGCATCGGCGCGCACACCCCGCTGACCTGGGTGATCGCGAGCTACGTCGTCTTCTCCATCGGGTTCGGGCTGGTCAACGCACCGATCACCAACGCCGCGATGTCCGGCATGCCGCGCAGCCAGGCGGGTGTGGCAGCGGGTGTGGCCTCGACCAGCCGTCAGGTGGGCGCCGCGTTCGGGGTGGCGGTCATCGGGTCGATCCTCAACTCCGGCCTGCACGGATCGTCGGTGGGCGCCGGGTTCGCAGGCGCCAGCAGGCCGGCTTGGCTGGTCATCGTCGGGTGCGGTGTCGCGGTGCTGGTTCTGGGCCTGCTCACGACCGGCCGGCGGGCCGTCGGCACCGCGTCGCGAACGTCGGGTCTGTTCGACGAAGACGAGCGCACCCAGAAGGCCGCCGCTATCTGACCGACCCGCTCGGCCACGCCCGACCCGTAGGTCCACGTGCGCGCCAGCACCTTCTCAGGTAATCCGCCCGGCCCGGTGCTCCCGCTTACGCACGCACTGACTATCCTGCGTTGGACGACGAACCGCCTGACCGTCGTCGGCGCCTTGTAGGTTCAAGTATGTCCATTCCCGAGCGGGAGGCCCTGTGACCACGACCGCCGATCCCACCGCGGCCGATTCGCCGGAGCCGCTGAACCCTCGCCCCATCGTGGCGCGGCCCTTCCCGGTCCACGAGACCGCCAAGGGTTCGATGTTCGGCCAGGTTCTGCGCACCACAGATCACAAGCTGATCGGCCGCCTGTACCTCGTCACGTCGTTCGCGTTCTTCATCATCGGCGGAATCCTGGCCCTGCTCATGCGCATCGAACTGGCGCGCCCGGGCATGCAGTACCTCACGCCGGAGCAGTTCAATCAGCTGTTCACCATGCACGGCACGGTCATGCTGCTGTTCTTCGCCACTCCGGCCGTGTTCGGTTACGCCAACCTCGTCCTGCCGCTTCAGATCGGGTCACCCGACGTCGCGTTTCCTCGGCTGAACGCGCTGTCGTACTGGCTGTACCTGTTCGGCGCCCTCACCGCGATGTCCGGCTTCCTCACCCCTGGGGGCGCCGCGGACGCCGGGTGGACGCTCTACACGCCGCTGTCAGACGGTCTCAACTCGCCCGGCGTGGGAACCGACCTGTGGATCATCGGTATCGGCATCGGTGGGCTCGGGACGATCCTCGGCTCGGTCAACATGGTCACCACGGTGATCACGCTGCGCGCTCCGGGCATGACGATGTTCCGGATGCCGATCTTCACCTGGAACATCCTGGTGACCGCCCTGCTCGCTCTGCTGGTCTTCCCGATCCTCACCGCGGCGCTGCTGGTGCTGTGGGTCGACCGCCATATGCACGCGCAGGTCTACGCACCGTCCAATGGCGGGGCCATCCTGTGGCAGCACCTGTTCTGGTTCTTCGGGCATCCCGAGGTCTACATCCTGGCGCTGCCGTTCTTCGGCGTCGTCACCGAGATCATCCCCGTCTTCAGCCGCAAGCCGCTGTTCGGCTACAAGGGCATGGTGCTCGCGACGCTGTCCATCGCGGCGCTGTCACTCACCGTGTGGGCGCACCACATGTTCACCACCGGGTCCGTGCTGTTGCCGTTCTTCTCGGTGATGACGTTCCTGATCGCGGTGCCCACCGGCATCAAGTTCTTCAACTGGATCGGGTCGATGTGGAAGGGCGCGGTCACCTTCGAAACCCCGATGTTGTTCAGCGTCGGATTCCTGGTGACGTTCCTCTTCGGTGGTCTGACCGGCGTGCTGCTGGCCAGCCCGCCCGTTGACTTCCACGTCTCCGACACGTATTTCGTCGTCGCGCACTTCCATTACGTGCTGTTCGGGACGATCGTGTTCGCGGCGTTCGCAGGCGTGTACTTCTGGTTCCCGAAGTTCACCGGTCGCTACCTCGACGAGCGCCTCGGCAAGCTGCACTTCTGGCTGACGTTCGTCGGCTTCCACACGACGTTCCTCGTGCAGCATTGGCTCGGCGCGAAGGGAATGCCGCGGCGTTACGCCGATTACCTTCCCAGTGACGGCTTCACGACGCTCAACACCATCTCGACGATCGGTTCGTTCGTCCTGGGCTTCTCGATGGTTCCCTTCCTCTGGAACGTCTACAAGTCCTACCGGTTCGGCGAGATCGTGACCGCCGACGACCCGTGGGGTCACGGCAACTCGCTCGAATGGGCCACGTCCTGCCCGCCGCCGCGACACAACTTCACGTCCATCCCGCGGATCCGTTCCGAGCGCCCCGCGTTCGAGTTCCACTACCCGCACCTACTCGAACGGCTCGAGGCTGAAGCCCACATCGGAAGGCGCAGCCATCCCACGCCGGCACTCGCCGAGTCCCTGGTCGGCGGCTCGAGTGGGCGCGATACCGATCCGACTGCGTGACTTTGCGGGGGCACCGCCGGCGGCCCCGCACGTGAGCTCGGGGGACTGATTCATGCAGCCCACGTCCGTGCTGGCCACGATCACCGGGCGCGACCGCCCCGGCGTCACGGCGGCGTTCTTCTCTGCCCTGGCCGCGCACGACGTCGACATCCGTGACGTCGAGCAGGTGGTCATTCGCGATCGGCTGATCCTGGCCGTCCTGTTCGACCTGCGTGGTGATGCGGGCGCGTTGCGCGCCTCGATGACGCACGCCGCGAAGGCGCTGGGCATGGAGTGCGAGATCGCGATGGCCGACGGCCCGTCGCTTCGTGCCGGGCGTGGCACGCGCAGCCATGTGATCGTGCTCGGTCGGCCGCTGCGCCCTGGAGCCCTCAGCCACGTTGCGCAAAGCATCGCCGACGTCGGTGACAACATCGAGTCCGTCACGCAGCTGTCGACGGAGCCTGCCAGCGCCATCGAGATGATCGTGCGCACGGCGGACCCGGTCGCCCTGCGCGCGACGTTGGTCGAGGCGGCCGATGAGACCGGCGTCGACATCGCGGTCGAGCAGGCCGGCCTGCGGCGGCGGGCCAAGCGGCTGGTCGTGCTCGACGTCGACTCGACGTTGATACGCGACGAGGCCATCGACGTCCTTGCCGAGCGCGCCGGGGTGATGGACGAGGTGGCCACGATCACCGAGCGAGCGATGGCCGGCGAGTTGGACTTCAGCGAGTCGCTGCGCTCGCGAGTCGCTCTGCTTGCCGGTCTGACTCTGGCCGACGTCGAGGCGGTTCGCGATCAACTGCGCCTGACGCCGGGTGCCCGGACGTTCGTGCGGACGCTGCGTCGACTGGGTTACCACGTCGGCGTCGTCAGCGGTGGGTTCAGCGTGTTGATCGATCGTTTCGTCGGCGAGTTGGGCCTGGAGTTCGCGGCAGCGAACGAGCTCGAGATCGTCGACGGAGTGCTCACCGGCGCCGTGCTCGGCCCGATCATCGACCGGGCCGGCAAGGCCGAGGCGCTACGTCGCTTCGCCACCGACTTCGGTGTCCCGCTCTCTCAAACGGTGGCTGTGGGTGACGGCGCCAACGACATCGACATGCTCGAAGCCGCGGGTTTGGGGATCGCGTTCAACGCCAAGGCGGCGCTGCGTGCCGCCGCCGACGCCTCGGTCAACCTGCCGTTCCTTGACAGCGTGCTGTTCGTGCTGGGGATCTCAAGCGACGAGATCGATGAGGCCGGCGAAGGGGGTTGACCCCCGCGGTCAGGCGCGCTTGTTCCGCGGGCCCAACGCGGCGCCGACGGCGATGAGCAGGAATCCCGCGACCGCGGCGTAGAACGCGATCCGGGCGTGTTTCAGATAGTCGACGTACGTGCTCGCGCCGTTGACTGTGAGACTGCCGTTGACGAGCTTGATCGCCAGGAACGTCACGACCACGCCGGCCAGCGCGACCACCACGCCGATGATCCGAAACGGTCCGCCGATCGCCGGCGTCGCCGCGAGCAGTGCCGAGATCGCGGCGACAGCCAGCAGCGCCCAGGCCAACCAGTCGAAGTACAGCCGGGCCACACCTGAGTCCGCGTGCAGGGCGTGCGCCTCGGACAGCGCCGTCTTCACGTCCCGAAAGTGCGATGACGGGTTGCCCTCGAACCAGTTGAGGATCGTGAACGCCAGCACAGCCAGCACCGCCCCGATGCCCGTCAGGACAGCGGCCAGGGCACCGAACGTCTGGCTCGGGCCTGGGTCGAGACGGGCGAACTGGGTCGTGACCGGCCCCATCGGCGCCTGAGCGTAGGGCGGCTGGCCGTAGGGCTGCGGCGGGTACGGCGGCTGCTGGCCGTAAGGCGGTGGCGGATACGGCGGCTGCTGGCCGTAGGGCGGTGGCGGATACGGCGGTGGCTGGCCGTAGGGCTGGTACGGCTGCTGGGGGACGTAGGGCTGTTGCGGGTCACTGCCCGCATCGCCGGGACGGTCCTGCGCCGGAGGCTCACTCATGCCAGGAACCGTAGCCGACGCCGGACACGGCGGCCCACCGGTTGGCACACCGGCCGTGTGGTCCAGACACACGTCGCCGGGAAGCCGAGTGCCGCGGCCTCGGCTTCAGCTTGGCCGCCCAGCAGGGTCCCCGCCGGCGTGTCGCCCTGCTACGGGGCCAAGTTGGAGACCAGGCGGGTGGGGATCGCCGCCTCGCCATGCGAGAGCTTCAGTCCGTCCCACGGCAGGCTCACCGTCGCCGCCCGGAGGTGCTCGCGCGCCTGGGCCAACGTCGGCAGGTCCTCCACTCGCTCACCGCCGCGCATCAGCGGTCGTTGCATGAGGCGTTCGCCTGCGCCGAGCTCCGGCACCGGCCCAGCGACGATGATCTCCTCGATGGCCGTACCCGTCGGCTTGTGAGCTCGGATCGCGGTCTTGCCCCCACCCTGGCTCTGCTTGTGCTCGGAACGCTTGGCTACCGGCCGGCCGTCCACCTCGGCGAGCTTGTACACCAGGCCGGCCGTAGGTGCGCCCGACCCGGTCACCACCGCGGTGCCCGCCCCGTAGGCGTCGACCGGTGTGGCCGCGAGCGCGGCGATCGAGAACTCGTCCAGGTCTCCGCTGACGACGATCTGGGTCCGGGTGGCCCCCAGGCCGTCGAGTTGGGCGCGCGCGTACTTGGCGAGCACCCCGAGGTCGCCGGAGTCGATGCGGATGGCGCCGAGGTCGGGGCCCGCCACCTCGACCGCCAGCTCTATCCCCCGCGTGATGTCGTACGTGTCGACGAGCAGGGTCGTCGATGGACCCAGGGCGGCCACCTGCGCCGTGAACGCGGCGCGCTCGTCGTCGTGCAACAGGGTGAAGGCGTGCGCGGCCGTGCCTGCCGTCGGCACCCCGAATCGCCGGCTTGCCGCCAGATTCGATGTCGAGGCGAACCCCGCGATGTAGGCGGCGCGTGCCGCGGCCACCGCAGCGCGTTCGTGCGTTCTTCGCGAGCCCATCTCGATGATGGGCCGACCGGCGGCAGCCGTCACCATGCGCGCTGCGGCTGCGGCGACCGCGCAGTCGTGGTTCAGGATCGACAACACGATCGTCTCCAGCACGACGGCCTCGGCGAAGGTGGCCGAGACGGTGAGCAGCGGCGAGTACGGGAAGAACAGCTCGCCTTCGGCGTACCCGTCGATGTCGCCGGCGAATCGGAAGCGTGCCAGGTAGTCGGCCGTTGCGTCGTCGACGACGCCCTGCGTTCGCAGCCAGTCGAGGGTCTCGGAGTCGAAGCGAAACGCCTCGATCGCGTCGAGAACGCGCTCGCTGCCGGCCACGACGCCGTATCGACGGCCGTCCGGCAGGCGGCGGGCGAAGACCTCGAACACGCAGGACCGCCGCGCTGAACCGTCGCGCAAGGCCGAACCGAGCATGGTCAGCTCGTAGCGGTCGGTCAGCAGTGCGGTACTCATGCTCGCTCCGCGAGTCGTCGCTCGGTGCTCATGTGCCGATGGTGTCAGAACGCCATCGAGGGCATGCCACGATGGAGGCATGCCCGCAACGCTCACTCCACAGCGCGAAGGGGTGCGCCGACAGGATGCTCAGAGCCGTCCGGATCCGGACCTGCCGTGGGTCACGATCGTGTGGAACGACCCGATCAACCTGATGAGCTACGTGACGCACGTGTTCATGACCGTCTTCGGCTATCCGAAGACGAAGGCCGAGAAGTTGATGATGGACGTCCATCAACGCGGCCGAGCAGTCGTGTCGTCGGGCACCCGAGAACGCATGGAGCTCGACGTGAACACCCTGCACGGGTACGGCCTCTGGGCGACGCTCCAGCAGGACAAATGAGAGTCGATCGCCGCCGCGGAGTGGTCCGGCTGCGCCTCGAGCCGGTCGAGGCTGCGGTCCTCGCCTCGATGATCGACGATCTGGCGACGACACTCGAGGCTGACGCGCTGGCCCCCGACGATCCGGTTCGGCGCCGCCTGTTCCCGGACGGCTATCGAGACGACGACGCGGCGTCGGCCGAGTTCCGGGCGCTGACCGAGACCTCCCTGCTCACCGATCGCACCGGCCGGGCCCGCGGCTGTGCTCGGCAGCTCGCCGGCGGCGCCACCGTGCTGGAGCTCGAGGCCGATGACGGCGAACGCTGGATCCAGGTGCTGAACGACCTGCGCCTTGCCCTCGGGACCAGGCTCGACATCACCGAGGACGAGTCGGAGCTCGATCCCGACGATCCCGACTTCGAGCAACGCTCGCTGTACCACTGGTTGACCGCGGTCCAGGATTCGCTGGTCCGGGCGCTGACCCGATAGCGCCGGTCACTATCCTTGGGTCTCGTGCTGAGGATTGCGAAGGCGACGCGTGACGCGATCGTCGAGCATGCCCGCCGCGATCATCCGGACGAGGCGTGCGGCGTGGTGGCCGGCGCGGAGGGCAGCGATCGGCCCACCCGGTTCATCCCGATGCTCAACGCCGCGCGATCGCCCACGTTCTACGAGTTCGACTCGGCCGACCTCCTGCAGCTCTACAAGGAGATGGCGGCCAACGACGAGGAGCCGGTGGTGATCTACCACTCGCACACCGCCACCGAGGCCTACCCGTCGCGCACAGACATCTCTTACGCGTCCGAGCCGAACGCGCACTACGTCCTGGTGTCGACTCGTGACGAAACGGACACCGAGTTCCGTTCGTTCACGATCGTCGACGGCGTGGTCACCGAGGAGCCCGTCGAGGTGGTCGACGCTCATGACTGACGCCGTCATCGAGCGTGTCCTGCTCGCGCACCGGCGGGCCGACGTCCGTTACGACTGTCGGTGACCTAGCCCACTCACGCGGGGTGGGACGATTGCCGCATCGCGCGGTGTTTACCCGTACAAGCCCGATCAACTTCCGACAGGAGCACCACCAGCATGGCCATCGAGGTCAAGATCCCGACCATCCTGCGCACGTACACCGGCGGCGCGAAGACCGTCGAAGCCAAGGGCGACACGCTCTCGGCGCTCATCGACGACCTGGACGCCAACAACCCCGGTCTCAAGGGCCGCCTGATCACAGATGACGGCGGACTGCACCGATTTGTCAACGTCTACGTGAACGACGAAGACGTCCGCTTCACCGGTTCTCTCGACACCGCGCTCAAGGACGGCGACGCGGTGACGATCCTGCCGGCCGTCGCGGGCGGCTGATCGAGCTCACATGGCCCGCTTCGACTCGCTCCTCGACGCGCTGGGAGACACCCCGCTCGTCGGCCTGCCGCACCTGTCCCCTATCTGGGAAGGCGAGCACGCGGTGCGGCTGTGGGCGAAGCTCGAAGACCGCAACCCCACCGGGTCGATCAAGGACCGCGCCGCGCTCGCGATGGTGCGTGCCGCCGAGGCTGACGGGCGGCTGACACCGGGATGCACGATTCTCGAACCGACCTCAGGCAACACCGGGATCGCGCTGGCCATGGTCGCCAAGCTGCGCGGGTACGGGCTGGTGTGCGTGATGCCCGAGAACACCTCGATCGAGCGCCGGCAGATCCTCGAGATGTTCGGGGCGCGCATCATCTCCTCGCCCGCGGCGGGTGGCTCGAATCAGGCGGTGGCGACGGCCAAGCAGCTCGCCCAGCAGTACCCGGACTGGGTGATGCTGTATCAGTACGGAAACCCGGCAAACGCCCAGGCGCACTACAACGGTACGGGGCCGGAACTGCTGCGCGATCTGCCGACGATCACCCACTTCGTCGCCGGTCTCGGCACCACCGGCACGCTGATGGGCACCGGCCGCTACCTGCGCGAGAAGGTGCCCGACATCAAGATCATCGCGGCCGAGCCGCGGTACGGCGAACTCGTGTACGGCCTGCGCAACATCGACGAGGGCTTCGTGCCCGAGCTCTACGACGACTCGGTTCTCACGTCACGGTTCTCGGTGACGTCGTATGACGCGCTGCGCCGCACGCGCGACCTCATCGAGCACGAGGGGATCTTCGCTGGTGTCTCGACCGGAGCGATCCTGCATGCCGCGCTCTCGGTGGCTGATCGCTGCGCCGCTGCCGGAGAGCGGGCCGACATCGCGTTCGTGGTGGCTGACGGCGGCTGGAAGTACCTGTCGACGGGTGCTTACTCAGGGTCGTTGCAGCAGGCTGCCGAGAGGCTGGAAGGCCAGCTCTGGGCCTGAGGACCGGCCGAGAGACCTGCCAACCTTCCCATGATCAACAGCGGATACCGGTTGCCCAGGCGACCAGAATCCGCTGTTGATCACGGAAGAGGGTCGCAGCGCGCGACTATGGACCCGTGAAGCGGCGGATGGACTCGTGAAGCGGCGGATCGAACGGGCTGGCGTCGGTGCGCTCGTCGGCCTGCTCTCAGCGGGAGTCGCGCTGGGCGTCGGCGAGATCGTCGCGGCGTTCGTCAGGCCCGCGGCCGCGCCGGTCATCGCCGTCGGCAACCGCTTCGTGATCCTGACGCCGGAGTCGGTGAAGCGCTGGGCGATCCGCACGTTCGGCACCGACGACAAGACCGCGCTACTGAGCGGCATCTACGTCGTCGTCGCGCTGTTCGCCATCGCCATCGGAGTGCTGGCACTGCGGCGGCTCGCGTACGGCGTAGCGGGCGTCCTGATCCTCGGAGCCGTCGGCTCGTACGCCGCCCTCACCGCGCGGGCACATCAAGGGTCCGACATCGTGCCGATCGTGTTCGGCACGATCGCCGCGGTCGGCGTGATGGTCGTGCTCGCCCGGGCGGCCGGCGCGGACGCACCGCCGCCGACGTACGCCGAGCCTGTGGCGAACACGGGCGTGGTCGCCGATCGTCGTCGCTTCCTCCAGGGCAGCGCGGCGGCCGCGGCACTGGCCACCGCCTCCGGGTTCGGCGGGCGGGCGGCCCAACACGCCCGCTTCGACGTCTCGGCCGCGCGCTCGGCCGTGCGACTACCCGCGGCGACCGACGCGGCACCCACACTCCCGACCGGCGTTGATCTCGGCAGGAGCGGTGTCCCGTGGGACACGCCCAGCGGCTCGTTCTACCGGATCGACACCGCCCTCGCCGTCCCGCAGATCGATCCGAAGGACTGGACGCTGCGCATCCACGGAATGGTCGACAGAGAGCTCACGCTGACCTACGCCGAGCTCACGGCGCGACCGCTCATCGAGCGATGGATCACGCTCTGCTGCGTGTCGAACGACGTCGGCGGCGGGCTGATCGGCAACGCGCGATTCCTGGGCGCGCGACTTGCCGACGTGCTGCGGATGGCCGGTGTCCATCCTGACGCGGACCAGCTGGTGATGAGTTCACCGGATCGCATGACGATCGGTGCTCCGACGGCGGTGGTCATGGACGGACGCGACGCCATGATCGCCGTCGGGATGAACGGCGAACCCCTACCCGTCGAGCACGGCTTTCCAGCCCGCATCGTCGTCCCGGGTCTCTACGGGTACGTGTCCGCGTGCAAGTGGGTCGTCGACATCGAAGCGACGACGTTCGCCGCACGGGCGGCGTACTGGGTTCAGGGTGGTTGGGCCGCGAAGACCGACATCAAGCTGCAGTCGCGCATCGACACGCCCAGGAACGGCGGGTCCGTCGCCGTCGGCCAGCAGGTGGCCGTGGCCGGCGTCGCGTGGGATCAGCACGTCGGAGTCTCGACGGTCGAGCTGCAGGTCGACGGCGACGGCTGGCTCCCCGCCCGCCTCGCGAGCGTCCCGTCCACTGATACGTGGCGTCAGTGGGTCGTGACGTGGACGCCGCCCAAGGCGGGGTCCTACACGCTTCGCGTCCGGGCCACCGACGGCGCGGGGAATCTGCAGACGAGCCAGGTCACCGACGTGTATCCGAGCGGTGCAACCGGCCTGCACACCATCACGGTGCGCGCGCGCTGAACCGCGTCAGGCGCCGCTCGTCCGATCCACTTGACTACTCTTCGGTCGTGACGTCGTCGGGACAGGATGGTCGAACTCCGGCCAAACGCGGCCTTCGCCGGGGCACCGGCACTGAGCCGCCGTTCGACCCCTCG
>Ga0209014_10000688_pt1 | contig 19736 bp, 17 predicted proteins | sample BarGraNGADG00212_FD_184491 | JGI IMG/M metagenome (GOLD analysis project Ga0209014, IMG submission 184491) | Arctic peat soil microbial communities from Barrow, Alaska - Barrow Graham LP Ref core NGADG0002-212 (SPAdes) (version 2) | ecosystem: Environmental > Terrestrial > Soil > Wetlands >...
CGACGCGCAGCTGGAGATCCGCGAGGTCAACTCCGGTCTCTATGCCTTCGACGTGGCGGTCCTGCGCAAGGCGCTGGCCCAGGTGGGCACGGACAACGCCCAGGGCGAGAAGTACCTCACCGACGTCCTGGGCATCGCGTGCGGCGAGGGCCTTCGGGTGAGTGCCCACCTGGTCCAGGACCTGTGGCAGACCGAGGGTGTCAACGACCGCATCCAGCTGTCACGGCTCGGGGCCGAGCTCAACCGCCGCGTCGTGCAGGGCTGGATGCGGGCCGGCGTCACGGTCATCGACCCGGCGACCACCTGGATCGACGCCGACGTCACGTTCGGGCGTGACGTCACCATCCACCCCCAGACCCAGATCCACGGCGCCAGCACCATCGGTGACGACGTCGTCCTCGGACCCGACACCACGCTCACGGACGTTGAGATCGGCGTCGGGGCCTCCGTCATACGCACTCATGGGTCCCTGGCCGTCATCGGCGCGGGTGCCAGCGTCGGGCCCTTCGCCTACTTGCGTCCCGGCACCGAGCTCGGCGCCATGGGCAAGATCGGCACCTTCGTGGAGACCAAGAACGCCCATATCGGCGCCGGTTCCAAAGTGCCGCACCTGACCTACGTCGGGGACGCCACGATCGGTGACTACTCAAACATCGGAGCCTCGAGCGTCTTCGTCAACTACGACGGGGTCAACAAGACCCACACCACCATCGGCAGCCACTGCCGCACCGGCTCGGACAACATGTTCGTCGCGCCGGTGACGGTTGGCGACGGCGCCTACACCGGCGCCGGAACCGTCGTGCGCCAGGACGTGCCACCGGGCGCTTTGGCCATCAACGTTGCACCGCAACGCAATCTGCTCGGCTGGGTGCACCGGAAGCGCCCGGGCACCGACTCCGCTCGAGCGGCGGCGGCCGCCACCGACAGCACACACGACGTCCCCGAAGACTCCATCAACGTCCCCGAAGGGAAACCCACCGCATGAGCGCCGGCCTCAAGCGCACCACCGAAAAGACCCTGATGGTCTTCTCCGGCCGGGCCAACCCGCAGCTCGCCGAAGAGGTGGCCTACCAGCTCGGGACGAATCTGGTCCCGTCCTCGGCCTACGACTTCGCCAACAGCGAGATCTACGTGCGCTACGAGGAGTCTGTACGCGGTTCGGACGCGTTCGTCATCCAGAGCCATGCAGCTCCGGTCAACAAGTGGATCATGGAGCACCTGCTCATGGTCGACGCGCTGAAGCGTGCCTCGGCCAAGCGGATCACGGTCGTCATGCCTTACTACGGCTATGGGCGGCAGGACAAGAAGCACCGTGGCCGTGAGCCTATCTCGGGCCGCCTGATCGCGGACCTGTTCAAGACCGCCGGAGCCGACCGGCTGATGTCGGTCGATCTGCACGCCGACCAGATACAGGGGTTCTTCGACGGGCCGGTCGACCACCTCGTAGCCCTGCCGATCCTCTCGAAGTACGTGAAGAAGAAGTACGGCAGGGAGCGGCTCGCAGTGGTCTCTCCGGATGCCGGCCGGATCAAGGTGGCCGAGCAGTGGTCCAAGCGGCTGGGCGGTGCGCCGCTGGCGTTCATCCACAAGACCCGCGACATCAACCGACCCAACGAGGTCGTGGCCAACCGTGTTGTCGGTGAGGTCAGGGGCCGGAGCTGCATCCTTGTCGACGACATGATCGACACCGCCGGAACGATCACGAAGGCGGCCGACGCGCTCCTGGCCGCTGGCGCCGCCGACGTCGTCATCGCGGCAACGCACGCCATCCTGTCCGGCCCCGCCGTCGATCGGCTGAAGAACTGCAACGCTCGGGAGGTCATCGTCACCAACACCTTGCCGATTCCGCCCGAGCGTCACTTCGACAAGCTCACCGAGCTCTCGATCGCCCCGCTGCTCAGCCAGGCGATTCGTGAGGTCTTCGAGGACGGTTCCGTGGCCAGCCTGTTCGACCCTCCCAACTGACCCGCTGACCTTCCAGCGCCGACATGGCGCATCAGAGTCACAGATCGAGCAGGTGCGTTCGTGCGCTGTCAATGACGTTCGTGCGCTATGTGGAGAGGAAAGCCCGGGATTTCCGTATGCCGTGCCGGTTCGCCTAGACTTCGCAGGTTGCCTCGGCGAGGGACGCTGCATGACTGGAGCCGATAAGGGCTCGAACCAGTTGATGCAGGAGTCCGTGATCGACGCGGTGGCGCCAGACGCCCCGATTGTCAGGGGTGGACGGCGCACGCCACGCCGGTCACCGGCGTCGTGCCGCGTCCCGCGTCGAGGCCCATCGCATCGTCATGACAGCCACTGTGATGACACACCAGACCACCCGTGTATGCCGGCCCCACCGGCCCCGCGGATCCGCATCAAGGCACGTAGGAGAACCCCATGACCCAGACCAAGCTCGTCGCCACGATGCGCACATCCTTCGGCAAGGGTGCGGCCCGCAGCGTGCGCCGCGAGGGCAACATTCCGGCCGTCATGTACGGCCACGGCACGACGCCGGTGCATATCAGCCTGCCGGGCCACCAGACGATGATGGCCCTCAAGCTCGCCAACGCCCTGCTCACCATCGAGATCGACGGCAAGGACCAGCTGGCTCTGGCCAAGGATGTCCAGCGCGACGTGCTCACGCACTTCATCGACCACATCGACCTCGTTGTCGTTCGCCTGGGCGAGAAGGTCACCGTTGACGTGCCCATCCACGTCGTGGGTGAGGCCGCCGTGGAGACCGTGGTGAGCGTCGAGAACAACACCGTGGAGCTGTCCGTCGAGGCCACCCAGATCCCCGAGAACGTCCAGGTCTCGGTCGCGGGTGTGCGAGCCGGCACCCAGATCCTGGCCAGGGACCTCGTGCTGCCCGAGGGCGCCGAGCTCATCACCGATGCCGACATCCTGATCGTCAACATCACCCAGGCCATCTCCGAGGAGGCGCTCGAGGCCGAGCTCGCCGAAGCGGTCGCCGAGCTGGCCCCGGTCGGTGGCGAGGCTCCGGTGGCCGAGGAGCCTGCAGCCGAGGACGGCGCGGACCAGGCTCCTGCCGCCGAGGGCGACAAGGCCTGAGCGCGCCGCTGACGGCCCGGTCCTGACTTCGTCCCGACCGGGCCGACGGGCATGTGCCTCATGACGCCCGAATCATTCCTGGAGAACGAATGGACCTGATGACTCCTTGGCTGATCGTCGGACTGGGCAACCCCGGTCCCTCGTACTCGGGCAACCGGCACAACCTTGGGGCCATGGTCGTCGAGGAGCTGGCTGCCCGTGCGGGCGCCAACCTGCGTTCGCACAAGGCGCGGGCTGTTGCCGCCGAGATCCGGATCGGGGTCCCACGCGGCGGACCAGCCGACGGGGCAACACAACCCAGGGCGGTCATCGCCACGCCGCTGACCTACATGAACGAGTCCGGCGGGCCCGTTGCCGCGCTGATGTCGTTCTACAAGATATCTGTCGAGAATCTCATCGTCATCCACGACGATCTCGACATCCCGTTCCCCGATGTACGGCTCAAGCTCGGCGGCGGCGAGGGCGGCCATAACGGCCTGCGTTCGGTCACCAAGTCCATTGGTACCAAGGACTATCTGCGCATCCGGGTCGGTATCGGGCGCCCGCCGGGGCGGATGGACGCAGCGGACTACGTGCTGCATGACTTCTCCGGCTCCGAGCGAGCTGAGGTGCCTCTGCTGATCGACGACGCCGCCGACGCCACGGAGCGCCTGGTCGTCGAGGGCCTGACCGCCGCACAGCAACAGTGGCACTCGCGATAAGGAGCCATTGCGCACCATGAGCCTCACCCCGTTGCTCGACGTCCTTGTCGCCGACCCGGTCGTGCGAGACATCCTGACCTCGGCGGCCGGGCTAGACCATCATTCACGAGCGGTCCTGGAGATAGCCGTATCCGCGGGTGCTCGCCCACCCCTCATCGCCGCCCTCGCTGGTGCTCACGACCGCAGCGTTCGTCGCCCTGTCCTTGCGGTCACGGCCACCGGGCGCGAAGCCGAGGACCTGGTCGCTGCGCTGCGATGCTTCCTCCCTGCGGAGGTCGTGGCCGACTTCCCGAGCTGGGAGACGTTGCCGCACGAGCGTCTGAGCCCGCGCAGCGACACGGTTGGCCGAAGGCTGGCCGTGCTGCGCCGGCTCACCCATCCCGACGCGACGGACCCGGCATACGGGCCGGTCGATGTCGTTGTTGCACCCGTGCGCGCCCTGCTGCAGCCGCTGGTCAAGGGTCTGGGCAACCTGGTGCCCGTTGCGCTGCGGGCCGGCGATGAGATGCCGCTCGAGAGGGTCGTCCAGGCACTGGTCGCGGCGGCCTACGCGCGCACCGACCTGGTCGAGCGGCGAGGCGAGTTCGCCGTCCGCGGAGGGATTCTCGACGTCTTCCCGCCCACCGAGGAGCATCCCGTCCGGGTCGAGTTCTGGGGCGATACGGTCGAGGAGATCCGTTGGTTCAAGGTCGCGGACCAGCGCAGCCTCGATGTCGCCGTGCACGGGCTGTGGGCCCCGCCCTGTCGCGAGGTGTTGCTGACCGAAGCAGTGCGCGCACGGGCAGCGGTGCTTGCCGAGCAGCTGCCCGGAGTGGCTGACATGCTGGGCAAGGTCGCCGAGGGCATCGCCGTCGAAGGCATGGAGTCCCTCGCGCCGGCACTGGTCGACGGCATGGAGAGTCTGCTCGATGTGCTGCCCGAGGGAACCCATGTCGTCCTGACTGATCCTGAGCGGGTACGCAAGCGGGCGCACGACCTCGTGGCCACCAGTGCCGAGTTCCTTGATGCGAGCTGGTCCAACGCAGCCGCCGGAAACGCCGTTCCTGTTGATCTGCAAGGGATTCTCGGTACGGCGTCGTACTGGTCGCTGGCCGACGTCCGCGCCCATGCGCTGAAGATCGGCCGCCCGTGGTGGACGCTGACCAGCTTCGTCAGCGATGCTGAGCTGACCGCGCTCACCCCGGACGACCTGGACCCGGACAGCGGTCAACGACTTTCCGTCGAGTCGGTCGACGTCGACGCCTATCGCGGGGACACCGAGCGTGCGGTGGCGGATCTGCGAGGCTGGGCCGAGCAGGGTTGGCACACCCTGGTCGTGACGGACGGCCGCGGTCTGGCCACACGGGTCAGCGAGGTCCTCTCGGAGCACGATGTCCCCAACCACATCGAGGCCGACGCAGGCTCGCTCGCAGGGCTTCCCGCCGGCCTCGTGCATGTGACCACCGGCGCACTGGGTCGCGGATTCGTGGCTGCGGGAGCCAAGCTCGTCGTCGTCACCGAGTCGGACCTGACCGGTGGCAACAGCCAGGGCACCTCAACCAAGGACATGCGCAAGATGCCGTCGCGACGGCGCAACCAGGTCGATCCGCTGGAGCTGCGCCTTGGTGACCACGTCGTCCACGAGCAGCATGGCGTGGGCAAGTTCATCGAGATGGTGCAGCGCACGGTTGGCGGGGCAACCCGCGACTACCTGTTGCTGGAGTATGGCGCCAGCAAGAGGGGACAACCCGGTGACCGGCTGTACGTGCCCACCGACCAGCTCGACCAGGTGACGCGTTACGTCGGTGGGGAGGCGCCCACCCTGCACAAGCTGGGTGGCGCGGACTGGGCCAAGACCAAGGGCCGGGCGAAGAAGCATGTCAGACAGATCGCAGGCGAGCTGATCCGGCTCTACAGCGCCAGGATGGCGACCAAGGGTCACGCCTTCGCGCCGGACACGCCCTGGCAGCGTGAGCTCGAGGACGCCTTCGTCTACGTCGAGACCCCCGACCAGCTGAGCAGCATCGACGAGGTCAAGATCGACATGGAGCGCGAGGTCCCCATGGACCGGCTCATCTGCGGCGACGTGGGCTACGGCAAGACCGAGATCGCGGTGCGTGCAGCGTTCAAGGCCATCCAGGACGGCAAGCAGGCCGCGATCCTCGTGCCGACGACCCTGCTTGTGCAGCAACACTTCCAGACGTTCTCGGAACGCTATGCGCCCTTCCCCGTGGTGGTCAAGGCGCTGTCGCGGTTCCAGTCCGACGCCGAGGCCAAGAAGGTCATCGAAGGCCTGGCCAACGGCACCGTCGACCTCGTCATCGGCACACATCGGTTGCTGTCAGACGGAATTCGCTTCAAGGACCTCGGGCTCGTGGTGGTTGACGAGGAGCAGCGTTTCGGCGTCGAGCACAAGGAGCAGCTCAAGCGGCTGCGCACGGCCGTTGACGTCCTGGCGCTGTCGGCGACCCCGATCCCGCGCACCCTCGAGATGGCCGTGACCGGGATCCGAGAGATGTCCACGCTGGCCACCCCCCCTGAGGAACGTCACCCCGTGCTGACCTTCGTCGGCGCGTATGACGAGAAGCAGATCATCGCAGCGATCCGGCGTGAGCTCCTGCGCGAGGGTCAGGTGTTCCTGATCCACAACAAGGTGTCCTCGATCGAGAAGGCCGCCGCCAGGATCCGAGAGCTCGTGCCGGAGGCCCGCATCGCCACAGCCCATGGACGGATGCCTGAGCACCGGCTCGAGCAGGTCGTCGTGGACTTCTGGGAGAAGCGCTTCGACGTCCTGGTCTGCACGACGATCATCGAGACCGGCCTGGACATCTCCAACGCCAACACCCTGATCGTGGAGCGCGCCGATGTGCTGGGGCTGAGCCAGCTGCATCAGCTGCGCGGTCGCGTCGGTCGTGGACGTGAACGCGCCTACTCCTACTTCCTCTATCCCCCTGAGAAGCCGCTCACCGAGCTGGCGCATGACCGGCTGACCACGATCGCCAGCCACACCGACCTCGGCGCCGGGATGGCTGTGGCCATGAAGGACCTTGAGATCCGTGGTGCCGGCAACATGCTCGGCGGCGAGCAGTCCGGCCACATCGAGGGAGTCGGGTTCGACCTCTACATCCGGCTGGTCGGTGAGGCGGTGGCCGACTTCAGGGGTGAAGGTGCTGAGGCCCCGCCCGCCGAGATCAAGATCGAGCTGCCGGTCGATGCGCACCTGCCACACGAGTACGTCCCGGGCGAGCGGCTGCGGCTCGAGGCCTACAAGAAGCTCGCGACGGTCCAGGACGCTGCCGGGTTGGCCGAGATCGAGGCAGAGCTGAGGGACCGGTACGGAACCCCGCCGGAGCCGGTGCTCAACCTGCTCGAGGTGGCTCGACTGCGTACCGTGGCCCGTCAGGCTGATGTGTCCAACATCAGCGTTCAAGGGAAGTTCGTGAGGTTTGGACCCCTCCAGCTGCCTGAGAGCCAGCAGCTCAGGCTCCAACGGCTGTACCCGGGCACGCTGGTCAAGGACGCGGTCCGTACGATCTTGGTGCCCAGGCCGATGACTGCCCGGGTGGCAGGTCAGCCGCTTCGGGACACGGCAGTCCTGCGATGGGCGATCGACCTGATCCAAGCCGTCCTGCTGGACAACGTGGCCGACGCAGCTCGGGTCGCGACGACCAGGACATCATGAACGACGAGTAGTCACCGCACATGGACGCCGGATCGGCAGTACCAGTCTCCACGAGACGGCGAGACGAAAGGAACGGCCTTGGCGCCTTCGCAACACCATCACCTCACGTGGGGCAACCCTCGCACCGCCCGTCGGGCTTTCCCCGTGGTGCTCCTGTCGATCCTGCTCGGTGCGACCCTCGCGTTGTCTGCCTGCGGAGTCCAGGAGTCCAGCGCAGCTGCGATCATCAACGGCACATCCATCGGCGACAAGGACGTACAGGGCGTCACCGATCAGCTCAACATCCTCAGCCAGGGGGGACAGAAGCTCAGCCCCAGCAACACCCTGCTCAGCCTGATCCTTGCGCCCTATGTCCTTGCTGAGGCCAAGCGTGTCGGGAAGACCGTCTCAGAGTCACAGGCGCGTCAGGTCATCGCCAAGATCTCCGACCCCTCTCCCGCGACGATCACCTTCGTCCGGATGCAGCTCGCCCTCCAGGGGCTCGACCAGGCCAGCAGGACCGCCATCGTCAGTGAGCTCGGAAAGGCCAAGATCACGATCAACCCGCGCTACGGCACCTTGGATGCCAAGCGGATAGCGATGACCCCGACCTCGCCGAACTGGATCAAGGCCAGCACCGCCTCCCCGGCCAAGTGAGCGCGACCACACGTGACCTTGCCACAGCACCTGAGAGTCCCGACGCGGTGAGTGCGCATCGGCTCACCCTGCTGCTCACCACCCCGCGCATCGCCCCGGGTCTGTTCTCGCGCGATGCGTGGACCTCCTTGACCAACGCGGCCCACGTCCTCACCAGAGATGAGGACGAGATGCAGCTGATCGCCATACAGGACTCGGGTATTCCGGCCACCCACCTGGGAGAGCAGCTCCCGGCTGCTCTCGCCCGCCTGCTGGTCGACCGGACCGACGACGGTGAGGTGGTCTGGATCGGTTCCGCGGACGGCGATCCCGGCCTCACCGATGCGTTGGCCGCCGAGGTCAGCAGCCGGGATGACCCTCCGGAGATCGAGCTCCTCTTCGGGTCCTACGACGTGCCGGGGTCGCGGTTGCTCGACCTGGTCGCTGTGATGGATCGGCTGCGTTCCCCCGGGGGTTGTCCCTGGGACGGCGAGCAGACGCATGAGTCCCTTGTGCCCCATCTCATCGAAGAGGCTCATGAGCTGGTGGAGGCCATCGAGTCGGGGGACCGCACACACATCGCGGAGGAGCTCGGCGACGTCCTGCTGCAGGTGGCCTTCCACGCGCGGATAGCCCAGGAGCACCCTGACTCCCCGTTCGGGATCGACGACGTGGCCGGCGGCATCGTCGACAAGCTCGTCCGCCGTCACCCGCACGTGTTTGCCGAGGGCGACGCAACGACGGCAGAGGAGCTCGCGGCAAGCTGGGAAGAGATCAAGGCGGCCGAGAAGCCACACCGGGGCTCACCCGTCGACGGCATACCCGAGGGTCTTCCCGCCCTTGCCCGGGCGCACAAGGCGGCCGGTCGGTTGCATCGAGCCGGCCTCGGGGACCTCGCCGTCGCGGCTGCGCACGGTGATGACGTTGGCCCCCGACTGCTCGCGCTCGTCCTGGAAGCACGCGTTGCAGGTGTCGACCCGGAGGCGGCGTTGCGCGCTGTGGTGCGCGGGCTCGAGGTCGCTGCCCGCAACAACGAGGCGCCTTTACGGCCGCCGGAGGCGCCCGCGGCCAGGTAGGAGCCGCCGTTCGGCGACCATCGTGCGTGCTAAAGTCGGCACTGTTGAGCGGCAAGATCCGCGATCGTGGACGGGTGAGATCCGCGAACTCTTTATGCGCCGGCTGTATTCGGCCGCGGGCCGTCTTCGTGGGGTGAGCTGCTTCGGCACGCGAGCCGACGACAAGCTCCGCGGTTGCGTGGTTCGTCGGCGAGGCGGGGGACCACGCCGGTGTCTCGTCAGTTTCCGCCCCAGGTTGGAAAGGACGACCGCCCCATGCCGCTCACCGTGCGCCATCCTGTCGGGGTCTCCGCCATGCACGCCAACGTGCGCAGTGCCGTTCGCGAGACTCGGGCGCGCAGGGACCCGCACAGACCTTCGAGCATCGGGCTGCTGAGCACCTACCCGCCCACGCAGTGCGGCCTTGCAACTTTCAGCGCTGCCCTCAGGGAGCACCTGGACCGGCCCTCTGGTTCGGTGGGAGTCGTCCGCGTCGTCGACCAGCCGGAGTCCCACCCGGGCAGGGAAGTTGTTGCACACCTGGTCAACGGACCTGCGGACAGCGCCAGCCGGGCGGCGGAACATCTGAACAGCTTCGACGCCGTCCTGATCCAGCACGAGTATGGCATCTATGGCGGCCCTGACGGCGTCGACGTCCTTGACATCGTCGATGCCTTGACGGTGCCGACGATCATCGTCTTCCACACCGTGCTGAAAGAACCGACGCCGCGACAGTTCCATATCCTCCAGCGGCTCCTCCACCGCGCTGACGTCGTTGTCACCATGACCGAGACGGCCAAGCGAAGGCTCGTGGGGAGCTACGCCGCCGAGCCGGCCAAGGTCACTGTGATCCCGCACGGCGCTGTCGACCACGGTCCTGTGCGCGTGCAACGTCGTTCCACCGATCGACCGCTCATCCTCACCTGGGGTCTGCTCGGTCCCGGCAAGGGCATCGAGTGGGCGATTGATGCCATGCCAGGTCTGCGCGACCTACGGCCGCGCTACCTCGTCATCGGCAAGACCCATCCGAAGGTCCTCGAGCGCGACAACGAGGACTATCGCAACGGCCTCGTGCGGCGCGCCGAGCTGCGAGGTGTCAGCGACATCGTCGAGTTCGACGACAGCTACCTCGAGGTCTCCGAGCTCGCCGACCTGGTGGAACGCGCTGATGTGGTGCTGCTTCCCTACGACTCGCGCGAACAGGTCACCTCCGGGGTCCTCATCGAGGCCGTGGCAGCCGGTCGTCCGGTCGTCTCCACAGCGTTTCCTCATGCCATCGAGCTGTTGACGGACGGGCCGGGCCTCGTTGTGCCGCAACGGGACGCGGCTTCGCTTGAGGTTGCCCTGCGCCGGGTCCTCAGTGAGCCAGGACTTGCCGACACGATGTCGGCGCAGGCTGTGCAGAAGGCGCCGGACCTGCTCTGGGGGGCAGTCGCGGGACGGTATCGGCAGCTTGCCGAGGCGCTCGTCTCCGCAGCCCTGGTCGCCTCTCCATGAGCTGTCCACCCCCGCCGTTCACCCATCTGCGCCGCCTCACCGATGAGGGCGGGTTGTATGAGCACGCAAAGGGGACGACGCCTCGACGTGAGCATGGGTACTGCCTTGACGACGTCGCGCGAGCGTTGGTGGTCGTCAGCCGTGAGCCAGAGGCGACACTGGACGACCTGCGCCGGCAGTACCTCTCGTTCGTGCTTGCCGCCCAGGCTGATGATGGCAGGTTCCGCAACCGCCGGGGGGTCGACCTTGGCTGGCAGGACCAGCCGTCCGTCGAGGACTGCTGGGGCAGGGGGCTCTGGGGACTGGGAGCCGCCGTGTCGGGCCACGCCGAGCCTCACCAGGGCGCCTCAGCGCTCACGGCCTTCGAGCGTGGTGCCCGTTGGCGGTCACCTCACTCACGCGCCATGGCCTTCGCCGCGCTCGGCGCGGCCGAGATCCTGAGCATGATGCCCGAGCACCGAAGTGCGCGAGAGCTGATCGCGGCCGCCGCTACGATGATCGGCCGGCCCGGGGCCGGGGACGGCTGGCCCTGGCCCGAACCGCGCCTGACCTACGCCAACGCAGTCCTGCCCGAGGTGTTGCTCGCGGCGGGTGCTGCCCTGGACGCACCCTCCCTCGTCGCGGACGGGCTGAGGCTCCTGGGTTGGCTGCTCGAGGTGCAGACCCGGGATGGTCACCTGTCCGTCGTCCCGGCCGGGGGTCGGGGTCCGGCCGGAGCTGTCCCCGGTTTCGACCAGCAGCCGATCGAGGTCGCCGCCCTCGCCGACGCGTGCGGCCGGGCATTCGCTCTCACAGGGGATCTGCGCTGGGCCGACGGGATCGACCTCGCCGTGTCCTGGTTCCTCGGCACCAACGACGCCGGCACACCCTTGTACGACCCCGACAGCGGCGGCGGCTGCGACGGGTTGGAGCAAGGCGGTCGCAACGAGAACCAGGGGGCCGAGTCCACCTTGGCACTCGTGTCGACGATGCAGCAGGGTCGGACGCTGTCGCTGTGCCCCCGATGAGAGAGCTGGTCACCCGCACCCCTGTGGCACTGGCCGCGGATCCTTCGCGCGTTCTGGCGCGCCTGTTCGTCCCGGGCCACGAGCTGCTGCTGGACGCCGTGTCCAGCACGACTGATGTCCTGGCCAGGATCCTGGCCCTGCCCGAGGACGTCGTCTGCTCGACACTTCGGCACGTGCACGCCCGCTACGACGGCCGGCACAGGGACCTGCCCGGCGTTCTCCTTGCCAACTACGAGCGGATCGCGCACCGCATACCCGAGGACGCCAACCTGAGCGATGAGCGGCGGAGTCTGCTCGGCGCATGGTTCACGAACGAGTTCTCTGTCGAGGGAGCCGCCCTGTTCAACCCCTCGGCGGTCCCACATCCGGACCAGTCGAAGCTTCAGGACGGTCAGATCCGCTTCATCCTGAGCCTTCGAGCTGTGGGCGAGGGTCACCTGTCGTGCGTCGAGTTCCGCACCGGGGTGCTGGGGCCTGGCAACGAGCTGCGCATCGAGGACCCGGGCCCACATATCGAAACCGGCCGGATCGGACCAGCGCCCTACGACCGCGAGGTGTTCGCGGCCAAGCTCATCGAGGAGGGTGCTGACGGTGAGAGCGCCTCATTCCTCATTGACGGTCTGCCCTCTCGGTTCGACGAGAAGGAGCTGCAGCGAGCCCTGACCGCCCTGGCCCGCCAGCGGGTCACTCGTCAAGGGGCTGCCTACACCGATGAGCTGGCCCGGCGCATCGCCAGAAGGAACTACGAGGTTGAGTTCTCGCCCAGGTCCTCGATCGCCGAACGGGTGCTCTGGCCACACACGCCGTCGGAGAGCCGAGGCATCGAGGACGTTCGCCTCGTTCGCTTCGTCGAGCAGGACGGGAGCGTGATCTACCAGGCGACGTACACGGCGTACGACGGTGAGCACGTCTCCCCGAAGATGCTCGAGACCTCTGACTTCCGCCGCTTTCGCATGCTTCAGCTCGCCGGTCCGGCCGCACAGAACAAGGGCATGGCCCTGTTCCCCCGCAAGGTGGGCGGACGCTATGTCGCCCTGTCGCGCTGGGACCGGGAGAACCTGGCCATCGCCACCTCCTACGACGGTCGGCGTTGGGAGGATCCGAGCATGCTGCATGTCCCCAGCCAGCCCTGGGAGCTCATCAAGACCGGCAACTGCGGCTCGCCGGTGGAGACCGAGGCCGGATGGCTCGTGCTCACCCACGGCGTCGGTCCCATGCGTGAGTACGTCATTGGCGCCCTCCTGCTCGATCTGGACGATCCGCACCTCGTGACCGGCGTGCTGCGCGAACCGCTCATCACCCCCGCCGAAGAAGAGCGTGACGGGTACGTCCCCAACGTGGTGTACTCCTGCGGAGCCCTCCTGTACGAAGACCAGCTCCTGGTTCCCTACGGGGTCAGCGACTCGTCCGTGCGGTTCGCCCTCGTCGATATGCCGCTCCTGCTCGACCGGCTGATCGCCGATGGACCACCAGAGACGATGCGGGCGAACACCTCGGCGTAGTCCGCGACCATGCGCTCCGCTGTGAAGCGTGCCTCGACGTCGTCGCGACAGTCCCTTCGGCGCAGGGAGCCGACCTGGCCGATAGCGTCGACCGCCTGCGAGACGTCGTCGACCAGGAAGCCTGTCCGGCCATGACGGATGAGCTCAGGCATGGAGCCCAGCCGGAACGCAATCACCGGTGTGCCGGTCGCCAGGGCCTCGACGACGGAGAGCCCGAAAGGCTCGGCGAAGTCGATGAGGTGCAGGAGCGCAAAGGCACCCCCCAGCAAGGCGTCCCGCTCAACCGGCCCGACCGCTCCCGCGTACGTGATGCCCGGCGTCCCGAGGTGGGGCTCCACGAAGTCACGGAAATAGGCCCGGTCCTGGACGATCCCCGCGATGACCAGTGGCAGGCCCGCCCGGCGTGCGGCCTCGATCGCCAGGTGCGTTCCCTTGTCGGGGTGGATGCGACCGAGGAACAGCAGGTAGGTCCCAGGTTCGTGGCGGAAGGTGAACTGGGCCAGCTCGATGCCATGGTGAATCGTCGCCTCGTAGCCCAGGTCAGGGTGGCGGTCCGAGTCGCTTATCGACACGTAGTGCCCGATGTCGTCGTATGCGCGGTAGACCGGCAGGATGCGCTCGGACGAGAAGCCGTGGATGGTCGTGACGACCGGTGTCGCGACCAGGCGGCTGTAGGTCAGCGGCAGGAAGTCGAACTGGTTGGACATGACGTCGAAGTCCCCGGCTCGCTCGAAGGCTGCCGCGTTGTGCAGTCCCTCGTACACCTTGGCGTCGACACCCTGATCCTCTTCGTAGCCGCGCGGCGCCTCGGCGTGCAGGTGCGCGGAGGTGATCGAGTCGGCGGTCGCGAACAGGGTGACCTCGTGCCCGAGCGCAACGAGCCCCTCGGTCAACATGGAAGCCACCTGCTCCCAGGGTCCGTAGCCGCGGGGAGGCGTGCGATGCGCGATCGAGGCGATCACCCCGATCCGGAGCCGTCGGTTCACGGCGCGACACCGGTGCCTTCGCGAGGACCCGGCCCCGCCCCGCCCCGGTTCCTGCCCGCGTGGTTCCCATCCGCACCCATGGGTTGAGCCTATGCGGAGACCACGGTGACCGACGTCGCGCTCGAGCCTCCGTGAGGGCACTCGCCGGACGCGGGTCGGTCCCCGGCGCGCAACGCAAGTGCCATTAGGCTGAGCACGTCCCCATCCGACACAGCGCAGGAGAAGCCTTGTGGCCAGCATTGATGCAGTAGTTGCGCGCGAGATCCTCGATTCGCGCGGCAACCCTACCGTCGAGGTCGAGGTCGCCCTCGACGACGGCACCATCGCGCGAGCATCGGTCCCTTCGGGCGCCTCGACGGGCGCCTTTGAGGCGGCTGAACGCCGCGACGGTGACTCAAAACGCTACGGAGGCAAGGGTGTTCAGGAGGCCGTCGATGCCGTCCTTGACGAGATCGGCCCGGCGCTCATTGGCTTCGACGCCAGCGAACAGCGGCTCGTCGACGCCGAGATGCTTGCGATCGACGGCACCCCCAACAAGAGCTCCCTCGGCGCCAACGCGATCCTGGGGGTCTCGCTGGCGGTTGCCCGCGCCGCTGCCGAGTCGGCGGACCTGCCGCTCTTCCGCTACATCGGCGGTCCGAACGCTCACGTTCTTCCCGTCCCGATGTTCAACATCCTCAACGGTGGCTCCCACGCCGACTCCAACGTGGACATCCAGGAGTTCATGATCGCCCCGATCGGCGCGCCGTCCTTTCGGGAGGCGCTGCGCTGGGGCGCCGAGGTCTATCACGCCCTGAAGTCGGTGCTCAAGGAGCGCGGGCTGTCCACCGGGCTGGGCGACGAGGGTGGCTTTGCGCCCAACCTCGAGAGCAACCGGGCTGCCCTGGACCTGATCCTGGTGGCGATCGACAAGGCCGGCTACCGACCCGGCACCGACGTCGCACTCGCGCTGGACGTGGCTGCGTCCGAGTTCTGCACCGACGGCGTCTACACGTTCGAGGGTCAGCAACGCACGGCTGCAGAGATGACGGCCTACTACGGCGAGCTCGTCGCGGCATACCCGTTGGTGTCCATCGAGGACCCGCTGGACGAGGACGACTGGGAGGGCTGGGCAACCCTCACGGCTGAGCTCGGTGCCAAGGTCCAGATCGTGGGCGATGACCTGTTCGTCACGAACCCGGAGCGTCTGGCCCGCGGTATCGCCGGGAGCTCTGCGAACTCGATGCTCGTCAAGGTCAACCAGATCGGCTCGCTGACGGAGACCCTGGACGCCGTCGAGATGGCGCATCGTGCGGGCTTCAGCTGCATGATGAGCCACCGTTCGGGTGAGACCGAGGACACGACGATCGCCGACCTCGCGGTGGCGACCAACTGTGGCCAGATCAAGACCGGCGCCCCGGCCCGCTCGGAGCGTGTGGCCAAGTACAACCAGCTGATGCGGATCGAAGAAGAGCTCGATGACGCCGCGCAGTATGCCGGGGCGGGTGCGTTCCCGCGCTTCAAGGGTGCGGTTGCCGCTGGCGACGAGGGCTGAGCCGGGCGACACCAATGGTCAGGACGGGGCGAAAGGCAAGTGCGCAGAGGACTCCTCGGCGCACTTCCTCGTCGCGCACAAGCAGCTCCGCCTCCGCAAGACCAGTAGCCTCGCGTCCTGCTGCCCGTCCCGCGGCAGCGGCGCGTGGCCACGGCCCCTCACGAGAGCTGCGCACGCCCCGGTCGCTCACGCGCGTGGCCATCCTGGCGGCGATCTTCGTGATGCTCGCAGTGACCCTGGTTCCGACGTTGCGCTCGACATTGAAGCAGCGAAGCCAGATCAACGCTCTGCGCGGCCAGCTCGCACAACAGGGCAGGACGGTCGCGGAGCTGCAGCGCGAACAGCGGCAGTGGAGCGACCCGGCATACGTGGAACAGCAGGCTCGCGAGCGCCTCAAGTTCGTCCGGGTGGGCGAGACGTCATACACCGTGATCGATGCCGAGCCTGCACCCGTTGCAGCCTCTGGTCCGAAGATCGCCGCCCCCGTGCACGCCACCGCCTCCAACAGCCCGTGGTATGGCGAGCTGTGGCAGTCGGTGGTGATCGCCGACGCATCGGCCAAGGCACCCGTGACCGTGGCGCCGGCAAGGGGTCAGGCCTCACCGACCCCTTCATCGACCAAGTGAGCCGTGCGGGCCGGATTGGCGGCTGGGACCAGATGATCGGCTCCAGCGGCGTCGAGGCGGTCGACCCGGCGGATCTGGCAGCGGTGCAGAGCCAGCTCGGCCGGGACGCCCGGGGGGTTGCCGCCGTCGCGCATCGATGTCCGTGCGGGCTCCCCGACGTGTTGCGTACCGAGCCCCGTCTGCCCGACGGGACGCCGTTCCCCACGACCTACTACGTGACCTGCCCGCGCCTGACCGGGGCCATCAGCACCCTGGAGTCCAGCGGCATGATGCGCGAGATGACCGAGCGTCTCCAGGGCGATCCCGAGCTGGCGCGCGCCTACGGCGCTGCCCACGAAGACTACCTGCGCCGTCGTGGCGAGCTCGGCGATGTCTTCGAGCTCGAGGGCGTCTCTGCCGGTGGGATGCCGCGCCGGGTCAAGTGTCTGCATGTGCTCGTCGGCCACTCCCTGGCCGTCGGCCCGGGCGTCAACCCTCTCGGGGATGAGGCGCTCGAAGCCCTTGGCAGCTGGTGGGCGGCCGGCCCCTGCGTTCCTCGCGGAGACCCATGACCCGCGTCGGCGCGATCGACTGCGGCACGAACTCGATCCGGCTCCTGATTGCTGACGTTGACCCGGGATCGGGGTCGTTGACCGATCTCGCACGTCGGATGGAGGTTGTGCGCCTGGGCCACGGCGTCGACCGAACCGGCGTCATCGCTCCTGAGGCGATGGCCCGCACCGTGGCGCAGGCCCGCGAATACGCCTCTCAATGTGTGGAGCTCGGCGTCGAGCGGGTCAGGTTCGTTGCGACCTCCGCGTCGCGCGACGCCAGCAACGCGCAGGAGTTCGTGGCCGGGGTGCGTCAGGCGTTTGCGGCCTTCGGGGTTGCGCCCGACGTCATCAGCGGGCATGAGGAAGCCTCGCTGTCCTTCCGGGGTGCCACTGGCGACCTGCGGGCCGACGGCATCCCCGGCCCCTATCTCGTGGTGGATCTCGGGGGCGGCTCCACGGAGTTCGTTCGCGGGACGGACGTGGTGGAGCACGCGCTCTCTGTCGACGTCGGGTGCGTCCGGATGACCGAACGCCACCTGCGCGCTGATCCGCCGACGTCCTCGCAGATCGCCTCGGCGACCGCCGACATCGAGACGGCCATCGACCAGGCTGCTGAAGTCGTTGACTTCCAAGGCATCTCGACGCTGGTGGGGGTGGCCGGAACGGTCACAACCATCACCGCTCACGCCTTGCACCTGACGACGTACGACGCGGGGAAGATCCACCTCTCCCAGCTGCCCGCGGCCCAGATCATCGACGCATGCACGTCGCTGCTGGTGATGACCCGTGCAGAGCGGGCTTCACTGGGGTTCCTTCACAAGGGCCGCGTCGACGTGATCGGTGCAGGTGCCCTGGTGTGGCGCACGATTGTTCAGCGCCTGCAGCGTGATGCCGGCATCTCGATGGTCGTGACCTCGGAACACGACATCCTCGATGGCATTGCCCTGTCGATCGCCTGAGCTGACCGTGACCGCGCTCCGACACCCGGTGACCGGCCAGCTGTTCGAGTCCCCTGTGCCCCCCGGCACAGGTTGGCCGGGAGACCCGGCGGTTGCGCGGACCACAGTCGCGCGAACGGCGCGTCAGGTCGAGCGGTTGGCCGCGCGGGCCGGGACCATTGCCGAGCTGGACGCCGTGGTGTCCGTCTGTCGCGCCTGCCCCCGCCTTGTTCAGTGGCGTGAGGCCGTTGCCACTGAAGGCAAGCGGGCCTCTTTCGCCGATCAGCCGTACTGGGGTCGCCCGGGTCCCGGCTTCGGTGACAACGAGCCCGCGATCCTCGTGGTCGGACTGGCGCCGGCTGCCAACGGCACCAACCGCACCGGGCGGATGTTCACCGGCGACCGTAGTGGTGACTGGATCTATGCAGCACTTCATCGCGCCGGATACGCGAGCCAGCCCACCAGCACGCACAGCGGTGATGGACAGTCGCTCACAGGGGTGCGCATCGTCGCGGCGGTGCGCTGCGCACCGCCGGCGAACAAGCCGACGCCGCTCGAACGCGATACCTGCGGGCACTGGCTCGACCGCGAGCTTGCTCTCACGGCGTCCGGCCTGCGTTCCATGCTTGCACTGGGTGCGTTCGGCTGGGACGCAACCCTTGCCAGCGCCCGTCGGCTCGGGTGGGCGGTCCCACGTCCAAGGGCACGCTTTACCCACGGCGCCGAAGCGTTGCTGATCACCAACAGCGGCAGACAGATTCGACTCTTGGGCAGCTACCATGTGAGCCAGCAGAACACCTTCACCGGCAGGCTCACGGAGGCAATGCTGGACGACGTCCTCGCCCGCCTCTGAGCCGCGATAACGTCGACGCCATGACAGACCAGATCATCGCCGTGACCGTGCTCGGGGACGACCGGCCCGGCATCGTGGCGGACGTGACCGGGGCGCTGGTGGGCCTGCACGGCAACCTCGAGGACTCGACGATGACGCTGCTGCGAGGTCATTTCGCCATGGTTCTGCTCGTGCGGACCGCTGTCAGCCTGGAATCGGTCGAGGCTGCCCTTCTGCCCCTCAGTGCGAACGGTTCGCTGGTCATCAACGCCCGGGTGCTCGGTGACTCCGCCCTCAGCGAGGTGGGCGGCCCGTCATACTCGCTGCGGGTTCATGGCGCGGACCGCCCCGGGATCGTGGCCGCGATCACAGGCGTCGTAGCGCGAAACGGCGCCAACATCGTCGACCTCGGCACCCGCCTGGGCGACGGGCTCTACGTCCTGATCGCCGAGCTACAGCTGCCCAGTGAGGAGTCTGCCACTGGACTTGCTGCCGAGCTCCAGGAAACCGCTGAAGAGCTGGGCGTCGACGTCCACCTCTCACCGGTCGACGACGATCTCTTGTGACCACCGGAACCATCACCTGGGCAATGCCCGAGCTGCCCAGGGGAGCGGTCCGCGCTGTCGTCCGCGCACCGGACCCGGTGCTGTCAACGCCAGGCGAAGAGGTCGACCCGACCGGTTCGGCGGCGATCGAGCTGGCCGCTGATCTGCTTGCTACGCAACTGGTTTCGCCTGGTTGTGTCGGACTGGCCGCTCAGCAGGTCGGCGTTGCCGCCCGGATGTTCAGCATCGACGTCTCGGGCCATGCCAAGACCCGCACGTGTCATGGTGCGTTCGTCCTGTGCAACGCCGAGGTCCTCAGCGCGACCCGCAAGGAAAGTGGTCGCGAGGGCTGCATGTCCGTCCCTGACTTCACCGGGGATCTCGCCCGTGCCCGGCGCCTGGTTGTTCGAGGGCAGCTCCCGCTGACCGGGGAGTGGGTGGAGATCAGCACGGACGGATTCGAGGCCGTCGCCCTGCAGCACGAGATCGACCACACGGTGGGCCTGCTCTTCCTGGACCGTGTGAGCGGGCCACACGGCATACATCCGCGGCGCACGTATCTGTAGCCTGTCGCCTGTCCCCGTAGCCCAACGGCAGAGGCAGGCGACTTAAAATCGCTCCAGTGCGGGTTCGAGACCCGTCGGGGACAC
>Ga0209014_10000692_pt1 | contig 19681 bp, 18 predicted proteins | sample BarGraNGADG00212_FD_184491 | JGI IMG/M metagenome (GOLD analysis project Ga0209014, IMG submission 184491) | Arctic peat soil microbial communities from Barrow, Alaska - Barrow Graham LP Ref core NGADG0002-212 (SPAdes) (version 2) | ecosystem: Environmental > Terrestrial > Soil > Wetlands >...
GGCCGCCGCCGAGCGCCCATTCGAGCCCCAGGAGCGTCATGGTCAGCGGACGGTACAGCCCCGTCCCGGTACCCGGAGGCCACCACGACTGCGCAAAAAACTGGTCGAACTCTCCCAGCCGGAGCCGCGCGTTCTGCAAGATGATGAAGCGGTCATCCAGCGTGAACCGGTTCGCCAGGACGGCCGCGTTCGCGACGACGGCGAGCGTGGCGACGAAGACAGCGCCGAAAGCGGAACGACGTGTCAGGAAGGGCACGCGCGCGGACGTGTGATGAATGGCCCTCGATGCGGGTCAGCAGCGGTCGGATTTTCTATTACATGTTATCCGCGGCCCGGACCGTTGCCAATTAGACAGCCGCGAGACGGTTGCGGAAGTCTTCGTCGGGCACCTTCACGAACGGCGGGCAGCCCCCTTGGCTGCCCGCCGTCACAGTTCCAGTTACAAATCCAGTTACAAATCCAGTTCAAGAACTGGCCCCAGCCAAATCCCGTAACTCCTATCGCACCAGCTTCCTGTATTTGATCCGGTGCGGCTGGTCGGCGTCGGGACCCTTCCGCTTCTTCAGGTCCTCAATGTACGCCTGAAAGTTCCCCTCGAACCAGACCGCCTCCGAGTCACCCTCGAACGCCAGGATGTGCGTCGCCACGCGGTCCAGGAACCACCGGTCGTGCGAGATGATCACCGCGCACCCGCTGAAGTCGAGCACCGCTACTTCCAGCGCGCGCAGCGTGTCGACATCGAGGTCGTTGGTCGGTTCGTCGAGCAGCAGCAGGTTGCCGCCCTGCATCAGCGTCTTGGCGAGGTGCAGCCGGTTGCGCTCTCCGCCGGAGAGATTCGCCACGAGCTTCTGCTGGTCGGCCCCCTTGAAGCCGAACGCCGAGCAGTAGCCGCGCGAGTTCACTTCCTTCTTGCCGACCTGCAGCATCTCGAGGCCACCCGTCATCTCTTCCCAGACCGTGCGCTTCCCTTCGAGCGTGCGGGTCTGGTCCTGGTACGAGATCGAGACCGTCTCGCCCACCTTCAGCGTGCCTTCGTCGGCCTGCTCGATGCCATTGATCATCTTGAACAGCGTCGTCTTGCCGGCGCCGTTGGGGCCGATGATCCCCACGATGCCCGCGCGCGGCAGCGAGAACGACATGTCCTCGAACAGCAGCGTGTCGCCGTACCCCTTCTTGAGCTTCTTCGCGATGACCACGTCGTTGCCGAGACGTGGAGCCGGCGGGATGGCGATTTCGTTCTGGGCGATCTTCTCCTGCTGAGCCTCGCTCAGGAGGTCCTCGTAGTTCTGCAGGCGCGCCTTGTTCTTGGCCTGCCGCGCCTTGGGCGACATGCGCACCCACTCGAGTTCGCGCTCGAGGGTCTTCTGCCGCGTGCTGGCGACCTTTTCCTCCAGCGCCATGCGCTGCGTCTTCTGCTCCAGCCAGCCACTGTAGTTCCCCTCGTAGGGCACGCCACGCCCGCGGTCGAGCTCGAGGATCCACTTGGCCACATTGTCCAGGAAGTACCGGTCGTGGGTGATGGCCACCACCGTGCCCGGGAATCGCTCGAGGAAGTGCTCCAGCCAGGCCACCGATTCGGCATCGAGGTGGTTAGTGGGCTCGTCAAGCAGCAGCAGGTCGGGTTCCTCGAGCAGGACGCGGCAGAGCGCCACGCGGCGCTTCTCGCCACCCGACAGGATGGTCACGTCGGCATCGCCCGGCGGCAGGCGCAGCGCGTCCATGGCCACCTCGATCTTGTTGTCGAGGTTCCACAGGTCGTGGTGGTCGATGTACTCCTGCAGCGTGCCCTGCTCATTGAGCAGCGCGTTCATCTTGTCGTCCGACATCGGCTCCGCGAACTCCATGGCGATCGCGTTGTACCGGTCGAGCTTGGCGCGCTGGTCCTTGACCGCAATCTCCACGTTGCCGCGCACGTCGAGCGACGGGTCGAGCTGCGGCTCTTGCGACAGGTAGCCGATGCGCGTGCCCTTGTGCGCCCACGCCTCGCCCTGGAACTCGTGGTCGATGCCGGCCATGATCTTCAGCAGCGACGACTTGCCGGCGCCATTGGCGCCCAGGACGCCGATCTTGGCGCCGGGATAGAACGACAGCCAGATGTCATCGAGGATGATGCGCGAGGGCGGGACGACCTTGCGCAGCCCCTTCATTACATAGATGAATTGCGGTGCCACGAACAAACGCTCCTTATACTCTGTACGAACTGTGTCGACGTCCCGGAATATACACTGCAGGCCAGTCCCTTCACCGTGCACGGGAGATTCAGTGTCCATCTACACGCATGTACCACACCCCCACATTCGCGAGCGAAAGCTGGACGCACCGGTCACTGTTCACGGCCAGCACCGGCGCGCGAGCCACCTGGACCGTTTCAACGCTTATTTCGCCGTGAAGATCACCGATGGCGTCGGCACGATGTGGTGCGCCTACGCGTTCGCCGTGCTGGCCTTCGTTAGCCTGCCGCAGGCCGTTGCCGGCGGTACCGCCACCCTGATTTCGTGGGTGGCCCAGACCTTCCTGCAGCTGGTGCTGCTGTCCATCATCATCGTCGGGCAGAAGGTGGCCGGCCGGGCGGCGGACAAGCGCGCCATCGCGACGTACAAGGATGCCGAAGCGGTGCTCCACGAGGCACTGCAGATCCAGCATCACCTCGAAGCGCAGGATGCGCTCCTGCTCAAACTCACGGAGCGCTTTCCGGACGCAAAGGCGTAATCTCGGGCCAGCTTCCCGCGCGGGGACGCATCAGTCAGCGCCACTCATGTGATTGTCTCAGGAATCCATCGCGCTTTACAAAGCAGATGTCGCATTGACCCAATGCACCGTCCAACGGCCTTCTGAGAAAGCCGGCGAAGTCATATACCACGTAGTCCTTTGCCAGCATGAACTGAATGACGTCGGAAAGGACAGGCATTCCCGGCCCGTCGGAGAAGGGGAACAGCGATACCTCGAGAATGTAGACTTCCGTGTACCCGAAAGTCGTGCTCGCACCCCTCAGAGCCTCCAGCTCGAATCCCTGTATGTCGAGCTTGACCAGCTCGGGCTGCTGGATCTTCGCAGAACTGATGAGCTCGTCTATCGTGACCATCACAATGTCTCTCTGCTTCGCAGCACTTCGTAACGCAGCCGTTGGCTTTGGCAGGAACGAGGATCCGGCCAGATCATCCCACACCGTCAGCGTTCGGACGTCCTTTTGCGCTCCGGCGCCGGCGAGGACAAAGACTGAACCGTCGAACTCCCGGCAAAATTGCTCAAGGTATTGCCGCATTTCGACTTGCGGTTCGATCAGGCAGAAATTCGCCTCGGAAAATATTCTCTTTGCGGTTCTGCTCCAACCGGTGGTATTGGCTCCCGCGTCAATTATTGTCCGGCACCTCAAGCCGCGATTTTGCAGGTCCTCCAGCAGGTAGTCCATCTTGCCAACCGGTCTCTGGTCGGAACCGATCTCCACGCGCAGTCGCCTTGTGCGATGAATCTCGTATCCGCAGAGATCGAGAATCCGCTTGATGATCTTTTTCATTTACTGGCGATTGGTTGGCTCTTCTTGAACAGGTGCGAGAAGCGGATCTTGTCTTCGCGGACCTGCAGGGCGCTGGCCTGGACAGCCGTCCCCGTGACATCCTTCAGGGCATGGGGCGTGTGCGCAGGTTGAGATACAGATCCGTCGCAAGAACGGGCACGCCCATGCTACGAAACTACCCGCGTTGGTGACTTTTCGCCCTTTCCGGACGCCGTCACCCAACACCAGCGCCTTTGCGCTACCATAACGTGGAGAGAAGTACCGTCTCCCGGGATATCCATGGACTTCTCCGGCATCGCCGATCGCCTGTCCCAGAGCCCCGTCACCGCACTTCCGGCGCTGTTCGCGGCCGGCGTGCTGACGAGCCTCACGCCATGCATCTACCCGATGATCCCGATCACCGCCGCCATCATCGGCGGTACAGCGTCAGACGACGCCCCGCACCGGGGGGGCCGGGGGCGCACCGTCGCCCTCACGCTGGCCTACGTGCTCGGCCTCTCCCTCGTCTATTCGGCGCTCGGCCTCCTGGCCGGGCTCACCGGGACGCTCTTCGGCACGGTCAGCTCCAATCCGTGGCTCTACTTCGGCATGGCCAACTTGCTGCTGCTCCTGTCGTTGGCCATGCTCGATGTCCTCCCGGTGCGGCTCCCGGCGGCGCTCTCGGCGAGGGCCGCTTCGATGGGCGAGGGAGGCCGGGTGGGCGGGGCGTTCCTCATGGGATCTGCGTCAGGCCTGGTAGCCGCCCCCTGCTCGGCTCCGGTCATGGCAGCCGTGCTCACCTGGGTCTCGCGAACCAGGAACCCGGTTCTCGGGTTTACATACTTGTTCACCTTCTCGCTCGGTATGTGCACGCTGCTCGTCGTCGTGGGCCTGTCGAGTGGCGCCGTCAGCCGCTTGCCGCGCGCCGGTGCATGGATGCTGTGGGTCAAGCGCTTCTTTGCGCTCGTCATGATTGGCGTGGCCGAGTACTATCTCATCAAGGCAGGCCAGGGATGGTTTTGAACTACAGGACCCGGTTGGTATTCGTGTTCGCGGTGATGATTGCTTTCGCCGCGCCACGGGAACAGGCGCAGGCACAGGACAGCGGCATCCCCGTGGGCGAGAAGGCGCCGGGTGCCGCGGTCGAGACGCTCTCCGGTGCACCCGCCGACCTGGCGTCGGTGTTCGGCAAGGGACCGGTGGTCATCGAGTTCTGGGCCACGTGGTGCCCCAACTGCAAGGAACTCGAACCCGCCATGCTTGCCGCGGAAAAGAAGTATGCCGGCAAGGTCACCTTCGTGGACGTCGCCGTCAGCGTGAACCAGAGCCCGCGCGCCGTGCAGGCCTACGTGAACAAGCATGCCCTGGCCCTGACCCAGTTCTTCGACCGGCACGGCAGGGCCGTGGGTGCCTATGACGTGCCCGCCACCAGCTTCGTGGTCGTCGTGAACAAGGCCGGCCAAGTGGTCTACACCGGGCTCGGGGGCCGGCAGGATCTCGAGGCCGCCATCAGGAAGGCACTTTGATGGGGACCGTCGCACGGCGCGGGGCAATTACCGTCGTCGCGTTCGTCGTGCTGGCGTACGGCGGCGGCGCGGTGTACTTGCGGATGAACGAGACGAACCTCGTGTACCAGCCTCACGCGATGGGTGGTGACGCCGTCAAGCCGTTGCCCGACTCGTTGCATCTCGTCTCGGAACGACTGACGCTGGTGAGCGGCGACGGCACCAGACTCGCGGGCATCGTCATTCCCGCTGCCGACACCGCGGCGCAGTGGCTGCTGTACCTGCATGGCAACGCGGGGAACGTCACGTCGTCGCTGCTGCCACGCTTCTACGCCCGCATGCACGCGCTGGGCCTGAATGTCGCGGCCATCGACTATCGCGGGTACGGCGAAAGCGAGAAGCGCACTCCCGACGAGACCGGCCTCTACGCCGACGCGCGCGCCCTGTACGAGTGGCTGCACACGGTCAGGCACGTGCCGTCCTCGCGCATCATCATCTACGGATATTCGCTCGGATCGGGTCCGGCCACCGAACTCGCCTTGCGTGTCGAGGCGTCGGGGCTGATCCTCGAGAGCGCCTTTACGTCGGTGCCCGACCGCGGCGCCGAGTTGTATCCCTGGCTGCCCGTGCACTGGCTGGCCACGCAGCGATTTGCCAACATCGAGAAGATCGGTGTGGTGGCGATGCCCAAGTTGCTAATGCACGCCCGTGACGACTCGATCGTTCCGTACGAGCATGGCATGCGGCTCTTCGAGGCGGCACGCGCGCCCAAGCAGTGGGTGGAACTCAAGGGCGGCCACATGCGCGCCTTCCTCGACGACAGCGCGCAATTCTGGGGGCAGGTGGGCGCGTTCACGCAGCGCCTCCGTACCGACCTTCCGCTGGGCGAATCACCCCTGCCACCCCCGCGCTAGGAGCGCGCGCCGGAAGCGCGCGCTGAAAGCGCGCGTCAGCGCGCGCCGGTCAGTGCCAGGTCGAACAGGTGCGTGGGTCGCTGCGGCGCGCGGGTGTGGTACACGCGCAGCCGGTCGATGACGAACGGCTCCTCCACTCGCACGGCCAGCAGGGCGCGCAAGGACTCGCCGGTCAGCTGCGGGTAGAAGTTGAGCGTGCAGTGCGGCGTGAACGGGTATCGCGCAATCGCATGGCTGAGTCCCGCGTCCTTCAACCGTTCGTGCAGGGCGCGAACGGGGCCGTGTGGATCGATGGGCAGCACCACGATCTCGCGTCCCAGGAAGCGCAGCGGCCGCTGGAACGTGAGGAGCAGGGGCGGCGTGACCGCGCCAACCGGCTCGAGCGCCGTGCGCAGCGCGCTCACCGGCGTATCGGGGGAGATGGGCCCCGCCCCCGACGAACCGAGGATCGTGATGTGCGGCGGCAGCTCATTGGCAAGCTTCGGGTCGAACCGGCGTTGCAGGTCGCGCACCTGCACGCCCACCAGCCCCGTGAGCTCGGCGGTGATGAAGATGCCGTTGGTGCTCATCAGCGCTCGTGGGGGAGCAATCGCCGGTCGATCCAGTGCTGTGGCCGGTCGGCGTGAAACCGCGCGACGACGAGGCCGCTCACGATGCCGATGCCAGCGCCCATGACCACATCGCTGGCCCAGTGATCGTTGGAATGCATTCGCGCCAGTCCGGTGAGGGCCGCTGCGCCGTACAGCGCCGGCCCGACCCATCGCGCGGCGCCCGGGTGTGACAGGCGCAGTTCGCGGTCCAGGGCGGTGGCCAGGGCGAACACCGCCGTCGTGTGACCCGACGGGAACGACTGTCGCGCACCGTCGTGCGTACCCGAGAGCAACCGCCAGTCGCCGGGATGCTGCGGGCTCGCGTACGGGCGTGCCCTCCCGGCAAAGCCCTTGATGCCCCCGGTTATGACGCCACTCAGCGCCACCGCCTCACCGGCACGCAGCCCGAGGCGTGCCAGGTCGGGGCGCCCGGTGGCCCACCCGGTGGCATAGAGCGCTGCCCCCCCGAGCACGACACCCGGGCTGCCATAGGCATTGAAGACGCTCGCCGCATGCGAGAACAGCGATGACTGCTGCACCCAGTCGCGCTGCATCACGCGCTGCATCTCGCGGTCGGCGGGCATTACGGCCGCCGCGGCCAGCGAGAAGGCCCCCAGCAGTCGGGCATCGTGCCACGTCACCACCGGTCGTGGAGCAGGCACTGGCACCGGCGCCTGCGCGCCAAGCGGCGGCAGGACGATCAGGATCCCGACGCTGGCGGCCAGCACGACTCGGCGGCGTTGGTGCAGAAGAAGGTTTCGCATCAGATTAAGGATATGGATCGACACGCCTCCGTACAGAGCCCCCCGCTGGTCATTCGGGACCTCGTCAGCCACGAGGACCGTAGCCAGTGCGTGGCGCTGCAGGACGCCACGTGGGGAAGGGACTTCACCGAGCGCGTGCCGGCCGCCATCCTGCAGGTGGGCCCGAAGATCGGCGGCGTCACGGCCGGAGCCTTCACCCCCGACGGACGTCTCATCGGGTTCGTCTTTGGCCTCACCGGCATCCGCAACGGCCAGCTCGTGCACTGGAGCGACATGCTGGCGGTCGTTCCGGAACTGCGCGGTACCAGCGTCGGCACGCAACTTAAGGCCTGGCAGCGCGCCAAATGCGAGGCACTGGGCGTCCGCGTGATGTACTGGACCTTCGATCCGCTCGTCTCCCGCAACGCCCACCTGAACCTGAACAAACTCGGCGCGCGCGTGGACGAGTTCGTGGCGAACATGTACGGCGTCACCGACAGCACCCAGATGGGGGCACTCCCCACCGACCGGTTCGTCGCCGCGTGGGACCTCGACGACGCGCTGATTTCCCGCCGGCTCGCCACGCGCGCGAGCGCCGTGTCGCAACTCGCACTCGCGCCGGTGGTGGCCGGCGGCCCCACCGCCCCGCCGCCCGTCGTGTGGCCCGAGGACGGTACCGTGCGCGTCCTGGTGCCGCGCGACTTCCCCACCCTGCTCGAGCACGATGCGGCGGCGGCCGCCGCGTATCGCGCGCACAGCCAGCGCGCGTTCACCTATTATTTCGCACTTGGCTACCAAATCAATTCCTTCCATCCCGCGCCAGAAGGTGATGGCGCCTACCTGCTCACGCGCCCAATGCCATGATCCACCTCGACCAGATCACCCTACGGGAAATTCGCCTCGCCCTGCGCGAACCCTTCAAGATCTCCTCCGGCGTGGTGAGCGAGCGGCGCATCATCCTGCTCGAGTTGCGCGACGCCGACGGTACCGTGTCGTGGAGCGAGTGCGTGGCCGGCGAGTGGCCCAATTACTCGTCCGAGACCATCGACACGGCCTGGCTGGCCATCGAGGCCTATGTCGCCCCGCGTGTCCTCGGCGTGTCGTTCGAGGCGCCCGGTGACGTGCATGCGGTGCTCGAGCGCGACTTCCGCGGCCACCAGATGGCCAAGGCCGCCATCGAGATGGGCATCTGGGGCGTCGCCGCCACGCAGGCCGGCCTGCCGCTCGCCCGGCTCATCGGCGGCGTGCGGCCGCGCATCGCCGTCGGCATCTCCCTGGGCATCCAGTCCTCCCCCGAGGCACTCGCCGCGAAGGCGAGCGCCGCCGTCGGCGAAGGCTACCGGAAGGTGAAGATCAAGATCGAGCCCGGGCGCGACGTCGCCTTCGTGCGCGCCGCCCGCGAGGCGCTGCCCGACGCCGAGTTGATGGCCGATGCCAACAACGCCTACACGCTCGATGATGCCGACACGCTCGCCGAACTCGACGCGCTGCACCTCATGATGATCGAGCAGCCGCTCTCGCACGACGACATCGTGCGCCACGCCGAGCTGCAGCGCCGCCTGCGCACGCCGATCTGCCTCGACGAATCCATCACCTCGCTGGAGCGCGCGCAGGACATGGTCACCCTCGGCGCCGGCCGCATCATCAACATCAAGCCGGGGCGTGTCGGCGGCTTCGCCTCGTCACTCGCCATCCATGACTTCTGCGAAGGCCGGGGCATCCCGGTCTGGTGCGGCGGCATGCTCGAAAGCGGCGTGGGACGTGCCTACAACGTGGCCCTTGCCTCGCTGCCGAACTTCTCCCTCCCGGGCGACCTGTCACCGAGTCGTCGGTACTGGACGCAGGACGTCGTCTTCCCCGAGTGGACCATGACGCCGGATGGCACCATGGGTGTTCCCCTCGACCGACCAGGCATCGGCGTCGACGTCGACATCGAGCTCGTCGAGACCATCATGGTACGCCGCGCCGTGCTGCGCGCCCGCTGATGAGCGACTCCATCACGGGCGCCCTGCTTGCGCTCTTCACCGCCGATGAAGCGAACCGCCTCATCGACCTGCGACGCGACCTGCACGCGCATCCCGAGCTTTCGTGGAAGGAAACGCGGACGCAGGAGCGTCTCGAGGCGGCGTTGCGCCATGCCGGCATCACCGACGTGCGGCGCATTGCCGCCACCGGAGTGGTGGCCCGGATTCCCGGTTGCGTACCCGGTGCACCAGTCATCGCACTGCGTGGCGACATCGACGCGCTGCCCATTTCCGAAGCCACCGGATTGTCCTTCAGTTCCGGGAATGACGGCGTCATGCACGCCTGCGGCCACGACGTGCATGCCTCATGGGCCGTCGGGGCCGCCATGCTGCTGCACCGCACGCCTGCCGACGGCGATGTGCTCGTCGTGCTGCAGCCCGCCGAAGAGGTGGGACAGGGTGCATCGCAGGTGCTGGCCAGCGGCGCGCTCGATGGCGCCGCCGCCATCTTCGGCGCGCACGTCGACCGGCGCTTTGAAGTCGGGCAGGTGGTTGCCCAGGCAGGCCCGCTCGCTGCATCCACCGATTCATTCACCATCACGCTGACCGGGGCGGGGGCGCACGGGGCGCGCCCCCACGAGTCGGCGGACCCCGTGGTCGGCCTCGCATCGCTCATCACGGCGCTGCAGACCATCATCTCGCGACGGCTCGACCCCGCACAGCCTGGCGTCGTCACCGTGGGCATCGTGCAGGCCGGCACGGCGTCGAACATCATTCCGGAATCGGCCTTACTGCGCGGCACGGTGCGCGCCACGACCACCGCCGCGCGCGACCTGATCGTCGGCGAGGTGGATCGTCTCTCCTTCGCCATCGCCGCCGCACATCGCCTCCAGGCCGCTGTCACCTGGGGCGAGCGCACGCCGCCGGTGATCAACTCGGCCGACGGCACCCGATGGGCCCTCGAAGCCGCCGTGCGCGTGCTCGGCGTCGACGCCGTGGTGCCACTTGGCACCACCAACATGGGCGGCGAAGATTTTGCGTTCTATCTCGAGCGCATTCCGGGCTGTTTCCTGCGCATCGGCGCCCGAGAGCCGGGCGGCGAGATCATTGCGGCGCACTCGCCGCGTTTTCAGCCCGCCGAAGAGTCTTTGTTCGTTGGCGCCGCCGTGCTGGCGGAGTGCGCGCGGGTGGCCAGCCGTCAGGCGTGACGCGGCCGTCGAACCGAAACGCGCCTACTTCTTGCGCTTCACTTCCGTCGACTGCTCCAGGTCGGCCAGGAACATGGCCTCGGCGGCCGCGCCGAACTCCCGGTCGCCGATGATCGCGTCGAGTTCGTAGTTGATGGCCGCGCCCAGCGGGTTGAAGTCGGTGGAGCCGATGCGCGTGATCACGCCATCCATGACGCTCGACTTGGCGTGCATCATCTCCCCCTGCCACTCCCAAACACGCACGCCGTTGCGCAGCAGCGAGGGGTAGTAGCTCCGCGTGAAGCGGTTTACCCACGGATGGTCGTTGCGCCCCGGCACCAGCACGCGCACGTCCACGCCATCGCGCGCCGCCCCCTTGAGCGATTCCATCACGCCGAAGGCCGGAATGAAGTACGCGGTGGCAATCCACAACTTCTCGCGGGCGGCGGCGGCCTGTATTTCGAGTGCGCGTGACACGCGGAAGCGTCCGGGTTCGCCTTCAACGATGCCCACGAGGGCTGGCGACGCGTCAGCGAAGTCGATCCATGAGTTTCGGGCGGCGCGAACCATGCGGCGCGACTCACGGCGGGTCGGCCCGGCACCCACCGCGCGCAACCACATTGCGTCGAACGCCCGTTCCATGGCGACTGCGGCCGGTCCCTTGATCTGCACCGCGGAGTCGCGCCACGGCGTGCGTTTGGGGCCAACCGACCCGAGGCGCCATTCCCGGCCAATGCCCACGCCACCGGTGATTCCCAGCTTGCCGTCGGTGACCAGCAGCTTGCGGTGATCGCGCGGCAGGAGTCCAAGCCAGGCGTGCGGCCCCAGGCGGCTGAAGATCCGCAGCTCCACACCGTGTTCGCGCAGGGCCCGCCAGACCCGCCGGGGGGTTCCACGACCTCCAATCCAGTCGACCAAGAGGCGTACGCGCACGCCGCGCCCCGCAGCCTCCTCCAGGGCAAGCACGAACTTCGCACCTACCTCATCGTCGCCCTGAAAGATGTAGCACTCCATGTCCACCGAGTGTCGCGCCTTGGCTATGGCGGCGAGCATCGCGTCGAAGACCGCCGCGCCATTCCGCAGCAGCGTGGGATGGTTGCCCTGCGACACGTCGGCCGCCGCCACCCGCCAGAGTAAGCGCGCAAAGCTCGCTGCGGCCGATGAGCCGACGGACGAGAAGCTGCCGGTGGTGGCAGGGGGAGTGAGCGGGACGGGCATCCAACTGGAAGCTGTACGTTCTCCCGCCAACACGTAAGCCGCAGTCGCCTGTTGCCCCGACAAATCCGGATATCCCGGTGTCATAACGCTGAAGTTGTCTCGGGCGTATAAAACTGGCTCGCTGCGCGCACTGAGGGCATCTTTCTTCACTCATATCCTTGCTGAAGCGCCGCAGCCTGTTGCCGGCCCGTTTGCCCGGCATCGCGGCCTGATCGTCGCCTCCAGATTATGCTGCAAGCACGCATTCGAACCAACGATTTACACAGAGGGAGCAGCATACATGGAGAAGGAATTCTCGCCGAAGGAAACTCCGGCGCTACTGAGGACCTTGCCCGGGGATGACGTTCGGCAGATCATGTGGCGTTTTTCCGACCGTTTTGACTACCAGATGGTCGTCCAATCCGCGAGGGCCGTGGCACGTGGCCCGGTTGCGCGTGCGGTTGCCAAGGGCGCCCGGAACTCCCATGAGTGGACCGAGGACAAGGCGGCGCTACTCCGGGAGTTTGATGCCTCGGGAATCACCGCCGCGCCCGTCGATCCGGAGTATGGCGGATTCATCGAAGGGCCCAAGAACTTCCTGATGGGGCTGATCGCGTTCGAATTGGCCTGGGTCGACGCAGGGGCGGGAACGTCCAGCATGGCCAACACGCTGGCACTGGCGCCCATCCACGAGCGGGGCACGGCCGAACAGAAGCAGACGTACATGTCGCGCTCCGTGCCGCCGCAGCCCGGCGAAGACCGGAAGATCTGGCGCGGGGCATTCGCCCTGACGGAGTCGATCCCGTATGTCGGCGTCGACACGGGCGTGCTGAGCGGCCGGGTGCGCATCGCCGAGTGGAAGGACGGCGAGGAACCAATCCTGCACGTCGACAAACGCGGACGTTTCATCACGAACATGGGATCGGCGAACTTCGTAACCGCCGCAGTGGATTCGGGCGATCCCAAAATCAAGGGAAGCTGCATGGTGATCCTGGAGGAGACGGATCCGGGGCTCTTCGACCGCGGCACGCCCACCAAGAAGCTGGCCCATCAACTCTCGTCGACACGCGATCCCGTGTTCAGCCTCCGGGTGCCGGCAAACCGCATCGTCGGCGGGTACACGGTCAAGGATGGCGTGATCATCCCGAACTACAGCCACGCCGACGTGATCGAAGCGGTGTTCACCCGCACGCGGGCTGCGCCAGCCGTCATGACCTCGGCGAAACTGCTGTCGGCGGTCGAGCCGGTAATCCGGTACCATCGCCGGCGTTTTCGGGGCGCCGCGGGCATCAACGAGGGAACGCCCCGCTTCGACATGGGGCTGCAACAAAAGGAAGACGCACTCCATCGGCTGCTGGATGTCTGGGCGGCCGGTGAAGCGGGAGCGTCGCTCGGGTTCATGGCCTTGCGGCTGCTCGATACCTACGATGCCATCGAGAAGGCAAAATCAGCGGTGCTCGCGCAGCAGGGCGTGGCCGGCGGCCGCGCCGAGTTCAAGGCGCTCCGCGCACGCGAAGTTGTGGCGGCGGAGTACGTCGCGCTCTCCGTGAAGAAGACCCTTAGCGCCGGGGAGTCCGCCCGGTTGGCCGAACTCGAGTTGGATCCCGTGATCAAGTTCATGGTGACGGAATCGCTGTCCAGCGTCCTCATCCCGGCCACCAAGCTCTGGAATACCGGTCACGGAGTCAACATGATGCGCGAGGCCGTCAGCATGATGGGCGGCTACGGCATCACGGAAGATTGCCCGGGCTTCCTTGGCACCAAGTGGATCGACGGGCAGCTCGAGGCCACGTATGAGGGGCCGGAGGTCGTGCAGCGCCGTCAGCTCTCCGTGACGATGTCGAGGACCATCTTCCTCCAGCAGTTCCAGCAGTGGATTGCGCACCTGCATGACGTTGCCCGCGAGCACCCGGCCCTGGGTGCCGGCACGCTGGCAGCAGCGATGAAGCTGTGGCTCTGGTCGCGCGAGTACCTGTCCACGGCCAAGGATCCTTTTGGAAGGGACGTGTATTCGAGCCACCGTCACGGCGCGACCTTCCCTTTGGCAGATGCGCTCTCGTGGCTTGTCGCGTCGTATCACCTGATCGTCGACGTATTGGAACTCGCCAGGCAAGGCCCCGAAAACCCGGCATTGGCGGAAGGAGTGGACGGACTCGTCAACTTCTACAGCGACCTCAGCGCCATCCATGCGGCCACGGCCGCTGGCGAGGCGACGAGGATCTGCGCTGAACTGGTCTTCGGATACAGGGCACTGCCGGACCCGGCGATCGATGCGCAGGCAGCGGTCGCGGAGACGTTCAAGGACCTCGCACCGTTCGTCGCGTTGCGCACGAAGGTGGAAGCGTCCCTGGCCGGATCGAGGCTCGCCAAGGACAGGGCGGCCGATGCGCTGGCCCAGGTGATGATTCCCGAAGTGCTGGACTATCCCGTATGAGCCGCAGGGTTGCCGGCGGGACGGATGACCGCCGTGCGTAGTACCATGGACACGGACATCGTGTGCGTGGGGTTCGGGCCAGCTGTTGGCGGGTTCCTGACCACGCTCTCTCGCGCCCTCGTGGATGCCGAAGGAAACACGGTGCTGGAAAGCCGCGTGATGCCGGGATTGCCGTTGCAGGTCCTCTGCTACGAGCGCGCCGACGACATCTCGTTCGGCGTATCGGGCGTGGTATCGAAGGCACGCAGCCTTCACGAGTCGTTTTCGGCAGCGCAGCTGGCCGAGATTCCCATGGCAACGCCCGTCACGCAGGAGCAGGTGCTGTACCTGCTTGATCCCATCGGGGCGAGCCGCCGGACGAGTGGCGTCAAGGCGCTCGATGCCGTCGTCGATGCGCTCAAGGGCGCCCTTCCCTGGAACGACCACGCGGTGCAATTGCCCTGGACGCCGCCGTTCCTGCAGAAGCACGGCGGCATGGTGTTCTCCATCGGACAGCTGAACCAGTGGGTGGGCAGCCAGCTCATGTCGTCCGGCCTGGTGCAGATCTGGCCGGGCATGCCGGTAAGTGAACCGCTGTTCGACGGCGACCGGGTCATCGGCGTGCGACTCGTCGACCAGGGCGTCGACAAGTCGGGAACGCCGGGCTCCGCCTACATGCCCGGAATGGACGTCCACGCGGCCTTGACAGTGGTTGGCGACGGTCCCGTTGGGCCGGTGGGACAGAAGCTGAACCAGAAGTTCGGCTTCCCAGCCGGCCATCATCAGCGGGAATGGGCCATCGGCATGAAGGCGGTCGTGGAACTCGCCCCCGATTGCGGCCTCGAAACAGGAACGGTCCTGCACACCTTTGGCTATCCCGAGCCGGAAATCTTCGGCTTTCTGTACGTGCATCCCGACCGGATGGCGTCGGTGGGGATCTTCGTCCCGTCGTGGTTCGACAATCCGGCGCGCACGGCGTACCGGTACCTGCAGCACTGGATGACACATCCGCGGATATGGAAGCACCTGAAGGGAAGCACCATGCGCTCCTGGGGGGCGAAGACGCTCCAGGAATCCGGCCGACGCGGCGAACCCGTGCTCGCGGGCGATGGCTTCGCGCGGATCGGCGAGGGCTCGGGCAGCACCAACGTGCTGACCGGGTCCGGCGTGGACGAGGCGTGGGCAACGGGCGTGCAACTCGCGGAAGCAGTCATCGAACTGGCCAAGGCCGGCAAGCCGTTCACCAAGGACAACCTCGATGCCACGTACGTGGCGCGGCGGCGGAACAGCTGGGTCGAGCGGGAAGCCAGGGTCGCCGAGAAGGCCAGGGACGGTTTCAACGAGGGGTTCCTTCGCGGCCTGGTGGGCATGGGCATCACCGGCATGACGCGCGGCCTCATCAACGTGCCCGGTCGTGCACGACGACCGCACGAGCGGATTCCTTCCATCGAGAAGTACTTCGGCGACCGCATTCCAGCCGCTGAAATTCGCGAGATTCGACGCCAATGCCATGCGGCGGGAACGCCGCTCCACGACGCACTGATGGACCGTTCGGGCTGGCCGAAGATCGAGTTCGACGGATCATTGCTCGTGTCGCACCAGGATGCCCTGCTCATGGGTGGCAAGGTGCAGGCCGCTGGGGGCTTTGCCGACCATGTGACCTTCCTCGACACGGCCACGTGCCGGGTCTGCGCCGAGCAGGTCTGCATTGACGGGTGCTCGGGGCAGGCCATCATGCCGGGGCCCGACGGCGTCCCGCAGTTCGACCGGGAGAAGTGCATTCACTGCGGCGTCTGCCTGTGGAACTGCTCGAAGCCCCACGTGGCCGACGTCGAGCGCAGCAACGTCGGATTTGCCGCTGGATCGGGCGGCCTTCACTCGCCGATCAACTAGCAATCGCCTTCAGGGAGTGCTGATAGATGTCCACAGGTTTTCATGTAGTCGTCTGCGGAAGTCTGGTGCCGGACCTCCTGCAGACGCTTGAGCCGGTAATGGGACCCACCGGACCGGGTCTCAAGAACGAGCTGATGCTTCCCTCGGTCCTCGATCCCTGGGCAGCGCACTCGCTCTTCGAGGCGGGTCACCTGGCCGCCAAGGTGCCAGGAACCAAGGTTTGGCTCGTCAGCCTCGGCCCCAAGGCCAAGCTGCAGCAGCTCATGATGACCATCGCGCAGAAGGTGCCGTTCGAGCTGGTCGCGGTCGACGCGTCGGCAAGCGGATTCACCGATCCAGTGGAAGTGGCCGCTGCGCTGGCCGGCGCCATCGAGAAGATCCCAGCCCTCGATCGTTCGCGCCTGCTCCTGTTCGGGGGCTGTGCCTCGGCCTCCCGCGACGCCGGCGTCACCGTGCAACTCGTAGGCGAGCGGCTCGGGATCATGGACCAGTTCCTCGCGGCGGACGAACTGACGGTGTCCGCGCAGGGAACGCTCACCATCCTCGAACGGGTGGAAGGCGGCAAGTACCTCGTCTCGGAAGTGGCGGGCCCACCCTGCGCGATTGCGTGGGCAACCGGAAGCCTGCCGGAGCCGCCGAACAACCCCCAGGTCGGGATGCTGAACATGCGGACGATCATGCCAGCCCTGCAGAAGGCGCAGCCGGTCCAGCTCGGCACGCAGGGAACCACGTTCCAGAGCGTCGAACTTCCGAAGCAGGAACGACACACGCGGATCGTGAAGGACATCCCCATCGATGAGATGGCCATGGAAATCGCCACCTGGATCAAGGAATAGGAGCCGTGACCATGGAAACCATTCTATTCCTCGCGCATACGGAAGATGACGGCTCGCTGAGCCGGGCCGCACTCGAGACGCTGACGGGAACGGTGGAACTGCACGGGAAGCTTTCCGGCGCCAAGTTCGTCGCGGGCATCATTGGCGGTGATGTGTCGGCGGCGGTTGCCGCAGCCTCAGGATGCGGCGCGGAAACGTTCTACGCGGTGTCGGGCCCCGACTTCGCGATGTCACGCTATGCCTCGGATACGGCGGCGCTCGAGGCCATCTGTCGCGCATCGGGCGCCACGATCGTCGTGGCGCCGGCCACCGCGCGCTTCAACCGTGCGATCCCGGGAGTCGCCCAGCGACTCGGCGGCCGCATCGATACGCACGTGGGCGGATTCATCGTCAACGGAGCCGAGCTCCGGATCCAGCGCGGATACTATCGCCAGCGGATGATCGCCACCCTCACCCGCACGGCGCGTCCCTGGTTCCTGACCGTCGATAGCGGCCTCTTCGTGAAGTGGGAAGGCGCCCCGGTGGCCGTGCAGGCCGTGGCCCTGAGCGTCACAATTGGCGATGAGCTCAGGAAGACGAAGGTGGTGGGATACAAGGCTCCGCTGGCGAGCGCCCAGACCATTCGCCCCGACGCGAAGCTGCTCTTCGTGGCCGGCGTGGGCTGGACCAAGAAGCAGGCGGACGGGCAGGTGCACATCGAGGAAGCCGCGAAGATCATCACGGGCCTTCTCGACAAGGCCAGCGCTTCGCTCGGAAGCAGCAAGTCGCTGGTGGACCAGTCGAGCGAGGGACACAACGTCTTCTCCTTCATGAGCCACCTGAACCAGGTGGGCCAGACGGGGGCGACACCACGGCACCCCAAGGGGCTCTCGGCCTGCTGCCACGGTGAGGAGCCGCATGTGGTGGGCTGGCGTTTCATCGGAGAGCGGCGCGCCATCAACCTCGATCCAAACTGCGGCTGGGCCCAGGGCAAGGCCGACGTTCTGTATGTAGCCGACGCGTTTGAGTTGGTCGCGAAAGTGAGCAACCTCTTGTAGGATACGAGGGGACGCCGTGCGCGCCCCTTGCTCAGATTATTGGCCCCCCTACTGTTATCTGTATGCTGAACATCGACCTTCGCGGCAAGCGGGCGCTCGTAGCCGGCGTGTCTGACGACAACGGGTTTGGCTTCGCCATCGCCAAGGCCCTGGCCGAGGCGGGCGCCTCTGTTTGCGTGGCCACCTGGCCGCCCGCGCTCAACATCTTCCGCACCCTGCTGGAGCGCGGAAAGCTCGACGACTCACGCCGGCTGGTGGACGGATCGCTGCTCACGTTCGAGCGCATCTACCCGCTCGACGCCGAGTTCGACACGCTGGTCGACGCCCCAGAGGACCTGCGCGCGAGCAAGCGCTACAAGGAGTGCGGCGACTTCTCCATCGACGGCCTGGCACGCCAGCTCGCGGTCGACTTCGGCGAGCAGCCGCTCGACATCCTGGTCCACTCGCTGGCCAACGGCCCCGAGGTCAAGAAGCAACTGCTCGACACGAGCCGCGCCGGATACCTGGCGGCACTCAGCATTTCGTCCTATTCGCTGGTGGCGATGCTCGCCCGGCTCGGGCCGATGATGCGCCATGGCGGATCGGTGCTTTCGCTCTCGTACCTGGCGGGACAACGGGTCATCCCGGGCTACGGCGGCGGCATGTCGACGGCCAAGGGAGCGCTGGAGAGCGACACGCGTACGCTGGCGTTCGAGGCCGGTAGGCGATTCGGCCTTCGGGTGAACACCATCTCGGCTGGGCCGCTGGCGTCGCGTGCGGCGAGTGCCATTGGCATAGTCGGGACATTGGTCGACTACTACAAGCTCAACTCTCCCCTTCCCGAGGCGCTGGCCGCCATCGAGGTGGCGCACGTCGCCGCCTTCCTCAGCTCCACGCTGAGCAGTGGCATTACCGGGTCGACGATCTACGTCGACAAGGGGTACAACGCCATGGGCATGGCGGTCGCCATGCCTCCTGATTTCCCCGACCTCACTTCACGGACTTAACGACACCGCCATGCGACGCCTGTTCATTCTTCTTGTTACCCTGATCGCCAGTTCCGCCTGCAACGCACCGGCCAAGGACACCTCCGCCAAGGCTGCAACGTCCGCCCTCCCGTTGATTCCGCAGGACCAGTTCCAGCGCCAGGCCGCGGTTGGTGGTGGCTATTCGCTCGTCACGGCGATGATGCTCAACAAGGACATCCGCTCGATTGTCGGTTTGTACGCCCCGGATGCAATTCTCGTCCTGCCAGATTCCACCGTGCGCAATGCGCCCGCCATTGCGACCCACTGGGTGCAACTCGCGCAGGCCAAGTCGATGACGGACTTCGAGCGAAGCTCTTTCCGCATTTCCATCATCGACGATTCGACGCTTGCTGACAGCGGCTCATACCTGATGATTCTCAAGCGGACAGCCAAGGACTCCGTGATCGAGCGCGGACAGTATCAGGCGCGTTGGCGCGCCCGTCCTGGTACCGGCAGCTGGGTGATGCTCGAGGACCATATCATCCCCGCCGCTGGCAAGAAAAAGGGCGCCAGGTAGCTCACGGGAAGACGCAGAACGGGAGCGGCAGTCTCCGCTCCCTTCTCTTGTTTCATGCGCCGAGGCTGCGTTCCATCAGCAGCACCGCATTGCCCCCGTCGTTGTACTCCCGCACGCCGAGCCTCGTGAATCCGAGCCGTTCGTGGAACCGTTCGGAGTCAGGGTTCGGGGGCCGGAGGTTGACCTCCAGGGTCACCCGCGGCCAACCGCCGGTGCCCCACGCAAAGAGCGCGTCGTACAACAGCCGCCCCACGCCTCGCCGCCTGGCGTGCTCGCGCACCACCACCCGATCGAGATAGAGGAAGCGCTCAACCCGCCCGGCAAACCACTTGTAGTTGTCGCTCCAGTAATCGAGCCCCGACGGCAGGACGATGGCGAAGCCCAG